>SXGT01281557.1_pt1 | contig 25186 bp, 28 predicted proteins | sample 3176221 | NCBI WGS metagenome assembly SXGT01 (sample SAMN11356862, study PRJNA531348) | freshwater metagenome | isolation source: freshwater sample F1-120 | place: China: Fuxian Lake, Yuxi | collected 2017-12-25
GGCCGATATCGGTAATGCCGGTGGTCGAGCCGGTGGTGCGAACGACATAGGCCGCTAGAAGGCAGAAGCAGACGATCGCAACGATGCTGACGACGGCGGCGTTGGTACTCATGGGCGGTGCTCCATCGGACGTATACGACCGGAACCGCGGAGCGGCTCCGGCGCCGCGCAGTCAGCGCGGTCCATACTTTCGAGGTCGCCGCAGGCAGAAATACAGGGTGTGCAGGGAAACTGCCCTACTCGTTGCATAAGCGGGAAGCTAGTAAACCACCGTGCAGGACTTCGGCCGATAACACTCTGACCAGCAAAAATGGGCAATCGGTCGCGGCGAAAGTGACGCAGAACAGAACAACGCCAGCGGGGTGCGACCAAGGCCGCGCATACGTGTCGGATGACCGTGAGTGGGTCCACGGCGTGAGCCCGGAAAGCGTTATAGCCTTCTGTCGTTCTAACGGTTTAGAACTCAAACATTAAAACGCTCTAGCGCTTAAGAGTTACAGAGTTACAGAGTTACAGCGCTATAATGCTGATGTGACAGTCAACATTGCTGTGTGCCACTCCCGTAAGGGTGGTGTGGGCAAGTCTTTCCTGGCCTACGAGCTGGCCCATCTGCTGGATGCGGTTCTCGTCGATCTAGAACACGACGGGGGAGGCGTGACGGCCAAGTGGGGGTATCGCCCCCAAGATCACCCACGATCACGACTTCTGGATGCACTGGAAGCGGGCGCCACCGCGCCGCGGCCGCTACGCGGATTCAAGAAGCCCGACCTCATCCCAGGTCATCCCGATCTCTATGACCACCAGCCCGACGCCAACACCATGGCTGATGCCCTCACCAAATGGGCATCCGAATGGGGCAAACCGTGGATCGTGGTCGACACCCATCCCGGCGCCAGCCCAGCTGCCCACGGTGCCCTTGCCGTGGCCAACATCGTGCTGGCCCCGACTGCGCTACGCACCGCTGAACTCGACGCCACCGCCGAGCTGGTCAATGAGGCGGCCGACTACCCGCTCGTCATCGTCCCCAACTTCGTCCCCACAACACCACCGGCCGCCGAAATTCAGCGACTGCGCAGCATCATCGCCAACACACCCGTACAGGTCGCTCCACCGATACCGACCGCGCTGCACGTAGGAACACGCAAGAAGCGCATCGCCATCACCGCCGAAGCGCCACCTGCGAAGTCGCTACAGAAAGTCGCGGCCGCGCTCACCGATCTCAGCACCTTCGTGAAGGAGTACGTCAATGGCTGACGGCCTGGACTCGCTCACCGCCATGCGCTCGAAGTCGACCACATCGCGCCGCACAATCCCGCCGCCGCGACACCAACCGCGTCGCACGCCAGTCGACATGCCCACCGCACCATCGCCAGCAGCCGTATCCGAACCGCCCAAGGCGCAGCCGCCGGCGGCCCCTGTTGTCTCGACGGCGACCCCGCCGGCCTCCGGCACCGACCTCACGAAAGTGTCGATCTACCTCGATGACACCACGGACGCCTCCCTCGAGGCTGTGCGCGCAGCGGCCCGCGCGACCAAGCCACGCGTCGACGCCACCCGCAGCGCCGTCGTCCGACTGGCGCTTACCCGGCTCGCCGAACAGCTCACCCCAGCCGAAATCGTCGCTGAGCTGCAACGCAGCGCCGCCACCCATAGCGGCCCCGGCCGCAAGCGCGCCTAAACACCGCTTTAGCGTTATAGCGCTATAACGCTAAAGCGTTCAATTGCGCACGTACGTCTTCCTCGGCCTCGATTGTGGCGAAACGGTGGGTGGTGGCCGTCAAGGCCGGTAACCGCCGCTGCGCGGTCGACCTACGGTCGAGCCTGGACAGCCACCACCCACCGCGCGCACGGGCCACTACGAGGAAGCAGCGGAAAAGCTGGTCATGGGGGGCGAAGGGCTATTCGGACTGAGGCACGCCGGCCCGGTCCAGAAACTCGTTGAGCGCCGCATCCACGATGTCGGTGACCGCATACCCGCGGTCCTTCAACACCTCCACGCGCTGCTGCGTGCCTGGCCGCACATAGGTGTTCAACGGCACCTTCTGCTGCCGCTTACGCAAGGGCAGCGCGCTACCGGCAGCGTCGGGCACGCCGCCGTTGAGAGCATCCCCAGCCGAATCGGGCATGCACGCATCCTACATGCAGCGCTATAAGTAGTTTGCACGCAATTTGCTTGCATGTATGCACGCACGCTCTTACAGTGATGGCATGGAAACCCTCGGCACGGTCCAAGACGACGTGAGTGCGGTTCGGGACTTCGCGTCTCGGGTCCGTGCGCTGTGTGCGCAGCTGACAGCCAATCCGTTCAACACCCCCGCCGCGGAGAAGCTCCTCGATCTGCTGCTGGAGGACGCCCCGGCAGTGGATCTCGCCTTCCAACGGGTGTTGCGGTCGGTGATCCACGAGCCCGCATCGACCGGCGCCCCGATCCTGGACATGCTCGGCGGCCCACGCTGCACCCCGCACACCCCGCACGCCGCGCTCGTCGTCGGCGCGGCGGCCTAAAGTCGGCCCTGATGAGCGCACCCTCGCCGCCGCCGAAACCAGGCTCCACCGAGCACTGGCAGGCATGGCTGCAGCGGTACGGCGGTGACTACACCGATGATGCCGAGCGCCGCGCCGCCTACCAGGACTTCACGACGAACCTGGACACCATCCAAGCCGTCTTCTCCCAGTCCGATGACATGCACGTCGCCGGCTACCTCGAAGCCCACGAACGGGTGGCCAGCGGCGACGCAGACAACCCCGACGACGCCGAGACATGGGTTCCAGGCGATCTCCTCGGCCACGCGCGGGCGGACTGGCTCGAAGGCTTCCGCTCCCACTTCGAGCCGTAGGCCCAGCCCTGGGGAGGAAGCGGTCGGAATCGTGACACCACGCTTCCCGGCCCGCACCCTACGACCTCGCCGCGTGCACTCCTGCACGTCCGAGACCATGCCGCCACCCGTCGATCCCGCAATTCAGCGCACCGTCCAGGCGGTCTACACCACAGATCTCGGGCTACCCGAGGACTGGACCACCGATCAGCGGACCGAGTTCATCCGCGACGAGGCCGACCGAATCACGTGGATGGCCCGTGCCCACGCCGCCACTCTCGGCGACCTGAGCATCCGCGACTGGACTTGCCGAAACCACGGCCAGATGCCAGACCCACTGACGCAGACCGCATTACGCACCGAGGCCCGCGCCCAAGCCGTGCGCCAGGTCCTCAGCACGGAACTGTACGAACTCATCATCGATCCCGACGCCAACTAGCCCGGAAAGCGCAGCGGCGGCATGACCTCACCAGTCACAAAAACATCACAGACCCCGGCGTGTCCTGTATCAGATACCGCGTTGTTGCTGGCAGTCTTCGATTCATGCCTCGACCTCGTAAAGGCGACCGCGTGGAACTGCTCACCCGCCCGGAGCGTCTCGTTTCCGAAAAGATCAAGCAGCAGGCCGCCGACCGAGGCATGTCTGTCTCGCAATACGTGGCCGACCTGTTGGCCATCCAGGCCGGCCATCCCGAGCTGGTCCGCGAACTAGACAAGGAGGTTCTGCCGCTGGCGATGTGACGACATGCGCCGAGGGCTCGAAATCTCTGCCTTGCCGACCAGCCCCCGGCAGATCTGAACATCTGAATAGCTGGTGTGCGGATTACCCGCTGACATGACGAAGGCCCCGCGTTAGCGAGGCCCTTGTCTGAGGGTTTTGAACCGAGTTCGCAGCTCGGTTCTGGGTCCGCACCCATTCCCCGAAGGGATCTGTCTTGGTGGACAGTTCTCACGGTAGCGCACGCCCTGAAGCTGCACCAGCTTCGCCGCGCGATCGGTGCGCAAACCGTGACCTCTTGAGCGCTCGCTCACGTCGGGCGAACAGTGCGTGGCCGACGTCGCTCGGCGCGGCTGTAGCTCCTGCTGCTCCCAGTCCTCATGTGGTGCGTGCGCTGGCGCATGAGCGTCGCCGTGACTGGGTGACGCGCGCCGGCTCCTGCGCACCGTCCGCGCCGATGTGGACGAGTCGCGCCGGGTGGCTCGACGGGCTGTCTCGGTGGGTGCACTCCCCGGCGTTCGGACAGCTGTGCGCTGAGGTGCGGGTGTCGATCACCACGGCGACGCTGTTGTCGATCGCCGCGGTGATGGCCGAGCACGCCGATCACGGCACCGGCCGCCACGTCGCGGTCACTCGCGCGACAATCGCCGACAAGGTGGGCTGCGACGTGCGCACCGTGACCGCCGCGTGGCGCGTCCTGAGGGCCTCCAGATGGTCCGTGGAGGCGCAGCGGGGCCACGGTTCGACAACCACTCCCAGCGTCGGCTGCAGGCCCTCGGTGTACCACCTGGTGCCGCGTCGCGAAGCCCGCCCAGTAGCGCGTCCTGTTGTGCGTGATTTCCACCTACCGCCGTCAGGCGGTCTTGGTTGTTCTTCTCCCGTAGGGAGCTACTCACCAAGCGGGCGCGCGAGCGCGCCCGCCAACCGATGCTGCGACAAAACGCAACAAGCACGGCCACGGCGCGCTACCGCGCGACCGCTGGCCACCCAGAAACTCGCCGCTGGACTGGTCGCGCTCACCCACGGTCTCGACCGCGTCCACATCGGTGTCATCTGCGATGCCCTCAGCGGCGTTGGCGTCGACCCCGCGGTGTGGTCCGCGCGTGCGGTCAACGACGCCCTCAACGCCGACATGCGCGCCCGAGGAATGACCTGGCCCGACCACATCGCCAACCCCGGTGCGTTCCTCGCCAGCCGGTTGCGACGGCTGTCCTGGACACCACCCGAGACGGCGCCGACAAAGGTCGGCGGCTGCGCCGCCGACAGCATCGACCAGACGCCGCGCCCGGTGGTGCTCACCGATGCAGCGCGAGCCCGGATCGCGGCCGCCCGAGAAGAGATCCGCCGAGTGCTCACCGAGCGCGCCCAACGCAGCCGTGAGGACCACACCAGCAGCACGCCCGCCGCGTCGTCGCGGCGCGACATCGGGCTGTCGGTGCAGACACGGCACGGCGGCGCGATGAACCGACTCGCAGCAGACCACCGCGCGGTCCGCGGAGACGCGATGGAGCGCGCACCGTTGAACGTTCCGGTCGACGACGCACCTAGTGGTTGCGAACCACCGCGCTGACGTTGCCGGCCAGACGCGACTCTCAGCACCCCCCAACCAGCGCCCTCTTCGTCGCTTCTCACTCACGTCTTCCGCACTGCCTCCCGCTTCTCCATCTTCGCCCGCTCACCGCATCTCCTGACCTCTCACAACCCACCCCGACCCTCAGTACCGCTTTACCACCATAACGGTATGGCACATTTGCACAAGATGTGCGAAGCTGGGCGGGGGTGGTTGCGTCGGCGGGAGGCGTGAGGGTTCGGTGTTGACGATCGCCAAGCTCGGGGCGTGGTCGGTGTCGTACTACGTCGACACCGCGCGTTCGGCGTCGGCGGCGGCGTTGGAATCGCGGGCTGCCGGTGGGGGTTTGGGCGAGTACTACAGCGAGTCTGAGACGCGGCTTCCGGTGTGGTTTTCCGCCGGCCGGGACGCGGCCGCGGCGAGGGGTTTGACGGGTGCCGGCCGCGACTGTGAGAGCGCCGATTTGGATGCCGTGACGCGGTGGCTGGACGACGGGGAATCGCCGTGTGGGGCCAGTGGTCGGGCGTTCGGAAAACGTGCTTCGGTACACGGTTTCGATTTGACGTTTTGCGCGCCGAAGAGCGTGTCGTTGATGCGTGGTCTGGGTGACGATGTGACCGGTAAAGCGGTCTCGGATGCGCACGCTTTGGCGATCGCCGAAGCGATGGAGTATTTGGCTGTACACGGGGGCTACACCCGTGTGCACAATCCGCGCACAGGTGAGAAGGATTTGGTGCGGCTTCCGGGGATTGTGGCGGCGGGTTTTCAGCACGAAACCTCGCGGGCGGGGGACCCGCATCTGCACACCCACGTGTTGGTCCCCAACCGGCAGGCGCGCGCGGACGGGCGGCTGGTGTCGCTGGACGGGACGAGTCTCTATCACGAAGCCCGCGCGGCGGGAATCATCTACCAAGCCACGTTGCGGCGGGAGTTGACGCGCTCGATCGGCATCGAGTGGAACGACGTTGATCCGCGCACCGGGATGGCTGAAATTGCCGGAGTGAATCGTGGCGATTTGGCGTCGTGGTCGACGCGTGCGACCCAGCTGCGCGAGTGGGCCAGCGGGCATCTGCGCCTCGATGGTGAGGACGATCTTTCCGCGGCGCAGTTGGCGACCGCTCAGAAGGCCACCCGCCCGCGGAAACCTGAGGGTGTCGCATGGGCGGCGCTGCGTGTCGCATGGGCCGACGACGACCGCACCTTTCGGGTCAACATCGACGCCCAACGCGCCGCGCGAGAGGCGCGTCGCGCTGCCGGTGTGGACTACGCGGAGGTGGTGCGTCGCGCCGTGTCGCACGGACTGACCAAGGCGGCGTTCACACGCGCGGATCTTGTCGAGGCGATCGGCGCCAGGTTGCCGGTCGACGACGCCGATGGACCGTCGCCACGAGAGGTCATCGAGCGCCTCACCGATGATGTCGCACTGCGCATCGGAGACGAACGCGCGGCGCATCAACGCGAAGGCTCGATCCGCTACACCGCCGCCGATCTGGTCGCCGAAGAACGCGCCATCATCGACGTGATGGGCCGCCGCCACAGCGCCGCGGTTCTGCCGTCCGCGGACACCACTGGCCTGTCGGCGGATCAGGCCCGCGCCGTCACCGCCATCGCGACCTCAGATCGGCTCGTACAGCCTCTCAGCGCCCCCGCCGGGGCAGGTAAAACCCACTCGCTGCGGGCACTGAGGCGCGCGGCGAATGCGGCCGGGAAACGCGTTCTGGTGGCCGCTCCCACCGGGCGTGCGGTCGACGTGGCGGTGCGTGAAGAAGCCGGCGACCACGGGGCCACCCTGGACGCGTTGTTGGGTCAGCTCGAGCGCGGCACCGAGGTCCTCGACACCGACACCGTGATCGTCGTCGACGAGGCCGGCATGGTCGGCACCCAACACCTGCGCCGGTTGCTGGAGACGGCCACCGCCGCCGGGACGAAAGTGGTGTTGGTCGGCGATGAGCACCAGCTCGCACCGGTCGCCCAGCGCGGCGGCACCTTCGCTCAACTGGTCACCGATCTGCCCTGGGCGCAACGCCTATCCCAGGTGTGGCGGATGCACGATCACGACGAGCGCGACGCCTCACTGGCCGTCCGCGACGGGGGGCCGGCGGCGTTACGTCGCGCGGTGGGCTGGTACCGCCGCCACGATCGGCTCCATATCGGGGATGCGGTCACCATGGCCGACGACGTGTTGGCCGCCTGGACGGCCGACATCGCCGCCGGCCGCGACGCACTGCTCATTGCTGATCGGTGGGAGATGGCCGATGCGCTGAACATGCGTATCCACGCCGAGCGGATCGGCGACGATGCGCCCACGGTGGCCACCGCGCGTGGTCACCGTGTCGCGGCCGGCGATGTGGTGATCACCCGACAGAACACCATCGATATCACCGCCTACACCGATAACACGCTGGCCACCGCGGCTGATCCGATCCGCAACGGTCAACGCTGGGAGGTCCTCGCCGTGGACCCCGAGACGAATCGGATAGGTGTTCGTCGCCTCGACGACGGTGCCATCGCCGCCCTATCGGGCGACTACCTGCGCCAGCACACGCATTTGGGGTACGCGGTGACCGTGCACGCCGCCCAGGGCGTCACCGCCGACACCTGCCACGCCCTGCTCTCGGCCGAGGCCGCGACCCGCTCGATCGCCTACGTCGGTCTGACCCGCGGCCGGCACACCAACACCGTGCGCCTCTACGACACCCGAGCCGGGGAAGCCGACCACGAACACGCCGACCCCGCCGCCGCGGGTGTCCACACCGCGCGACGAGGCACCCCGGCGCAGGCCGCGACCGCGCTGCGCAGCGTCCTGGGCCGCGACGACCGTGCCGCCACCATCACCGCCGCCGCCGCGGCCGACGAGGACGGACTTCCCGACCAGGTGGCCGACCTGCGCCGCCACCACCGCACCGTGACCGCGCGGCTGCGCCGCGAGCACCGCATCGACCGCCACGACGCCCACGACCGCAGCGCGCATGACCGCGCGCACGCCTCGGATCGGGCGCTCGTCGAGGTCCTGGCCGCCACCCACCGCTACGGCACCCCCCTGCCCTCCTCGCAGCTTCGCAGCGATCCGGTGGCCGTGGCGTTGTCGGCTCCCTACGTCGTGACCACACTGGCCGCCGACCGCTACACCCCCGACCTTGCCGACACGGTGCGCCAGGCCGCCGCCGGCACCGACCGGCGCTACGTCCAGATCGCCGCCGCACCCTCCCGTCCCGACCAACGTCGCCTCGACCAGTTCGCCGAACGCCTGCCCGCCCATCCCCCATCGCCGGGGGAGGTCGTGGTCGTCGAGGACGCCGCGGCCGCCGACCCGACGCATCTCGCGGCGGTGGCCACCGCCCTGGTTCCCGTCCGCGGTCGGCTCCTGCTCATCGACGGCGGCGAGCCCGGCCCCGGCCGCCGGCTCCTCGACGGAATCGCCCTACCCTGGTCTGAAAACGCCCGCCCCACACCGGATGTCGCCGACCCCGCACTAGCGGCAGTCGCGAACAGTCACCGCGCCGCCGCCGATCGCAGCTGGCGCATCCTCAACCCACCCCGCCGCGACCGTGGACGAGAACGAGCCAGAGACCAGGGATACGGCCTCGAACTCGACTGAGGCGGCGGCGGTCAGCCTGCGTCCAGTCGCCACCATGCGCCGGCCTCGCGGCAGCGCGCCACGGCCTGAGGATCGATCACCTCGATATCGCGGAGAACCGCTTCGCATTCGTCGACCGGACAGCCGAACTGCGCAAGCTCTCTCAACCACATCAGCAGAGGCCGCTCGCTGTCGTCCGGAGTAGACCACGTCGCCCATATCCGGCCGTAGGTGGCGGCCACGCTGTCTCGGAAAGCCACACGAATCGTGTCATGGGCGATGTCGAACAGTCCCTGGGCCTGCTCCGCGTACACGGCGAGCTGCGGTATCCCCAGATGGCTTTCGAGCACCGACGGTGCGGCGAATCCGAGCGCGGCGCGCCAATGCTGTTGCGCGGTAACGATATCTGAAGTAGAAGCGCTTGGCCGGATGAAGAGAAGATATCGGCCACCCTCGAAGTAGTCGGCGTCTCGCCAATCGGGGTCACGCCCTGGTACCCGCATCATCGGCGGTGCTTTAAGTGTCGTGCGATCCCAACTCAAGGCCGGCGGGTCCAGAGATGCGTTCGCGCACACCATCTTCAGCGTCGCACCGATCGTCTCCAGCCGCTCGGCGTATCCCAGCAGCGGATAGCTCGGTGGTGCCGAGGCGTCACCCCAGCGACCGTCTCCAGTGGGCACGTGAAACTCCCGCGCCCACAGCGATGCTTGGTAGATGGTGTTGGCCAACTCGGCGTGCCAGCGCTCCAGCTCGACCCTCCAGGCTGCGCCGTCCACGTCCTCTGGTGTCGTCATCGAGGAGCCTCGTAGTGGAGGTCCTCTTCAACGCTGACCAGAGCCTTGACGATCACGTCGCGCAGGTGAGGGAGTTCCCCGGTAGCGGCCGCGGCGTAACACATGTCGGGCAGCGGAAGCGGGCGCCGGGCCCAGCCGCCGATGTGTTCGGCGGTACGCGCAACCAGCCAATGTGCTCGGTACAGGACCCGCTCCTGCAGGGTGTCGGCAGGATCGGCGATGGAGCCGTTAACGAACCCCGGCCGGAAGATCGACGTGGTGGCGTTGAAGCTCTTGGCTTCGGCGTCGTATTCCGCCCACTGCTGCACGGTGGGTTCGCGGTCAGCGCCCCTGTCCATCCAGACCCGGCGAATCGCGTCGTGGATACCGTCGTCGAGCGCCTGAGCCTGAGTGGTCGCCAAATGGACCAGCGATGCGCTCACCCCCTGAACGATGCGGTCTTGAAAGATCGGGTCGGCCGTCATGACGCGCAGCAGCCGTGGGTACACGTCAGGCCACAGCACCGCCAGGCGGTGCTCGTGCATATCGTCCAGGACCGGTGCGGGGATCTCGACGCCCTCCTGCCGCCACGGGTTGGTCTGGCGCGTGCAGGAGGGCGGGTGTTCAATCCCGGCATCCCGCAGCACGTTCACCACGCTCGTCGTCGCGGCCGCGACCAGCCGCCAGCCCGTCTCCGCTCGCAGCCGCGCGTACTCGATGAGCACCCGCGCCGGGTCCCCCCACCCGAACCAGAGTTGCCGAAAATGGTCGTACACCAACGGATCTGTGGACAGCACCCGCACGGAGCGCGGAATGAACACACCCGCCGGGATGTAGCTTGCTCCGTCGTTGGAGGTGATGACGGTTTCCGTGCCGCTCGGTGAGCGGAAGACTCCTACCGCCCATTCAATCGGGTACTCGATCTCTTGAGCCGCGTGCTGAAGCTTGTACGCCAACTCCTTGGCGGCCGCCGCGTCGGCCGACTCGCGGCGCTCCTGGGCGGCCGCAAGCTGGCCCGCAGCAACGACGCTGGCCGGGATCAGTGTCGGGCTCGCCGCCGCACCCGCTCCGGACGGGGCGACGGGCGCCGCCGGAGCGTTCGTCGAGCCGACAGTGCCCGCCGGGATGGTCGTAGGCGGGGGAACGGCAGCGGCTGGCGGTCCCATCGAACCGGGCGGCAGCATCATCGGCGCACCCGCACCGGCCCCTATCCCCGTTCCGGTGGGCCCGGCAGCGGGGGCGGCCGGGGCCACCGCGCCGGGCTGAGCGGCGGCCGGCGAGATGCCCCCGCCGGGGGCGGCCGCGGCCGGTGCCGCATGCACACCACCGCCCGCTGACAGGGCCGACGATGGACTCGCCGGAGCCGGCGGCGGCGCAGGCGGTATCCCGCCGCCCATGCCCGCCGTCGCCGCCGCTCCCTGATTGAACGCAGACAACGGCGACACGGATGATCCCGCGCCCGTAGATGATCCCGGAACGCCGCCAGCATTCGGCAATCCGCTTCCGGCTCCAGGCATTTGACCTAAACCGCTACTCAGAGGATTAGAGCCCGCCCCCGGCATACCGCCGCTTCCCAGACCACTGGGCATCTTCGGAATCCCGCCACCGGAACCCATCCCACCGCCACCACTGCCCAACCCGCCCGTCGACGGCGCACCGGCACCGCCGAGCGGCGACGCCGCCGCCGGCCGCGGCGCAGGAGTCATCCCCGGCTGAGTGACCGGACTCGACGCCGCGAGTCCCTCATCGCCAACACCCGCTTTGCCCGTCCCCGCGTCGACGCTAGGGGACACCCCCGGTTGCGTGACGGAGGTACCGGCTTTGTCTGTTGGCGCGTCTGGTGTCGCTGGAGCGTCACTCCCCTCTTGAAGGGGCGTCCTCTTGGGGTTGTCTTCAGCGTCCTGAAGCGGTGTCTTCTTAGGGTTGTCTACTTGCTCGATTCCCGGTGACGGATCATCCAGGGGTTGTACGGGTGGGCTGGCAGGGACGTCACCCCATCTCGTCAAAAGGTCTAGGGCTCTTACGTTTTCGCTGCTCGTCTTGAATGAGGTGTGCGCGGCCATCGCGGCCGCCACGCCTGCCTCGGTCTGATACCTGGCGATGCCGTGATACTGAGCCACGAGCGCTTCCGCTTCGCCGGGCAGCTTCGCCGCGGCGATCTTGGGATCAGCCTCCCGGACCAGCTGCTCCTGACCGGCACGCGTGTCACGCAACACAGTGGCGATGTCGGCGCACTTATTGGCCACCTTGTCGTGCCACTCGGCGATCGTCTTGGCCTCCTCGGCCAACACCGCACCCGCCCGGTGCGCCTCATCGAAGCCCCGAGAATCGGCGGCATCGCGGAACGCCGCGTTGTCGACGACGATCTTCTGGTGGATGCCGTCCCACGTCGTCGCGCCGGCCCGGTAGGCCTGCTCCTGGGCGTCCCAGTGCGAAGCGTCGGGCGGTTCCATGTCCGGTGTGACGATCAGCCGCCCATACGAGCCCGCTGACCCTCCAGTGGCGGGCATCAGGAGAGCCCGCATTTCGCGTCGATCACGTCGACGAGATCGTTGCCGCGCGTGATGGCCGCATTAGACGCATCCCAGTCCCTCACGTTGACTCCGTGCATGGCATCTATCTGAGATGCCATCCAGTCCGAGACGGGCTTGCTGATATCGCTCGGTGTCGCCGGGCTGAGTTGTGTTCGGAGAAAGGTCATCTGAGTGGCCGTCGTACGCTTTTCGACCGTTCGCGCTTCGTCGGTTTCCGGACTGGATCTGCCCGTCGTTGCAGCGATTGATGCGCGCTGTTTTCCGGCCGAGGTGATGGTCCGGGCCGCCTGATCCCACGCCGAACACATGGCGTTCTTCGCAGCCTCGATTTCGGTGCTGCTGTAAGTGGCCGGCGGGGGCTCGACGACGTTGACCGTGTGCTGGGCGGGGGCGATGGGGCGCACCAGCGCCAGGCCGCTGGTCACTGCCGCACCAGCGGCGAGCACCAGCGCTGTCGCCGCGGCGGCCACCCCGGTCCGGTGGGGCCGCCGATACCCCATCGTCATGGAAACGACCGTATCGCGGCTACCGGACATCGATCCACCGCCGCAGCCACATTCAAAACTGTGAGTTAGCGCAGGTCATGTCGCCTATAGGCAACATTTGGCAAATCGGCGCTCCTCCTGTCGAGGAGCTGCACTCATGCGTTCGGTTCGGCCTGGCCGTTGAGCTTCTTCGCCGCGTCCGCATATAGGTCAAGCGACACCTGCTTGGGGACGCCGCTGAGTTCCTCGACGCGCGCGAGCAGCAGATAGTTCAACGCCGCAAACCCGCTGAGCAAACTCCAGATGCCAGCGGGAATGTGTTCGTCGTTGCCGACCATCTGGCCCGTTATGTAGTCGATCAAGCCGGCATCAGGGACGCCGCCGGTCGCCTCGGCATGCTCGTACCCCTCTAGAAGTCCACTCATGGCCTCAACGGCGGCCGTCACGTTCTTGGAGTGGACCGCCATCTCCGCTGCTCGATCGTCCATGGTCACCAGTCTTTCACGGTGCTGTCCCACAAACGACGGTTATAGAGACGCGCGGCTAACGGCGCCTGGCTGCTCAGTCGTTGGCCAGCCGGACGCGGATCGGGCGTAGCAAGCGACGGTGCTGGGGCTTGACCCAGAGCATCATGATCTCCGCGTAGCCGGTGTTCATCGTCTCCACTCGGACGTTGACCCGAACGCCGGCCAGATCAACCATGGGCACCTCGCCGAGCCCGTGCTCGATCGCCGCCAGGAAGGGGTAAGCCGATGGGTGCAGGCGTCGCGGATATCGCGTGTTTCCGAAGCGCTCCACCCACTTCGGGGAGCGAGGTGTTTCCTGACGGTCGTAGCTGCCGTCGCTGTTGGGCATCTTGCTCAGACACAGGACATGGACGGCGTCCTGGTGCGTTTCGGCGTAGCGCCGAAACGCCGCCCGAAGAGACGATCCGTAGCGTTGGGCCAGGTGGGTCACGCTGGCGACGCCGATCTCCAAGCTTCTGGCGTCGTTGGTGAATCCATGTCGCTGAAACAGCAGCTCAGCGGCACCCTGATTGGCTTCCTGCTCGAAGAGTCGGTTGGTTGAAGGACTTAACGTCTCTTCGTTGTCGGTGTGGACGAGCTGCTGCTGCCAGGGCAGCAGGTCGTGGGTGACTTCATGGAGTTTGACGAAGTTCTTGCGTACTTCGTGGGTGACCAGCTCGCTGACGTGGACGGTGCGCTCACGACGGTCCAGCGCGCCGCGCAGGCCCCGGAATCCGCGGCGAACGAGATCGCGCACCGCCTTGGGCATCGCGGCGAGCACCCCTTCGTCGAGGGTGAAGTCATCGGCCTCAAGAAGGCCGCGCGCCGACACGATGTCGTCCACCGGCGTGGGGTACCGGCCGTAGGCATCAGCGGCCTTGAGTAGCGCGTGAGTGCGTTGCTCGATGTCCTGGGCACTGTCAAGGTCCTCAAGCATTTCGCTGCCGCTGCTTATGTCGTAAGAGCTGGAGGTACGTGGTGAGGGCCTCCGCCTCCTCCGCGGTGAGTCCCTCGGAACTCAGCGCGTGGGCCAGCGTGTTGCCGTGCGCCGTGCCACCTGGCACGACGTATCCGGCGCGACGCATCAGTTCGAGATAGTCCGCGCCCAGCGTTTCGGCCAGACCGTAGAGCACCTTCGGCGATGGACTCTTGACCTCGCCGCGTTCGAGTTTCTGCAGGTAGGCGGTACTGATCCCGGACGGCTCGGCAACGGCTTTCAACGTCTTCCCCGAGAACTCGCGAAGCTCGCGCAGGGTGGGGCCGAGGGAAGCGTTGTCGGTGGTCATAGCACCATTGTAGGCGGCTTTACACGATAGTAGAAATATCTGATACACTAAAGTAGAAATATATTTACCAAAGTGTTCGGCTCCCCTCTCCACGGGCCGGACGCACGAGAAAGGAAATCGTCAATGGCCAAGGGACATCACCGCAGCGCGGCCACCGGTCGCTACGTCAAGGCGTCCACCGCGGCGCGCAACCCCAGGACCACGGTCACCGAACGGGGCGCCAACCGCAGCAGCGGAACCCATCACCGCAGTGCCATCACCGGCAAGTTCGTGAAGGGCTCCACGGCCGCACGTCACCCCAACACCACGGTCACCGAACGCGGCTGACCGCTTCTCCGAGCGGCGGGGGATTTCCGGTCTTGATGTACCGCCCCGCTGCTCGGAGTGCTCTCCATACGCCGAACCCTCCAAGGAAAGTGAGGCCACCATGGCCGTGTCCGTCCCCACCATCACCTGCCCGTACTGCCGATTCACCTTCGTGAACGTCCGGGTCACCAAGCACGGGCTCATCCGCTGCGGCAACTGCGGCAAGACGATGAAAATCTGACTCTGGCAACATGATTGGCTCTCGCAGTTAGACCTCCAGCTGCGAGAGATACCGGTAGGCCGTGGCGCGACTAATACCGAACGCCTTCGCAAGCTCGGGAACGGGCTCACCGGTCGCCGCCAGCCGACGCAGCTGCTTCTGGCGCTCCGCAGTCAGTTTCGCCGGCTTCGTGGCCGGCAGTTGACGGGCACGCCGAGACTCACGTGAGGCGGCCCGACGCTCACGGCCGAGTTCGAGTTCGAGTTCAGCCAAGGTCGCCATGATGGCGGCCACCGCCCGACCGGTGGGCGTGCCGGTGTCCACTCCTTCGCGTAAGGCGCGCAACAGAATTCGACGCTCACCCAGATCTGCAATGGTGCGGGTGACTTCGGCGACCGATCGGCCCAGCCGATCGATGGCCGTGACCACCACGGTGTCACCTTCGCGCGCGTAGTGCAGCAGCGCCGCCAGGCCCGGCCGGCCGGTATTCACCGCACCGGACACCTTGTCGGTGAACACGTGGCCGGATTCAACACCCTGCGCGGCCAGCGCCGCGAGCTGTACATCGAGGTCCTGACCAAGAGTGCTCACCCGCGCGTACCCGAGAATCGCCGTCACGCCCTCACCGTCTCATCAACCTCCGACATCGAGGATCTGAGACACGCGCTGTGAGACGAGAAATGAGACACCACGACCTGGGGTTACGCCGGGACAATGTCGTCGCGTGGGGTTGTCTCGTTTCTTTAGTAATGAGAAGCCGCTGGCGGGTATCGAGCCGAGGTTATCTGTGATGGTTCAGCAGCCAAGTTCGACGACGGCGGCGGCGATGATGTCAACGGCGGCGGGCACGGAGACGGCGAGATCTTTGGTGACCATGGGGATGGCATCGGATGAGCCGTGACCGCTGCGGGTCAGTTGGCACACCCTGTAGCCCTCGGTAAGGATCTGGTCGCGGGTGAGTTGTGCCATGCGGGGTTCGATGCGCTGCACGTAACTGTTCTCGTCGGCGACGGCAACGGGTGGGGTGGCGATGGCGGTCATGAGAAGACCCAGTGCGAGGACAGTTTTCATTGGATAGCCCCGATGGGTCGTGGGGACGGTTGCGGCGACGGGGAGGGTTTGGGGCGTCGCTGCGGGCGGTGGGGCCACCAGCTGGCTTCGCGTAGGAGTGTGGCGATGGCGGGCACGGTGAGGGTGCGTACGAGGAAGGTGTCGAGTAGGAGTCCGAAGCCGATGATGAGGCCGGCTTGAATCATGATGGCCACGGAGCCGACCATGAGGCCGAACATGCTGGCGGCGAAGATCAGGCCGGCGGAGGTGATGACGGCGCCGGTGTTGGCGACGGTGCGCAGCACTCCGACGCGGATGCTGGGTCCGGATTCCTCGCGTAGTCGGGAGACGAGCAGCATGTTGTAGTCGGCGCCGACGGCGACGAGGATGATGAAAGCCAATAGAGGCACGGGCCAAGCGATTTCATGTCCGAGTATCCATTGGAAGATCAGGACGCCGAATCCGATGGAGGCGAGGTAGTTGAGCAGGACGGTGCCGAGCAGGTAGATCGGTGCCAGTAGTGCTCGTAATAGCAGCACCAGGATGAGGCCGACGATGACGGTGGTGGCCAGGGCCAGTTGGGCGAAGTCTGCCCAGAGGAATCGTTGGATGTCGGAGTTGACGGCGGGGAAGCCGGCGACCGAGACGGTGGCCTCAGCCAGGGAGGTGTTGGGGCGCGCGGCGTTGGCGACGTCGGTGATCTGGTGGGCGAGGTCCATGGCCTCGACGCTGTAGGGGTCGTAGCTGGTTTCGATCATGAACCGTGCTGTTTTGCCGTCTGGTGAGAGGAATTGTTTCGCGACGTCGGTGAATTGGCGGTTCTCGAAGGCGTTGGCCGGCAGATAGAAACCGCTTGCTGAGTCGGAGTCCTGGGCGGCGCGTGCAGAGTTCTGGAGTTGGGTGGCGATCTGGCTCATCCCGGAGAGCATTTCGATGTTGCTGTCGGCCAGGGTGCGCACACCGGTGGCCAACGCTTGGGCTCCGGAGGCGAGTTGGCCGATCCCGTCTTGGAGGCGGCGCAGGTTGCCGGCCAGATCAGCGGGGTTTCCCAGCGCCCCGAAAGCGTTGTCCAGCGAGGTGACGGCGTTTTGGACGGTGGTGAGGGTGCCGGCGACGGTGGCATTGCTGGCGGGGTTGTAGCGGTCGCCGAGGTCGGCGATCTGGGTGAAGAATCCATTGTTGCGCAGGGTGATCAGGATCTGTACTTGATCGCGGATCTGGGCGCATTGGGGTGTGGTGGCACACCACGGCGAGGTGTTGAGAGCACCGACGAGCGGGTCCAAGGTGGTGATGGCGTGTTGCGCTTGGTCGGCCAGGGGGCGTAGGCCGGGGCCGGCTTGAATGGCCTGATCGACCGCAGGGGCGGTCGCTGAGAGTTGTTGCAGCAGCGGTCGGAACTGGTTGACCTGAGCGCCGGCGGATTGGGCTTGAGTGAGGATGCCCGCCAGGGGGGCTAAGGCGGTGCGCACGGTGGTGTCGAGTTGGGCCAGTCCGCCGGCGAGTTGATCGGCGCCGTCAGTGAGCTTGGTGAGGTCGTCTCGGCGAGCGTTGCCGTCGGCGACCGCGCCGGCCATCTTGTCTCCGATCTGACCGTTCTGCCAGGCCAGTTGCGCTTGATCGAGGCGCTCCCCGGTGGGGCGGGTGACGCCGGAGACTTTGGTGACACCGGGAACCTGGGAGACGCGGGAGGCCATTTCGTCGAGATCGGCCAGTCCCTTGCCGGTGCGCATGTCGGTGGGGTTCTCGACGACGAGGAATTCGGTGATGACGACGTCTTTGCGGAAGTGGCGGTCCAACAGTTGGTAGCCCTGGTTGCTGGCGGTGGTGGCGGGTTGGCCTTTGCGGTCGTCGTAGCTGATTTTGATGGTCGCGGCCACCGCGGACAGCGCGAGCAGGATGACGAGGCTGACGATCAGCAGTGGCACCGGGCGGCGCACCACCGCGACGGCGACACTGTTCCAATACCGGCGGGTGCGATCGGATTTGGGTTCACCGATACCGCGTTTAGCTGCCAGTGCCAGCACGGGCGGGAGCAGGGTGACGGTGGCCAGGAAACCGAACAGGACCGCGATGGCGCATGCGGGGCCTAGGGCAGCGAACACGCTCAAGCGGGCGAACACCATGGCCAGGAAGGCCAGGGCCACGGTGGCGGCGGAGGCCAGGATGACGCGGCCGATGCTGGCGGTGGCGTGAATGATGGCCTGCTCGGCCGGCACCTGTGCGCGGCGCTGCTCGTGGTAGCGGCTGATCAGGAACACGGTGTAGTCGGTGCCGGCGCCGAGCAGGATCGCGGTCATGAACGCGACGGTGAATTGTGAGACCGGCATGCCCATCTCGCCCAGCGCGGACAGGACGCCGCGCCCGACGGCCAGGCTCAGCCCGATGACCAGCAGCGGTAGCAGCGCGGTAAACACCGACCGGTAGACGATCAGCAGGATCAGCGCGATCATGGCGGCGGTGGCGATCGAGATCAACAGCAGATCATGCTCGGCGGCGGCGATCATGTCACTGAACGTCGCCGGCGGCCCGGTCACCTGCGCGGTGGTGGATGAACCGGCGAACACTTCTGCGGTGATGTCCCGCACCGCCTGGACGGATTCGGCGGCGGTGGGGTCACCTAGCGTGCCGCTCACTCCCACCGGCAGGTACCAGGATTGGCCGTCGGCGCTGAGGGCTTGGGTTCTGGTGACCGGATCGGCCAGCAGATCCTGCACCAACAGGACGTGCTCGCTGTCAGCGCGCAGTCGTTCCAGAAGGCGGTCGTAGCGCTGTTGGCTTGCCGGGGTCAGCCCGGCTGGGTCTTCCATGGCCACGAACAGCATGGTTTTCGACCCCTGCTCGTTGAAGGCGGTACTCAGCCGCTCCACCGTTTGCAGCGACGGGGCGTCGCGCGGAATCAAATCCACCGACTGCTGGCGCACCACCGTTTCCAGCTGCGGGAACAGCAGCGCCAAGACGATCGCGGCGCCGATCCACACACCGATGGTCAAGGCTTTGTGCCGCACAGTGAATCGTCCCAACGCTGCGAGCCGGGCGCTGTATTCGCGGCTGCGTGCGGGATCGGCGGGAGTCTCGCGCCGGGCAGCGCGGGCCGGTGTTACCGAGGAGCCTGCCGTGCGGTCGGTCACCAAACCCCCTAAACGATCAACGATACTATTGGTATCGCTACGCTACATTATGTAGCGAACATCGGATAGTCGATGGGGCCTGCGCGCGGTGGGGGCTTATCGGTTCACGATGTTGGCGTCGTCGCTTTCGGGGATGTCGTGTCGGACCACGCGGACACGCCCGTGCGGTAGACAGGCCATGTACCCGTGCCGCTTGCCGTACAGCTCCCACGCGGTGAACTGCTCGTCGGGATCAACGTCGATGCGGTGACCACGGGAGAAGCCCAGGTGCAACCCTCCGTCGTCACCGGACCAGGCCTGGGTGCACACTGCGCCGGCCAGGTTCAGCAGCGGGCGCTCGTAGACCGAGATCTGCAAGGGATTGATGAGGACTGCCTCGGCGGGAAAGCGATCTGCTGCGGGCAGAGTGAGCAGCAGGGGGCGCGAGATGACGACTTCGTTGTAGTCGTCCAGGTCGAGTACCAAGCCGTCGCGCACCGAAACCCGTTGCACGACACAATCTTCGATCCACTGGGTGTACATGGCGTTCTCCTTCGACGCATCATCGAGTCGCACCCCTAAGGGTACGGCAGGTATCGCTGCGATACTAGGAGTATCGTTACGGTTCCTCGGAGTGCGCGGCGGCGCTGTCGAGTAGCCGATGAACGGCCCGGTCGATGCGGTCACGGGTCTCCTCGGCGGACACCCGCCCGCTGATGAAGGCGAGCAGGTTGGCCAGCCAGATGTCGGAGATGAGGCCGGCGACAACCAGATGTGTCGGTGTCGGCTCGCCCGCGCTGAGGGTGCGGGCCAGCAGCGTGTGGATCGTTGCGGCGGCAGAATCAAGTTCCGCGGCGGCGCGGGTGTCGGCCGCGGCGAAAGCCCGGGTCATGGCGTCGGTCAGCAGCGGCTCGCGCTGCCACCGGTCGTGGAGGTGGCTGGTCAGTCGCTCCAATCGCTGCCGCGGTGTGCCGGCACCGGTTGTCCAGTTGCCGGCGACGTCGAGACGCTGAAATTCTCGACTCAGCGCCGCGACCAGCAGATGTGTTTTGGCCGGGAAATAGCGGTACAGCGTGCCCACGGCCATGCCGACGTGCTCGGCGACCGTCCGCATGTGCACCGCGTCGTACCCGCCGGTGGCAGCTATAGCCAGGGCGGCATCCATGATGGCCTCGCGACGACGGGCCGAGACGCGCGAACGTGGCACCCCGGCTGTGTGAACCTGATCGGCAACCGAATGCTCCTCGTCGAGCCCGGTAGGCGCGTCGCTCGCTCGGGCGCTGGTGACGGTCATGGTGTGTGATCGCCGCCGCGGCGCGAGAACTGCTCGAGGATCTCCCCGAAACCGCTGATATCGCCGTGGGCGGCGAAGTGTGCGGTATCAACCACGATGAATACGGCCGTCGCGGTGAACCGGGTGGCCCCTTCGCAGGTGCCGGTCGCCGCGACGTGCAGCGCCCGGCCCTCGCGGGCGCTGATGTGCGCGGTGATCCGGTGGGGCCGGTGCAGCGGCACTGGTTGCAGATACTCCACCGTCAGACTGCGCGTCACCGCAGGCGTGCCGGCGATCCACAGCGTGAAGCCCAGCACGTCATCGCAGGCGGCGGCGACGGCCCCACCGTGCGCCAGGCCGGGGGCTCCGATGTGGCGCTCGTCGAATGTGACATCGGCATACACCGAATCCGCACTGCGGTAGACCTCCACGTGCAGGCCGTGCGGATTGTCCGGGCCACACCCCATACAGGTCGGGGTATGAGAAGGCAGCCGTTCCGACGGCGCCGCACGATCTGACACGAAAACACTCCCGCTACTTCAAGTTTCGCTGCGATACTGGTAGTACCACAACTGCTAGACTTTCCGGTGCGACATCGCCTAAATCGACCGCCGAGGTGACCCGTGAGCGACAGCAATCAGCCCTCCCTGCCCGATGATGACGACATCGATCCGCGGCGGATCCGGTCACGGAATCGACTATTGGATGCTGCGGCAACACTGTTGAGCACCGGAGGGGTCGAGGCCGTCACCATCGATGCCGTCACCAAGGCATCCAAGGTGGCCCGTACCACTCTTTATCGGCATTTTCAGAGCTCGTCGCATCTGCTGGCTGCCACCTTCGAGCGGCTACTACCGCAGGTAAGCACACCAGCACCGACCAGCGGTTCCCTACGCGAACAGCTGATCGAGCTGCTCAGCCGCCAAGCCGCCCTGTTCAACGACGCCCCGCTGCACGTCACCACCCTGGCATGGCTCTCACTCGGCCCCACCGGCGCCAAAGAAGAGACCGACAACAGTCACGCATCCGGGGCGCTGCGGGCCCGCGTCGTCGACCAGTACCGCCAACCGTTCGACACGATCCTCACCAGCTCGAAAGCCCACACCGAACTCGGCAACATCGACCGCGACCTCGCGATCTGCCAACTCGTCGGACCCCTCGCATTCGCACGCATGACCGGCCTGCGCACCATCACGCGCGAGGACTGCACAACCCTCATCGACAACTTCCTCGCAACCCACCGCAGAGCCGCCACCCCCGCAGACGTAGGCGAAGTCGTCTGAACGGACCCAGAGCGACATCGCGGAGATGCGGTCGCTCTGAGCCATCCGAACATCTTTACTGCTCTGGATCATGATCGTGCACGGTTGGCGAACTGCGGCTAGCTCCCCGTGTTCGAGGAGGCGGCCTATCCTGCGAAGGTGACGGAAGAGAGCAGCGATACCGGGGTGGTGCAGGGCCGCTGCTCCCCCGCGCCGGTGCGTCAACGGCCCGACCTCGGTATCCCGGATGACCGCGATGAGCCGTCTGCCGAGGACGACTGGCCTGTTGATGATCTTGACGACTGGCCCTTCGATGATCCATCCGTTGACGTGGCGCGTCTCCGCGAAACGCTACGAGAAGCAGATGCCGACATCGCCGCCGGCCGCACGTTCGGCGAAGACGAGATCCGCGCCCGCTACGGCCTTCCCCCAAAATGAGGTCGAAGTGATGATTCACGTGGAAGCCGAGCCCGACCCGGATGACCTCGATGTCGGCTACGCCCAGCTGGCGTCGGCGACACCGCCAATGGTGAACGCCTAGCTGCGCGGGAACGGCTATGCGGGTCCGACGGCGAGCCTTAGAAAAGAACGCCCCGCCTGTTCAGATGAGCCGGGGATCGCCGTCTTCGTCGAGGATGATGTGCCGTTCGCCGCGCTGGAGTGCGTCGAGTGCGAGGTCTATCTCGTGGACGGCAAGATCGGTTATCCGGCTGGGGCCGAGGACGATGATCTCGTCAGCGTGTTCAGCACCGCCGCCGGCCGCCAGACCGACGTACTCCGCGTTGGGGGCGACGACGAACTGCAGATCCCAGCCGATAACGCCTCCCACCTCGCGCGCGCGTCGGTCGAGAGCTTGCACGTCGTCGGCGGTCAGCACGTGATGCCCCTCCCCCGCCATCAGGCGTTGTCGGCGGTTATGCGGCGCAGCGTGTTCAGCTCGTCGAGCAGCTGCTCATAGCGCTGAAGGGACATGACAACGGCGGCGGGCTTGCCGGCGGTGTCGGCCAGGACGACGTTGCCGCCACTGGTGGTCACCTGATTGAGCAGACGCTGATGCAGTTCGCGGACCGGGATCAGCTCACTGGGGACGGCTTGCGCGCCGCCGAGGGCTTCAACGGTGGTACGGATCATGGGATTTCGCCTTTCGGAAGTGGGTCGGTCTGGTGTCCCCTCGACCCGTCTGTCGAGCCGAGGGGACACCGCCGAATCCGGTTGATGCTCAACCGCGTTCGGTGACCGTGGTGTTGGGGTGACGTGCGGCCGTGGAGCCCTTCACGAACTTGCCGGTGATGGCACTGCGGTGATGGGTTCCGCTGCTGCGGTTGGCGCCTCGTTCGGTGACCGTGGTCTTGGGGTTGCGCGCCGCGGTGGACGCCTTGACGTAGCGACCGGTGGTCGCGCTGCGGTGATGGCCCTTGGCCATTGTCTTGTCCTTTCGGTTTGTCCGGCCCGGTGTTGAGCCGGATACCGGTCTATAAGTGCGCTCGTCGGCTCGATCCCTGAATTCCCCGGAATCGTTTCGGCCGGCCTCGGCGGCGCGGCGGGCCAGGGCGTCGCCTTCGGCGGCGGTCACCGACCTGCGTGCGACTCGGGCGGTGGGGGTGCCCAACGAGCTGGCGTCGATCAGTGCGGTGAGGTGCTTGATGGTGGTCACGACGTCCTCTTTCGGTTTCGGAGTTGGCGGAGTTGGTGGCCGAGGAGGTTTTCCACGCTCTTGGCGTCGCGCAGCCCCAGCTTGTTGGCGATCTCGCGCTGGGTGAAGCCGTGTTCCTGCAGGAACAGTGCTTGGCGCGCCCGGTCGGTGGTCAGCAGGGCCATCGCTTCGGCCACGGTGTCGTTGGCGACGATGGTCGCCTCGATGCCCTTGATAACGTCGAACTCGTCTTCAGGGAGTTCGTCCATCGGCATGGTGGCCTCCTGGATGCGCTCTTTCTCGGCCCGCAGTGCGCTGCGGTAGATGTTGGCGAACTGATAGAGGCACTGGCCGATGAAGAAGGTGCTCAGCGACGCCCCACCCGAGGACTGCCAGCGGTGGGTCTTGAGCACCTTGTCGCGGAAGTAGATCAGCGCGGCGACCACGGTGTCGGTGGCGATGTCGTCGATGGTCTGGTCGTCGGGCCAGCCCTCGATGCGGCCCAGACCGTAGCCGGTCAGCGTCTTGGCCTTGCCGTAGATGGTGCCGTGACGGATCCAGGCGCGCAGCACGCCGAGGCCGTAGCGGGTCAGTTCGCGGGAGAACCGCTCCCACAGCCGGCCGGTGAACTGCTCCAACTGCAGCGCCAGCAACAACTCCTCATCGGCTTGAAGACGCCGCAGTCGTTCCAGCTGTTCCAGCTCGTCGGCAAGTTCGGCAGCCAGATCAGGGTCGTCGAGCCAGGCACCGACCAAGCCCTCGTCGACGCCCTGGATGTCGCCCTGGTTGTCCGGTTGTAAGCGCGCGGCATCAACGGGCGGGCCGGGGCGGCGTGCCGGTCGATCCATGGCTACATCTCCAGGAGGCGAGAAAGAGACAACCGATCCCTACGGTTGTCGCTTCCTCTTAAGTCCGCGCGTACCGCCAACCCCTGAAACCTGGAGAAAGTTTTTTCCAGGCAAGCGGTCGCGGCCCGTGCGCTCGCCATTGTCCCAGGTCGAACCGACATATCTCGGCATAGCGGAGGGTCTAGGCCCTGGACCACGAGACCAAAAGATGACCTTTCAGCCCCAGACAGCGCTGCTCAAAGCAAAGAGCCCGGGTCGGTCGCAAGGACCGAATACCGGGCTCTTCCTGGCTTTAACCGGGCACGCGCTACACGTCACACCGGCCTGTATGCACTCAATCGTACGTGGAGCCCTGATAGAACTCAACGGTGACGGCACCGGGCCCCTGGGTTGAACAATGGTTGAGCCCCCAGCGATTCCACACGTACATGCTCCTGGCCGGTGGGGACCGCACCCGTGCTCTCGACCTGCACGAATGGAACACCCAGCTCAACGCCGCACTGCTGCACGATTTTGCCCACCTCGAAGTTGGCCTTCGCAACTTCTACGACCGGGCACTCATGAACGCCGTCCAGCCAGGCGAAGCCCACTGGACCGACCCAGCTTCATTCACCGCGCTATTCCCGGCGGTACCGGGCAACGACGCCCGCACCCACGCCGACCTGGCCTCCGCACGCACCAAGGCCGGCGGCCCGTCCGCCCCTCCCGGAAAAATCCTTGCCGAGCTGACCTTCGGGTTCTGGGTCCTGCTGACCAGCTCGCGGCACACGACGCTTCTCTGGAACCCGCATCTGGAAGCTCTCTACCCGGCCGGGTCCCAGCGACACAAAATCCACTCCGGCCTCGATGACATGCGTAAGGCGCGCAACCGGGTAGCTCACCACGAGCCCGTCCGCGTCGCCGACGTCAACAACCTGATTCGCCGAATGCGCCGCTACGCCGGTTACATCTCTCCCGACCTCCGGCACTACATCCGACAGACCAGCACCGTCGACTCGCTCTTGCAGTCACGCCCTTGACGTGGTGCATGAGCGACATCACCGTCGCCCGGTAAGCGCATCGATTATGTCGGCTACTGCGCGGCCGATATCGGTAATGCCGGTGGTCGAGCCGGTGGTGCGAACGACATAGGCCGCTAGAAGGCAGAAGCAGACGATCGCAACGATGCTGACGACGGCGGCGTTGGTACTCATGGGCGGTGCTCCATCGGACGTATACGACC
>SXGT01589840.1_pt1 | contig 25182 bp, 25 predicted proteins | sample 3176221 | NCBI WGS metagenome assembly SXGT01 (sample SAMN11356862, study PRJNA531348) | freshwater metagenome | isolation source: freshwater sample F1-120 | place: China: Fuxian Lake, Yuxi | collected 2017-12-25
ACCATCTCGGCCATTTCGCCCTGACCGGTCTGCTCCTGGGGAACCTGCTCGACGTTGACGGATCACGGGTGGTGGTGGTGGCCAGCATCGCGCACAACATCAAGGCAAAGATCGACTTCGAGGACCTGCAGTGGGAACGGCGCCGCTATGACCGGGTGGCCTCCTACGGTCAGTCCAAACTCGCCAACCTGATGTTCGCCTACGACCTGCAGCGTCGCCTGGCGGCGGCGGCGAAGACCAAGGGCGCCAAGACCATCGCCGTCGCGGCGCACCCCGGCGTGGCCGCCACCGAACTGGTCCGGCACGTGCCCGGCGCAAGCCTGCCGGGGGTCAGCTGGCTCTCCGGCAGGCTGCTCAACAGTTCCGAACTGGGCGCGCTGCCCACGTTGCGGGCCGCCACCGACCCGGCCGTTCAGGGCGGGCAGTACTACGGCCCGGACGGGTTCCGGGAACTGCGCGGCTACCCCGTGCTGGCCACGTCGAGCGCCCAGTCCCGCGATGTCGCGATCCAGAAGCGGCTGTGGACGGTGTCGGAGGAACTGACCGGCGTCACCTACCCGGTCTGACACCGGATGCGCAGCGTCGAGGAGCATCGCCGCATCGTCGCCGGCCTCATCACCGGCCGGCCGCCGGCCCGGGTCGAACTGGCGCGGGCGCAGGGCCTGGTGCTGTCCGAGGATGTGGTCGCGCCGCTGTCGCTACCGGTATTCGACAACTCCGCGATGGACGGGTACGCGGTGCGCGCCGAGGATGTCGCCGGCGCGGAGCATGGCCACCCGGTGGAACTTCCGGTCGCCGAGGACATTCCGGCCGGGCGCACCGATCGGCTCGCGCTCGCTCCGGGTACCGCGCACCGGATCATGACGGGCGCGCCGCTACCGGACGGTGCGACCGCGGTGGTGCCGGTAGAGGCGACCGACGGCGGCGTGACCTCCGTCGTCATCCGCACGGCGGCCCGGGAAGGACAGCACATCCGCAGGGCCGGCGAGGACGTGACCGCCGGGACCACCGTCCTGCACCGGGCCCGGGTCATCACGCCGGCCGCCCTGGGACTGGCCGCCGCGCTTGGCCTGGCCGAATTGCCCGTGGTGCCGCCACCGCGGGTCCTGGTGATCTCGACCGGCTCCGAACTGGTGGCCCCCGGAACCCCACTGGAACCCGGGCAGATCTACGAGTCCAACGCCGTCATGCTGGCCGCCGCGGTGCGGGAGGCCGGCGCCACCGTGGTCGACATCGCCACCTGCGGGGACGATGTCGGGCAGTTCCGCGCCCTCCTCGACGACCTGGCCGGTAGCGCCGATCTGGTGATCACCTCCGGCGGGGTCAGCGCCGGAGCCTACGAGGTGGTCAAGGACGCCTTCGGTTCCTCGGCGGTGGAGTTCGTCAAGGTCGCCATGCAGCCCGGCATGCCGCAGGGCGCCGGTCGGATCGGCGGGTCCACCGGCCCGGCGATCGTCACCCTGCCGGGCAACCCGGTGAGCGCACTGGTGTCCTTCGAGGTGTTTCTGCGGCCCGCCCTGCGCGCCGCGATGGGACGGCCCGATCCGGACCGCCCCCGGCGCAACGCGGTGCTCAGCGAGTCGCTGACCTCCCCGGGCGGCAAACGGCAGTTCCGTCGCGGCGTGTACGACCCCGCCGCGGGCACCGTCACCAGCTACGGGCCGCCAGCCTCCCACCATCTGCGCTGGCTGGCCTCGGCCAACTGCCTGCTCGACATCGCCGAGGACGTCACCCATATCTCCGCCGGGCAGCGGGTCGATGTGTGGGACCTGGGCTGAGCCACCCGACTAGACTCGGCCCGATGGCCAGACGCCCCCATGACCACGACGAGTCCGGCCCGCAGCGGCTGGCCGCGCTGGTCCGATCCTCGATCCCGCCCGTTCACCCGGCCGGCTTCCCGTTCATCGCGGCCGGCGTCGCGGTGGCTGCCCTGGGCCGCAATCACCGCTGGGTCCGTCGTGCGGGCCTGGCGGCGGCGGGCGCGAACGCGGGGTTCTTCCGGCACCCGCCGCGCACACCCCCGACCCGGCCCGGCCTGGTGGTGGCCCCCGCCGACGGCCAGGTGTGCCTGATCGACACCGTGCCCCCGCCGGCCGAACTGGGTCTGTCCCCCGACCCGGTGCCCCGAATCAGCATCTTCCTGTCCCTGCTGGACGCGCATGTGCAGCGCACCCCGGTCGGCGGCGAGGTGCTTGCCGTCGAGTATCGGCCCGGGCGCTTCCATTCCGCCGACCTGCCGGCCGCCAGTGCGGACAATGAACGCAACAGCGTCGTGATCCGCACGCCGGAGGGACATCAGGTGGTCGTCGTACAGATCGCCGGGCTCATCGCCCGTCGCATCGTCTGCGATCTGCACGCCGGCGACCGGGTGGCCATCGGTGACACCTACGGGTTGATCCGGTTCGGCTCCCGGCTGGACACCTACCTGCCGGCCGGCTCGGAGGTGCTCATCGAGTCGGGTCAGCGCGCACTGGCCGGCGAGACCGTGTTGGCCACACTGCCGTGACGAGCCCCCGGATCCCGATCCAGTCCCGCCGCGGGCTGCGCATCCTGCCCAGCGCCACCACCGTGCTGGCGATCTGCGCCGGACTCACCTCGATCAAGTTCGCACTCGATGAACGCCCGCATATCGCGTTGGCCCTCATCGGTGCCGCCGCGGTGCTCGACGGTATCGACGGCGGCATCGCCCGCGCGCTGCACGCGCAGTCCCCGATGGGCGCCGAGATCGACTCGCTGGCCGATGCGGTCAACTTCGGCGTCGCCCCGGCCCTGGTCGTGTACGTGACACTGCTGCCACACTCGCCGGTCGGCTGGATCTTCGTGCTGCTCTACGCGGTGTGCATCGTGCTGCGACTGGCCCGGTTCAACGCACTGCTCGACGACGACACCCGCCCGGCCTACACCCGGGAGTACTTCGTGGGAATGCCCGCGCCGTGCGGCGCGGTCGGCGCGATCGGACCGCTGGCGGCGATGCTGCAGTTCGGCCAGGGCTGGTGGACCTCGACGTGGTTCGTCTGCGCATGGCTTGCGGCCAACTCGATACTGCTGGTGAGCCGGGTCCCGACGCTGGCCCTGAAGTCGGTGTCGGTGCCGGCCAACGCCGCACCCATCCTGCTCGGGCTGGTGGCACTGGTGGCCGCGGGACTGCTGCTGTTCCCGTACATCCTGGTGCTGCTCATCATCGTGGGCTATCTGCTGATCATCCCCTTCACGATCCGCAGCCAGCGCTGGGTGGCGGCCCGGCCGGAGGCGTGGGACGTCAAACCGCAGCAACGCCGCGCGGCCCGTCGGGCAGCCCGGCGGGCCCAGCACCCGCACCGTCGATCCACCGCCCGACTGGGCCTGCGCAAGCCGGGAGGCTGACATGGCCGAGAGCCTGACGCTGACCGCACGACTCAACACCGCGGCGCTGGATTCGCGGCGCGGTGTGGTGCGCCTGCACCCGGAGGTGATCGCCGCGCTCGGGATCCGGGAGTGGGACGCGGTGTCGCTGATGGGCTCGCGTACCACCGCGGCCGTGGTCGGGGTGGCCCCGGCCGGCACCCCGACCGGCACCGCACTGCTCGACGACGTCACGTTGTCCAATGCCGGGCTGCGCGAGGACGCGGGCGTGCTGGTGTCGCCGGTGACGGTCTACGGCGCGCGATCGGTGACCCTGCGCGGTTCGGCGCTGGCCACCAGATCGGTGGCCTCCGGCGCGCTGCGCCAGGCCCTGCTCGGCAAGGTGCTCACCGTCGGCGACACCGTGTCGTTGTTGCCGCGGGACCTGGGTCCCGGGACCTCGACGTCGGCCGCCAGTGCCGCGCTGGCCACCTCGGTGGGTATCACCTGGACCTCCGAACTGCTGACGGTCACCGGCACCGATCCGGCCGGTCCCGTTTCGGTGCAACCGAATTCGTCGGTGACCTGGGGGGAGGGCGCCGCGGACGCCGCACCGGCGAGCGGGGCCCAGGCCTCGGTCAGTCCGCCCACCGAATGGCCGGAGGAACCGCCGGTCAGTGTCGAGGACCTCAAAGGCCAGCATGTGCAGGCCGGCCGGCTCACCGAGTGGCTCAAGCTCGCCCTGGACGAACCGGCACTGCTGGAGAAGCTGGGCGCCAAACCCAACCTCGGCGTCCTGATCAGCGGGCCGGCCGGGGTGGGTAAGGCCCGCCTGGTGCGCGCGGTGTGCGCGGGCCGTCGTCTGGTCGAACTCGACGGTCCCGACACCGGCGCCCTGGCGGCCGGGGACCGACAGCAGGCGGTGGCCCGCGCGGTGGCCGACGTGACGAACGGCGGCGGAGTGCTGCTGGTCTCCGATGTCGACGCGCTGCTGCCCGACCCGCCCGAACCGGTGGCCACCATGATCCTCGCCGAACTGCGCAAGGCGGTCGCCGCACCGGGGGTCGCCCTCGTGGTGACCTCTCAGCAGCCCGACTCGCTGGACCGCCGGCTGCGCGCCCCCGACCTGTGCGACCGTGAGCTCGGGCTGAGCCTCCCCGACGGCGCCACCCGCAAGGCACTGCTGGAGGTCCTGCTGCGGGATGTGCCGGCGCAAGACCTCACCCTCGACGAAATCGCCGACCGTACACCAGGTTTCGTACGCGCCGACCTGGCTGCACTGGTCCGCGAGGCAGCGCTTCGGGCGGCCGCCAGGGCCAGCGAGGACGGACAGCCCCCGGCGCTGACCCAGCAGGACCTGATCGGCGCGCTGTCGGTGATCCGCCCGCTGTCCCGATCCAACACCGAGGAGGTGGCGGTCGGATCGGTGACCCTTGACGACGTCGGGGACATGGTGGCGACCAAGCAGGCGCTGACCGAGGCGGTGCTGTGGCCGTTGCAGCACCCGGACACCTTCGCCCGACTGGGTGTCGACCCGCCGCGGGGTGTGCTGCTGTACGGGCCGCCGGGAACGGGCAAGACGTTCGTGGTACGCGCGCTGGCAAGTTCCGGCCGGCTGAGCGTACACGCCGTCAAGGGTTCGGAACTGATGGACAAGTGGGTGGGGTCCTCGGAGAAAGCGGTTCGCGAACTGTTCCGCCGCGCAAGGGATTCCGCACCCTCGCTGGTGTTCCTCGACGAGATCGACGCACTCGCGCCACGGCGCGGGCAGAGCCACGACTCGGGGGTCACCGACCGGGTAGTGGCCGCTCTGCTGACCGAACTCGACGGTATCGAGCCATTGCGGGATGTGGTGGTCCTCGGCGCGACCAACCGGCCGGATCTGATCGACCCGGCGCTGCTGCGCCCGGGCCGGCTGGAGCGGCTGGTGTTCGTCGAACCGCCCGACGCCGATGCCCGATTCCAGATCCTGAAGACCGCCGGCAAGTCAGTGCCGCTCAGCGACGAGGTCGATCTCAAGGCGCTGGCCGCCGATTTGGACGGCTACAGCGCGGCGGACTGCGTGGCCCTGCTTCGCGAGGCCGCACTGACGGCCATGCGCCGTTCCATCGACGCCGCCGACGTCACCGCCGCGGATGTGGCCACGGCCCGGGAGAACGTGCGCCCGTCCCTGGACCCGGAACAGGTGGAATCGTTGCGGGCGTTCGCGGCCGACCGCTGAGCTCACTCCTCCGAGAGCTGGAATTCGACCATCGCCGTGACGGTCTCGATGGCGTCGGTGAGAACGCCGACCCGGTCGGCCAGGCTGGGCGCGGCCAGTACGGCGTACCGGTCGGCCTGTCCCATCGGGACGCGAGCGGCCAAGGCGTAGAGGTGCCGGGACGGGTCGTCGGCGGTGTCGGCGTCGACGGCGAGTGCGTCGGGCCGCAACTGGATGCCCAGGACTGCCGCCACCCGCTGGTAAAGCCCCTGGATCCGGTCGATGACATCGCCGATCTGTTCAGCACCCACCGGCGGCCCGGGCTCGTCGGGCCAGGGTTCCACGACGGCCCGCGGATAGGGGTCGTCGGGCAGCCAGCGGAGCACCCGGATCCGCTCCCCCACCGGAGCCAGCAGTTGGTATTGGCCCTCCCCGAGGTCGGCGTGCTCGGCGATACGGGCCAGCGCCCCGACATCGCTACGGGTGTCCCCGCCGCCGACCTCCATGCCACGACTGATCAGCACCACGCCGAATGCGGGGTCGGGCGCGGCCAGGCAGTCCCGCACCAGCTGGGAGTAGCGGGGCTCGAAGATCCGCAACGGTAGCGTCTCGCCCGGTAACAGGGCCGACTGCAGCGGAAACATCGGGCGGGCGGTCACTACCGGATACCGCCCGTGACGACGTCGCGCACGGGGGCGCTCTGGTCGGTGAAGGTGCACAGCGCCGCGGCAACCCCCACCCACAGATCGGGGTTGGCGGCGACCAACTGGTTGCCGTCCTCGCCGATCGCGGCGATGACCTGCCGTCGGGTGGCCTCACCCATCTCGACGTACTCCCGACAGGTGGTGTCCAGCAGGGCCGCGCCGTTGGCTCCGGTTCCGGCCTGGCCAGGCGTCGCGGTCGGGGTGCCGTCGACGGCCCGGCTGCACCCGGCCGCCAGCGTGACCCCGGCGGCCAGCAGTAGGACGGCGGTCCTGCGAATCATGGTGTCCTCCTAGACATCCAGCTCGGCGACGAGCGCGTCGACCACCGCACGGAGATCACCGCCGTGGGCCGCGGCCACCCGACGCTGGCGCTGATAGGACGCGCCCCGACGCGGGATGTCGGCGACCGCGGCCAGTTCCTCGGCGCAGTGCAGCGAGTCCGCCACCGGTGCCAGTCGGGTCAGCAGATCGTCGAGGTCCTCGGTGACCAGCTTCTCGTTGCTGTCGGCGTCGAGGATGATGATCGCGTCCAGTCCGTAGCGGGCGGCGCGCCACTTGTTCTCCTGCACATGCCACGGCGGCATCACCGGGAGTTGCTCGCCCGCGTCGAGCCGGCGGTCCAGATCGACGACGAGGCAGTGTGTCAGGGCCACCAGTGCGGCGAGTTCGCGCAGATTGGACACCCCGTCGAACACCCGGATCTCGACGGTGCCCAGATGGGGCGACGGCCTGATGTCCCAACGGATCTCGTTGACGTGGTCGATGATCCCGGTGGTCTTCTGATCGTGGACGAACCGTTCGAACTCCCGCCAGGTCTGGAACTGGAAGGGAAGGCCGGCGGTCGGCAACTGCTGGAACATCATCGCCCGGTTGCTGGCATAGCCGGTGTCCTGGCCCGCCCAGAACGGCGACGACGCCGACAGCGCCAGCAGGTGCGGGTAATGGTTGAGCAGCGCGGAGATGATCGGCATGACCTTGTGGGCCGAGGACACCCCGACATGCACGTGCACCCCCCAGATCAGCATCTGCCGGCCCCACCATTGCGTGCGCTTGATCAACTCGGCATACCGGGGAGCATCGGTGAGCTTCTGGGTCGACCACTTCGCGAACGGGTGGGTGCCCGCGCAGAACAGATCCATCCCGCGATCGTGGACCGCCTCGCGGGTCGACATCAGGGTGCCCCGCAGATCGGCCATCGCCTCGGGGACGGTGTCGCAGACACCGGTGACGAGCTCAATGGTGTTGCGCAGCAACTCTTTGTGCACGTGCGGCGTCTCCCCGATGTCGGCGATCACCGCGGCCGCCTCGTTACTGAGGTCGCGGGTGCCGGCGTCGACGAGGGCGAACTCCCATTCGACTCCCAGCGTCGGCCGGGGGGAGCCTGCGAAGTCGAGCCTAGCCGGTACGGATGACACCGCAGGCGACCCGCTTGCCGCCGTCGCCCGTGGCCAGCGTGGTCTCGTCCGGCGGCGGAGCGCCGTTGGCCTGCTGGTAGCGGTCGGGGGGGATGTTGGAGAAGTTATCGGGGTTCTCGTGGATGATGAAGGCCGTTCCGTCGCCGTCCAGCAGGTCCGGCCTGTCGAAGTCGTTCGTGGTCGTCACCAGCATCGCCGACCCGTCCCCGCGGACCTGCAAGGACGACAGGTCGCCGCTGTGGTTCGGGTGACCGTCCTTGCCGCCGGCGTCCAGGTGCCCCCCGGCCGAGAGGAAGTCCCCGGGTGTGCCGCCGGTGGGGGCCACCGAGTTGACCTCGCACTTACCGACGTCATGGATGTGCAGACCGTGGTAGCCCGGGGTGAGTTTGCCCGGCGCAGTGGTCGCCACGGTCACCGTGGCAAACCCGTCGGTGAATTCGATGGTGGCCGCGGCGATCTGGGTTCCGTCCGGCCCGTTGATCTGGGCGGTCAGGGTATCGGCCGGTACCGCCGGTGTGGATCCGGCATGGGATCCACCGTGGGATCCACCGTGGCCCTCCGGCGGCGCCGCCGCACCGGTCCATACCGACGGCGTGGTGCCCGGCTCGGAGGCGATCGGTTCGTCGGGCGCGCAGGCACTCAGCGCGAGGGGGGCAGCCAGCAGCAGGACGGCGCACTTTCGCATGCGGCCCAGCCTAACGCGGACTATCCCGTCACCAACACGATCACGCCGGGTGGCTGCTCGGCGATCTCGGGAATCCGCGGCGCCACCGGGGCTTCGAGCACGGCCCCGACCGCCTCCGCGGCGGCCTGCTCACCTTCGGCTTTGCCGAAATAGACCGTGGTGGCCTCGACGCCGCCCGCCTCGATGAGGGCCGCCTCGGTGACGTTCCAGCCGGCTTCACGCAGCCGATCTGCGGTCCGGGTGGCGGCGGGCTCGTCGGCGGTAACGCTGTAGACCCGCACATCGGATTTCGGCGCCGGTGGCTTGGTCGTCGTCGTGGTGGTCATCCTGGTGGCCGTGTCATCGGCGGACTCGCCGCGGGATCCCAGTGCCTGGAAACCGACCAGCAGGAAGATCACACCGAGGAACAGCAGCACCATGACCATGGCGCGCAGGGGGAGCCCGGAGGAATCGGGGACGCGCTCGTTCATCGGGCCAACTGTAAACCGTGACGTCAGGGAAACTCGAAGCCCAGCCGCCGGGCGGCGCGGGCCTTCTGGCGGCTGGCGCGCAGCCGGCGCAGACGCTTGACGAGCATCGGGTCGGCGGCGAGCGCCTCCGGCCGGTCGACCAGTGCGTTGAGCACCTGGTAGTAGCGGGTGGCCGACATCGAGAACAGCTCCTTGATGGCGTCTTCTTTCGCCCCGGCGTACTTCCACCACTGCCGCTCGAAGGCCAGGATGTCGTACTCGCGGCGGCTCAGCCCCTCGGGAAGTTCGGCATCGTCGATCGACCGTTCGGCCCGTGCCATGGCGCCGTCCATTCGATTCGTGGGCCTTTCGACGGGGGAAATGACATTCCTGTGGTTCGGTGGTCATTCAATCACGCCGGCACGGATTGGGACGTCACCGGTCCCCGCGCGTCGGACGCTCTTTAAGCTTGCCGTCCATGGCAGTCCGACCCATCGTGATCCTCGGCGATCCCGTCCTGCACAACCCGACCGCACCGGTGACCGTCGAACCGGGAGGGGCGTTGCCAGCGGAGGTCGTCGACCTGATCACCGACATGTACCAGACCATGGATGCGGCCAACGGAGTCGGCTTAGCGGCCAACCAGATCGGGGTGGGACTGCGGGTGTTCGTCTACGACTGCGCCGAGGACGTCGGAAAGCCGACCCGGCGCCGGGGCGTCGTGGTCAACCCGGTGCTGGAGACCTCCGAGATTCCCGAGACGATGCCCGACCCGGAGATGGACGACGAAGGCTGCCTGTCGGTCCCGGGCGAGTCGTTCCCGTGCGGCCGGGCGAAGTGGGCGAAGGTCAGCGGACTCGACGCCGACGGAAATCCGGTGACCCTGGAGGGCACCGGGTTGTTCGCCCGGATGTTGCAGCACGAGACCGGGCACCTCGACGGATTCCTCTATGTGGACAGGCTGATCGGCCGGCACGCGCGGGCCGCCAAGAAGACGGTCAAGTCTCACGGGTGGGGTGTGCCGGGCCTGTCGTGGATGCCCGGCGAGGTAGCCGATCCGTTCGGGCACTGATGGGAGCGACTGCGGTGCGGGTGGCAACGTGGAACGTCAATTCCATCCGCACCCGGGTCGACCGGGTGGTGGACTGGATGCAACGGGCCGATATCGACGTCCTGGCCATGCAGGAGACCAAGTGCTCCGACGACCAGTTCCCGGCCATGCCGTTCCTGGGTGCGGGCTACGAGGTGGTCCAGCACGGACACAGCCAGTGGAACGGGGTCGCGATCGCCTCACGCGTCGGAGTGCAGGACGTGCAGACCGGGTTCGACGGCCAGCCGATGTGGGACGGGACGGACGAGGCGCGGGCCATCGGGGCGACCTGCGGCGGTGTCCGGGTATGGAGCCTGTATGTGCCCAACGGCCGCACCGTGACGGATCCGCATTATCGCTACAAACTGGAATGGCTTGCCGCGCTGGATAACACGGCACAATCCTGGCTGCAGCAGGACCCCGACGCCCAGATCGCCCTGGCGGGCGACTGGAACATCGCGCCGACCGACGAGGACGTCTGGGATCCCGCCCTCTTCCAGGGCAGCACCCACGTCACCGACGGCGAACGGGCCGCCTTCCGTTCCATCGAGACGTCGTTCGCCGACGTGGTGCGGCCCTTCACACCGGGACCCGGCACCTACACCTACTGGGACTACACCCAGTTGCGGTTCCCCCGGCGCGAAGGCATGCGGATCGACTTCATCCTTGCCTCACCGGCACTGGCCGGCCGCGTAGTGCACGCCGAGATCGCCCGTGACGAGCGCAAAACCGGCAAGAACCGGATCGGATCACCCAGCGACCACGCGCCGGTGCTGATCGACCTCCGTTAGCGTCCCGTGCGCGATCTCGCAGATTCCGCGCGAGTACCGGTCCACGGGGAGGCTCACTCGACGGTGGGAGAGCCGACCTTGACCAGCATCTTGCCGATGTTGACCCCGGTGAACAGTCCGTTGAGGGCATCCACGCACGATTCCAGGCCGTCGAACACGGTCTCCCGGTGGACCAGCACACCCTCGCGTCCCCAGCGCCGGAGGTGTTCGAAAGCCTCGTCGAACCGGTCCCACATCTCCAGGGCGTTGAAGCCCTGCATCGATGCGGTCCGGGCAAGCAGGTTGACGTAATTGGACGGTCCGGGATGCTCCCCGGTCAGGTAACTCGAGATCACCCCGCACAGCACGACCCGCGCCTTGGGCGCCAGTCGACCGAGCACCGCGTTGAGGATCTCGCCTCCGACGTTGTCGTAGTAGACATCGACCCCCTTGGGACACAGCCGCTTCAGTGCCGCGCTGACGTCCTCGTTCTTGTAGTCGATACACGCGTCGAAACCGAAGTCCTCCACGACGACTCGGCACTTGTGCGCCCCGCCGGCGATGCCGACCACCCGGGCACCGGCGATCCGGGCGACCTGCCCGGCGATCGACCCGGTGGCGCCGGCGGCTGCCGACACCACGACGGTCTGGCCCGGCCCGGGCCGGCCGACCTCCGTCATCCCGAAGTAGGCGGTGGCCCCGCCCGAGCCGTAGACGCTCATGATGGCCCGCTGGTCCCGCTCCCCGGGAATCGGTGTGCTGAACACGTCGTCGCGAATGATCGCGTACTCCTGGAATCCGGTCAGCGTGGTGACGATGTCACCGACCCGATATGCCCCGCAACGACTTTCGACCACCTCGCCGACGCCGGCCGCGCGGATCACCTCGCCGATGCCGACCGGCGGAAGGTAGCCGGGCCGGTCGTCGAGCCAGGTCCGCACGGCGGCGTCCAGGCCGACATAGGTGGTACGCAGCAACGCCTCGCCCTCGGCCGGGCGGGGGGCCGGCGCGCACAGCAGTTCGGTGTCCTGCGGCCCGACCAGACCGTGCGGACGGCGGCGCAGAACGATCTGGCGATTGAAGAGTTCGGCAGGCATGGCAATCTCAAACTACCTCGCGCTGCTAGCGTGAGGGCTTCGATCCCCGCGGGAGTTGACCGTGACACTGCTGCCTCTGACCCCGCCCGGCAGGACTCCGCCGCGAGTCCTCAGTATCGCCGGTTCGGATTCCGGTGGCGGCGCGGGCCTACAGGCCGACATGCGGACCTTCGCCTTGTTGGGAGTGCATGCGCTGGTGGCGGTGACGGCGGTCACGGTGCAGAACTCACTGGGTGTCAGGGCTTTTCACGAGATTCCGGTGGACGTCATCGCCGGCCAGATCGAGGCCGTGAGCACCGATATCGGTGTCCAGGCCGCCAAGAGCGGAGTGCTGGCGTCCGCGGCGATCATCGAGACCGTCGCCGGATGCTGGCAGGACCTGGGCCTGGCCGCGACGGTGCCGTTCGTCGTCGACCCGGTCTGCGCGTCCATGCACGGCGCCCCGCTGCTGAATCCCCCGGCGCTGGACACCCTGCGGGGCACGCTCTTCCCGCTGGCGAGTCTGGTCACCCCCAACCTCGACGAGGTCCGACTGCTCGTCGGGATCGAGGTGATCGACACCGCCTCCCAGCGCGCGGCCGCACGCGCCCTGCACGATCTGGGCCCACGATGGGTGCTGGTCAAGGGCGGGCATCTGCGCTCCTCGGCGCGCAGCACCGACCTGCTGTACGACGGCAGTGACTTCCACGAGTTCGACGCTCCGCGCATCGACACCACCCACGACCACGGCGCCGGGGACACCCTGGCGGCGGCCGCCGCGGCTGCGCTCGCACACGGCCTGCCGATGCCGGAGGCGGTCGGATTCGCCAAGGCCTGGGTCACCGAGTGCCTGCGGGCGGCCTACCCACTCGGCGCCGGGCGCGGGCCGGTGTCGGCGCTGTTCCGACTGCACCACCCCAACCGTTAGGGCAACGACATGGACCTCGAAGCGATCGGCGGCGTCGCGCACCGGCCGGTCGGCGCCCCGGCCGGGGTGGTCATGCTCACCCACGGCGCGGGTGGCAGCCGCGACTCGCCGCTGTTGATCCGGATCTGCGAGCAGTGGGCGGCGCAAGGCTGGTTCGCCGTCCGCTACAACCTGCCCTACCGGCGCCGCCGGGCCACCGGACCGCCGCCCGGTTCGGCGGCGGCCGACCAGGCCGGCGTGGCCGACGCCATCGCGGCGGTGCGCGCCCGGTTCGGCGGTCTGCCGGTGATCGTCGGAGGCCACTCCTACGGGGGACGGCTGACCTCGATGGCGGTCGCGGCCGACCCCACCGCGGCCACCGCCCTCACCCTGTTCTCCTACCCGCTGCACCCGCCCGGGAAGCCGGAACGCCTGCGCACCGGGCACTTCGGGTCGATCACCGTGCCGACGGTGTTCACCCACGGCAGTTCCGACCCGTTCGGCGCCGTCCCGGAGTTGCGGACCGCCGCCGCCCTCATCGCCGCACCGACCGAGATCGTCGAGATCAGCGGCGCGCGGCACGATTTAGGGTCCAAGGTCCTCGATGTTCCGGCGCTGGCGGTCGATGCCACGTTGCGTCTCAGCGCGGGCGGCTAGGTCGGGTACCGTCGGGGAATGACCGAGCAGAACTTCGACGCGATCATCGTCGGGGCGGGTTTCGGGGGCATCGGCGCGGCGATCCAACTCAAGCGCCTCGGGTATGAGAACTTCGTGCTCCTCGACCGGCAGGACGACCTGGGCGGCACCTGGTACGTCAACCACTACCCGGGCCTGGCCTGCGACGTGCCGACGACCACCTACTCCTACTTCTTCGAACCCAACCCGAACTGGTCACGGCTGTTCTCCACCGGTGCCGAGATCAAGCAGTACGCCGACGACGTGGCCGACAAGTACGACGTCCGACGCCACATCCGGTTCAACACCGCGGTGGAGGGCGCCCGGTGGGACGAGGACGCGGCGTTGTGGCGGGTGGCGCTGGCCGACGGCGGGACCTTGAGCGCCCGGTTCCTCATCACCGCCACCGGCTTTCTGTCCCAGCCACACACCCCGGAGATTCCCGGGATCCACAGCTTCGAGGGCACGGTCATCCACACCACCGCGTGGGACGACGAGTTCGATCCGGCCGGGCGGCGGATCGGCCTGATCGGGACCGGCGCGACCGCCGTTCAACTGATCCCCGAACTGGCCAAGACGGCCGGCGATCTGACGGTCTATCAACGCACCGCGATCTACGTCGTGCCGAAGGTGGACTTCCGCTACCCCGAGGGCGTCAAGCGGCTTTTCGCCCGGATTCCGCTGGCGCAGCGTGCGGTCCGCGCGGTCACCGACGCCATCTACGAGTTCTTCAACTACGTCGTCCTGCACCACCGCCAGTTGCTGTTCCGGCGGCTGAACATCGGTGCCTCCGACGTGTCCAAGCTGTATCGGTTCCTCGTCGTGCGGGATCCGGAGTTGCGTCGCAAGCTGACCCCCGACTACGACTTCGGCTGTAAGCGTCCGACCTTCTCCAACAGCTACTACCGCAGTTTCACCCAACCGAACGTGCACCTGCAGAGCAGCGGTATCGAGCACATCGAACCGCATGCCATCGTGGCCCGCGACGGCACCCGCACCGAGATCGACACCCTGGTCCTGGCAACGGGGTTCGACCTGTGGGAGGCCAATATCCCCGCCATCGAGATCATCGGGCGCGGTGGCCGCAACCTCGGGAAATGGTGGCGGGAGAACCGGTTCCAGGCTTATCACGGGATCTCGGTCCCGTACTTCCCCAACTACTTCAGCCTGGCCAGCCCCTATGCGTTCATCGGGTTGAACTTCTTCAACACCATGGAATACCAGATGCGGATCATCGACCGTCTGTTGCGGGAGGCCGACCGCAGGGGCGCGCAGACCGTCGAGGTCACCGAGGAGGCCAACGCGCGGTTCCTCGACCAGATGACCGATCAGGTGGCCGACACCGTCTTCGCGGTGGGCCAGTGCTCCAACGCACGGTCCTACTATTTCAACCCGCACGGCGAGGCGACCCTGCTGCGACCGATGACCGCACGGGCCGCGATCCGGCAGGCCACCGATTTCCCACTGACCGACTACAGCTTCACCTGAGAAGAGGACACCCATGTCACGCATCCCCGTCGCGGGCGCCGCACTGGCCGCCACCGGCCTCGCCCATTTCGCCAAACCGCAACTCTTCGAGGCGATCACCGCACCGGCGTTCCCGAACAACACCCGTCGGCATATCTACACCAACGGAACCATCGAGACCGCCCTCGGAGTCGGACTGGTCGCACCGCAGACCCGCAAGTTCGCCCTCGCCGGGGTGGTCGGTTACCTGGGATACCTGATCGTCAGCGCGGTGCGCAGCCGCCGATGAGGTGAGCCTGCGGCGGCGCCTCGGCACCGCAGACGCCGTGCTGATCGGACTCGGCTCGATGATCGGCGCCGGGGTGTTCGTGGTCTTCGCCCCCGCCGCCGCCGCGGCGGGTTCCGGACTGCTGACCGCCCTGGCGATCGCCGCCGCGGTGGCCTACTGCAACGCCGCCTCCTCGGCACGCCTGGCCGCGCTGTACCCGGTGTCCGGCGGCACCTACGTCTACGGCCGCGAACGCCTCGGCGCGTTCTGGGGCTACCTCGCGGGCTGGAGTTTCGTCGTCGGCAAGATGGCATCCTGCGCGGCGATGGCGCTGACCGTCGGCCTGTACGCCTGGCCGGAGCATGCCCACGCCATCGCCGTCGCGGCGGTGGTGGGGTTGACCGCGGTGAACTACCGCGGAATCCAGAAGTCCGCACAGCTGACCCGGATCATCGTCGCCGTCGTGCTCGCGGTGCTCACCGGCGTGGTGGCGACGGTGGCGCTGAGCGGCCGTGCCGACCCCGATCGGGTCACGTTGTTCGGCGGCAGCGCCGGCGGCATGCTCCAGGCGGCCGGGCTGTTGTTCTTCGCCTTCGCCGGATATGCGCGCATCGCCACTCTCGGCGAGGAGGTGCGCGACCCGGCACACACCATTCCCCGCGCGATCAGACTTTCCCTCGGTATCACCCTGGCCGTCTACGCGATGCTGGCGATCGCCCTGATGGCGATCCTGGGCCCCGAACTGCCCACCGCGACAGCGCCTCTCGCCGACGCGGTCCGGGCCGCCGGGTACCCGTCGTTCGAGCCGATCGTCCGCATCGGCGCCGCGGTCGCGGCACTGGGTTCGCTGCTCTCGCTGATCCTCGGGGTCTCGCGCACCGGGCTGGCCATGGCCCGCGACGGGCACTTGCCGGCCGTGCTGGCGGCGGTGCACCCGCGCTACCAGGTGCCGCATCATGCCGAGGTCGCGGTCGGCCTGGTGGTCGCGACGGTGGCCGCCGTCGCCGACGTCCGCGCGGCGATCGGCTTCTCCTCCTTCGCGGTGCTGGTGTACTACGCGGTCGCCAACGCCTCGGCCTGGACCCTCGACGAGTCCCTCCGCGGCCGGGCCGTTCCGGCCGTCGGGCTGGCCGGGTGTCTGATCCTGGCGGCGTTTCTGCCGACGGGGTCGGTGCTGGCCGGCGCCGCGGTAGTGGCCGTCGGCGCGGGCAGCTACGTTCTCGGCCGGTCGCGCTAGGGGCTCTCAGCCCCCGGAAAGCTCGTGGCGGGTGCGGTCCTCCCGGGCCGGCATGCCGTTGCGCCCGCCGAGGTCCTGGGCGTAGAAGCCCACCGCGTACGCCACTCCGCCGCCGTTGATGTCCAGGGCCACCCGGTCGACCCGATCGAGGGTGTCGGTGTCCTTGTGGTAATTCGGGTCGAACGGTTCGTTGGCGGTCCCACCCCACAGATCGGCCTGCGCGGGACTCTTGTCCTCCTCGGCACCGGAGAACAGGCCGCCGGCGGGGATGCCGGCCATGGTGAACCCGTCGTAGTCCGACCGGCCGTCGAAGGAGGTGTCCTCGGCGGTCTTGCCGGCCGACTCCAGATAGTCCACGAACGTCCGCTCGATACCCGCCGAACCCTCCGGTACCCGGGGCGGACTCTCGCCGCGGCCCACGGCGGTCGACTGGTTGCCATCATAGGTGAAGTAGCCCGGATTGGGCGAGCCGATCATGTCGAAGTTCAGGTAGAGGGCGATGTCCTTGAGACCCTCGACGTCGAGCGACTCGATGTACTTGCGCGAGCCGACGATGCCGATCTCCTCGGCCCCCCAGAATGCGAATCGCACCGCATGGTTGACCGGCGGCGCGTGGCCGAGCCTGATCGCGGTCTCGAGGACGGCGGCGACGCCGGATCCGTTGTCGTTGATCCCCGGCCCTTCGCGCACGCTGTCGAGATGCCCGCCGACCATCACCACGTTGCGGGCCGATCCGGTCGAGGTCTGGGCCAGGACGTTGCGCGCCGAGATGGTGGAGGTCTTCGCGTCGAGTTTCAAGGTGACCGGACCCGGGGCGGCCCGCAGTCTGGCTCCGTCGGCCTTGCTGACACTGACGACGGGAATCGTGACCTCGGCGTCCTCGCCCAGGGTGCCGCCCATCTTCTCCTCGTCGACGTTGTTGGCGACGACCATCGCCACCGCGCCGAGTTTGGCCGCGATGGACTGTTTCTGCTGGAACGGGCAGCTTCCGCGGTCGACCAGCACCACCGCCCCCTCGAGGGCCACGCCGGCATAGTCATCCGGAGCGCAGCCGGGGGTGTCGTCGGCCGGGGCGGGGACAAGTGGACCGCTCAGACCGGGGGTGCCGGCGCTGAAGTTGAGCGGGTTCGCCGCGACCGCGGCGCCGGAAACGGTGAGAATCGCGTCGCCGGCCTCGAAGACGCGCGTCTGGAACTCCGGGGTCTGCACATCGAAACCGTTGTCGCGCAGAACATCGGCGACGTAGTCGACGCTGGCGTCGTATCCGGGAGTGCCGACCGCGCGGGTGCCGTCGTGGGCGTCGGCGATCTGTTGCAATGCGGCGAGATGCCCCATCATCGCGTCCACCGTCAGCCGGCCGCGCAGGTCCGAGGCGAACTCCCGGGCGGCCTTGTTCTCCATCACCGGCGCGGCGGTCTCGGCCGGCCTGCTGCAGGCGGGGCCCGCCGCCAACACCACCACGACCGGAACAACGACCCACGCCCGCCGCGATATGCCCTTCACCGAGCCCAGGTTAGACGCTCGGCTCCGGTGGGGACCTCGGCGCCCGATCGCCGCCCGCTCGCGCCCGCCGGCCGCCCCGATTCCGGATCCCGACGGCCAACGGCTAGGTTCGCGGTGTGCAGGACCCCCGATCACGACTTCAGGATGCCCGGCTCTACCTGTGCACCGACGCCCGTCGTGAACGGGGAGACCTGGCCGAGTTCGCCGATGCCGTGCTGGCCGGCGGGGTGGACATCATCCAGCTCCGGGACAAAGGCTCGGCGGGCGAGCACCGGTTCGGTCCGCTGGCGGCCCGCGGGGAACTCGCCGCCCTGCAGATCCTGACCGATGCCGCCAGGCGCCACGGCGCGCTGGTCGCGGTCAACGACCGCGCCGATATCGCCCTGGCCGCCGGCTCCGACGTTCTGCACCTCGGTCAGGACGACCTGCCGTTGGACATCGCCCGCGGGATCCTCGGCCCGGCGACCCTCATCGGGCGGTCCGCCCACGAGACCGGCGAGGCGGCCCGGGCTCTGATGGAGGACGTGGACTACTTCTGCGTCGGGCCGTGCTGGCCCACCCCCATCAAGCCGGGCCGACCGGCACCGGGGCTCGACCTGGTTCGGGCGGTTGCCTCGATGGGACCGGACAAGCCGTGGTTCGCCGTCGGAGGCGTCGACGAAGGCCGGCTCGGAGCGGTGCTCGACGCCGGGGCCCACCGGGTCGTCGTGGTCCGGGCGATCACCGAGGCGGCCGATCCCGGCGCGGCGGCCGCGCGGATCAGCGCCGCCCTGCGCCCCGGCTGATCGCGGCCGTGCACCAGGCGAACCCGATCTCGGTGACCTCCAGGGTGTGCGGCAGGTCCAGACCGCAGGAGTGCGGCGGCACCGCCTCGCTGATCCGCAGCCGGTCCCAACTCGCCGCGAAGCCCGGGTGCAGCGGCAGCCAGGCGACCTCGTCCTCGGCAACCCAACGCAACTCGGAACTCTCCGGGTTGAGCACGGTGTCGAGCAGTCTGGGCGCGTCGGCGACCACGGTGGTGTAGCGCCAGTAGACGCCGCCGGGCCCGACGATCTCGGCGGTCTTCACCCGGGCCCGCACCCGAAGGTGCACCCGGTGCAGGCCGGCCTCCTCCTCGGCCTCGCGCAGTGCGGCGTCCTCGGGTTCCTCGTGGCTGTCGAGGGCGCCGCCCGGCAATCCCCAGGTTCCGCCCTGATGACTCCAGGGAGCGCGGTGCTGGAGAAGCACCGCCGGACTGCCGTCGGCCCGCGGCGCCCGGACCAACAACCCGGCCGCACCGAACCGGCCCCAGTGATGAGTTCCGGCGTCGGACACCACCCAACCGTCGCCGTCACCTCGCACGACACCAGGATAGGTGCGCCACGCGGACGTCGTACGGTGACGATGCCGCGCCATTCCGGGACGACTGCTCTTAGACTTTGCTTATAGCGCGATGAGAGCAGGCTGAAGGGAGCGAGGTCCGCCGAGGTGACCGTGGAGCTGGCGCATCCGTCGACTGAGCCGTTGGCACAACGGACGCCGACCGAGCCCGCTCACCCACGGTGGTGGTTCGTCAACACCACTCCCGGACGCATCCTGGCCATCGGCGTCATCCTGGCCGCACTCGGCATCCTGAGCGCGTTTGCGATCTCGACCACGATCAACGAACGCCAGAACCAGCTGAGCACGGTCCTCGACCACACCGAGCCGCTGGCCTTCGCCGCCGGACAGCTCTACACCACCCTGTCGATCGCCGACGCCGCCGCCGCCACCGCCTTCATCGCGGGGGCCGAACCGCAAGCGGTGCGGCAACGTTACGAGCAGGCCATCACCGAGGCCGCGGTTGCGGTCACCCGATCCTCCAGCGGCTTGACCGACCCGCCGGTGGTGGAACTGCTCGGCCGGATCAATGCGCACCTCGCTGTCTACACGGGGCTGATCGAGACCGCCCGGACCAATAATCGGATGGGCAATCCGGTCGGTTCGTCCTACCTCTCCGAGGCGTCCGCCCTGATGCAGGACAAGATCCTGCCCGACGCACAGCGCCTCTACGAGGCGACATCGGCCCGCGTGGACACCGAGACCACCGCGTCGGCGACAATTCCCGCGCCGGTCATCATCGTGGTGACCGCGACGCTGGCCTTCGGCGTCTTCGCTCATCGCTGGCTGGCACGGCGGACCAACCGGCGGGTGAACATCGGGCTGGTGGTCGGCGGACTCGCCATCGCGGTGATGATCGTCTGGGTCGGCACCGCCCTGGTCATCTCCACCGCGGGCAGCCGGGCCGCCAAGAACACCGCGGCGGACTCGCTGCGCACGGTGACCAACCTGGCCATCACCGCCCAGCAGGCCCGCGCCGACGAGACGCTGTCCCTGATCCGGCGCGGCGACGAGGATGTCCGCAAGCGCTCCTACTACCAGCGCGTCGAGACGATGAAGCAGCAGTTGAGCACCTACCTAGCACGCAAGGGCAGCGTCGACACCAGCGGGCTGGCGCAGGCCGACCAACTCCTGGAGAAGTGGCGGCAGGCCGACGAGAGAATCAACGCCTACATCACGGTCGGCAACTACCAGGCCGCCACCCAGGTGGCGCTGGGCACCGGCGAGGATGATTCCACTCCGGCCTTCGACAAGCTCAATGACGCACTGTCGCAGGGGATTCAGGACAGCCGTAAGCAATTGCGGTACGACATCATCTCGGCCCGACGGGTGCTGTCCGGCACGACCGTCGGAGGGGCGGTGCTGTCGGTGGGAGCCGCCCTGGCGGTGGCCCTGGGCCTGTGGCCGCGGATGAGTGAGTACCGGTGACGAGGCAGACGATGACGCGGAGTGCGCGGGCGAGGTCGCTGATCGCAGCGCTGGCCTTGGCGGGGGCGCTCGCGGCCTGTGGCGAGCCCACCGACCCACCGTCGCCCCCGGCCCCGACACTGGCGCCGCCCACGCCCGCCGGGATGCAGACACTGGCGCCCGAGGAATCGAAGCCCACGGAGCAGGATCCCGAGGACTGCGACCGCACCGCCAGTCTGCGGCCGTTTGCCACCCAGGCCGAGGCCGACGCCGCGGTGGCGACGATCCGGGATCGGGGCCGCCTGCTGGTCGGCCTGGACGTGGGCAGCAACCTGCTGTCCTTCCGCGACCCGATCACCGGCCAGGTCGCCGGCTTCGACGTGGATATCGCCGGCGAGGTGGCCCGCGACATCTTCGGGTCGCCGGCAGCCGTGGAGTATCGCATCCTGTCCTCGGCGGACCGCATCGCCGCCCTGCAGAACAACACCGTCGACATCGTCGTCAGGACCATGACCATCACCTGCGAGCGGCGAGAGATGGTGAACTTCTCCACCGCCTATTTGATGGCGTTCCAACGTATTCTGGCCCCGCGGGCGTCCGAGATCGCAGGGCCTGACGACCTGTCCGGAAAGCGAGTGTGTATTGCGCAAGGCACCACGTCGCTCCGACGGGTCCAGGAGATCGAACCGCCGCCCACCATCGTGAGCGTGGTGACCTGGGCCGATTGTCTGGTCGCACTGCAACAGCGCGAGGTCGACGCGGTCAGCACCGATGACGCGATCCTGGCCGGACTGGTGGCCCAGGACCCCTACCTGCATATCGTCGGACCCAATTTGTCCGAGTCGCCGTATGGGATCGGGATCAACCTGGCCAACACCGGGCTGGTCCGGTTCGTCAACGGGACCCTGGAGCGGATTCGCAACGACGGAACCTGGGACACGCTCTACCGGCAGTGGCTGACCGTGCTCGGCCCCGCGCCCTCGCCCCCGGCCGCGAGGTATGTGGACTGATGAACACCGCCGAAGCCCACGAACCGGAGGTCGGAACTCAGCCGGCCAGCCTGGCCGATCTGGGGATGGACTCGGTGTCGACCCTGCGCCCGATGTCGACACAAGCCGTATTCCGGCCGCACTTCGACGACGACGAGGTGAACGCGGCCTCCAGTGAGCCGATCGAGGTGGAGGAGCACGCCGCCACCGCAGCCCGTGCGCCGGCGATCACCCGCCGTCTCGGCGGCGGTCTGGTCGAGATTCCGCGGGTGCCCGAGATCGACCCGCTGTCAGCTCTGATGGTCGACCCGGTGGTCGCCGAGTCCAAACGGTTCTGCTGGAATTGCGGGCGCCCGGTCGGCCGCTCGACCGCCGAGCGAGCCGGCGAGTCAGAGGGCTCCTGCCCGCACTGCGGCAGCGTCTTCTCCTTCCTGCCCCAATTGAATCCGGGCGACATGGTCGCCGACCAGTACGAGATCAAGGGCTGCGTCGCGCATGGCGGACTCGGCTGGGTCTATCTGGCCGTCGACCACAACGTCAACGAGCGCCCCGTCGTCCTCAAGGGTCTGGTGCATTCCGGTGACGCCGAAGCCCAGGCCATCGCGATGGCTGAGCGACAGTTCCTCGCCGAGGTGGCCCACCCCTCGATCGTGAAGATCTTCAACTTCGTCGAACACCCGGATGCGCGGGGGGAACCGGTCGGCTACATCGTGATGGAGTACGTCGGCGGAAAGTCGCTCAAACCGGCTCGCGGGGAGAAGCTACCTGTTGCCGAGGCGATCGCCTACATGCTCGAGATTCTGCCGGCGCTGAGCTATCTGCACTCGATTGCGTTGTGCTACAACGACCTCAAGCCGGAAAACATCATGGTGACCGAGGAGCAGCTCAAGTTGATCGACCTCGGTGCGGTCTCCCGGATCAACTCGTTCGGGTACCTCTACGGGACCCCAGGCTACCAGGCCCCCGAGATCGTCCGCACGGGACCGACCGTCGAGACCGATATCTACACCGTCGGGCGCACATTGGCCGCCCTGACGCTGAACCTGCGGACCCGAAACGGCCGTTACGTCGACGGCCTACCCGAGGGTGACGCGGTACTGGCCACCTATGACTCCTTCGGCCGGCTGCTGCGCCGCGCCACCGACCCGGATCCGCGGCGACGTTTCGCCAGCGCCGAAGAGATGTCCGCGCAACTTCTCGGGGTGCTGCGCGAGGTGGTGGCGGCCGACACCGGCACGCCCCGGCCCGGTCTTTCCACCGCGTTCACCAGAACTCGTTCGACCTTCGGCGTGGAGCTGCTGGTGGCCCATACCGACGTCTATCTCGACGGCCTGGTACACGCCACGAAGCTCACGGCGCCGGAGATCGTGACCGCGCTGCCGGTTCCGCTGGTGGACCCGACAGATATCGCAGCAACGGTGCTCTCGGCGACGGTGCTCTCCCAGCCGGTGCAGACCCTCGACTCGCTGCGGGCAGCCCGACATGACAGCCTGGAATCCGACGGCGTCGACCTTGCCGACTCGGTGGAATTGCCGCTGATGGAGGTGCGTGCGCTGCTCGACCTCGGGGACGTGGCCAAGGCGAGTCGCAAGCTCGAGGCCCTAGCCGACCGGGTGGGCTGGCGCTGGCGGCTGGTGTGGTTCAAGGCGGTCTCCGAGTTGTTGACCGGCGAATACCATTCGGCGACAAAGCATTTCACTGAGATTCTCGACACCTTCCCCGGCGAACTCGCCCCCAAACTCGCATTGGCAGCGACCGCCGAACTGGCGGGGACGTCTGAGGAAGGGCCGTTCTACGCGGCGGTCTGGCACACCGACAACAACATCATCTCCTCGGGTTTCGGCCTGGCGCGCGCGCAGTCGGTCAGCGGTGACCGCGAGGGCGCGGTGACGACGCTGGACGAAGTTCCAGTGGGCTCACGGCATTCCACGACCGCGAGACTCACCAGCGCGGTGACGTTGTTGTCCGGGCGGTCGGCCCATGAGCTGACCGAGGAACAGATCCGCGACGCCGCCCGCCGGGTCGAGGCCCTGCCAGGCACCGAGCCCCGGGTCCTGCAGATCCGCGCGCTGGTTCTCGGCACCGCAATGGACTGGATAGCGGCAAACCGCGCCGATCCCGCGCCGATTCTGGGGTTTCCGTTCACCGATCACGGTCTGCGCCTCGGCGTGGAGGCCTCCCTGCGCAGCCTGGCCAGGGTGGCAACCGCCCGGGCCCATCGCTATGCGCTGGTCGATCTGGCCAACCAGGTTCGTCCGCTCACCACGTTCTGACCGTCACCACGACCCGCGAGCAGACACGAAATACCCCCAGTTGCGGCGTGTCGTGGGTACTTTGTGTCTGCTCGCGGGAGGGTGGGGACGCGAGGGTGGGTCAGGGCAGGACTGTCATGCAGGCCCGGGCGATGGCCAGTTCCTCGTCGGTGGGGATCACCAGCACCGTGGTGGGCGAAGCCTCGGCCGAGATCCGGCGGGCGCCGAGGACCGGAGCGGCGTTGAGGTCCTCGTCGAGTCCGACGCCGAGGCGGCCCAGTCCGGTCAGGGCGTCGCGGCGCACGGCGGCGTCGTTCTCCCCGACCCCGGCGGTGAAGGAGATGACGTCGACGCGACCGAGTAGCGCCAGGTAAGCCCCGATGTACTTGCGCAGGCGGTGGATGTACACCTCGTAGCCGAGCCGGGCGTCGGCGTCGCCGTCCGCGATGCGCCGGTGCACCACCCGGAAGTCGATCTCCCCCGTCAGACCCAGCATCCCGGAGTGCCGGTTCAGCATCGTCTCGATGTCCCCGACGTCCATACCCGCGGTGCGCCACAGGTAGCCGATGATGCCGGGGTCGATGTCACCGGAGCGGGTTCCCATCACCAGCCCCTCCAGCGGGGTCAGACCCATCGTGGTGTCGACCGGCCGGCCGGCCGCGATCGCCGACGCCGAGGCGCCGTTCCCCAGGTGCAGGACGATCTGGTTCAACGATTCGATGGGTGCGCCGAGGAATTCGGCTGCGGCACTGCTGACGAACTGATGCGATGTGCCGTGGAACCCGTAGCGGCGAATGCGCCACTTTGCCGCGACGTCGCGGTCGATCGCATAGGTGGCCGCGGCGGCCGGCAGGTCGTGGAAGAACGCGGTGTCGAACACCGCGACATGCGGAAGATCCGGCAGCACCCTGCGGGCCACGTCGATGCCCAGCACTGCCGGCGGATTGTGCAACGGCGCCAGCGGGGCCAGGTCGCGCAACTCCTCGATCAGGTGGTCGTCGACGATCGTAGGCCGATAGAGGTTCGGCCCGCCGTGCACCACCCGATGCCCGACGGCCACCAGGCCGAGATCGGCGAGGGCCTTTCCTTCGGCGGCGATCACGTCGAAGGCCGAACGCAGTGCCGCCTCGTGGTCGGCGACACCGCCGACCTCGCCGATCCGCTCGACGATGCCCTCCACCAAAGCCACGCCGGTATCGGGTTGCACAAGTGAGTATTTGAGCGAGGAGGATCCGGAGTTGAGGACGAGCACGGTGTCCGCCATCAGGACCCCTGGGCCTGGATCGCGGTGATGGCGACGGTGTAGACGATGTCCTCGACGAGCGCCCCGCGCGACCGGTCGTTGACCGGCTTGTTGAGGCCCTGCAAGACCGGCCCGATGGCGATCGCCCCGGCGCTGCGCGCGCCC
>SXGT01550052.1_pt1 | contig 25180 bp, 15 predicted proteins | sample 3176221 | NCBI WGS metagenome assembly SXGT01 (sample SAMN11356862, study PRJNA531348) | freshwater metagenome | isolation source: freshwater sample F1-120 | place: China: Fuxian Lake, Yuxi | collected 2017-12-25
ATGCTCGCGAGCGTGGGCGACGAGCAGCGCGCGCTCGCGGCGCGACTCGCCGGCCATGGGCGCGCGCGCGACGTGCTGTGCGAGCTTGCGACGGGCGCTGCCAGCGGCGCCTCGCGCGACCTGCGGGGTGAGGCCCTCGCCGAGATCGTGCGCGCGAGCGGCGCGGCCCTCGCGGACGTGCCATCTGGAGGCTCCAGCGTGGCGGACCGCGCCGTGTTCCTGCTTGCGGCGCGTCACCCCGAGGCGAGCGTGCGAGCGGCCGCGGCCATCGCGCTCGAACGCTTTGTCGATCGCTGCGAGACGCTGGGCGAGTCTGGACGCGGCGCCGACTTGCTGGGAGCGCTCTCCGCGAGCGGTCTCGACGATGGGGCGCTCGCGTCGCGTCGGATTGCGCTGGAGCTCGGCCGCAGTGGTGGGGCGCAGCGGGCACTCGAGCTGTCGCGCGCGCTCGCAGCCCGCTCGCCGCTCACGAACGACCCGCGTTCGCGAACGCTGAGAGCGCGGGCGCGGCTGTTCTCCGTGGCCGCACTCGTGGCGCTCGGTCGCGGCGCGGAATGCGAGGAGCCGCTCTCGGACGCCGAGTGCGCGCTGGCCGCTCTGCGCCGCGAGCGCTGGGACCTGCGCGGGCGGGATGATCGCGACGACTTCGATGCCCAGCGCATGGACGACCTCCTGCTGTCGGCGCTTGTGCCGTTGTGGCGCACGCTGGTCGCCCTTCAGGGCGGCGCGCGGTCCGGCTCGCTCGCGGTACTCGAGCTCGCGCGCGCCGCGGACCTCGCATTGCTCGAAGTGCAGCTGGAAGTGTCGCGCGTCTCCTGGAACATGTCGCTCTCGCACGACGAGCTGCTGCAGCATCCGCTGGGACCGACTGCGCTCGTGCTGGGCGGCGACGCGCTCGGAAAGCGCGCGCTCGAGCTCGAGCTCGACTTGTGCCGCGCCCTCGCTTCCACCTGCGGGGGCGGTCTGCCGGGCTTCGAGCCCTACTCGGACGTCGAGTCGCGCCTCGGGCAGCCGCTCCAAGATCCGGCGCGCCGCAAGCTGCTCGCGGAGACCCAGTCGGCACGCCGAGAGTCGGCGCTGGGATGGATCGACCGCGAGACCGAGCGACTCGACCGCGCCGCGATCGCGCGCGATCCCACGCGGCTCGTCGAGCTCGACGTGCTGCGCTCGCAGGTCCTGCGGATGTTCGAACGCGAGCAGGCCGAGGGCGATCCTGCCCTGCTGCGCCAGCGCGGCGTGTCGCGCGCGGGGCTCCAGTACGCGGAACGAGCGCGAGAGCAAGGACGCGCGGAGACGGCGCGGCGCGTCGCCGAGCGTGCGGCGACGGACCTCGAGGCCCTGCGCGGCACGCTCGGCGAACTCAACCTCGCGCGTTATCTCGCGGCGGCCGAGTCCGCGCAAGGTGGGGCGCTCATGGACCTCGAGCGCGGGTCGGAGGCGGAAGTCGTGTTTCAGCGCGCGCTCGAGCGACTCGACGGCGCCGCACGCGAGGTCGAGCAGCGCGACGATGCGGCCGGGGCCCGGCTCGTGCGAGCCCAGCGCGCTGGGATGCTCACCAGCCTCGCCGTCAACGCGAACGTGAAGCTGCGCTCACCCGCGAAGGCGCTCGAGTACTTCGAGCGAGCGTACGACCTCGACCAGAGCGACTTCATGAAGGTCCTGCTCGCGTGCTATCGCGCGCGCGCCGGACAGGCCGCGGAAGCGCGCGCGGCGCTTGCGGACCTGCGCGTCACTCCGGCCAACTACTACAACCTCGCCTGCACGTGGGCGCTGCTCGGGGAGCGCGAACTCGCGCTCGACTATCTCGCGCGGGACTTTGCCGAGGTGCGCACGCAGGACGGTGCGCGCGAGCGACAGCGCATCTGGGCGGCGAGCGATCCGGACCTCGAGTCCCTGCGCGGCGATCCGCGCTTCGAGGCGCTGGTGAGTCAAGTGGACGAAGCGACGGACGGGAAAGCGAAGTGAGCACGGTGTCGAGAGTGCGCTTGAGCGGGCGCGGCAGGCGCCGTGTCGAAGGTGGTCATCCGTGGATCTTCGCGGACGACGTCGTGTCCACGGAGGCGGAGCCCGGAGACGTCGTGGCGATCGAGTCGCCCGATGGCCGCCGGATCGGCTGGGGGCTCTACAGCTCCGAGTCCAAGATTCGCGTGCGGCTCTTCTCGCGCGGCGAGGAGCGGCCCGACGCGGCGTTCTGGAAGGCGCAGCTGGCGCGCGCGATCGCGGCGCGGCGCAGGATGGGGCTGTTCGATCCGGCGGGCGCGTGCCGCTTGCTCGCCGGCGACGCGGACCTCGTGCCGGGGCTCGTGATCGATCACTACGCGGGCGTGTACGTGTTCCAGAGCGGCTCGCAAGGCTCGGACCGACTCGTTCCTGTGTTCGCCGAGGCGCTGTGCGAGCTCGCGGGGGAGCCGGTGGCGATCGTCGATCGCTCCGACGCGAGCGTGCGGCGGCTCGAGGGACTCGAGAAGCGCGTGGAGATCCTGCGCGGCAGCCTGCCCGCATCGCTCGAGGTGCGCGAGGAGGGGCTGGTGTACGAGGTCGACGTGATTCATGGCCACAAGACCGGTCACTACCTTGACCAGCGCATCAATCGCAGGCGTGCGGCGCGGCTCGCGCGCGGACGGGCGATGCTCGATGCCTTCTGCTACGACGGGCTGTTCGCCGTGCGCGCCGCGCTCGAGGGAGCGACGAGCGTGCTGTGTCTCGATCAGGCCGAGGCGGCTCTCGAGCGCGCGCGGCGCAACGCGGAGCGGAATGGGGTGCTGTCGAAGCTCTCATTCGAGCGCGTCGACGTGATGCGCGACCTGCGGACGCGCGCGGACCTCGACGGACGCTTCGGTGTCGTCGTGGTCGACCCACCGGCGTTCGCGCGCAACAAGGGCGAACTGGGGGGGGCAGAGCGCGGCTATCGCGAGCTCAACTTGCGCGCACTGCGGCTCGTCGAGCCCGGTGGCCACATGGTGAGCGCCTCGTGCTCGCACGCGATGAAGTCCGAGCACTTTGTGGCGGTGCTCACGCAGGCCGCGCACCTGTCGGGGCGCGCTGTGTACCTCGAAGACCTGCTCGGGGCCTCGCCGGACCACTCGGCGCTGCTCGTGCTGCCTGAGTCGAGCTACCTGAAGTGCGCTTTCCTGCGCGTCGAGTAGCGCGCCTTGAGGCCCGCGCGTGGGGCCGATATCCTGCGCGCATCGCCGAGGCGAACGATGGAAATCGAGATCCGCGTCAACGGGGCCGCGCGCGCGGCGCGCGAGGGCTGCACGATTGCGGCGCTGGTGGTGGAGCTCGGGCTGCGGCCCGAACTCGTTGCGGTCGAGCGCAATGGGCGCATCGTGCGGCGCGCGCAGCATGCGGAGACGGTGCTCGCGGACGGTGACACGCTCGAGGTCGTGACCCTTGTCGGAGGAGGCTAGGCGATGACGGCGCAGTCATGGGAGCAGGACGAGCCGCTGGTGCTCGGGCGCACGACGCTGCGCTCGCGGCTGCTCGTCGGCACGGGCAAGTACAAGAGCTTCGAGGAGACGCGCGCCGCGCTCGAGGTGAGCGGCACGGACTGCGTCACCGTGGCGGTGCGGCGCGTGAACCTCGATCGCAACTCCGGGCCGTCGTTGCTCGACTTCATCGATCGCTCCAAGTGCGTGATCCTGCCGAACACGGCGGGCTGCTTTGATGCAGCGACCGCGATCCGTACCGCGGAGCTCGCTCGCGAGCTGCTCGGCACGCCGCTCGTGAAGCTCGAGGTGCTCGGCGACCCCAAGACTCTGCTGCCCGATCCCGTCGGGACGCTCGAAGCGACGCGCGAACTCGTGAAGCAGGGCTTCGACGTGCTCGTGTATTGCTCCGACGACCCGCGCCTCGGCGTGCACCTCGCGGAGCTCGGCGCCGTGAGCGTCATGCCGGCGGGCTCGCCCATCGGCTCCGGGCTCGGGGTTCTGAATCCCAACGCGATCCGGATCCTGATGGAGCTCGTGAAGGTCCCCGTGATCGTCGATGCCGGCGTCGGCACCGCCTCGGACGTCGCGCTGGCGATGGAGCTCGGCGTGGCCGGCGTGCTGCTGAACAGCGCGATCGCGGGCGCTCGTGAGCCGCTGCGGATGGCGGCGGCGATGCGCGACGCCTGTCGCGCGGGTCGCAACGCGTTCCTCGCGGGTCGCATCGAGCGGCGGCTGTATGCCAACGCATCGTCGCCCCTCGATGGCATCATCGGCGTGCGCAGCTAGGACAGCATGGAGACGCAGACGGAGATCCCGGAGTTCGAGCCGACCGCGGCCGGTGCGGCCGTGGGGCTGGTGCTCGTGCTCGCCTCGATCGCGCTGTTCCCGCTCGGGCGAGCGCTCGCGCTGCGCCTCTTTCCGGGCCGTAACGTGATCTTTGCGCGTTGGGGCTTCTTTCACGTCGGCCTCGCCATCCTCACGTACTTCACGCTGACGATCCTCGGTGGCATGTCGCTCCGCGCTGCCGGAGTGAGCCTGTCGGGCGGGATCGCGCCAGTGGTGTTCGTGGCGCTGCTGCAGGTCGCGACGGTCGCCCTGTGCTTCGTGTTTGCACGCCGTCTCGATCCGGAAGGACTCGCGGCGCTCGGGTTCCGATCGGGCGGCAACGTGCGCGCGCTCGGCGTCGGCGTGCTGGCCTACGGTTTCGGCATCCCGGCCATCATGGGCGCGATGCTGCTCTCGGCTTGGAGCTGGAAGGCGCTCGGCGTCGAGGCTCCGCCGCAGGAGGTGCTGAAGCTAGTGCTCGAGCTCGAGGGCGCGGAGCGCGTCGTGTTCGTCGCCTTGGCAGTCTTGCTGATTCCACTGTGCGAGGAGCTTTTCTTTCGCGGTTTCTTGCAGCCGCTGCTGGTGCAGAATCTCGGCGATCGAGGCGGGCTCTTCGCCACGGCGTTCCTGTTTGCGGCCGTGCACGGAAACCTGGTCGCGTTCCTGCCGATCTTCGCCCTCGCGCTGCTGCTCGGGATGGTGATGATGCGCACCCAGCGCATCGCGGCCGCTTGGCTGGTGCATGCGCTGCACAATGGTCTCACGATCGCGCTCGTGCTCGGCAGTGACTGGGCGCGACGCATGCTGGATACCTGAGCGAGTCAGCCGACCATGACCCACTTCCCGCGCAAGGGTCTGTTCCGCGCCATCGAGGGCGGCGCGTTCGTCGCCTCCAATGCCATCGTGACGGGCGACGTGACGCTCGGCGAGGACGTCGGCGTGTGGTTTGGCTGTGTCCTGCGCGGGGACGACGCGGCGCTCACGATCGGCCGTCGCACGAACGTGCAGGACCTCACCATGATCCACGCCGACACGGGCGTGCCGAACGTGATCGGGGAGGAGTGCACCATCGGACACCGCGTCGTGCTTCACGGCGCGCGCGTGGGGGATCGCTGCCTGATCGGCATGGGGTCGATCCTGCTCGGTGGTTCGGTGATCGGCGACGAGTCCCTGATCGCGGCGGGCGCCGTCGTGAAGGAGGGCTTCATCGTGCCGCCGCGCTCGCTCGTCGTGGGCCTCCCGGGCAAGATCATCCGCACGCTGACGGATGCCGACATCGCGGCCGTCCGTGCCAGCGCGGACGGCTACGTGAACAAGATCCGCCTGTACCTGTGAGCATCGACCCTTACAGCGAGCGCGAGCTCGCCTTGCTAGCTGCACTGCGCGAGCTCGGCGACGTCGCTGTCGCGTATTCGGGCGGCGTCGATTCCAGCGTACTGCTCTGCGCCGCGCGCGAGGCGCTCGGGGAGCGCGCGGTGGCGCTGATCGCCGATTCGCCGTCGCTCGCGCGCGCTGAGCTTGCGGAGGCGCTGGAGTTCGCCCGACGCCTCGGCATCGAGCCCGTCGTCGTCTCCACGGATGAGCTCGACAACCCCCGCTACCGTGCGAACGCGGGGGACCGCTGCTACTACTGCAAGTCGACGCTCTTCCGCGCCATGACCGACTGGGCCCGCGAGCGCGATTTCGCGCACCTTGCCTTCGGCGAGATCGTGGACGACCTCGTAGACGATCGCCCCGGTGCCCGCGCCGCGCGCGAGTTCCGGGTGCACGCGCCTTTGTCGCAGGCCGGATTCACCAAGGAAGACGTGCGGCGCTTCGCGCGCGAGCGCGGGCTAGCCGTGTCCGAGAAGCCGTCGAGTGCCTGTCTCGCTTCGCGCATTCCCGTCGGCACGGCCGTGACACGCGAGCGGCTCGCGCGCGTCGAGGCCGCCGAGGCGGCCATTCGCGCGCTCGGCTTCTCGCAGGTGCGCCTGCGCGATCGTGGCGAGGTCGCGGGCTTCGAGACCTCCGACGGGGAGTTCGCGCGCGCGCAGGGGCTGCACGTCGAGCTCGAACGCGCGCTCGCACCGCTCGGCTTCGCGCGCGTCGAGCTCGCGCTTTACCGCACCGCAGCCGAGAGACTGGCGCTTTCCTAGCGCGCTCGCTCAGCGTTCGAACAGCGGCAAGAGCCCGTCGTTGATCGAGAGGAACAGGCAGTTCATCGCCGTGGCGAGGCATCCGCCGAACTGCTCGTCGTGCCACGAGCCGTCCGCGCGCTGTCCCTTGAGGACGTGAGCACGCTCGAACTCGAACCAACGCTCGAAGAGGCGCCGGTCGGAGTGCGTCCACAACGCGAGCGCGACGTACAGGCGCTCGTAGTGGGGGAAGCCGGAGTCCGCGCGCTCGGCGCCGCGCTCACGCTCCATGATCTCGGTCCACATCTCGCGCACCGCGCGCTCGACCTCCGGCCCGTCGTAGCGGCCGGCGTTCTGCAGCGTGGCGAGGCCAGCGGCCGTGAGCGCGAGCGAGGACTTGGAGGTCGGGTCGAGACCGTAGCGGAAGGAGCCATCTTCCGACTGGCAGCGACGGATGTAGTCGACGGCCTTGGAGACCACGCTGGAGCTGACCTTCACGCCGCAGTTGCGGGCCGCGCGCATGGCTTGCAACTGCACGACCGTGACGGAGTTCTCGTGTTCGAGCCCGGCCGTGGGGAAGTAGAACCAGCCGCCTTCGGAGGTCTGGGAGCGCTCGATCACGGAGATTGACTCGGGCAGCAGCGCCGCGATGCGCTTGCCGCGCTCTCCGGAAGGGGAGAGCGTGAAGGCGTTGCACAGCGCCAGCACGGCGTATCCGTGCGCGTGCATGCCCCACTTGTCGTCGACGGACACCGCGATGTAACCGCGCGCTCCGCTCGACTGGCCGTCGGCTCGCGCGAGCAGGTAGTCGACGGCGAGCGCAACCTCGCGACCGTAGCGGCCGCGGCTCGGCGTCGAACCCTCGGCCATGAAGGCCAGAGCTCCGAGCGCGGCGAGCGCGACGGGAGCGTGTTGCGCGCCACCCGCGCGCGGAAAGGAGCCGTCCTGATGGGAGGCCTGTTGCGTGGCGAGGTAGTCGAGCCCGCGCAGGAACGAGCGTCGAGCTTCGTCATCCTTCGGCGCGGGGGACCCAGCCAGCGGTTCCGGAGCTTGCGCGCGCTCCCGCGGGGCGCCGGGCACGGGGCGCTCGGAGTCGCGGGCATGCTCTCGGGCCGCGCAGGGCAGCGCGAACAGCAGCAGCGCGAGCAGGGCGCGACGCGCAGTCATCGAGCTAGCGACGCTCCTGGTTGAGACGCCGGTAGTAGGCGTCGATCCAGTCACGGTACTGCGGCGGCAGGTCGCTACCGCCCTCGCTGCGGAACAAGTCGCGCACGGTGGGCGGAAGGTCGCCCCATTGCTCGTTCGAGCGCGTTCCGTCGGCCTGCCCCTTCGCGGACTTAGGCGGTGCGTTGCCGGCCGAGTTGCGCGCCGGATCCTTCGATGCGCTATCGCCCTCCGGCTTCGACTCGCCGGGCTGCGGCTGGTTGGCGCCTTGGCCTTGCTCCTTGCCCTGCTGCGACTGCGGCTGGCCCTGCTGGGGCTGCGGCTGCTGGCCGGGAGCCTCGGGCGTGCGCTCCTGAGCCTGCGGACGCTGCGAGCCTTGCTGGGGCTGACCCTGCTGGCCCTGTCCCTGACCTTCGCTCTGGCCCTGCTGCTGTCCCTGCTGGCCGGAGCCCGGGGACTTGGCCGATCCGCCCATCTGCTGGGCAAGCTTGAGCATCTCGTCGATGTCGTCGAGCACGCGCTGGCCGCTCGAGCGCGACTGCTTGAGCAGTTCGCCGATGCCGCTCTCGGCCTGCGACTCGAGTGGAGCCTCGCCCGAGCCCGCTCGGTAGAGCAGCTGGTCGATCTCGCCGAGGCGACGCTCGATCTGCACGAAGAGCTCCTTCATGCGCTCGCGGGGATCCGCGCTGAGCTGCGGCGGCAGGAGCGGACTCTCCTCCTGTGCGAAGGCCGCGGGCGCAAGCCACGCGGACGCGACGAGAACGAACGGAACCAGTTGCTTCATGGCTTCTTCTCCTCGGGAGCAGGCACGCCCAGCCGGGCGCGGAACTGCTGGAACAGGCGCGTGGTGCGCTCGTGGCGCTCGGCGAGCCGCAGCACGTCCTCGAGCGCCTCCGGTTCGGCCTCGCCGCGCGCGAGCTCGGGATAGACGACCAGCAGCCGATCGATCGCGGAGAGCGTGTCGACCTCGAGCTGCCGCAGGAGCTTCAGCTCGGCGGCGTCGGGGACCAACGGGTCTTTCTGCTGGCCGTCCTGCTCTTCCTGCTGCTGCTGTTGCTGCTGCTGCTGGTTGCGCTCTTCCTGACGGCGTTGCTGCTCTTCCTTGAGCGCGTCGAGGGCCCACTGGGTCGCCTCGATGGCGTCCTCGAGCAGGCTCTGCGTGCGCACGCCGGTCTCGTTGCCGCCTTCCTCGTCGAGATCGCGCGCGACGCGCACGAGGTCCCGGCGAACCTCGCGCAGCACGTGCGCGAAGACGAGCGAGCTTTCCTGCTCGATGGCGATGGCGACTTCCTCGTTGCGCTTGGCGGCCTGCGCGACGTCGCCGCTGATGCGGCGCAGGCGGAGTCGGTCGGCGCGCGAGAGCTTGTCGCTGCCCGCGCGGGCAGCGTCGACCTCGCGCACTTGCGCGAGTGCAGCGCCCTCGGCCTGCAGGAGAGCTTGCAACTCCTCCGCGATGCGGAACAGCAGTTCCTCCTGTCGCAAGCGCTGGTACTGCTGCTCCTCCTGCTCGAGCTCACGGCGCGCCTCCTCGAGCTCGCGCTCGACTTCCTCCTCCGCCTGCTCGGCCTCGTCAAGCTCGCCCTGATCGAGCGACTCCTCGGCCTCCTGCGCCTTCTTGGCGGCCTGCTCGACGCTCGGGTTGGGGCGCGCGTTGCGCCGCTCTTGGTTGCGCTTGGCGAGCTCGAGCAACTGCCGTCGGATCTCTTCCTGTTGTTTCGCCTGCTGTTCGGCCTCCTGCCGTTGCGCGTCGGTCTGGGGACGCACGCCCTGCTCGGCGGTTTCCTCGGCGCGCTGCAGCGCCTCGAGCGCCTCGCGCTGCGACTCCGCCGCGGACGCGCTGCGTCCCTGCTGCATCTGCTCGGCGGCGCGCTGCATGGCCTCGCGCGCCTGCTGCATCTCGCTCTCGACCTGCGAGCTCGCCTCCGGCGACATCGAGCCCTGCGGCGCCTCGCTCGCGGCCTGCTGGGTCGCTTGCGACAGCTCGGCCTGCTCTCGTGCGAGCTCCTCGCGCGCGCCCTGTGCCGCGGGTTGGGCGGACTCGCTGCGCGCCTCGCGCGCCTGCTCCAGAGCTTGTTGCGCCTGCTCCAGAGCCTGCTCCGCTCGGGCCGCGCTCTGCGCCGCCTGCTCGGGAGACTGGTTGCGTGCCGCGCTCGAAGCCTCGCGCATCGCCGCAGCGGCGCGTTCGAGCGCCTCGCGTGCCGCTTGCTCGCCCGCGGGCTTCGGCGTCGGCAGGGACTCGAGTCCGCGCGCGAGCCGCTCGGCCTTCTCGGCGGAATCGTTCTGCGACGAGGAGAGCGCAGGGCCGAGCTTGCGCTGGTCCTCGGCCGTGCGCTGCAGCTCCGCGGCCGCGCGTTCGGTGGCCTTGCTGGCCTGCTCGGCGGCCCGCGCAGCGGCCTCGGGCCGCTTCTCGCTTGCGCTGGCCTTGCCAGCCTCGAGTGCGCGCTCGAGCTCGCTGCGAGCGGCCTGCTCGCCGGGGGCCTGCGCCTCGCTGGCGGCGCTGCTCTCATCCAACGCCTTCTGCGCCGCCTCGCGGGCCGACTGCGCAGCCTGTGCCTGACGCGCGGCCTCGGCCTGCAGCTCGGCTGCGCGCGATTCCGCATCCTGCGCGGCGCGCTCGCGGGCAGTCGCATCCTCGCCGGCCTGTCGCATGGCCTCGGACGACTTGCGCAGCGCTTCCGCGGCGCGTTCGGCGGACTCATCGCCGCTCGCGCGCTGCTGGCGCTCCTCGCGCTGAGCGGACTGCTCGAGCTTGGCGGCTGTTTCGGTTGCCTTGCGCTCGCTCGCCGGCGAACGCGCTTCGGTCGCCGCGCGACGCAGTTCCTCGGCCGCCTGCTGCAGTCGCGCCGCGCGCGCCGCATCACGTCGGGCCGCATCCAGCTCGCGCGCAGCCTGTTCCAGTCGCTCGGAGGAAGCCGGCTTCCACGACTCGAGGACCGCGGCGTCGGTTTCCTGCTGCTTGCGCAGGGCCTCGAGTTCCTTGGCGATCTGCTCCACAGCCAGCACACCGCTCTCGCGGCCAGCGCGCTCGTTCTGTTCGAGCAGCTTGCGCTGCTCCTCCGCGAGTCGCGCCAGTTCCGCTTCCAGCTTGCGCTGTGCGTCGTTGCGGCTCTGCTCGCGCAGCTGCTCCGTGCGCTCGCGCAGGGTGCGCTCCTGATTTGAGAGCTCGGCGAGGTCCTGCTTCACCTGCGCCAGCTCCTCGAGCGAGCGCTCGAGGTTCTCGACGTTCTGGCGATCGAGCAGCACGGACAGCAGCCGCTCGAGGTTGGCGATGATCTGCTCCTGCCGCTGGATCGAGGTCGCGACCTGACCTGCCTGCACGTCCTCGCGGGCGCGGTCCATCAGCTCCTCGAGCGTCAGCTGGCCGGAGCCATCGCTGCGCTGGTCGAGCATCTTCAGACCATCCCTCAGCAACTCTAGCGCGCGCGGGCGACCTTCCTTCTCCAGCCGCGGGACCAGCGCCTCCATGGTGCGCTTGAGACGCTGCAGCTGGCGGCGCAGGAGCTCCTGCTCCTCGAGGATCGACGTGGTGTCGCGCTCCTGTGCAGCCGGCGCGGATGGCGCGCAGAGGCACACGGCGCCGAGCAGCGCCGCCAGGGCGAGCGTGGAAGGTTGGAAGTGCTTCATTTGCTGCGATTCCCCGTCATTTCTGCGGTCTTGTCGCGGATCGACTTCTGGCGGCCGAGGATGTCGCGGGTCAGGGTCAGGATGGACTGGAAGTTGTCCCACTCGGCGAGCCGGTCGAGGAGCGCGGCGATGTGCTCCTGCGCGCGCGTCTCGCGCTCGACGGCGAGTGCGAGCTCACCCTGCACCTGCGCGAGATCCGTCCTCCGACTGGCGCGCTCGAGCGCCGCGCTGGCTTCCGCGAGCTCGTCGGCGCTCGCGCGCAGGGCGAGGTCGAAGAGGCCCGTGAGCTGCGTGGCGATGCCGGAGTCGCCAGCACGCTGGCCGCGCAGCGTCTCGGCGAAACGCTTCCAGCTCTCGAGCGGGAAGCTCTTGGTCGAAACGCTCGCGAGTTCCCCATCGAGGGTCTCGAGCAGCGCGAGCGCCTTGTCGTCGACACGCGCGTACAGCACGCTCTCCAGCGCTCCGGCGAACTCCCGCACGAGCGCCTCGCTGTCACCGAGCACCCTGCGCTCACCCGACAGCGCCGCGGCGAGCTCGGCACCACCGGGAACTTCGCCGCTCGACTCGAGGGCGGCAAGCAGGTCGCGCGTGCGCGTCGCCTGAGTACGCAGGAGCTCGTCGAGCGATGCGACGTCGCCGCGTGCGCGAGACAGGCGGTCCTGCAGGCGCCGCAGGAATTCCTCTTCGCTCACGATGCGCAGGCGCACCGGTGCGCTCGTGCCCGTGCCGCGGGGATCCGGAGCTCCGTCGAGCGCGGGACGCGTGTCCAGCGCGCGCAGCTCGAGCTCGAACAAGTCGCCAACCGCGAGCTTCGCGCTCGTGCCTGCAATGTTGCCGACGTCGATGCGCGCGGTGCCCGCCACAGCGACTCCGCGCGGGACCTCGTCGCCGCGCAGCGGCATCGGAATGTCGCGCAGGGGCAGCTCGCTCCACTCACCGTTGCGCTCCTCGCCACCGAGGCTGCGCGTCCGCCACGCGAGCGAAGTGATGCCGAGGTCATCGCTCGCCCGCGCGCCGATACGCAGCACGCCTTGGGCCAGCGTCTCGATCTCGAGGCGTGCGGGGGACACCAGCTCGACTTCGGGGCGCTCGTCCGCGATCACTTCGACGGAGAACAGGCCCGGATCGGGATCGACCAGTCCGGTCGCGTCGCGCAACTCGAAGCGGTAGCGCAAGGACTGATCCGCGACGAGCTCGAAGCCGAGACCTGTGCGAGCTTCGGTCTCGCCATCGCGCAGTGGGAACGGGCGCGGCTCGAGTGGGAGCCGCGTGTCCGCAGGGAGGACCCGCGCGGAGCCGACCGCGTCGGCGGGCGCGGGAAGGACTCGAATGGCGAGCCGCGAGCCAGCGAGCACGCGCACGTCGCGATCGAACTCGACGCGGGCTGCCACAGCGACGTACGCAGGCGGCGTGATCTCGATTGCCAGCGAAGCGATGTCCGGCGGATCGAGGACTTCCACGCGCAGGCGCGGCAGCTGGTCCTCGTCATCAGCGCCCGTGGCGTAGAGCTCGAGCGGCTCTTGCAGCGAGCGCAGGAGCGTGCGGAAGTCGCCATCCGACGCGGACGAGAGCACAGCGTTGCCGCCGTCCTTGAAATGCAGCGTGACTTCCTCGGGGCGTTCGCCACGCGCGTGAATGGACACGGGGAGATCGGTGCCGCGCGCGACCCTGATGACGAGCTCGCCCTCGGTGCGCAAGAACTCGCCCGGTCGCGCGAGGTCTGCGACGACGAGCTCGAGCGTCGTGCGCTGCGGCCACGGCACGTCGCCGCCGACGAGGCGGCGCAGGAAGATTCGTGTCGTCTCGCCTCCCTGCACGGCTCCGAAGAGGGCGAGAGCAAGCGCGCCGAGTCCTGCGAGCGCGCGCAGGGACTGCGGCCGCTCAACCAGCACGCCGTCGAGGCCAAGCGCGCGGGCTTGGAGGTCCGCGTCGCGCAGGATGCGCTTGCGGAGCTCCTCGTCGACCTTCGACGCCTCGCGAGCTTGCACCTGCACCGCAGTGACGAACAACTCGTGAAGCTCCGGGTGCGCTCGCTCGACGAGCACGGCGAGTCCGGCTGCGTCGGGCACGCGGCGCAGGTGGCGCAGCACTTCGCGCCAGAACAGCGCGACCGGCAAGGCCACGAGAACCGCAAGGTGGAACCAGCGCACCGCAAGCGGCACGTGCAGCGCCCAGTCCGCGAAGAACACGAACGCGAGCCACAGGCACAGGGGCACGAGGACACCGCCGACGCCATGGAGCCAGATCTGGGCGACGAGACGGCGGCGCAGGCGCGCGAGCAGCGCTGCGAGGGCCGGAGTGGCCGCGAGTTCGTGGGGTGCGGTGGGGCGTGACACGCGGGTTGGTTAGCGCTGGAAGATGGGCAGGTAGCGATAGGGGATCTCGAGAATCAGCACGGCGGCGGCCGTGCCGAGCGCGGGGCCGGGGCCCACTTCGTTGGGCCACGAGCCATCGTCCTGCTGCATGCGCAGGATCTCGTCGCGCACGGTCGCGAAGTACGACTCCCAGTCGTCGGCGCCGGCGGTGTACATGGCCTGCACGCCGTAGTAATGGCCGTACCAGAAGAAGTAGTGGCCGCCGGCGCCGCGGCCGTACTCGTTGTTGAACTGAGCGAGGCGCGAGCGCAGGTACGAGATGCCGTCGTCGATCGAGCGATCCGAGTAGACGCCGGCTCCGTAGAGCGCGGTCACGCCTGCGGCCGTCAGCGGGAACGACGAGCGCGAGCCATCGTTCTTCTGGTAGTGGAACGAGCCGAGCTCGTTGCGCGCGTTGAACATGCCGAAGCTGCGGCTCATGCTCTCCTCGGTCACGGCCGAGTCGACCACATACTTCGCCGCGCGATCGATGGTGCTCTTCGGCACGCGGATGCCGATGTTGCGGGCTGCGCGCAGCGCCATCACCTGGCAGACGACGATCGACATGTCGCTCTCGACCGCGTACGGCTCGTAGCGCCAGCCGCCGTCCTGGTTCTGCGAGTTGACGATGAAGTCGACCGCGAGCTGGAGCTTGCCGCGGATGTCTTGGCGGTGCGTCTGGCCGTACACCTCGGCGAGGAACAAGGTCGCGAAGGCATGGCTGTACATGCGCGAGCCACCGTGCGTCGTATAGCCGTCCGCCTGCACGGACTTCAGCACGAACTCGAGCGCTTCTTCGACGTTGCCACCGTACTTGCCGCGCCCCGGGAGGTGTCCCCCGGCGAGGAATGCCATGCCGGCCATGGCGGTGACACCGAGATGGCCCTTGTCGGCCGTAGTGTGACGGAAGCCCGTGTTGAGCTTGTAGCCGATGAGCGCGATCCAAGCGCCGCGCTCGGAACCCTCGGTGATCTGGTTGGCCGCGAGCCACTCGAGCCCGCGCTCGACTGCGCGCGCGTGCTCCGGGGTCACGACGATGGGCGCCTCCTCGAGCGGGCTGCGCGGCGTCTGCGCGCGCAGGGGCGAGCCCCACGCGAACGCGACCGCCAGCAGCGCGACAGTACGCAGGATGCTGTAGATCATTTTCTGGCCCTCCGGAGCACTCCACCCTGTCCAGCCACCCAGAGGTTGGGGCCGAACGACTCGAGATCGAGCACTTCCGCCGGTCCGAGTTCGGCCGGCAGTTGCATGGTGTCGCGCACTTCGCCGCTCTCGCGGTCGAGCAGCATCAGGATCGTGCGGGGAACGCTCACTTGACCGCGTACGCGCGGCGTCTCGGTGTACGCGACGGCGACGGCGGTCGCACCTGCGAGCGGCATCGGCATCGGCCCGGAGTTGTACAGCGACGCAGGCGACACCTGCAGGCGGTGCACCCACTTGCGACCAAATGGCAGCTGGTACGCGACGAGCTCGGTGACCTGTCCGTCGGCGCTCGGGGTGCGCACGAACAGCATTCCGGACTCGCTCTCGGCGACCGAGTGACGACGTACGCCGACGAGCACGTCGTCTGCATCGAGCTCGATGCCGGCGATGCGCCGCGCCGCGCCGAGGCGCGGATGCACCTCGACCATCGCGCCGGGCGCCTTGCCGGTGGCGAGGTAAACGAGGTACAGCTGCTCGCCGCTGCGCACGATCGAGTCGAACTCCGCATCTTCCTCGCAGGGCACGCGCCACGCGCGCACGCCCGTCTCGAGCTCCCATGCGGAAAGGCAGTCGCGCTCGCCGGGCGAACTGGACTTGGGGAAGGCGGGCAGATAAAGCCGACCTGCCTCGATCCACGCACCCGCCGCGTCCGCTTCGTTGACATGGCCCGGCAGCCGGAAGATGCGTGTGCGGCTGCCCGTGAACGGGTCGAGTACGACGGCCGGCGTCTGTGCCCAGTCGCTCGGCAGCAGCACGAGGTGCTCGGCGCCGAGCACGGGCCTGTGTGCCCACAGTCCCTGCGGGACCGGGCGCTCCCAAAGTGCGATGCCGCTGCGCGGCTCGAGCGCGACCAAGCTCGCGCGACCGTCCGCACTGCGCGTGACGACGAGCACGAGGCCGCCGAGCGCGACGTGGTGCTCGATGCGCGCTCCCGACGCGTTCCAGCGCCAGCGCACCGTGCCGTGCATCGGGTCGAGGCCGGACATCTGCGTGGTCCCGCCGAGCACGAGCACGTCCGCCGCGAGCGCCGCGCGCGTCAGCGGTCGCACGGAACCAGGCTCGAGCGTCTGCGTCCACAGCGCGACGTTCGGGTTGCCGGCGTCGCAGACCTGCAGGATCTCGACGCGGCCGGTGCGCTGCATCTGGATCTGGATCCAGCGTCGCGCTCCGCCCGGAGCAGGTGCCTCGAAGTGTCCGAGCAGCGCCATCTGGCCCATGCCGAAGTAGGCGCTCGTGTCCTTGCCGTCGTAGTGGGCGAGCTCGGTCGACATCGGTCGACCCGGCAGGATCGGATCCTGCGGGAGCGACTGAGACAGGTCATCGAACTTGCGCCGGGAATCGCGCGGGAGATCGCTCGCCAGCGCGGGACGCACGCGCGCGACGCGTCGCGCCAGCGCAGCGGCCAGCGGCAGGTTGCCGAGATCCTCGAGTGCCGCGCGCAGCACCATCAGGGATTGCAGCTCGCTGTCCCGCGCAACCTCAGGCGACCAGTCGTCCGGAATCGCGCGTTGCACACCCTGCACGAGCGTTCCCCAGTCCTGTTCGTCGAGAGCCTGTTCCAGTCGGACGCGAGCCGCGTCGAGCGCCGCGGTCGTGTGCGGGTACAGCACAGCGACGCGCTCCAGCGCGAGCGAGTCCAAGCGCTCTCGCGCCTGCGCCAGCAGCGCGGTCGCGCGCTCCTCGTAGGGTGCGTGTTCGGCGGGGTTCGACTCCGCGAGCTCTCCGATCCGCGCCGAGGCCGCTTGCGATGGATCACCGGGAAGTTCCACGTCTCCCCATGCGGCAAGCAGCGCGTGCAGCTCGCGGAGCTCGGCCGCGACATCGCCCCGACGCCGGGCGTCGCGGGCCAGCTCGAACCCGACGAACAGCGAGACCGGCAGCACGCCACTCGAACTGGACGGCGGAACGCTCATCGAGAAGCGCCCGGAGCCACGTCGGTTCCACCAGTCCTGCGGCATATCGCGGTCGCTCGCGATGCGGCCTAGGTCGGCGAGCAGGCTCGCGCGGCGCTCGTGCTGGTCGAGCAGTTCGCAGAGGTCGATTCTGTTCACGTGCACGCGCACGAGAGCCGTGTCGCCCGGCGACAGCGCGGCCGCCCGGTCGAGGCGCTCGATGGCGCCGGCGGGATCCGCGGCCAGCTCGAGAGCGCGGGACTCGGCGAGCAGCAGCGAGAAGACGCGCGCGAGGGCGGGCGCCCGGAGTGAATCGTCGGAGGGGGTGGCGAAGCGCTCGACTAAGGCACGCGCGCGCGAGAGGAGCGCGAGCGCGGAGCCGCTCTGCCCAGTCTCCATCTCGACCAGCGCCCGGCGCTGGAGCACGCTGGCCCAGTCGAGCGCGGGCTGCGGATCGTCCGGGGATTCCTCGGTCTGGCGACGGAAGCGCTCTTCGACGGCGCGCCAGTCGATCACGCCGAACAGCGCGCCGGACGTGGAATAGAACAACGCGCCGTCGCCTCGAGCGACGTTGCCGCTGCGCAGGCCGGGCTCCCAGTCGGCCGTCGCATCGGGCAACTCGCGGGCGAGCGCCTCGCGCAGCAGCGCAACGCGGCGATTGGGCGTGGCGACGAGGACGTTGTCGCGCGTGAGCAGCGGCCGCGGCCACTCCGACAGGTTGGTGACGTCGGCGCTCTCCTGTAACTCGGTCGGTGCCGTCGAGGCGAGCCCGCGCGCCGCGCGCACGGACACGACGCGCTGGCCCGAGAACCACACGCGCTCCGCATCGGCGCCGAGCAGAGCGATGAGCTCGCGCGAGGGACGTCGCAGCGCGGAGTGGGGCCGAGACCAGATCCGAGCACCGGTGACCAGGTCGAGCGCGAAGAAGACGTAGGAGTCGATGGGGGCGCAGACCACGACATCGCCGTCGACGACGGGCGGGGCCGTGGCGAACACCTGCGGGCGGTCGACGATCTCCCAGTGCGATGCACGCGGAACCGGAATCTGCTGGTACAGCGCCTGCCAGATCACGTCGCCGCTCTGGAGGTCGAGCGCGGCGATCGAGCCGAGCTGCGTGGAGACGATCACGCGCTCGCCCACGACCGTCACGGGCGGCGCGTTGTATTCGTGGAGTTGGCGCCCGAACATGTTGAGCGCCATCTGGCCCGACATCAGCGCGCTCGACCACAGGCGCTCGCCGCTGTAGAGGTCGAAGCAGCCCACGTGCAGGTCGACGCGGCCTTGCATGCGGTAGTAAGGCACGATCACGCGCGAGCCGGCGATGACCGGCGGGGCCGCCACGCTGAGCTGGTGCTCGAGCGGACCGGAGTCGCCGTCCCATTCGAGCGGCGGGCGGTGGTTCCAGAGCTCGCGTCCCGTTCGCAAGTCGAACGCATACAGGCGCCGCTCCGGGATCACGTTGGTGATCTCGTAGTTCTGGTACGTGTCGTTGTAGACGTCGCTGTAGGGAATCTGCAGGGCCGCGACGGCCACGCCGGCCGAGGCCGCGGGGCGCACCATCAGCGAGCGCTTGTGCAAGTTCTCGAAGAACTCGCGACGCAGCAGCGGTCGCGAGCCGTTGGGGCGATACTGGCCGCGGTCCACGAGCGTCCAGCCCGCGGGCTCCGGTGATTCCCAGCGCTTCTCGCCGCTCCATGCGTCGAAGGCGTGCAGCCGCAGCGTGTCGGTGACGAGCACGGTGTCGTCGACGACGGCGGGGTAGATGCAGTTGCTCGAGCCGCTCGAGAACGGAGTGAGCACGTCGTTGCGCGCGAAGGCTTGGCTCCACGTGACGGACTCTCGTCCGGGGAGCGCCGGAGGTCGCTCGGAGCCCGTGCTCATAGCTCCTGCGAGCTCGAGCCTGCGCGCTGCAGCAGGGGTCGGCGAGCCGGCGAAGAGCCGCGCCAGCGACTCGGCGCGCTGCCATGCCGCCGACGCGGAAGCGTGCTCGCCGAGTTCGAACTCGAGGTCGCCGAGGGCCCACCATGCATCGGCCGCCGCAGGCGTCAGCGGATAGCGCCGAGCCACTTCGAGCAGGGCGCGCGGATCGCGGGCTCGGCGCGCGATGTCGAGCGCCTCGCGCGATTCCTCGCCGTAGCGCGTCGCATACAGCTCGCGGGCCTCGGCGGGGAGCGACGCGAGCTTCTCCCGCGCCCAGACGGCCGCGCCCTGCCGCGCGATTTCGTCGACGTCCTGCACGATTTCAGGCGGCAGCAGCACTTCGCCGCGGTGCTGCGTCAGCAACTCCTGCAGCAGAGTGAACGCCTCGCTCCAGCGCTGCGCCGCGAGGTGTCCCTCGGCGCGCTCCGCGAGCGCACGGGCCTCGCGCGTCTGCGGGATCGCGAAGCCGCGCGACACCGTCTCGGGCTCGTCTTGGCCCTGCGCGCGCGCGAAGCAGAGCGGCACGACGGCAGCGAGCGCGCCTAAAAGCGCGAGCGATGCGAGCGGGCGGAGCTTGCGGGTATCCATGGGGTTCAGATCAGCTCGAACTTCTTGCGCAGGATCCACTCGATGGCGAGCACGAACAGCGCAGCGAGCAGCGTCGGCCAGCGGTCCCAGATGTCGTCGAGGCGCGCGGAGATAGGATCCGCGCGCGATTCGTCACCCGGCAGCTCGGCGAGCAGTTCGTCCATGCGCGTCGGGTCGACGGCCTTGCCGCGCGAGAGGGCACTCGCGGCTGCGAGCATCTCGGGCGCCGGCGCGGGATCGCGGTTCTCGAGGCTCGGCAGCACGACCTCGAACTCCGTCGACGCGCGCCGCTCGGACCCGGACTCGATCCACACGCGATACAGGCCGGTCCGCGCGGGCTCGATCGCACCGCGGTACACGCCAGGACGTCCCTCGGTCCCGCCGAGGACGAGCTCACTCGACGTCCCTTCGGGAGAGCTCCAGCGCACGAGCTGCGTGGGTTCGCTGCTCGGACGGTAGTCGTCGTCGAGCACGCGGCCCTCGATGGCCACGCGCTCGCCGAGGTCGTACTGCGTCCGCGCGAGCTCGAGCCTGTAGCGACGATCTCCGCTCTTCATGCGCCCGAGCGCGAGCCAGCGGATCGCGTTGCGCCAGAAGCGCTGGTGGTAGCGCGGACCGAAGTGATAGAGGAAGCGCCACGTCTCGTCGACGGCGAGGAACAGCGTCCGACCGGCGGGGTAGTAGCCCGCGACAGCGAGCGGGTGGTTGCCGTAGGAGTTCGCGTCCGTGGGATGCCTCAGCAGCACCTGGCTGCCCGGCTTCGCGCGATGCACGGGGACGTAGAAGTACATTCCCTGCAGGCCGCCCTCGTCCTCCCAGAGCGCGCGGTTGGTCTCGACCTCGGGGTGCAGGCGCACGATCTCGTGCGGGTTCAGGCTGTCTTCGAGCTGCGGGTGGAACTCGCGCGTGAGGTCGCCGGCTCCCGTGCGCAGCTCGGCATCGTCGAAGATGACGGGCATGAGCTGCGCGAGCGGCGTGTCGAGGTATGCCTTGGGCAGGTCGTACTCGCCGGCGAGGAAGCACAGGCCGCCGCCGCGCTCGACGAACTCGACGAGCGCCTTCATGAAGTCGTCGCAGCGCCGCGGATCGGGCGAGATCGCGAACGGGTTCACGTCACCGAGAATCACGACGTCGTAGCCGTCGAGCAGCTCCTTGCGATCGGTCGGCACCGCTCGCAGTGGCTCGACGCCGGGCGAGGACTCCTGCAGGAAGTCCGAGTTCGCCGACAGCAGGAAAGCGCGGAACTCGATGTTCTCGTCCGCGCGCTTGAGCATGTCGAGCGCGAGACGCCGGTACTCCCAGCGCGGATAGCCCTCGATGTACAGCACGCGCACCTTCTGCGGGCTGACATGCACGGCGACCTCGAGCGCGTTGTCGTCGAGCAGCGTCTCGCCCTCGAGCGGTGCGACCTCGACGCGGAAGCGGCGCTGCTGCGTGCGGCGGTCCGCGGGGCCCGCGCGGGCGACGAGCGTCGCGCGCTCGCCGGCCTCGGAGAGACCGACGTCTTCCGTGGAGAGCACGCGCTTCGCGCCGCCGCTCTCTGGGTCGTACTCCTCGAGCTTCACGCTGGCGCTGCCCGTGCGCTCGACTCCGCGCGCGATCACGCGCACGCTGATCTCGATCTCGTCGCCCTCGAGGGCCGTCGGCGGGGCCTCGACGAGCTCGAGCACGAGGTTGCGCTCGGGGCGCGTGTCGCCGATGACGACCGTGTGCACTGGAATTCCGGCCGCGCCGGCGCTGCGCGCAGCTTCCTCGACGGGCAATCCGGAGTTCTGCCGGCCATCGGAGATCACCACGATGTCGGTGACGTGGCGGCCGCGGTGCTGCGCCATCGCTTCCGCGAGCGCGTCGCCGAGCTGCGTAGCGTGGCCGCGTCCCTGCAGCAGTGCGCCACCGGTCCACGGCTCGAGCGAGCTCGAGAACGTGAACGTCCTTGCGACGTAGTCGCCGCTCGCGAGCCGCGGAGCGAGCACTCGCTCCGCGAGCGCCTGCGCGATCTGCGAGCGCGTGGCCTGTGCGGGATCCGCGATGCCTGCCTTGGCGAGCGCCGCGCGCAGCTCGGGGTTGCCGGCGTAGGCGTCGCGGCGTTGCATGCTCGCCGAGTCGTCGACCAGCACGAGCACCTCGGCTTTCTGGACCTCCTCGCGACGCGTCACCTTGACCGGCCGGAAGATCACCGCCATCAGGATCGCGAGCGCGAGGAAGCGCAGGGTGGCGAGCACCCGTCGGCCGCCGCTGGCGATGCGCTCGCCGCGGTAGCCGAGCCACGCCACGAGCGCGAGCACGGGCAGCACGACGAGTACGACGACCCAGGTCTCGGGCAGGTCGAGCAGTCGGAATGTCTCGCGCAGGTCGGTCGAGGCCTGCAGCAGGGCGAGCGGGGAGAGGTTCACGGCGTGCTCCTCGAGCGTCCGATCCACGCGGCCCACAGCGACTCGCACACGAGCGCGACGAAGCATGCGATGGCGATGCCGCGCCACAGCTCGCCCTTTGGCGGCGCGCTCTCTTCCAGATCGCTCGAGCGCGTCTCGCTCGCGCTCGCGAGCTCGAGCGAGGGGTGCACGCCGACGAGCTCGACGGCCGAGATGCGCGCCAGCGCGCCTTCGAGCGGCACGATCTGCACCGCGAACGGCTCGCTCGTGCCGCCCTCGGCCTCGATGCGGTACACGCCCGCACGCTCGGTCGCTCCGATCGCCGTCACGCGCCGGCGCGTGGCGCCCGCCGCCTGCTCGCCTGCATCGACCGGGCGACGTCCGCCCTCGGGCAGCACGAGTTCGACGCCCTGCCGGAACGCCTCGATGTCGAGCGCGAGCGCGCCGCCCACCGGCACGTTGCGCGGCGGAACTGCGGTGCGGCCGGCGTAGCGCAGCCACTCGTGCACCAGCGGCACGAGCGTGCGCGGCGACTCGGGCAGGCGCGTCCACTCGGGATCGATCGAAGTCGTCCAGAGGAAGACCTTGCCGCGGTCGTAGGACTTCTCGACGAGCAGCGGGCTGCCGGCCTCGTCGTCGAGGCGCGCGAGCACGCGGGCGCCCTCGTGCTCGCGCGCGGAGCGGAATTCGTAGATCGGCACCTCGGTGAGCAGCGGCCGCCAGCGCTCATCCGCGAAGAAGCGGAACGCGGGGTGGTCGAGCACGAACTCGCGCACGCGGTGGTAGCCATCGCGACGTGCCATCGCGATGCGCCCGCCCAGCTCAGCCGGAGCGAGACCGCTGCCGTCCGCCTTGAACAGCCGCTGGTTGAAGCCCGCCGCATCGACCTTGTCGCCGAGCGTCATCACGAGCGCGCCACCCTCGGCGCCCCAGCGCTCGAGGCGCTCGATGGAGTCCTGCGCGAGGCCGTCGACGTTGGCGAGCACGACGACGTCGACCTGCGCGAGGTCGAGCGCTGGATCGCGCAGCTCGTGGGGCTCGATGGTGCGCGGCTCGAAGGGGCGCGCGGCGCCACCGGCGAGCACTTCGTCGCCGCGCGGGGGATCGAGCACGGCTCCGAGGAATCCGACCTCGTCCTGCTCGATCTCAGGGCGCGGCTCGCCGTTGACGAGCAGCACGCGCACCGCGGGCGGCACGAGCACGACCTGCGAGCGCACGTCGTCCGTCGCGAGCCGGTCCGACTCGATGCGGGCCGTCAGCACGTGCGCGCCGGCCGTGGGGAACACGACGGGAAACACGACCTTGCCCTCGCCCTGCGCCGGCACGTCGACGGGTCGGTAGGGCAGCTTGGCGTCCTCGTCGATGGTGAGCGTCACGCGCACGCCGTTGCGAGCCACGGGTCCGAAGTTGCGCACGGTCACCGCGACGTCGCACGGCGCCTGCGGCCCGAGCACCTCGGCGAGCGGCTCGATCGCCGTGACGCCGAGGTTCGGCGGCACGTCCTCGCGCGGCCCGAGATCCTCGACGGCGACGCGGCACCCGAGCTTGCTGAGCGCCTCGAGCTGCTCGCGCAGCGCGGGCGCGCCGTCCTGCTCGCCGCCGTTCTCGAAATTGGTGCGCTGCAGGTCGGTGAGCAGGCGCACCTCGAGCGAACTTTGCGTCGAGCCGCGCGCGTCCTCCTCCGCGAATCGCACGACTTCCCCGAGCGCGGCTGCGAGATCGAGCGACTCGTCGGTGGGGGCCTGCAGCGTCCCGAGCATGCTGAGCGCTTCGTCGGGCCTGCGCCACGCGACGAGGCGTGGCCGCGCGCTCGCCACGATCACGCGCACGCGATCATCCCGCCCTGCGTCGAGCTCGAGCACGATCTCCCGCGCGCGTTCGACGATGCGCTCGAAGCTGCTCTTCACGTCCGCGCGGTAGGCCGTCGAAGCCGAGGCATCGATCACGATCGCGACATCGCGCCGGCTCTGCGCGAGCGCAGCCAGCGGCGAGCGATCGCCGACGAACGGCCGCGCGATTGCGAGCGCGAGCAGCGCCACTGCCGCCATGCGCAAGAGCAGCAGGAGCAGGTTCTCGAGCTGCGCACGCCGGCGTGTCTTGCGATATGCCGCGAGCACGAAGCGCATCGCCGCCCACGGCATGGGCTTGTAGCGCTGGCGGTTGAGCAGGTGGATGGCGAGCGGCACGAGCGCGAGCAGCGTGCCGGCGAGCAGGGCGGGATTTACGAAGCCGTCGAACATGGCCTAGCGCCTCCCGCCGCGAGCACGCGCCTTGCGGTGCGCGAGGTAGGTCGTCAGCGCCGCTTCGAGCGTGCGCGACGTGTCGAGCTGCACGTAGTCCACGCCCATCGCCGCCGCGAGGCGCCCGAGCTCGCGGTTGTGCGCGGTGATCTCCTCGACGTACGCCTGCCGCAGCGCCTTGGGATCCACCTTGAGCATGCCCGCGCCCTCGAGCCCGTCGAGGCGCACGAGACGCGCGATGTCGAACGACAGCTCGAGCGGATCGAGCACCTGAAACAGGATCGGCTCGTGTCCGTCATGGCGCAGCCGCCGCAGGCCCTCGACCACGCTGGGGATGTCGTCGAAGAAGTCCGAGTAGATCGCGACGATGCCACGCTTGCGCAGGCGGCCTGCGAACCACTGCAGCACGCCGCCGACGCCCGTCGGTCCGCTCGGCTGCGCGTCCTCGAGCGCGCTCCAGATCGCGTGCTTCTGCCGCTCGCCCGAAGACGGCGGCACCTTCATGCGCTCCTTGGCGTCGAACAGCACGAGGCCTGACGTATCGCGCTCGCCGATCACGAGGTGCGCGAGCGCGGCCGCGCACCAGCGCGCGTAGTCGAACTTGGTCCAATCGAGCGACCCGAACGCCATCGACTCGCTCGCATCCACGAGCAGGTGGCAGGCGAGCGTGGTCTCCTCGAACATCTCCTTGACCACGAGGCGGTCCGAACGCGCGAACACCTTCCAGTCGAGGCGCCGTAGCTCGTCGCCCGCGACGTACTCGCGGTGCTGCGCGAACTCCGCGGAACTGCCGCGCAACGGCGAGCGGTGGTGGCCCGAGAGCGTGCCCTCCACGACGGTGCGAGCAACCAGCTCGAGTCCTTCGAGCTTGTCGAGCACCGCGGGGTCGAGCCGCTTGTCGCCGCGCGCCTGCGTCATCTCGAACGCTCTAGCGCGCCTTCACGCCGGGCAGGCCCGCGCCCACGCCGGCGCTCGCGTCGATTTCCTTGAGCATGCGCTCGATCACCACGTCGCTCGTCATGCCTTCCTGTTCGGCGGCGTAGCTCGTGATGATGCGGTGGCGCAGCACAGGCTTGGCGATCGCGCGCACGTCGTCGATCGAGACGTGGTCGCGCCCCGCGATCGCCGCGTGAGCCTTTCCGGCGAGCACGAGGTACTGCCCTGCGCGCGGGCCAGCGCCCCACGTGACCCACTCCTTCACGAACGACAGGCCCGAGTCCGACTTCACGCGCGTGCCACGCGTCAGCGCGAGCGCGTAGTCGAGCACGTGATCCTCGATGTGGATCGCGCGCACGGCCTTCTGGATCTCGAGGAGCTCGTCCGCGCCGAGCTGCTTCTGCGGCTCCGCGCCCTCGCCGCCCGTGGTGCGTCGCAGGATCTCGCGCTCCTCTTCGAGCGTCGGGTAGTCGACCTTGATCATGAACATGAAGCGGTCGAGCTGCGCCTCGGGCAG
>SXGT01175995.1_pt1 | contig 25171 bp, 15 predicted proteins | sample 3176221 | NCBI WGS metagenome assembly SXGT01 (sample SAMN11356862, study PRJNA531348) | freshwater metagenome | isolation source: freshwater sample F1-120 | place: China: Fuxian Lake, Yuxi | collected 2017-12-25
CGTCATCGTCCCGGCCCCCTTCGAGGTCGTCGTGGCCTGCCTGGCCTAGGATCGTGTCGCCGCCGCCGAGGAAGTCCAAGACGGGGATGAAGAACGGGCTGATCGAGCCGCTGTCGCCGAGGATTACGTCGTCGCCGTCGCCGCCGTTGAGAGAATCGGCGGAGAAATCAGCCTGCACGCCCAAGACCCCCAGGTTGCCGCCGATCAGGTCATCGTTGTCCGCGCCGCCGTCGAGCGTGTCGGACCCAAAGCCACCCACGAGCAGGTCGTCACCGGCTTCGCCGGTCAGCAAATCATCACCCGATCCGCCACGCAGTTCGTCGCCGTCCGATCCGCCGACCAGGATGTCGTCGTCCTGGCCGCCGTCCAGCAAATCGGGCCCTGAGTTGCCGAGTATCAGATCGGTCCCGACATCCCCCACCAGCAAGTCGGCCCCTGGCCCTCCTGCCAGCTCATCGTTACCCACGCCGCCATGCAGCGCGTCATCGTCCCGGCCCCCTTCGAGGTCGTCGTGGCCTGCCTGGCCTAGGATCGTGTCGTCGCCATCTCCTCCCAGCAGCACGTCATTGCCGCCACTCTGGCTGAAGATGGGCGGAAGCAGGGGGTCGAAATTGTCGCCGTATACCACGTCGGCTCCATCCCCACCGCTGATGAAATCGTCGCCATCGGCCAGCGGCGGAGCTCCCATGAAGAGAAACCAGCCCCCCAGGACCGTGTCGTTGCCTGGACCGGCGGCAATGGTGTCGTCGCCACCCTGGCCATAGATGTCGTCGTGGCCAAAGCCGCCGAAGATCAGGTCGTCGCCGTCGCCGCCGTAGACAACGTCGTTTCCTCCGCTGGTGTCGCGCACGATGAAGGGGATGAACGAGCCGTCGTCGGCGATAATCCCGTCGTTGCCGAGTCCGCCGTGGAGCGTGTCGGCGCTGTCATCACTGTCCGGCGAGTCCAAGCTGGCGATCTGGAAGCCGCCGATCAATTGGTCATTGCCGTCGCCGCCGCTGAGCGAGTCCGCATCATCGCCGCCGACCAGGAGGTCGCCGCCAGGGCCGCCGACGAGCGTATCTTCGCCTTCCTCGCCAAATGCCCGCAGGGCCTGGTTACCCGTGAGCAAATCGCCACTGATGCTGTCATCGCCGTCCCCGCCGAAGGCTTCCAGCGTGCTCAGGAAATCGAAGTCGCCGATAAAATTGATCTGGTCGTTGCCGTCGAATCCTTCAATGCGGATGGAATTCACGTCGCCGACTTCGAACACGCTGAAGAATGAATCCTGCTGGTCCTGCGGGGTCATGCCGGGGCCAGTGCCTGGCACGTCGACGCCAATGTCGATGCTGAGGGCCAGCAGGTTTCCAAAGCGCAACAGCGTGAGCGTGTCGGAGGAAGCTCCCTGGTCCACGTTGTTGATGAGCGTATTGTCGTTCCCCCCCTGGATCGTCAGCAGGCCCGTAGCGGCGTCCAGCACGCTGTGAAAAGTGCCAAAAGTCTCCGGCAACACGACGTCGTATCCCATGTCGTTCATCATCAGCCCGACTTTGTTGGTGAGCAGAATGCGGCGGATGCTAAGGCTCGTGGGCTGCATGGTATCGACGCTTGTGTAATACAACTGGCCGCCAAAGTTGATGGGCGTATTGCCCGCCAGAGGCATGGCCGTGTGCCCGGCGGCAGAAGAGACGTTGTCGCCCCCGATGTCGAAGTCGGTCATGACCGCGTTGACGCTCGGTCCCTGGAAGAGCCAATAGCTGTTGTCGGCGTCTTCGTCCCCGACCGAGGTGTCGGGAATGCCGGTGTTGGTCACCGTGACCGCTGGATTGCTATACATCAGTTGGGAACCGGAGGAGACGCCCATCGTGTGGCCCAGCTCATGAACCAGCAGCGTGCGCAGGTCGCGCATCCCATCGGCCGGCCCGCCCGGCGTTGGGTTGCGGGCGAAGGCGTGCACGAGCGTTCCCATGAATTCCGAATGGTCGTCGGGGGTAGGGTCGAGATACCACTGGGTGTTCGCGGGAGTGTCACCTTCCGCGGGAGTCCCCGCCATGTTGATCGTGACCAGGCCGGACATCGGCACACCGTTGGCGTCGGGCACTGTGTCCGAAGCCCTGGCGCTGGTGGCTGGATTGGTCGGATTCATGACAATGGTCATCTGCGTTTCAAAATCCTCGCCCTGGTAGCCGGTTACGACGCGATTCCACTCGGCCAGGGCCGAATCGACCACATTGCGGGCCACTTCGGCGCTCGCGCCAAAGGCGGCGTCGAACATGTCGCTGGCATCCCCCCGATTGGCCCAGACCAGCGCCAGCAGGCGTCGATCCTCCAGCGGTTCGAATCCCAGTTTTCGCCGGCGTTGACGTTGTGACCGAGAACAGTCCAAAAGACGGCTGGGCAACTGCTTGCGAAAGTTCGACATGGCTGGGCCTTTGGGACAAGAACGGAGACCGCTCGCGCCGGACAGTCCCGCGCGGGCTGACATCTCCCTACCTCATGAATGTCAATTCCCAACCCGACCTTTCACGGCGGGATGGAATTGCTCTACCTATGCAATGCCAACTTCCGGCCCCAGCGCATCATGTCACCGGCAGTTTTATTTGGAGTTTTCCCAAACCCATCTGGCAAAGCATCAAGGCGGAGCCTGAGTCTACTCCGAACCGACGAGGCTCTTTCGAATTGAGCTGTAATCAGGATGAATATCACGAACCGGAACGCAACACCCTTTGCCCAGGCGCCGAGCGAAGGGGCAAGGGGCCACGTTGATGCCTTGATGCGGACCTTCGATATTTCGCCCAGCGACCGTGTTCTCGGGATAGACTTGGACCGCCTGAGCAGCACGCTCCTTGCCGAGGCGACTAAGACAAGACAGGCCCGAATCCCTCCGGGCGCACCTTGAGCCGCTACGACAATCGTCGAGCGGCTTTTTTTGCGGATGAGATGTGCCTGTTGAATTGGAGCGTCAGTGTGGCCTGCTAAGCGGCGTTCTTTTGGCTCTTGGCCATCGTCACGAACACGTCTTCCAGATTGGGTTCGGCAGGGCGGATGATGATTCCGGGACCGGCAATGTCGCTCAGAGCATCGCCATCGTCAACGAGCGCCCGAATGGCCTGGCCGAAGATGGTGGCCTCATGCACATGGGGGCGGCCTTTCAAACAAGCGAGCAGCGCGGACATATCCGGGCCAACGATTTCCACCCGCTTCTTCCCTTGAGGCGTCACGTTAGGAAGCGCCTTGAGTTCATCCGGGGAGCCGACGACGAGCAGCTTCGAGAGATGCAGATAGCCGACGCGGCCACAGCGTTCTGCCTCGTCCATGTAATGCGTGGTAATGACGAGCGTGATCCCTTCTCCGGCCAGGTGAAAGAGCAAGTCCCAAAGCTCGCGGCGGGCGACGGGGTCGACACCGGCGGTTGGCTCATCAAGGAACACCAACTTCGGCCGATGAAGAAGCGCGCAAACGAGCGACAGTCGCTGTTTCCAACCGCCGGAGAGGCGGCCGGCCCGGCGGTCTAAATAAGGCTCAATCCCCGTCAAATGAATGAGTTCCGCCTGGCGTGTCTTGCGCTGGCCATTGGAAAGGCCGTAGATGCCGCAGTAGAAATCCATGTTCTCCTGAGCCGTGAGGTCGGCATAGAGCGAGAACTTTTGCGACATGTAGCCAATCGACTGGCGCACTTCTTCGGCGTACCTTTGCACGTCGCGCCCCAGCACCGTGGCCGATCCCTTGGCAAACGGCAACAGACCGCAGAGCGCGCGGATGAGCGTCGTCTTGCCCGAACCATTCGGCCCGAGGAGTCCGAAGACCTCCCCCGGCATCACGTTCAGGCTGACTTCATCCACGGCGGTGAACGCCCCGAAGCGGATGGTCGCACCGCAGATTTCGATGACGGGAGAAGTGGGCATAGTAGGCAGTAGGCAGTAGGCAGTAGGCAGTAGGCAGTAGGCGGTAGGCAGTAGGCAATCCGACTGCTTACTGCCTACTGCCTACTGCTTACTGCTTTCTCCTCCGGTTCCTTCGGCAAATGCACATCCGCCGCCATTCCGGATTTGAAAATTCCCTGCGGATCGTCAACCCGAATCTTGATCGCGAATACCTGGTGCCGCCGTTCGTCGACACTTTGCACGTTGCGGGGCGTGAACTCGGCAGTCGAGGAGATGTACGTGACCTTTCCCTGGAACTTTCGCTCGGGATACGTGTCCATGGTCACGGCGACCTCTTGGTTCAGCCGTACGCGGCCGAGCTCGGTTTCGGGAACGAATGCTTTGATGCGAAGGTCGTCGGCTCGCAAAATGCGGACGACCGGCTGATTGGGAGTGGTGGTGTCACCCCGGCGGACGCTGACAAGCTCGACGATGGCGTCCTCCGGCGCCTTGACGATGGCTTCGGCAATATTGGTATCAAGCTCCGCGAGCTTGGCAGTCAATTCATCGACCCGGGCACGGGCGGAGGCCTTGTCCTCTTCGCGAGTTCCGGTGTGGAGCAGAGCGTCGTTGGCTTTCGCGCGGTTGAAATCTGCCAGAGCCTCCGCCTTGTCTTCATCGCGAAATCCCTCCCGCATGAGCTCCAGCCTGGCGGTGGCCTCGTTGACGGTAGCTTGGAGACGGTTGTACCTGGCCTCCGCGTCATCGAATTCCTTCTTGGTCGCGGACTTGGTCTGCACCAGGCCGGAGATGCGCTGCAGGTCGACGCGGGCATTGGCGAGGTCAACCTTCCAGGCATCGACGTTCTTTTCCACTTGCTCGATTTCCTTGTCGCGGTTTCCTTTGTCCATCTTGGCCAGTCGCGCCTTGGCCGCATCGACCGCGGCCTTGGTGGCGGCAAACTCCTCGTCCAGCGGCCCGCGCTCCGCTTTGGCCGCCGCTGCCGTAGCCGCCGCGAGTTGCGCGGCTGCCTGTCGCCGCTGAGCCCGCAGTTCGGGAATGTCGAGCTCCACCAGCGGATCCCCTGAATTCACATGCGCTCCGTCGACAACAAACACGTCCTTAACCCGTCCGGCAATCTTCGAACTGAGCCGTACTTCCTGGACTTCCACCGTCCCGGGCAGAAGAAGTTGCCCGTTCGCCTGCTGAAGTTGCCACCAATACGCGGCTCCGCCAGCCGCGATGAGCAGGATGACGAGGATTGCTAATGAGGTCTTCCAGACCATGGCTAGTAACTTGGAAAGTTCACGGGTGCTTGAGTCAATGCATCCACTGTCGCTGGGCCCTTCTATCTTTCCGAATAATACGCGCCGACGTAACTCCAAATCAGGTCATTGGCCAAGAATTCATCCTCTTTCCGCCAATACCTGAGAGAGTTTTTTGCCGGTAAGATGGCGGCTTGGATTCGACCGGCCATTTGCTTTTACCCATTCTGGTGCTGAATGTTACGTCGATGGTTTTGTTCCCTGGCAATGGCGATCCTGCTGCTCCTTGGTCTGCACTCAGCCGTTCTCGCCCAGCGGGAGCTCAAAGACATTCCCGATCCCGACCCAGAGCTCGAGCGGAAGTCCTTCATCGTAGCCGACGGGATGGAAGTCAATCTATACGCTGCCGATCCGCTGCTGGCCAAGCCGATTCAGATGAACTTCGACGCCCAGGGGCGGCTGTGGGTGGCCTCAAGCGAAGTCTACCCGCAGGTGAAGCCGGGGCAGAAGGCGACCGACAGAATCCTGGTGCTGGAAGACGCCGACAACGACGGCAAGGCCGGGAATGCGACCGTTTTCGCGGATGGTCTGTTGATTCCCACCGGCGTCGTTCCCGACCACAACGGCGGCTGCTACGTCGCGAACAGCACCGAGCTCATTCACCTGTCGGATACCAACGGCGACGGCAAGGCGGACCAGAAGAAAGTCATCCTCAGCGGTTTCGGGACGGAAGACACGCACCACTTGTTGCACACGCTCCGCTGGGGACCGGACGGCTGTCTCTACATGAACCAGTCGATCTACATCCACTCGCACATCGAAACTCCCTCTGGAGTGAAGCGACTCAACGGCGGCGGCATTTGGCGATTCCGCCCGGAAACGCTGGAGCTGGAGGTGCTATGTCACGGTTTCGTGAACCCGTGGGGGCATCACTTCGATCGCTGGGGACAATCGTTCGCCACGGACGGGGCGTTCGGAGAAGGGATCAACTATGTTTTCCCAGGTTCGGTCTTCTTCTCGGCACCCGGCGCCACGCGGATCGTCGCCGGCCTCAACCCCGGCAGTCCCAAGCATTGCGGCCTGGAGGTCGTCGGCGGTCGGCATCTGCCCCCGGACTGGGACGGCAACATGCTCACATGCGATTTCCGGGCCCACCGCGTCTGCCGCTTCATCGTCACCGAAGACAACAGCGGCTATGCTTCACGGCAAGAGACGGAAGTCATCAAGACGCAGCACGTCGCCTTCCGCCCCATCGACGTGAAAATGGGGCCCGACGGAGCGATCTACATCGCCGACTGGTACAACCCGATCATCCAACATGGCGAAGTCGACTTCCGCGATGAACGCCGCGACCACACCCACGGCCGCATCTGGCGGGTGAGCGCCAAGGGGCGCAAGCCGCTGCAGACGGCGATTCCCAAAGATCCCGATGTCTATCAACTTCTGGCGCTCCTCAAGGAGCCGGAAGAATGGACGCGGCAGAATGCCAAGATCATGCTCAAGCACCGCCATGCGACAGGTGCCAACGTGGATGTCATGCTACAGCGATGGATGGCCGGGCTGGACAGGACTGACCCGAATTATGAGCACCATTTGCTGGAAGCGCTGTGGGTTTGCGAATGCATCGACAACACATTAGTCGGGATGGAAGTGCTGCCGGACCTTGCCAAATCCAAGGACCACCGCATCCGCGCCGCAGCGACGCGCACCGCTTCGCACTGGCGGACGCGCCTCGATACTGGCGACCAGAAACTGGCCTATCCATTTCTCCGCATGGCCGTGGTCGACCAGCATCCGCGCGTACGACTCGAGGGAGTTCGCGGCCTGGCAGCGGTGGGAACGGACTATGCCGCAAAGGGAGCCGCCAACGTCCTCGCCAAACCGATGGACCGGTTTCTCGATTTTGCCCTGTGGCAGACCATGCGTGATCTCTCTCCCGCCTGGCTCCCCAAGGTGAAGGAAGGAAAGGACGTCTTCGGCGGCGACGTGGAACGGCTGACGTATGCCCTGAAAGCGGTGAATTCGCCCGATGTGGTACCCACGCTACTTTCGCTTATTCAACAGGACAAACTGCCCGCGAGTCGTGTGGATGAAGTGCTGGGTCTCATCGCGCAGCTCGGTGGAGCCAAGGAGCTGGGAGCAATCTACGCCATCCTCATCGACGAAAAGTCCAACCTACCGGCGGCCCGCAAAGCGGCGCTCCTCGATTCCCTGGTCGAAACCAGTCGGCTCAGAAAGGTGCTGCCGGAGGGTGATTTGACGCAGCTTGCCCGGCTAGCGGAAGGACCGGATGTTCGGCTGATCGCCTCGGTGCTGCGGGCGGGGGGCGCATGGAAGCATGAGTCCGTTCAGCCGATCATGCTTCGCGCCGCGACGACGCCGTCTGCTTCCGCGGACTTGCGGGCCGCAGCGATTGACGCTTTGGCAATGCTCGGTGGTGACTCCAGCAAGTCGAATCTGGCCAAACTCGGCAGCGAGGAGAAATCGCTGGCCTTGCGCCAGCGCGCCATTGGTGCCGTCGCCACTCTCGACGTCAAGCTCGCGGCCCAGCTCACGATGAAGCTCCTGGCCGAAGCGGCTCCGGGAGTTGACCCCGCTGCCGCCATCGCGCCATTGCTCACAAGCCAAGAAGGTCCGGCCGCCATGACGGCTGCTCTGAAAGACGTCACGCTAAACGCTGACACGGCCAAGCTCGTTCTCCGCGCGGTCCGCGCCAGCCCACAGCCTTCGGAAGAGCTGATCGCCTCCGTTCAAAAAGCGGGCGGCCTGGAAGCAGCCGTTTGGAAGTTGACGCCAGAACTGGTCGCCGGCCTGGTCGCGGAGGTGAAGGAAAAAGGAAATCCCGCTCGCGGCGAATTGATCTATCGCAATGCGCAGCTCCAGTGCCTGAAGTGCCACGCCATCGGCGGCGCGGGAGGAGTCGTCGGGCCGGACCTCGTCAGCATTGGTGCCAGCGCTCAAGTGGATTACTTGATTGAATCCATGATCACTCCCTCCTCAAAAATCAAAGAAGGCTTTCACTCGAAGCTGGTCCTCGATAACGACGGCCAGCAGTACACCGGGCTCGTCGTCCGCGAGGATGGCCAAACCGTGGTCCTGCGCAATGCCGAAGACAAGCTCGTCACCATCGCCAAAGCCAACATCGAGCAAATCAAGGACAGCCCCCGCTCCTTGATGCCGGATGGAGCTGCTGATTCGCTGACTCGGGCGGAGCTGGTGGACCTAGTCCGCTTCCTGTCGGAGTTGGGTAAGGTCGGCGGCCAGTACACCATCGGACAGAAGCGAGTCGTCCGCCGCTGGCAATCGCTCGTCTGGTCCGAGGAGGCCCATACGCTGCTCAGACGCACGAGCTACGACAGCGCTGCAACGGACAACCCATCCCTAACCTGGGAAAGCGCCTACAGCACCGTCCGTGGCGAGCTACCGCTGGATTCGCTTTCCCCCTTCGTCGTCCAACCAGGACAAGACGCCACCCGCTTTGTGCGGGCCGAGCTCGACGTTTCCACCGCCGGAAAAGTGCGGGTTCTGGTCTCCTCGGCCACCGGCAACAAGATTGCCCTGTGGGTGGACGGCAAGCCAACTCCCATCTCTGGCCGACTGGCCGACTTCGATCTTGGCAAAGGGCACCACACCCTCACGCTGTCCGTGGGGACCACGGTGCAGGTCAATCTCCTTACTCTGGAGCTGCAAGACATCGCGGGGTCAACAGCCCAAACACAAATCGTCGGGGGGAAATAGACTCCTGAGTCGCGACTCAAGCAGCGTCGTCTATCGGCTGCCGCTCTTGCTAGAGCCTTCGCCCGGTTTTTCTTCGGTGGGCTGAATGCCATTCAGACGGTCCCGATACGCCTTGGGGGCGCTGATGGAAATGCTGGCGGAATTCCCAGGACGATCCGTATTGGGCGGAAAAATATGGGTCGGAGGGGGAGGCTTTTGGAACAGGCTAGCATCATCGGGAGCGGCCACCTGCCAGACGACCACCGACGAAGCGATGAAGAGCGATGCAGCCGCGACCGCGAGCGATGCGATCAGCTTGTAACTTCCCGACAAGCTGAGAGCGACTTCCTCCACAACCTTGGCAGCAAAAGGAGAAACCACGTCGACCAATCGGGCTCCTTGCGCGACCAAGGATCCCGCCTTCACCGTGGAGGCCAGCAGCGGAGCGGGAGCGCAGGCTGCGGCTGGACGGGCAAAGACGGCGGCGGCGAGGAGTACGGCGGACATGGCCATCCCCCGCTTGGAAAGGCGCGAGCGCAGCAATTCCTTGGCCCGAGACAGACGGCGCGACATCGACCCTTCCGGCCAACCAAGCTGCGTGGCGGCCTCGGCGTTGGTCTTCCCTTCCAGATAAACGAGCACGAGTGGGAGCGCATACTTCGGCGGCAACTGGTGAATTTCTTCATCCAGCACGTTCCACATCTGTTCGTAATTCATGTCATTCATTTCGGACCTGGGAGCCGCAACACTGGCTCCCCTTTCCACTCGCGTGCGCCTTGCTCGTTTCGATTTCACATGGTTGGCGGTGCGTAATGCCACGCCATATAACCAATTTGCCAGCCGGCCCGGCTGCTGCAGCTTGGCCCCCTTCTTCACCAATACCAAAAACGTCGCCTGGAAAGCATCTTCCGCATCGGCGGCATTTCCCAGAACTCGTTTGCACACTCCGTAAACTAACGAACTATATCGGCCAACAAGGACCGAAAAGGCCCCCTCCTCGCTGGTCTTAAAAAAACGAGCCAGCAGCTCCTCGTCCTTGAGGTTCTGCAGACCGGAATTATCCTTCGTGGGCCGCTCGGCCCTCGCCGAGGGTGTGGACATAGCGTCCTCCAGGGAGACTTCACTGTTCTCCTTCTACTTACTGCCTCGCTCAGGACTTTTCAATGCAGCAATCAACCAAATTCCCTCCATTTCATCAGCCGAGTTGTCGGTGAAAAACACCGCAAATACTTTACTCATCAAGACTTACGCATGCAACATTGCTTGAACTTCCGCCCGCTGCCGCAGGGACAAATGCCGTTGCGACCTACCCTTTTGCTGTCGCTGACAAAGGTTGACGACACCACCACACCGGGCTCCGTTTCCCGCAGCGAGCGATGGAGCAACTTGCGGAGCCGGATAATCTTGCCCAGAATTCGCCGTCCGTTCTGCGGGTCCGCAATCGCCAGTCGCGAAGCGTGATCCATGAGACCGCTCAAAAACGCGGGGTCACCAGCATCGATGTCGCCACTACGGATCTCTCCCAGAACATCCTCAGGCAGAATCGCGAGCAGTTCGCGAACAGCCGTCTGCGTTTCCAAATCCTCGTGGTCCGTGGCATCGGCAATTTCGTGTTCTAAGTTCATCGTCCTTGACCGTATCGGCGGTTCCATCACTGGGTACATGGCATCTCTCCTCTATTGGCACGTTCCGGTACCCATTACTGGCGCCGAGAGTCCGTTTGGATGCAGAATTCGCCCAAAGAATGGAAGTTAGCTTAGCCCCCGCGACCACGCGGGGATTCGCCGCGTGGTCGCGGCGGCTAAGCTTTGCAAGCTCCTGTGCGGCTTGAAACATCGAGTGTCACTGGACATAACCAGGACCGATCAGGCCAAAATCCCTCGAATGACTTTGGCCGGAAGCACGCCGGTCAGCTTCTCGCGCAGGCCATGCTGGTCGATAAAGAGCTGCTCATGGTCCAGGCCGAGCAGATGCAGGATGGTGGCGTGCCAGTCAGGAACGCTTACTTTGTTTTCCGCCGCCGCCAGGCCAATCTCGTCCGTGCTGCCGTAGGTGGTTCCTCCTTTCACGCCGCCGCCAGCGAACCAGCAGCAGGCAGCATTCTTGTTGTGGTCGCGGCCCGACTTCTTCTCATCCTTGTCCGCCGACAACTGGGCAATCGGCAGCCGGCCGAATTCGCCACCCCACGCAACAAGCGTCTCGTCGAGCAATCCCCGCTGCTTGAGGTCCGTGAGCAGACCGGCGATGGGGAGGTCCGTCCGGTCGCAAGCCGCTTTCATATCCGTGGCGAGCCCCGTGTGGTTATCCCAAATCTGGGCATTGATATAGAGCTGCACAAAGCGGACCCCCCGCTCTATCAACCGGCGGGCAATCAAGCACCGCCGCCCGTAAGAATCCGTCGGCTCCTTGCCAATGCCGTACAGCTCCAGCGTCCGCTGACTCTCGCGCGACAGGTCCAGCGCCTCGCTGCTGGAAAGTTGCATCCGGGCGGCCAGCTCGTAACTGGCGATGCGGGCCTGCAGATTGGGATGGCCGGGATGTTTGGACTGATGCAGTTGATCGAGCTCGCGGAGCAGCTCCCGTTGCACATTGGCGACGGCGAGCGGGTCCGCCTTCTCCGGCCGCAGGTTAAGGACCGGCGAGCCCGTGCTGCGGAACCGCGTCCCCTGGTAAATCGGCGGCAAGAGTCCCGCACCCCAGTTCTCCACGCCGTTGATGGGGAGCCCGAGCGGATCATCGAGCACAATGTACGCCGGCAAATTCTGCGACTCACTCCCCAGACCGTAAATGACCCACGAGCCAAGCGTCGGATGGCCGGAAATCATCCGCCCGGTCTGAATGAGATACAGCGCCGGCTCGTGCGTGATGTTGGTGGTGAAGAGCGAGCGCAAGAGAGCCAAATCATCGACATGTTTGGCCGTATGCGGCAGGGCATCGGAAACCCACATGCCGCAAGCGCCATGCTGGGCAAACTTGAACGGGCTTCGCATCAGCGCGCCGGCGTCCTTGACGTTCTCCACCTCGCCGGCAATCTTGTCGAAGTATGCCTCTCCATGATGCTTGTCGAGCTCCGGCTTGGGATCGAACAAATCCATCTGGCTCGGCCCGCCATTCATGAACAGGTGAATGACCGATTTGGCCCGCGCGGCATGGTGCGGCTGGCGTGAGAGCAGGCTGGGTACGGCGCTGGACGGTTTGCTCGCATCGTTCGCGCTCGCGTCGTTATCCAGCAATTGCCAGAGTGCCGCTCCATAAATCCCCGCGCCAACATGCTGGAAAAAGCTGCGGCGAGATAGACCGTTTGTCGTCGAAAACTGGGACGTCGAACTCATGGTGTTAGTCTAACCTCTCCAGCGACTCTGTTGAAAAACCCACTGGTAATTCCACGGCTATTCACTGTTTCGAGATGCGTAGGAGTTTTAGCAAACTAGCTGGGTGAAATGTAAACTGCCTAAGGGCGTCGATTACGTTATTAACCAGGTTTTTCCGCAAGAGGTTGAGGACGGCGTTGCGGAAGCAGGCCAGTACGTGGCCGCCACTGGAATCCCGAACGCGGCAGTGGTATTCGCCGAAATGGACGTCGCGGAAGTAGTGCAGCGTCTCAACTCCCCAGTGCCCGCGCCAGAAGGGGAGCAGCAACGCGGCGTCGGCGACTTCGCGGGGGAGGCTGGTGACAGCGTGAACAATCTCCACGGTTCCTTTGCCAGCCTGTTTGGTTGTGCGGGTGAGCTGGCAGACTTGAGTTAGCCCGGGCCAATCATAGTTCCCGGCCAGGCGGGAACTGACAGAAAGTTCCCGCCGCACCACGCGCCCATGCTCTTTGGTGTGGGTTTCAGCTTGAGAGAGATGCTGCTGCCGCTCGCGTTCGGAGGAGAGGGGAAAAGCCGGGCCGAAAATCCGCCGCGATGGCTTCTTTCAGGCTCGGTTGGTTGTCTTTGACCACAAAAAAGTAGTGATCACCATCGTCCAGAATCTGCTGGCAGAAGTCACGCTGGCAGAAGATGGCGTCGCCGGTGACCAGACGTCCCTTCAGGATGATTGTCTTCAGGAGTTGCATTGCCCCTTTGTGCTCGTTGGTCTTAGAAAAGAAGAACTCCATTGAGCCTCTTATGAACCAACTCCTATGCAAGTTCAATTAGTGAGTGGCCGTGCGAGAATCCCGGATGCTCGGTTGTACCTCGGAGCCAAAAGCCTAAACTGTAAGCATCCCGCGAATCTCTTTCATTCCGGAGACCTGGCCATGTCCGATCGCATGTCGTCTTCTCGCCGCTCGACCGTCGTCTCTCGCCGCTCGTTCCTCTCCGCCTCGTCGTCCGCCGCGGCTATGGCAGGGCTGTCGCAACTGGGGTTTTTGAAAGGACTGCCGCGGGTGAACGCGGAGGAAGCCAAGCCGGATCCCAAGCTGGTGCGGTTCAATGACGAAATCGAGCCGCTGGTCCGCCTGGTGGAAGAGACGCCGCGGGAGAGGCTGCTGGAGGAAGTGGCGGCCAAGATCAAGAAGGGGACAAGTTACCGCGAGGTGGTGGCGGCGCTGCTGCTCGCCGGCGTTCGGAATGTGCAGCCGCGGCCGCAACTGGGATTCAAGTTCCACGCAGTGCTGGTGGTGAACTCGGCGCACCTGGCGAGCATGTCGAGCCCCGACGACCAGCGGTGGCTGCCGATTTTCTGGGCCCTGGACCATTTCAAGGATGCACAGGCCCGCGACGTGAGCGAAGGAAACTGGACGATGACGGCCGTGGACGAGGCCGCCGTCCCTGCTGCCCATCAAGCCCGCCAAATGTTCATCGACGCGATGGACCAGTGGGACGAAGCCAAAGCGGACGTTGCCGTCACCGCTCTGGCCCGCACCGCCGGGGCGAACGACCTGTTCGAGCTGTTCTGCCGCTATGGAGCCCGCGACTTTCGAGCCATCGGCCATAAGGCCATCTACGTTGCCAATGCCTGGCGGACGCTGCACTGCATCGGCTGGCAACACGCCGAGCCGGTGCTCCGCTCGCTGGCTTATGGGCTCCTCAACCACAACGGCGAGCCCAACCCGTCCAAGAGCGACCTTGCGCCGGATAAGCCGTTCCGCGAAAACCAGTCGCTCGTCAAAACCATCCGACCTGAGTGGCAGAACGGAAAACTCGACTCCAAAGCCACCGAAGATTTGCTCGCCACCCTGCACACCGGCTCCAGTGGCGACGTGACAAAACAAGTAGTGGAGATGCTCAATCGAGGCGTTTCCCCGCAATCCATCTGGGATGCACTCCTGCTGGGCTCCGGCGAGTGCCTCATGCGGCAGCCGGCGATTGTCGGCCTCCACACGGTGACGACTTCCAACGCCTTACGCTATGCCTATGAAACGAGCGGCAGCGACGAGACGCGGCGGCTACTCCTGTTGCAGAACGCGGCGTTCCTGCCGCTGTTCCGCAAGTCCATGGAGTCGCGGGGCCAAATCGACGACGTCAAGATCAACGAGCTTCAGCCCATGGAAGTTGCCGCCAAGGGAGAGCTGCTCGACAATGTCTTCGCGGAAATCAGCAAGGACAAACTAAACGCCGCCCGGCTGACGTTGTCTTATGCTCTCCACCACGAAGACGCCAAGGACTTTATCCAGCGAGCCCGTGTATTGGTTTTCCTGAAAGGGCGCGATGCTCACGACTACAAGTTCAGCTCCGCCGTGCTCGAGGATTTTCAGCACATCAGCCCCGCCTGGCGTGGCAAGTTCCTGGCCAGCAGCGTTTTCAACCTCCGGGGCAGCGGCGGGAATGATAACCCGGTGGCTCAGCGGACGAAGCAAGCGCTGGCATAGCCAGGTCGCCGAAGACGCCACATTTTTCATGAGCTGCTTGGCAGATTTCGGACAGTGTTGTGGCTAGGGGGACAGGATTCCATGATGGCTTTGTCGTACCAGTTGGCGGCACGGCTCACATTCTGACGGATTGAGGCCCGGCGCAGGACGCTTCGATACTTGTGGCCGGCCACGATGCGCTTCGAGCAAAGGTGGAGAACCAAAGCCGGAAAGGCAACGCACCCTCGGACCGCCAGGCGTAGTACTCGGCCCGGAGTCGCAAGGCTGGAAAGATCAGGATCTTGAAAGAAGTCCGCAGGCGATTCTCTCCGTCCTTCCCCCTTCCTCTCCATCTTTGCGCCTCCTCGCCATTGCGTTAAAAGAAGTGCTGGCGAATCCTCGTGCCGGTGCCTTTCCGTCAATTGGCTAGCCCCCCATGCTCACTCCCGCGGAAGAACTCGGCCTTGCCGGCATGAACGTGGCCAGCCGTGTCCGGGGGGCGTTTCGCAGGATCGACGCCGGCGCACTGGCCGACATGCTCGAGCGAATTCGGCTGGAGTCGCTCAAGAACCACGTCGTCTATCTGCGGGACGGCCAGCCGGATGCGATCAACGTGATGGCCTGCCCGCTGACGGTGCTGCCGGACCAGGTGGCGTATATCCATTATGTCACGCTCACCATCCACAACGCCCTCAAGCGGCTGGTGGAGCTGTATATGCAAGACTTCGCGGTGCGGGACATTCTCCGCCTGCCGCCGGAGGAGGAGCAGTGGCTGTGGGAATGCTGGACGCCAGCCCACCGCGAAAACAACCCGGTCTTCGGCCGGCACGACGCGGTCATCGATTTCACCAGCCCGATGTGGAAAGACTCGCTCCGCTTCGTCGAGCCGAACATGGGTGGTATCGGCGGGCTGCACATGGTGCCGGCGGTAGAGCAGATAATCTCGCAGGTCGTGTTTCCGATGCTAAAAGGGCAAGACGCCGACTTGCAACTCTCCATCGGCTCCGATATCCGCGAACTGCTGATGCAGGAAATTCTGGAACATCTGGAAAGCGTCGGCAGAAGAGCGATCAACGTCTGCTTCATCGATCCCAAGTACGCCAGCAGCGGCATCGACGAGCAGGAGGACGTGGCCCGCTATTATCACGAGCGATACGGCCTGCGCGTAATGCACGCCGACCCGGCGGAGCTGACGCAGGAAGGAAGTGAAGTTCTTTACAACGGACAGGTCATCGACCTCGCCTATCGCGACTATGCCGTCTGCGACTTGCTGGACTTGGAGAAGCAAGGGGCGAACATCGGCCCGATGCGGACCCTCTTCCGCCAGAACCGGGTGATGTCTTCCATCACGGCCGACCTCGATCAGAAGAGCTGCTGGGAGGTCTTCACCGACCCGCAGTTCACGCAAAAGTACTTCAGCGCCGACGAGCGGCAAGTCTTCCGCCGCCACATACTCTGGACGCGGCTGCTCAGCGAACGGCGGACTCTGCTTCCCGATGGGCAGTCCGGTGACTTGCTGCCGTATGTCCGCCATGAGCAGGAGACGCTGGTCCTCAAACCCAACCGTGGCTACGGCGGCCAGGGAGTGCTGCTGGGTCCGGCGGTTTCCGCCGGCGAGTGGAATGCCGCGGTGGACGCCGCGCTCGCGGACAGCAACCGCTGGGTCGTGCAACAGCTCGCCAGCCTGCCGGTCTCTGAGTTCCCGGTCGTGGGGACGGAAGGGAAGCTTCACGTCGAGCCGTTTTACACCGTGATGGGCTTCGCGCCGAGCAAATATGGTCTGGCAATCCTCGGCCGGGCTTCCCAAAAACACGTCGTCAACGTCGCCCAGCGCGGCGGCATGTGCGCCGTGGTCCACAGCAGAGCTCCGACGCGGCTTATGGGACCGACATAAGAACAACGAAGAGGAAATGGCCGCGAAAAACACGAAGATACATAAAAGGGAGAATGGAACCAGGAAGACACCAAGACACGAAGGAATCTCACCGATAGCCGCTCTTCTTCGTGTCTTGGTGTCTTCCTGGTAATATTTTCAGGAATGAAATTGGTTACTTCTCGCGGAAGAAACAAAATGCGTACGCATGCTTGGATAAAGACTCTCTGCGCAGTAACGTTTTCGGTTAGCTGCGTCTGGGCACAGGCTCCCATTCCGCGCATTCTGCCGCCGGCGGGGATAGAGCTTCCCAAGGAGGAGCAAGAGAAGTTGGTGGCCCGAATCGAGAAAATCCGTGAGTTAGCCGCCACCAAGGAGAAGCAGGGAATGTTCATCCTCTCCGTGGCGCAGGACGCGGATATCGAAATCTTTCTGCTGGCGGTGGAGTTCGCCCTGGAGTTCGACGAATTCTATGATCCCAAAGATTTGGCCAAGGCGACGGCGTTGCTCGACGAGGCGGAGAAGCGGATGAAGGAGGCGGCGAAAGAGGAATCCCCGTGGGTCGACGGCAAAACCGGGCTAATTGTCGCGGGGTATACGCCGGAACTTTCCCCGGATGAAACGCCGCAGCCGTACGGCCTGGTGATTCCCAAGGGGCATGATTTTGACGAGCCCTGCCCGCTGTATGTCTGGCTGCATGGCCGCGGGGACAAGCAGACGAACCTGCACTTCATCTACGAGCGAATGCGGAGCCAGGGGCAGATTGCGCCGCCGGGGGCCATCGTGCTGCATCCCTTTGGCCGGCAGTGCGTGGGGTTCAAATTCGCGGGCGAGACGGACATTACCGAGGCGATTCTGGACGTCAAGGACCGCTATAACATCGACCCGAGCCGGGTCGTATTGATTGGATTTTCCATGGGGGGAGCCGGGGCCTGGCATTACGGGGCGCACTACGCGACTGACTTTTGTGCGGTCAGTCCGGGAGCTGGCTTTGCGGAAACGGCGAAATATCGCAGGTTGAAGCCCGAGGATTTTCCGCCGGGTTACGAGCAGAAGCTGTGGGGATTGTATGACGTGCCATGCTACACCCGGAATCTCTTCAACCTGCCGACGATTGCCTATAGCGGCGAGAACGACAAGCAGATTCAGGCCGCTCAAATCATGGAGGAAGCCTTCCTCGCCGAGGGCCGCAAGCTGGAGCACCTGATCGGACCCGGCGTGGAGCACAAATATGAGCCCAAGACTCTGGAGAAGCTGCTGGGCAGGCTGGCTGGAATTGTGAAGCAACAGCAGCCTGATATGCCCAGTGAAGTCCACCTCCAAACCCGCACACTCGCCTATCCCTACATGCACTGGGTCAACGCCGAGCGGCTCACGGAACATTGGCTCGATAGCCGCATCGATGCGAAGCTGGTGGGGAATAAAATCGTGATGACGACCAAGAATATCGAGTCGCTGTCGCTGTTTCCGTTCGAACAGATGGCTGGGGTGGAGATTGCGATCGACGGCGACCGGTTGATCGTCAAGAAGCCCCTGAAGGCCGGCGAGGACGGTCCGAAGGCGGCTTACTTGCACCGTGTGGGGGGCCATTGGACGGAGATGACGCGACTTCCGACGGGGATGCACAAGAACGAATACGTGCATGGTCCGATTGACGACGCTTTCACCGGCAATGGCCGGGTTGTAGTCGTGATGCCCACTGGCAAGTCCAAGCACGAGAAAGTGGCGGCCTGGGTGAAGAATGAAAGCGAGCATCAGCTAACTCGTTGGCGTGCGCTGATGCGCGGCGAATTGACGGTCAAGACCGACAAGGAAGTGCTGGCGGAGCTCGCCGAAGCCGATGACGTGCCTACGACGGACAACTATCTGCTCTGGGGGGATGTCGATTCCAACCTGCTGCTGGCGAAGTGGCAAAAGGATCTGCCGGTGGAATGGAAGGAAAAGACTTGGTCGCTCGGGGGCAAGAGTTACGATGCCTCCACGACAGTCCCGGTTTTGATTTATCCCAACCCCGACGACGGCACGAAGTACGTCGTCCTCAACTCAGGCCTCACCTTCCGCGAGGGGCACGACAGCACCAACTCCAACCAAACCCCCAAGCTCCCCGACTGGGCCGCGATTGACATTACGGTGCCGGCGGACGCGAACGCGGCGGGCAAGGTGGTTGCGGCCGGCCTTTTTGATGAGGAGTGGCAGGCGAAGGGGAAATGACTAACGTCGCTCTTCGCAGGCCTTGGCCAGTAGTCGTGCTACCCCGAGCGTCTAGCTCACCAGTTCTCCCTGCACCTTGGCCCCCGTCACGCGGCTGTCAGTGAGGGTTTCGTCGATGCCGGCGTGGAGCCAGTTGAGCTTGTTGTGGTCGAGGCCGAGCTGCTGCAGAACGGTGGCATGGAGGTCGGGGACGCTCACCCGCTTATCCACTGCCCGGTAGCCGACTTCGTCCGTGGCCCCATGCACGTAGCCGCGGCGGAAGCCACCGCCGGCGGCAAGAAGGGTGAAGGCGTTGCGGTTATGATCCCGCCCGGTGCCGTTTTGAGAGACCGGCAACCGGCCGAATTCGCCGGACCAGAGGACCAGCGTCTTATCGAGGAGGCCGCGCCGCTTGAGATCGGAGATGAGAGCGGCTGAAGGCTGGTCGCACTTCAGGCAGATTTTTTCGTTGTCCGTTTTGACGTTGCCATGCGCGTCCCAGGGTTGGCTCTGCGGCTTGACCGGCGGGAAGACCTGCACGAAGCGGACGCCGCTCTCCACCAGGCGGCGGGCCATCAGGCAGCGGAGGCCATAGCCGGCGGTTTCGGTGTTATCGAGTCCGTAGAGCTTTTGCGTCTCCTGCGTCTCCTTGGAAAGGTCGAGAATGTCCCCCGCGGCAAGCTGCATGCGGGCCGCCAGCTCGTAATTTCGGATGCGAGTTTCAAGCTCGCCGTCGAACGGATAGCTGCGGCGATGCTCCTCGTTGAGCCGGGCCAGCAGGTCGAGATTTTCCTTTTGCACGGCTGGGGCCAGCGGCGTCGGCGGCCGGAGGTTGAGGACCGGCGAGCCCTGCGTGGAGACTTCCGTCCCGCGGAACTGGGCGGGGAGCCAGCCGTTCTGCCAGAGGAGGGTGCCGCTGGTGTTGTAGCCTTCTGGGTCGCGGAGGACGATGTACGACGGCAGGTTCTGGTTCTCCGAGCCGAGGCCGTAACTAACCCACGAGCCGAGCGAGGGCCGCCCGGGAAAAATCTTCCCCGTGTTAAGCAGGACCAGGGCCTCGGTGTGGTTGTTGTGCTCCGAGTACATCGAGCGGATGAGGCAGAGCTCATCGGCGATCGACCCCAGATGCGGCAGCAGCGTGGACATCTCCAGGCCGCACTCGCCGTACTTCTTGAATGCGAGCGGCGAGGCCATCAATTTGTCGCTGTTCCCCAGTTGATAGGTCTCGACATTCGCCGTTTTGCCGTTGCTCTTCGTCAACTCCGGCTTGGGGTCGAACAGGTCCATCTGGCTCGGCCCGCCGTTCTGCATCAGCATGATGACGGCTTCGGCCTTGGGGGGAAAATGGGGGCTGGGGAATGGGGACTGGGGACTGGGGGAAGCGGAAGCCGGGCTCGCCATCATGTGGGCGAAGGCCAGACTGCCGAAGCCGAGCGCGGAGGTGCGAAGAAGTTCGCGGCGGGTGAGGATGGGGAACATAAACCACTAGGGAATGTAAATGAACTCGCTGGTATTGATCAGCATGTGGCACAGTTGGGTTAGCGCCTGGTGAGCCGCCTGCTCCGGTGGTTGCTTTTCCGTCACGAAGTTAGCAGTCTGCCTTTGCAACAAATCGGCGCAAGCTTGCTTTTCTCTCGCAGACGGTAATCGCCCTAGGACGATTTGCCAGGCAGTTTCAATTAGCCTCATGGGCTCTGCCGTTCCCGCTTCCTTCTCCACTCGCTCCGCCAAGGCCGCCGCCTGCTCGACGACGACGGGATCGTTGAGCATGGCCAGCGACTGCAGCACCACGGCGGAGGATTCGCGGCGGGTGCAGTTCATGGTCAGGTTCGGCTGATCGAAAACGGCGAGCAGGGCCGGATGGTAGTTGCGGCGGGCGAGCAGATAGATGGTCCGCCGCCACTTGCTGGTCGCGGTGGGGAGCCCCTTCTCGGGAATGACAAATGTCCCGTCCGGCTTTGGCTCGACGGGAATCGGCGCGCCGCCGATGGTCGTATCCAGCCGGCCGCTCGCCGCCAGAATGCAGTCCCGCGCCGCTTCCGCTTCCAGCCGCCTCAGCCGCATCCGCCAGAGCCAGCGATTTTCGGGATCAGTCTTGGCGGCGGCGATGTTCTCCGGCCCCACGGCGGAAGTTTGCAGATAGACCTGCGAAGTCATGAGTTTTCGCAGTAGCGGTTTGAGTTGGCCGCCGTTCTGCAGATACTCCGCCGAGAGCCATTCCAGCAGTTCCGGGTGCGTCGGCCGGCTGCCGGTGAGGCCGAGGTTGTCGGGCGTTTCGGCAAGTCCCTTGCCGAACAGATGCTGCCAGACGCGGTTCACCTGCACCCGCACCGCCAGGTGCGCCGCGGGACTGGTTTCGTCGGTCAGCCACTTCGCCAGCGCCAGTCTTCTGCCACTGGAACCATAAGGGGGTCGGGAGTCTTTGGCATCGACGATTCTTTGTGTGGTTGAATCTGTGACGCCAAAGACTCCCGACCCCTTTTCGTCGCAAAGAACATTCACAAAGCCGGGGGCGACCTCCACGCCGGGCGTCTCATAATTGCCTCGCTTGAGCAGGCGAGTTGGAGTCGGTGGGCCGGCTTCACAAATGACTTGCCAGTTGGGCCACGATTTCTTCTGTGCGTTCTTCTCGCCAATTTGCTTTTGCAGATCGGAAACTTGCTTCTTCTCCGTCTCGTTCAGCGCCGCGGCAACTTCCTCGGGTTTGACAGCGATGGACGGACCAAGCTTTTCCGCCAGATACTTCTGCACCTCCGTCCGCTTGTCGGCAGCGGTCGCCAGTGCCGCTTGCAAATCGGCGCGAATGGCCGGCGGAATCGTCTCGAGTTTCGCCGCGGCCAGCTTTATCTGATAGGGAGCCTGCAACGTGCTGATTTGGCCCTGCAACTCGCCGGTCTGCTTGTCAACCTCGCCGTTGTGCCGGTTAATTTCCTCCTGCTCCTTCGGCGAGATGCCCGGCTGCACTCGATCCTTTGGCTGCAGCCATTTGTCCGGATTGAACACCGGCTGGACGAGCGAGATCAGGCGGTAATAGTCCTTCTGGCTGATCGGCTCGTACTTGTGGTCGTGACACTTCGCGCAGTTGACCGTCAGCCCGAGCAGATTATTGGCCAGAATCTCACTCGTCCGCTGCAAGACGGCAAAGTGCGTCACCGGAGTATTCAACTCCCGTTCAAACGAGTCGTCGGCACTCGCCCGCAAAAAGCCGGTGGCAATCAGGCTGCTGCGAATCTCGGGCGTGTAGGTCGGCGCATTCCGCCAGTCCACCAGTTCATCCCCAGCCAATTGCTCGGTCAGAAACTCCCGCCAGGGCTTGTCGGTATTGTACGCCCGCACCACATAGTCCCGGTACAGCCAGCGGTTTTCCAGGGGATGAATAATGGCCGCGTCGTTGTCCGTGGTCCCCACGTCCGCGTACCCTGCCGCATCCAGCCAGTGCCGTCCCCACCGCTCACCAAAATGGGGCGAAGCCAACACTCGGTCGAGCAGCCGCTCATAAGTGTCGGGGCTCGCATCGGCAAGAAAAACATCCACATCCGGCGGACTCGGCGGCAGCCCGAGCAGGTCCAGATAGACCCTACGAATCAACACTCGCTTGTCGGCAACGGCAGAGTATTGCAAGCCGCGACTTTCCAGCTCCTTCAGCACGAAGGCATCGATGGGCGTCCGGATTGCAGCTACTTCTGTGACGACCGGCAAAGTGGGCCGGACAATCTTCTGAAATGCCCAGTGCTTTCGCCCTTCCGCGTCAAACTTCCCCGCCTTCTCCACTAGCGGCACATCCGGCGCAATTGCCCCTGCCGCAATCCAGGCTTTGAGCAGTGCGGTTTCTTCCGTGGTGAGTTGCGGGCTTTCTTTCGGCGGCATCTCACCAGCCGCAATCCGCTGCAAAAGCAGGCTCTTCGCGGCGTCCCTCTCCACCATCGCCGGGCCGGAATCGCCCCCCGCCAGCATCCCCGCCTTCGATCGGAGGTCGAGATTTCCCTTGGGATCGTTTTCGCCGTGACACTTTAGACACTTCGCAGCCAGCACGGGCTGCACTTCCTTGGCGAAGTCGGGACCATCGGCCGAGAGCGCGAAACGAGAGGAAACACTCAAGGCGATCAGCGACAACAACAGGGCATTTCGCATCCGCCCATTCTAACCAGAATGCAGGCCGTCTTTCCAAGACGGCCCGGAGAAGCCGACCTAGCCCCAACACCGTTCAGGTTTACGCAAGTCACAGCCTGCAAGTAACATCGGTTTGGACAAAACATCCAAGCAGAAGGAGGCTGTGACCATGAAAGGGCAAGGATGCAGGGCTCTAGCTGCTGGTGATGACGGCCGGGTTTTGCTGGTCCCGTTCTAAGCCGCCGGATTCCGCGGCAGCGAGTTTTTCCTCCTAAGCGACGGCAGAACACAGCCTACTCCTGACCTTCGAGCCTTAAAAGAGTTTCCGGAAATCTGGACGGCAGGGCTTGAATGTGCCAAGTCATAGTGAAGGGAAGGAGACGCCTTAGCCTGGGCTGACTAAGGTCGCACCTTGGGTGCTGCTAATGCCGGACTCGCGCTGTCGCTAATGATTCTAGGGCCCCGAGCGTCACCGCGAAGCGGTAACCAATTGCAGCCCAGGGTCGCAAGGCTTGGCGAGCGCACCCTGGGTACGGAAGGCGGCATCCGAAGTGAACCGCGAAGCGGTTACCTAGGCGACCCCTTCGGGGGCCAGATGAGCGTTTGCGATTCGATGACCCAAGCTGCGCTCACAAAGCCTCGCGAGCCTGGGCTGTAATAGGTTGCCCCTGCGGGGCAAAGGAGGGGCCCTAGAGTCATTAGCGCCGGTGACTCTCCACTCGGATACGCACTGCCGCTAATGACTCTAGGGCCCCCTGAGGTGGAAATGGCAAACGGCCGCCAAGCTGGAAAGAGGCTGGACCTGGTTCTTGGGGACAGGTGCCGAACTCCGCCGCGGCGTCAGGAGTCTTTGGCGGCGATGGTTGCACGTGTGGAGCGTGAGGGACGCCAAAGACTAGCGGAGCGCAAGTGGTTCAGCAATATTTCCCGCGACTTGCGAAGACCGTGGGGTCTTGCCGAACGTTTGCCGCCAATTCCTTTAAGAACCCGTCTCCACCCTGCCTATAGCCTTCACGCTCAGATTCGTTCAAAGCGAATTCAACGCCAAACTCCGCAACGCGACCACACAAAACGTTTAGCACTAGGGAGTCGTCTCCTTCCTGGCGGAGTTCGGTGCCGTATTCGTGAAATATGACCCGGCTCATGTCAGTGTTCCTGTTGGCGGTGGACTGACTAAAACGCCCGAAGACTCCCGATCCCGATTGCCCGGCGCTCATTGTTCTAGCTTCTGGTCATCGTTCCTAGTTGACGACGAGTTTTTGGCCTTGGGTTTGTTCGGTTTCGGTGCCCACATCGGCCGGATAATTAGGACGGCAGTTACTACCGCGAGGGCAAAGGAGATTCCGTACTCAACCTGATAAGAAAGGCTGCCATCCATTCCGAGTGCGAATACGAACAGCATTGAAACTGGAATTATCCAGACATTTAGAAACACGCCAACTAGGAACAACCCAAGGACAATCAAGCCAATTTGCCTGCCCATGATCCCATGTCCCCATTATCGTTCGGATTAAGATTTCGGCTGCTTCCTCAACTCCAGCCACTCGCTGTGAAACTTCTGGTCCAGCGGCTTGTCGGTTCGCTGGTAGGTGTGGGCGCCGAAGTAGTCGCGCTGGGCTTGCAGCAGGTTGGCGGGGAGGCGTTCGCGGCGGTAGCTGTCGTAGTAGGCGAGGGCGGTGCTGAACTCCGGGACGGGGAGTCCCATCTGCGTGGCGGCGACGACGACTTGCCGCCAGGCGGTTTGGGCCTTTTTGGTGGCGTCCGCGAAGTAGCGGTGGAGGAGCAGGTTTTCGAGGTTCGGGTGCTCGTCGAACGCTTCCTTGATGCGGTCCAGGAACTGAGCCCGGATGATGCAGCCGCCGCGCCAGAGCATGGCGCAGTCGCCGTAGTTGAGGGGCCAGTCGTGCTCCTTCGCTGCCGCCTGAAGCTGCACGAAGCCCTGGGCGTAGGAGCAGATTTTGGAGGCGTAGAGGGCCTGCCGCACCGCTTCGATGAACGCCTTTTTGTCGCCGATGGCGGTGCCGGCGGTCTGGGCGGTCGGCCCCGAGAGGACCTTGCTGGCCCGCACGCGGGCGTCCTTCACCGCGCTGATGCAGCGGGCGTAGACCGCCTCGGTCACCATAGTGCTCGGCACGCCGAGGTCGAGGGCGAGTTGGCTCATCCATTTGCCGGTCCCCTTGGCTCCGGCGACATCGAGAATTTTGTCGACCAGGTAGCCGTCCCCTCCTTGGTCGTCCTTGACGCTGAAGATGTCGCGGCTGATTTCGATGAGGTAGCTTTGCAGCTCGCCGCGGTTCCAGTCGTCGAAGACGTTGTAGAGGTCGTCGTTGGAGAGGCCGACTGCTTCCTTCAGCATCAGGTAGGCTTCGCAGATGAGCTGCATGTCGCCGTACTCGATGCC
>SXGT01157896.1_pt1 | contig 25169 bp, 41 predicted proteins | sample 3176221 | NCBI WGS metagenome assembly SXGT01 (sample SAMN11356862, study PRJNA531348) | freshwater metagenome | isolation source: freshwater sample F1-120 | place: China: Fuxian Lake, Yuxi | collected 2017-12-25
GGAAGATCAGCGTGCCCTCGCAGCCCGTTTTTAGAACGCCGATCGGGTCGGAGTTCGCATAGTCCGAGAACTGCGAGTTGCCGGCCAACGTCACGCGACGGGTGGGATCGTAGGTGTTGAGGTTATGAACGATGCCGGCGACGCGAACCTCACGGATGTTGTCGAGCGTGTCGGTCAGCATCGTCGCGGCGTGCCCCTCCGGGTCGAAGTTCGAGACACCCTGTTCACGAGCGGTCCTGGCGGCGTCGATATCGGAATACGGGATCGGCGACTCCAGGCCGAAATCCTCGACCTCGGAAGTCTGTTCCTCGCCACCGAACTCCAGCTGCTGGACGCGGCCACGGCGACCGACACGGGCATCGGGAACCTTGAATGCCTCGCTGAGTGGATAGACCGTCCACTTGAACTTTTCGGCACCGACGGGCGAGCGCGGCAGCACCTGATCGGCGATGCGGAACGCGGCCGGATTACGATAGCCGATCGAGATCGCCGTCAGGACGGGATCGACGACAAAGGGGCGATTGGGCATAGTTTCCTCTCAGAGGTTACGCCGCCGGCTCGTGGAGCACGGTGGGTGAGATGAAGGCGTCGATGATGTCGTTCTCGACGCCGGGTTGATCGGCCCACCCGACGATGCGGATGGTCTCTCCGGCGGCGGCGACGGCCTTGATGGCGCGCCCTTCGTCGTCGGAGGTGAGAGGGTCGCCGGCCTCCACGGGGCCGCCGAGGCGAACACCTGCGAGACCCGCGCGATGCACGTCGCACATGCCGCCGAGCTCAGCGCCCATCCTGTCGGAGACGCCGAGGAACGGCTGATCGTTAGCAGTAGCCTCGGCGATGCCGTTCGACGTCGCCGGCTCCGAGAAGCGCACGATCAGGCAGCCGGCGATCGCTGCTGTCGCCGCATAGGCGCGGATGAAGGTCGGGATCACTTCTTGCCCTCCTGGACGTGGCGAACGGCGGTGACGTAGTCGATCTCCGTCCCGGCATCGGCCATCTTCTTCTTGTACGCGGTGGCGGCGGCGGACAGCGCCACCGGGTTCGTCACGTCGACGCCGTCCGTGTCGCGTTTCGGGGTCTTGAGCTGCGGCTCGGTCAGGACCGGCGCGTTGGCCGTGAAGGCCGCGAACTGCGTCTTGTCCTTCTTGAACAGATCCAGAGCCCAGTCCTTGAGTGCCGGTGCGAGCTTGCCGTCCTTGATTGCGGTGAGGACCGCGTCGTTGGCGTCCCGCTCCAGCTGACCGTCCTTCAGCTCCTTCACCTGTGTCTGAAGCGCGGTGACGGATGCGATCGGAACGAACTTCGCCGGATCCGGCGAGGTGGAGAGCGCGGCGATCGCCGTGTCGATATCGGCGGGCTTGGCGTCGGCCTTCAGCCCGACCGCCTCGACCAGCTTCGTGCGGTCGGCGAACGCGGCCTTGACCGCAGCCTCGACATCAGCCGGCTTGGCATCGGCCTTGAGCCCAGCCGCCGCTGCCACCGCCGAGGCGGACGTCAGCAGCGTGTTGATCGCGGACAGGACTGCGTCCTCCCCGCTGCCCTCGGCCAGGCCGAGAGCTGTCAGGATCTTCTCCATAGGTTTTCCTTCTTCGGAGAGCTTCGGGAAGTACGCGCTGGCCGCGAGCGTATCGACTTGGAGGGCCGGCGTGTTCGTGATGGCCGCATTCAGCAGCAGCATGATGCGACCGGACTGCTTGTGATGCGGGATCACAGGCGAGAAGTAGCGGTACTCGCCGGCCTTGATCGCGGCGGCGGCAGCTGCGGTCCATTCGACGCGGCCGTAAATGCCGTCATCACGAACCTCCAGCTGCTTGATCCAGCCCGCAGCTCGCGCCGTGCCGCCGACGCCGTCCTTCGCGCCGAACACCGACTGATGGTCGTAGTCGACGAGAATGTCGGTCGAGCCGTGATACTCGCGCGTCCTGGCGACGATCGCCTCCATGTCGGAGCGCCCGCCGGCGTCGAACGGCCCACGGCCGTCGCGCGCTGAGAACTTGCCGGCCGGGACAAGACGCAGCCATGCCGAAGCGTCGGCCCCGGTGAGGGCGAGCGGATCAGACAGCGCGGCGACGGAGGCCGAAGCGAGAAGGGTGGAAAGGCCGGTTTTCATGACCGGCAAGATGGCCGATGCCACTCGATTGCATCATGCCCGCCATGGCGGGCATGTCGACGTCAATGGAGGATGGGAATTGCCGGAGCGGCTATCGGGCTCGGCGGAGGGCGTTGGGACCTTGTCGCCCGATCTGGACGGGACCGTATCCGAGGACCATCGGGGCGGCAAGATACGAACCGGTCCGGAACGCTCGGTGTCGACGAAATTTGGCCGAAACGGAAAATCGCCACAAAGGCCCACAGACGACGCTGGCCGTTTCTGCGGCCCGATGGACGTGGAAATCTTTCAAAGGCGTTTTTAAAGCGACTGTGGGCCGTTGAGGGCCTATCAGGCGACCGGTCCGCGCTCTACGAGACGAAGATCATGACCGGTGGCTGCAATGTGCCCCATCCGATCGGTCCTGGCTTGGATGGTCTTCAGCCGCTCGATCGCGGCTGCCAGAGCCTCGTCGGAACGACGCAGATGCAGATCGCGGGCGGCCTGATTGGGAACCAGCCGCTCAAGCTCGACGATCATCTCTTCCCGCGTCACGTTCTCAGAACCTCTACGATCAACCTGTCCGGGCGAACCTCCACGACGCGCATGCGAGCGGCAGGAGGCAGCAACACCTCGTATTCTACATGATTTATGTCCGGAATGAAATGGATCAAGGCGATGGCGCGTGCGTGCCGGCGCACGCGCGCCTCGATCATGAAGTCGCCGAACTTCACCGCCGTTTCCTCGTGGATCGAGCTGGAGAAGAAACCGGGGTCAGAGATGACGTCCCCCGGCCGCAGATTCGCGTAGCGATCTGACTCGTGGACGAGGATACCTCGGAAGACCGTCACGGCGCGAGGCAGCGAGGCGCGCGATAGTGCGCTTTCGAGGGACCGCGTCGTCATCTCCGCCACCTCGTGGTCGATATCGTCCATCTCTTCTAGGACGCTCTCGACGCCGCGCAGGCGGGCATTCACATAGGCATGGCCGGAGCCCTTGTAGTCGGCAAGCGCTCCGGTCTCGGCCGGCGTCAGGCTTTCCTGCCATTCGGCCTGCTCGTCCGATATCCGCTCGGCGAGGATCTCCGCGTCGCGCACCGTCCGGGGCGGCGTCGGCCAGCTACGCGGAAGCTCTCCGAAGAGCCCGTGCCGCATCTTCTCTTCCAGGGCGCGCTGTGCGGCCAGATAGCCTTCGCGGCCGGGATTGTAGCCCCAGCCCGGATCGATGCCGTCAGGCACGTTCACGACTTCCCCTGTACGGCGGTTCGTCCAGGCACGCGTGTCGATAGGCGGCGGCTCGAACTGGAGCTCCTCGCCCTGGGCGATCAGCCGGTCGACGTCGCGCTGCGACAGCTGCTGCAGCGTGCAGCGGCAGCCCCATCCGTTCGGCGGCGCAAAGGTCTGCCAGAAGGGATGGTCGACCGGCAGCACGAGGTTGTGCAGGCGGGCATGGTGCGGGCGGCTGTTCGGCTGATGCAGGTGCGGGTCGATGTGGACATAGCGCAGGAATGGCCGTGTGGCCTTGTTGCGCTCGAACATCGCCCAGTGGCCGGCCGCGTGGGAAACGCGCATGTTGACGTCGAAGATGGTCCGCAGCCGGCGCTTCGATCCGAGCGTGACCGCCCTGATCTCGCCGGTCTCCGGGTCGGTCAGGAGCTTGCGCCCCCACCAGCCCTTCCGCTCCAGCGCCGGCCGCAGCTCGGCGGCGAATTGTTCGAAGGTGCGCCCTTCCGAAAGCGCCTTCACCAGTTCGTCATGGACGTCCTGGAGGATATCGAAGCCGGCCGACTTTGCGACAGTGAACATCCTGGCATGCTCTTCCTGCCAGACGTCCATCCACGAGAATGACGGATCGAGCCGGCCGCCGCGCGCGACCAGTGCAGCGATCGCATCGCGTGGCGCAAGCGGCTTCAGGACCGCATTCAAAGCTCTTCACCCGCCTCGCCGGAGATCCGCGCGGCAAAGGCGGCGCGGGCCAGCATGTCCTGCAGGGCGCTGACATCCATGCCGGCGAACTGCTCCTCGAGGAGCGCGCGAACCTCCTCCACGCTCGTGGCTGCCGCGATCTTCTGCGAGAGGCCCGCGATTAGCGGCGAGACCAGCGGTTCCCAGTCCGAAAGGATATCGTCGGTCGCGACGTCGATCGCGTCCTGGTTCTGCAGCTGCGGCCGGGCGGCGAGCGCCGGCTTTTCGATCGGCTCGGCTGGCGTCGGCGCAGCGGCCTGCACCGGCGCGCTGTTGCGTGGCGCGACCAGGACTTCCTCGTCGGCTCCAGGATCGGGAATGCCGATCTTGTCACGCATGGTCGACATGCCGACGCGCAGACCGAGCGGCACGAGCTGCGTCACGTTCTTGACCAGCTTCTCCACATCGACCTCGTCGGGACGGCCGATCTTGATCTTCGGATAGGCTTTCTGCGGCCCGAACTCGAAATCCACGAGCGGGCGGACGAAGTCGCGGTTAAGCGAGGCGGCGAGCTGACGGGCGTCGGCCTTCTCGATGTCCTCGCGCACCTGGTCGTGGATCTTGCCGACAGCGTGCCCGCCCGCGATCGCATCCGTGGTGCCCGTCTGCCCGAGCACAACCTTGGACACCTGCCTGTCGAGCCAGTCGGAGCGTTTCTCGTAAAGTTCGTGGCTTCCGGAGACCTCGGCCTTGACGAACTCGACCGACATCGACGTCGGCACGATCGCGGCGTAGTCGGTGCCGATCGACGCAACCGCTTCGAGGAGCTTTTCCTTGTCCGCCTCGGTGGCGCCCTCGCTCCATTTGCCCAGGCGCAGCGGCTGGCCGTACGCCTCGCAGAAGATCGCCCAGTCCTTCCCGGTGAAGGATTTGAACAGAAAGGTCCACGCCACGGCACGCGCGAGGCCGCCCCGAATCGGCAGGCCGGACTTGGCTTTTGCGATGTGCCGGATCCAGCCGAACGGGTTGAGCGGCTCCGGCCGTCCGGACTCTCCCTTGAGCAGCGGCGTTTCCCCGTCGACCTGGTCGAACGTGAACCACCGGGGATCGCGCCATGCCAGCCGTTTCGGCCGCCACTGGCCGGAGGACGTTTCCCAGATGATTTCGGTGCAGGAGAAACCCTTGCCGATCGCGTCCAGGATATCGATCAGCTCGTCTTCGAATCCGTCGCGCGCGATTGCGGCGCGCACGAGATCTGCGGCCGCAACGCTCTTCGCATCGTCGGCCGCCGCGTCGACCGAGATTTCCAGCCCCGCGACCTGTCGCTTCCGAATGCCGAGCGTGCCGGCATAGTGGAGGTCGCGCTCCTCCATGTCCTCGGCCAGCGCGAGATACTGTTCCGGGTCTGCGTCTATCGACGAACGCAGGATCTGCGCGAGACGGCCGGGCGTCAGGCCATTGGCCGGATGCAGGGAATGACTGCGGCGCAGGCCGCTGACGACGGGGGCGGCCTGTTCCTTCTTCAGCGCAGTAATATCGACCGGACGCCCATAGGCGTCGTACCACGTTCTGGCCATCAGAAGATTCCTCTAAACCGGCGAAGGGATGCCATGGTGAACCGGCTGGAACGCTCGGAGAGATGCTCGCCGCCGGCTTCGCTCTGATCACGCGGCACATCGTATTTGGATTGCGGCAGCGGCACCGGCGTGTAGCCGTATTCGGCCCATCGCATGCAGGACGCGAAGTACGCCAACGCCAGAGAGACCGCGAAATCGCCGTGCCGCTTCTTTCCGGCTTCGCCCTTACGCTCGGCCGGGATCTGCGGGACGCCGCGGATGACCTTCACCAGGCGCAGATCGGAGCTGTGCTCGGCGTCCCTGCAAAGCGCGATTGAACCGTCTTCAAAGGCCACCTTCAGCGGCGGCATGTTGATATTGTACCAAGCCGTGGTGAGCATGATCATCCAGATCAGGCCGGCACCGTCCTCGTCCGTTCGGATGCCGAACTGGCGGCCGAGATCTTCGGCAAGGTTCATACCCATGCCCGTCGCGTCGATCGCCGCGCCGACCAGGCGCGGTGCCGACGACAGGATCAGCGATGCGATTTCCTTCTGCTCGGCGAAAGGCACGTTGCGCATTTCGACGGTCAGCGCCGATCGCCGGTTCAGCTGCCGGTCGATCTGCAGCAGCTCTATGATGGCCGGGTCCGCCTTGCGCGCCGGGTCGTAGCCGAGCGCATGCTGGAGATCTGGATCGAGCTGGTCGAGCGCCTTTTCGAGTGCCTCCATGTGCGGGGCCATCAAATGCCGGCGCTGAACGTGGGTGAGCTGCAGGAAGTTGAGCGGAAGATCGATCCGGATGATCGGCGCCTCATCAGGCTCAAGCGTCATCCGCGCGTCGATCAGCGGGGCAGTCAGCCACGCACCGGAGCCCTGGGAGGGAATGCAGAACAGCTCCTCGTCAGCGCCGTCGGCATAGAAGTCGACGATCTGCTGTCGCCATTCCGCTTCGGCTTCCGGCGACCATTCCCGGCCGGTGACCAGACAGATGCGCTGATATAGGCCCTGCATAAGAGCCTGATCGAAGTCGATGCGCATATGCTTGCCCGGCCGGCGCTTGCCGAGAATGTCCTGGACCAGCACGTTGAACTCGTTGTCGACACCGTCGTGGGTCGAGCAGACCACGACCTGACCGCCCCACATCAGGAAGGCGAGCGCCGCCTTCAGCAGCTCTTTCAGATTGTCTACAAATGCCGCCTCGTCGATGATGACGAGACCCTGCTTACCGCGCAGGGAGCGCGGTGCCGACGAGAGTGCGAGGATCTCGAAGCCGGAAGCAAAGCGGATGCGGAACGCCTGAATATGGCGGGTCTCGCCCGGATCGGCGGGATCCGTGTCGTCGAAGAGGAACTCCTCGGCCGAGAAAGCAGCGATCGCGAACGCGCGCGCCCACATGGCGCAGGCGTCGATGAACTCGCGGGTCATCTCCTGCGAATAGGAAATGTACATGGCGTCCATGCCACCCGCCGCCTTCTGACGGCTGGCACGAAGGACAGCCGCCGAGGCGAGGCCCCACGTCATGCCGACGCGCCGGGACTTCTCGATGACGACCAGCGCGGTGCCGCTCTCCAGCTCGGCCACGCCGTCGGCCTGATACTCCAGCAGAACCTGCGGCAAGCCGACCGAATTGATGACGTGGTCGAGATTGGCGACCGACTCGCGCCGGACCTTGACCCAGTCCTCTTGGCTGATCGGGCCGGTCACAGCCCTACCTCCTCAAGGAACGTGTCCAGGCCTTCGGGCTTTTCGGGCGCGAGGAAGAACGTCCGAATGCGCGACCAGTGCGCAGACCAGAGCCGGCCGAGCTTAGCGCCCATGGTGTAGGCTTGAGGAGCGCCAACATGCGGCTGGCCATGCTTGCGGCCGCGCCGGCGATAATCGGTTCCCTTAGCTGACAGGCGATCGATCAGACGCATGCGGCGGCGAAGTTGCTTGTCGCGGGCGCGCCACGATGCCGGCAGCAGCTTCCAGCAGTTCCGGCACACCACTATCTCGCCTTCATGCTCCTGCTTGAAGGTGCGGCGGCAACGTGGGTTGAGACAAGGTGTCCGAGCTTCAATCACGAACGCACCCCGAGAATCTGCGACTTGATCGCCTCGGCCGTGTCGGCCGTCATACCCTTCTGACGGGCAACCGCTTCGACGGCCTTCTCCACGTCCTTCGCGAACTCGGCTTCGACCTTCTGCCGGCGCGCGGTGGAAACGCCCTGCGCCTGCGCGGCACGATGGAGAGCACCGGCCAGCTGCATCGCGCCCTTGGGGTCGACACCATGTTCGCCGGCTGCGGTCAGGATCTCGAATACCAGCGTCTTAATCGCCTCGGCCGCGATCACGGTGAGATTGTCCGACGCGCCTGCATCGAACTTGGCAGCGAGAGCGCCGGCGATCTCGCGCGTCTCGTCGAGCCGCCGCGATAGGGTCGCGAGCTTGATGGCGTGTCTGTTGAAGGCCGAAAACGAGGGGATCACGAAATTCAGCTCGCCACGGTGCTCGCGCTTCAGCTCTTCCAGCTTGGCGAAGAACTCCTGGTAGATGTCGAGCTGGGTCCGCTCACGGTCGCGCAGATGCTCCGCCGCCCATGCGATGATGGGCGTCGCCTCGGGCGGCAGTAGCTCAATGCCGGAAAGCCTTCCGCGACCGCGCGCCATGTCATGCCTCCGGAGAAGGCTTGGCTACGCCTTCCAGAACGGCCCGGCGCTCAACGTGATCCATGCCGGCGCGCGTGATCGTCGCAATCAATGCGGTACCAGCCTCAAGGAGACGGACTGCGCCGACATCGTCCAGCTTGCGCATCTGCGTCCGCACCCAATCCCGAGATCGGCGATATCCGAACGTGTCGAGCACGCGGGTCAGGACGCTGTCGTTCAGCCGCCCGTCCGTCTGTTTGGACAGTTCCTTCAGGATGCAGAGGCGCGCATCCTCCGCAAGAAAATCATCGTAGCTCACTTCCCGCCCTCCTTGCTCCTTTCGAGCAGGTACGTTTCGACCCGCTGGCTGGTGCGTGTTGCCTGTTCCGTTGCCGCCTTCACGGACGCCAATTCGATCTGGATGTCTTTGAGGGTGAGTTGCAGGTCGTGGACCATGGCCCGGTCGGGAAGATGCTTCAGCTCACTCTCCAGCGTCTGTACGCGGCGGTCGACTGCGGCGTGGCTGGTCTGGATGGTTTCGAAATCAGTGGCGACCGTTGCCTTGAACTCGGCGAGGTCGGTCGCAGTCTTCTTCGAACTGGCCGTGAGCAGGGCATAGACCGCCGTGCCGCACGAGATCAGCGTGTTAACGGCGACGGCGGCCGGGATTATGAAGTCAAGGTCCATGCTATTGCCCGATCGACCGTTTCAAATTGTCGTAGTGACCGGCGCAACGGAGCGTCCGGTCGTTCTGTCGATCGAGCGCGGCGCGCTCGCGATCGAGGACAGCGCGGACCTCGATGCCGGTGACAAGCGGCGCATGCGGTTCGACCTTCCGGCAGTCCGAAGGCCACTCCGGCAGTGCGATGGTTGCCTCAGCTCTGCCACGTTCCGCTCCGGCCGCTTCCATGAAAGCGCGGTCATCGGCGCAGCCAGTCGACATCAGCATCATCAAGCAGGCAGCTGCGGCCCACCTCGACAAGCTTGCGTTCATAGTCGGCGATCTCCTGTTCGCGCCGTTCCTGTTCGACGGCCTCGCGCCGCTCGATCTCGGCAAGTGCCCGCGTGTATCCGCCGATGGCGGTCTCGGCTGCCCGACGCAGCTGCGCCTCCTGGGCGAGCCGCGCCTGAAGTGCGGCGATCTCTCCGCCGGCGACCAGCTCGGCCGTAGCGCGGTCGACGGCGCGCCTGACGCTCGATGCCTTGTCCAGCTGCAGCCATCCCAAAACGGCGATGATGGCGACCACGGGAACCGGGATCGCCACCGATACGAGACGTGCAAGCCAGACGGGGATCATGCGCCATCCCCGCCCGGAAAATCGTTGAAGTCAGGCGGTCCGGGCGCGCTCAACGGACGCTCCAGCTCCAGCGATGAGCGCATGTCCATCGAACCAAAGCCGCGATGAATACCCAGGAGCGCGGCAATCAGGCCCGCCATTGAAGGCAGGGCAATCGCCGCGAGATCGACCGCCGCCGTGCGGCCGAGCAGCGCGCCGACAACGAGCGCGCCTATGACGGCCCAGGCGAAGACGAACGAGGACCAGAAGGCGTGACGTGTGAGGCGATACGCGGGTTTGCTCATCAGAACGCCCTCGGCGGCACGAACAGGCAGATCGTCGCGCCGTCGTCGCGCCCTGCAACGGAACACCAGTGAAAGACGCCGTCAGGTGACGGGCGCACCTTCCGCGACGACATGGGAATGACTTCGCCGGTGGCGCGGATCACATACCCTTCGGGACCTTCTGCGACGTCCGCGTCCGCCACCTCGCGGCAGTCATAGTCCGAGCAGCAGGACACCGGATACGTCCACCCGCTCGGGGCGTCGTGGGCATCCGCGTCAATCGAGCAAGAGATGGCGATGCCGACAATGATCACGGCGACGATGAGGATGCGGATCAGAATCCGGTCGATGGCGTCCATGTGCCTCATGCCGCCGCCCTTTCGAACCGGGTGCGCAGATAAGCGACCGTTTCCTTGTCGAAATTGCCGGTGACCTGAAGCCCGGCCCAGCGCTGCAGCGCGCGGATCGCCTCGCGTGTGCGCGGACCGGAAATGCCGTCGATCGGGCCGAAGGAATAGCCGGCCATCGCCAGCAGGCGCTGCAAATAGACGATACGGGCATCGGGACCCGGCTCAGGCTTCGGCGCGCGCTTGTCCCATACGCCCCTGATGTTTGCCGCAGGCAAGCCGAGCGCACGAGCCCACGGGATCACGTCAAAGCAGGGGCATGCCTTCACGTGCTCGTGCGGTTCGATGATGCCGTCGCCGTCGCGATCGGGCGACAGGTCGCGGTGTCCGCAGATCTTCGCCTTCGGATAGAGCGTCAGCATGTAGCGAAGCTCGGCGACGAGGCCGGCTTCCTGCTGGCGGTCCATGGTCGCGGCCGGCCTGCCGTTGCGATCGAGCCCGCCGATATAGACGGTCCCGACCGAAACCGAGTTCCAGCCTTCGACATGCGCGCCGATCTTTTCGTAGCCGCGCCCGATCTCGCGCTTGCCGTTCAGCCTCACGACGCTCGCATAGCCGATGCCGGACCAGCCGCGCGCCTTGTGCATGCGGTCGATGTCGGCTGCACCATGGTCCTGACCGGGATAGGTGGCGGACGTGTGCACCACGATGAGGTCGGTACGTTTGCGAAGCGGCATGAGGGGCATCCGGGTTGCGGAGTTTCCCGGATAATGCGCTGTATGGTGGGGGCGAGGTCATGCCCGCCAAGGCGGGCATATGTAGTCAGCCGAACAGTTTGAGCTGGCGCGGATCCCCGGAGCCCTTGACGGGTTTCGCCGGCATGCGGTGGAACAGCTTGTCCACGCTGGTCTCCGCCATGCCGAGCCGAATTGCTATCTGCGCATTCGACATTCCAGCCGCACGATAGTGCCGGGCGCGAAGCTCGCGCGCAAGAGGGACGCGAATATAGGAGCCGCCCCAGCGCCTGATGAGCTTTACGGCGGCCTCGTCCCCGACATGCGCAGGCAGATCGGTACCGTCGATCTCGTGGGGAACGTAGAGCCGCACGCCGCCGCGATATTCGACCAGGCGAATGAGGTCTGCCGGCCCGAGCAGGCGCAGCAGTGCATCCTCCGTGGCGCGGTCCTCCTTCACCGCAGGCCCTCCCGAAGGTTTGCGAGCGTCAGTTCACGAAGACGGCCCATCAGCTCCGCGCGCCGGTGCGAATGCGTTTTCAGCTGGGCGAGTTCATCCAGCACCTGCTGGCGTCGCTTGGCGATCGAATCCGGCGCAGCAGATGGCCGAGGCGGCGCGACCGGCTCTTCCACCGGCATGGCTGAAACCATGCCGGGCGGAAAGGGCTGGATCAGCTGCTCGCGGCCCATCTGCATCAGGCCTCTCGCTCGCGCTTGCGCCGAGCAGCCTCACCGGGTGAAGACAGCTGCAAATCATCAATACGGGAATAGCGCCGCTCAGCGCCGGGGCGGATATGGCGTAGCGGCCATTCCGGCCGTGGCGCATCCTTCATCCAGATGCACCACATGTACGAGGTTGCCGTGCTGGCCTCGGGATCCCACACCAGTTCGATACACGGAACCCGGTCTGCGAAGGGACAAATGAGGTGAGGCCGGTTCGGTCCTTCCCAGTCCCACACCAGGTTGAACCTTTCGTTCCCCTCCTGCCACTGAAGTCGCACGAACAAGGCGACACCCACGCGCGCGATGCGGAGAGCGTTGAACAGGAAATCTTCCGCAAGAGTGAAAGGTGGGTTTGCGAAAACCCAATCTATCGGCCACGGCGCGTGCTCGGCCGTCGCGAAGCAAAAATCCAAATCGCGCCGGTCACCGAACCCCCAGTCATGCACGTCGGTGCTGAACACACGGCTGACGTAGCTGGCCAGTGGAATGGCCATGTGGCCCTTGCCGCAGCAGGGATCCCAGCAGCTCATATCAGTCGAGAGCCAGCCACGCGGCAACAGCTCCTGCTCTACTGGAGCCCTAGTCGCCCACGGAGGCGTCGGGAACAGCTGGAGGCCCGAAGCCGTCATTCGCCGCGCTTTCACGGCCGTAGACTGTAGTTTCGAGGTCATCGGCCGGCCTCAAGGCGCAGGCCGCGTATGGTCGAATGGAGCGACATGCACTCGCTGCTCTTCCAGATCAGGCTGAGCGTGTAGGTGCCATCCTTCCGCCGATGCAGGGAGGATTTGCGTGACAGCACCCAATCGTCGCGGATGCTACCCTCTGTCAGCTCGGGCAAGACCTTCGCGGCGTAGCGCTCTATCACGGTGAAATCGATCCGGACGCGTCCGGCACGTCGGCGGCGGGCCATCAGCTGCACTCCATCACGATCGCGCGCCAGTGCGCCTCTACGGCCTCGTCGCGCTGAATGTTGCCATCCCGGCCGGGAGCGGCCCGGTGGGACCAGCCGCACGGGCAGATCGCCAGCTTCTGGCCGTTGCGCTGGTCGATTTGCATGGAGACAACATGGTCGCGGGCCGCAGCGCAGCAGTCGCCGATCACACTACGCGGATCGAGATCCGCAACGCGACCGCAGACGACACAGTGTCGGTCGTTGCCGCTCATTGGCGTCCCCATCTGATCGATTTGCCTTTGCGGCCGGCCATGCGGCCTATGCAGAACCATGCCCAGGCAACGGCGATGACGACGCCGCCGGACACCTCGGTCAGCGACACCATCACGGACACGGCGATTGTGTAGGCGGCGGCAAGCGCCACAATGGTGGAGGTGGGCATCATGCTCGTGGCTCCCAGCGGATCAGCCAGCCGTCGAAATGGCCGCCGCCGTGCTTCGTCGTCCACCAGTCGCCCATGTTGTAACGAGCGGTCCCTGTTCTGCCGGTCTGTTTCCAGCGCTGGTCACCGAAGGCCGCGAGGCCGAAGCCGTTGGCGGCAGCGAAGGCTTCGATTTCGTCGCGGTGCAGCGGCCGGCCCGCGACGACGATGCTGGCGATCAATTCGTCGACCAGGACGCTGGTCGAGATCTGCACCGGCACGACGGCGATGCAGGTCGGATCGGGATCGACCAGCTTGCGGCAGAAGCGGGTCCGCATGCCGGCATAGAGCTGGACGGGCTCGCCCGGCCGCGCGTGGCGACGGCGATCGCCCCGGATCGTCTGCAGCTTCGTCAGCGCTGCGACCTGATCCTGGAACTGTGGCGCGAAGCTGTAGGCAACCATGGTCTAGCCTCTCGCCTTGCGGATGCGCTCGCCGAGCGTGTTCATTACGGAATGCCACTGGCTGGGCGTGATCAGCGGCAGATCGACCGGTTGTCCGAGAATCTGCGCAATCGTGATTTTGAAGTCTGCGAGGTTGCCGACATAGGTCGCGCCTGGCAGGAGCAAGCGGAACTGTGCCCAGGCAACGCGAAAACGTTCCTCGTTCATCGCAGGCGGCAGCGTCTTCTTCACGGTCCAGTCGACGGCGCCTTCACGCGCCATCCAGCCCTTCAGCGCCTCGATTGCCTTCCGTGCGTCGTCGGCGTCGATCAGGAACCGCGTGTGCGAGATACCGCTCTGCCGCTCGACGAAGGCCAGCAGCGCGGCGTCGCGTCGATCGCGGACCAGGCCGAGGTTCCAGGCGCTTATCCACAGCGCCTGCAGCTTCCCCGCAAACGGGCCTTGAAGATCCTTTTGAGGGCGTTTCGAAGTCTTTTTGAAGCCACGGCCGCGCAGCTCCTCGACGACGCGCAGCCGCTCCGCCTCGGTCATCTTACCGGCAGAGTCCTTGCCAGTGACGCGCACGAGCACCGCGCGATAGGTGTCGTCGTCGAGCCCGAGCTGCTTCTTGGCGACGTGGATGGCGGCGAGCGCGCTCATGCCAGCTCCTCAGCGTCGTCCAGGACGGCCTCGACCAGATCGTCTTCGACCACACGCTCGACGATTATCCAGGCGAGAGTTTCGCGGGTCATGCCCCGCTTGCGAGCGGCCGGTGCCAAGCGCTGCAGCAGAGCCAGAGGGAAATGCACGGTCCGGCTCGTGTCGGGCGACTGTCGCGCCGCAGAATGCCGGCGAGCAGAACATTCAAGCGCCGACACCGTGGTGACCGGGATGCCGATGCGGGCCGCTACGGCCTGAAGCGACATGCCACTGGCACGCAGGGCAACCACGGCTGCGGTCCTGGTCGGATAGCCGAGGGTGGGCTTTGGGGCGCTCATGACGGCACTCCGTCGGCATCATCAAGCATGACAACGGTGTCGAACTGGCCGCAGTGCGGGCATTCGGTATCTTCATCGCTGCCGAGGCAGATTGTCAGCTCTCGAAGGAGGCCCGTGCCTCGGCAGGAGGCGCATAGCCACGCGCGCGCCATGATCCCATGGACCGTACTGTCGACGGGAGCGCGTGCCAGCGCTTGGCGGACGGTCTCGTCTTCCGCGCACTCTAGCTCATGCAGGGCCACGATTAGGTCGTCCAGGGTAGATTGAAGATCGGTCACAACACGTACCTCGCATCAATCACGAGGGGGCCGCTCACCTCGTTGAACGCGCCTTCGCGCCCGTCGATCAGCATGTCGAGAAAGAGTTGCCCCCACATCTGGCCGCGTGCCAGGGCTTCCTCTGCCGTGGCCGACTGGCCGTTGACCGTCGCGGCCATAATCGAGGCGAAGGCCGCGAAGGCATCGGCGGGATCGGTGCCGTCGATCGCCGCCATCACCAGCGTCGCGATCGCGTTTTGCTGGTCTGTCAAAGCGCGGCGTTTCATGATGCGCTCCCCGTGCCGCAGCTAGCTATTTCTGCTAAATGCAGCTGGGCTGGGGAGATGAAGACATGCTGGCACGCTACATCGACGGTATCGCGGCATTGGTCGCAGTCGTGGTTCTGATTTGGATCGGCTATCTGGCTGGTGTGATCAGCAGCGACGCATCCGGAACGCTCTATAAATACCAAACTCTGGCCGCAGGAATGCTGGCAGTCCTGGCTGCACTGATGACAGTTGCAGCCATGATCTGGGCCGATGCCCGACAGGGTGAGCGCCATGTCCAGGCGCTGGGTCTGAGCATTCGAGCAGAAGCGCTGATGATCCAACGAGCGGCTTACTTCGCTCAGACCTATGGGAAACAGCTTGTTAGCGTCCACGCTCAGCTTATTGAGCAGGTCGGAGCCAAGAATGGAGAGGCTGCCAAACTCCTTGCGTTGCAGCGCTCCCCGAGTTTTCGGATCGCGAGGGAATACGCTCAATCCTTCCTGGCCGACCAGGACATCGCCGGCGCGCGCCGGTTTGTCGATAAGAGTAGCGTTGATGCGTTTGGAAGCGGCACCTCCTTCGCACGAGATCTCGCCAATGCGGACACCGTGCGGGCCTCGGTGAATGACTGGCTCATCATTGTCGGGAATTTCGGCAGTTGCCTCCGACTGATCGGAGAAAGGCTGGCCGAGGTCGAGGCAAAACACCTCCCCCCTCATAATTAGTCCAGCATCGCCATTGTGCGCCATCTAACGCTCCCTCGGCTCGATCGGCACCGGGCCGGAGCCCGCGAGGTTGACAGGGTCGGAGCACTCGTCCTCCGCCTGCGCGATCTTCTTTCGTGCGGCGCGAAGCCAGCTCTCTTTCGCGGCTTCGCGTCCCATTGTGGCGGTGCCGCTGACACCTGCGAGCTGCATCACATACGCGCCGCCCCTATAGTCGTGCCGCACGTCGTGAACTCGGGCGAGCGTCTCGGGTGTGGAGCGCTCCACCAACGATATCCAAGAGCGGAGCGCGGCTATCTTTTCAGCCTTCATCGCCGTCCCCTACGCCTTCGCTAGATCGATCGTGACGGCACGCCAGGGCGCGTCGAGCTTGTCGCGCTCGTAGCAGCGGACATAGGTTTTGGAGCCGACGACGCGCATTGCGTCGCGGATTGCCTCCATGGCCTTCTTCCAGCGCTCGTCGCCGATCTCCAGTCGCAGCAGCATGAAGATCTCGGCGCGGTTGATCTGGCCGGCCTTGTCCGTGTTGAACGCCCGCGTCACGATCGTGCGCAGTTCGACATTCGCCTCTGCGGACCACTCGTTAAGGCATTCGTCGATCAGGCCCTTGGCGACCTGCAACTCGGGGCCGAAGTCGATATAGTCCTGGACTTGGACCTGCACCTTCAAAAGGCCGTCAAAGGTCATGAAGGTCTTGTTGCCCTTGGCCCCGCCGACCTTGCCGCCATACTGCTCGCCGAGCAGCGCTTCGAACTGGCCGAGATCGTCGAACGTATGAGCCTTGAAGCGGGCGACCTGTTCGGAAAGCTCGCGGGCATAGCCCATGATCTTCCGCACCGTCTGGTCCTGCAGTTTATCGGCCGGCCGGATTGATTCGACCGGGACGAGGTTGCCCTTTGCATCCGGCATGTATGGCTTGCCGCTGACGATGACTTCGCCCGTGGCCTCGCTCTGCTTCTCAAGCACTTCCTGCATCGTACGTCTCCTGTTTGTCTGTGTTTGTTTCCCCGCGCGCCGCCGCGATGAGGGCGCGCACGGTGACGAGCTGCGTCTGAATGGCGTGGTCTTTGAGAGCCATGGCGCGGTCGTTGCCGTCTTCCGGCAGCGCGATCGCGCGGACGAGCACGTCGGCCTCGATGGCGATCGCCTGGAGCTGCTCGATCGCCAGCGCCAGCGCCAATTCGTCCGCGAGGCTGACGCGGGCACGCCGCGGATTGGCGATGATGCGGCCTGCAACGTCCATCACGTCCGTAGCGTAAGCTGCCGCGAGCAGCTCCGCGTCCTGTTGCGGCAGCGTCATGGCATCCTCCCGTGCTTTTTCATGATCCGCTTCAGGTTCGCGCAACTGCGTTCCAGCCTCTGCTGGGCGAGAGCCTCCTCGTTGGCTACGAACCTCGCCCGCGAGAGCGCGTCGAGCGCGCTTCCGACCGCACGCGCCGCGTCCATGATTTCGGCATCAGCATCGACCATGCGCGCCCGCTGAACCTTGCGCGCCTCCTCGACCAGAACGCGAGAAATCAGCGGCGCGAGCTGGGCGGCAATGGGGTCGATGCGAGCGGCAGCCGTCATGCTGCACCTCCCGAGAGGCCGTCGCTAAACGGCCGGTGGATCACCGGGAACAGCTTCACGTTGCTACCCGGCCGCGTCGCCTCGTCGAGCACGCGGCGCATCTCCTGGGCGCGTTCCACCTGGGCAGCGTCGTTCCAGCGCTTGCGCGACACCTCCATTTCGAGCTTGCGGGCGGCGCGGTGCAGGTCGCGCAACGTGGCGACGATGCCGAGCACCGTTTCACCGTCCATGGCGATGCCGCCATGGGCGAACTGGTCGAAGTACTGCGCCAGCGTGGCGAGATCGTCGGAAAGGTCGAGGGACATGCGCGCCATCATTCGGCTCCGTGTTTCGAGTGGGGGCAGCCTGCGCGGCAGGCGTGATACATGCGGGTGCGATCGGCGGAGGTGATTGCGAAGGGCTTGTCCTGCCATTTGAGGCAGACGTTGCGAGCCATCTCGCCCTTGACCGGGCAATCGACCGTCTCCTCCATCAGCGCGCCGAGCACCATCTGTTCGACGCGGCGAAGATCGCCGCGATAGGAATTGGAGAGCACCTGGCTGACGGTTGCGGCCGAATAGTCGATGCGGCGGGCGACCGCCGTCTGGCCGACGCGATCGGCTTCCTCTGCCAGCCGGCGGACCCACGTCGGCGCGGGTGACCAGGCCGCCTCGGCCTTGTCGACAAAGGGCACCTTGGCTGCGGCGGTCATGGCTGCGACTCCTCGGCTTCGAACGGCGCTGCCGACATCTTGTTCTGGTCGAACACGATCTTGGCCGTAAGGATCAGCGGCGGGCGCGGTCCTGTGTTCATCGCCGGCTTGAGACGCCAGAGCGCTGCCTTGCGGGCAGTGCCGGCGCGCACCGGCAGGAGGTAGCCGGCGCCAGCGAGGTGCTGGACATACTTCTTTGCCGTCTCTGCGGAGACAGGTGCTTCGTCCGTTGAGCCCCAAAGCGAAAGGTCGTGGAAGGTAAAGCCGTCGCGCGCCAGCGGTCCACGCATCACGTTCCACATCTGTTGTTGACCGCGTCCCTGACCAGCCGGGGAGCCGTCACGCCGAAGGCGCGGCGCACGCATCGGCTTGTCGCCCTGAAGGCGATACTGGCGGGCGGGCGTCGTCTTCGGGGCAGTCTGTCGCCGCTCCTCAATCTCCACGGCCATGCCGGCAGCCACGAGCCTGCGAACGAAATCGCCGATGGTGGACTGATGCACGTTGGAGCGCAGATAGATGTCGTGCACCGTCCAAGCGCCTCTCTGATCCAGTTCGCGGATGACGCTCCAGAAATGCTCGATACCGCGCAGGACCGGCTTCCCGGCGTTCTGAAATGCGAGGATCGCGCTCATGCCGACCGCCTTCCGCGCACCGGCGCTTCGCCGGTCTCGATCGGGCCGGTGTAGGAGGTGGCGTCGTACTCGTTGCGGCCTTCGGTTCGCGCCCGGATGCCGATCTCGTGCAGCGTGTTGGCAATGCGCCGGGTGCGACCGCCCGTCTTCGAGACGATTCTCGCCAGGAGGTCGTCGGCAAGCTCCACCTGCGGACACAAGATGCTGGCCAGCACGCGCGTATCGTCGAGGTCGGACGGTTCGGCCAGCATCCATGACAGGATGCGGTTGTGGACGCGCTCGAAGCGCTGCAGCTTCTTCGGCAGTAGCTCCTCACCGACGAGGATGACCGGCGCGCCGGTCATTTCCTGAATGTCGCGGGCCAGCTCGATCATGCCCTTGTCGACCAGCTTGTCGGCTTCGTCGATGATGACGACGCGGCCGCTGGAGCTGCCGAGGACGAAGGTGATTTCCTCCATCATCGCGGCGATCGTGCCCTTCGGCTCGCGCTCTAGCTCCCGAAGCAACGCCTTGCAGAAATCCTTGCGCGTCCAGAACTCGCGGACCTCGATATAGATCGCCTCCATGCGGTTCACGGTGTAGGTCGCGGCAACGGTCTTGCCGTATCCGGACGGCCCCGACATGACGCCGAAGCCCGAGGAGATGTGCGCCGGGCGCTCCAGGAGAGTTTTCGCCAGCGTGACCATGGCCGACACGTTGCGAAGTGGGGCGATTGTGTTGGGCTTGACGGCCGGTGTGTTCATGTTCATTCTTCAACCTCTTCGAATTTTGAGGGCTCCGGTTCTGCCGGGGCCTTTTTTCTTGGGGCCGTAGCCCGTCACTGGCGCAGTGCGCCGAGATCCTCGTGAACCATTTTCTGTCCCTGATATTCGGGTGACTGCTGGTAGCCGCCGAGCCAGAGCGCATCGGCCGTGGCGAGTTGCTCGCCGGCCGCAAGGCGGGCCTCCAGATCGATTGCGCGGCGGAAGCGCGTGCGCGGCGTGTCCAGCTTCGTCACCGTCGCGGTTGGCGTTGGTTCCGCCAGCTCGGCCTTCACCTGCTCGTGGATGTCGGCGGCGCGGCCGGTCAGCTCGGCAGGCTTCGCCTCGTCTCGGTCGGCAACGTCCAGAGCGGCCGCGATCGACGGCGTGACGTGCTGGGTCTCCGGCTTTGGCAGGGCGACGACGTTAGGCTGATCGCGCAGCCATACCTCGCGGGCACGCTCGATCAGCGCCGGGCCGGTGCGCAGGCCGCGTCGCACCTTCTCGATCTCCCGCGTCTTCTCGCGCAGGATATCGGCTTGGATTTCGCGCTGCGCCTGGACGAAGCTTGCCGGGTCGATGCCTGCGATCTCTGCGCAGATCGCTTCACCGAGATAGGCTTCGTCATCGACGTCGAAGAGGTGGATGCGGCCGGCGTCAAACGGATCGTGACGCACCAACACGCGGGTGCCGGGCAATAGCGCGCCGTTGAGATAGTGGAAGTTGTCGACGCGAATCCCTAGCTTGGTCATCACGCGGGTGCCGTCGCCGCCTGCGATCGGTGCGAGCAGAATGTCGAGCGCGCGCTCGTCGACACGGCGGATGGTGTAGTTGGCGCTGGCTGCAAGTTCGAAAGGCGTGCGGCCATTGAGACCGGCATGAGGGCGGTGTTGGTATTTCAGGTCCGCCCAGGCGTCGAAATGCTCCTGCAGCTCGGCGGCCGTGCATTGCACCGCAAAGGTGTCGGCATCGTCCTCACCGAGACGCTGGGCGAAGGACCGGCGGCTCTCGATCGCCTTCCGATCCGAGACGCTGTGCCCGATGAAGCCGGGTACAAGCCCCGCCGCCGCGCGCTGGAAGGTGCCGATGACGCGCTCGACAAATCCCTTCTGCTCGGGTGAGAACGCATCCGAGGTGATGACGTCGATATCGAGGTCGTGTTCGAGCAGACGGCGCGTCGCGCGGGCCGTGAAGTCCGAGCCGTTGTCGGTCTTGATCTCTTCCGGCACACCCCAAAGCAGGATCGCCTTGCGGATAAGCAGGGCGACGGCCGAGGCGCGCGGCGTCTTCGACAGGAACAGGATGATGCGGCGCGTAGCGATGTCGATACAGGCATAGACCGAATGCCGGCCATCCGTGCAAAGCGCGTCAACCGGCGAGGCATCGATCTGCCAGTGCATGTTCGGTGTCGTCACATGGCGCATGGTGCCGGTGCCGGACAGCTTCATCGTCGAGCGGAAGAGGTCCGGATTGGTCAGCTTCGTTAGAACGACCTTTTCCGTTTCCTTGAGCGTCGAGAGCGCGCGCTGGAAGGCGCGCAACGGTGGAACCGGAACGGACTTTTCAGCACCCTTTGAAACCACCTTCAAAGCATCGCCGAACTTGGCGCGCACCTGATCGCGAACCTGATCGGCCTGCAGGTGGGGCTGGTGTGCGATGAGGCCGAGCATGAAGGACCTAACCTCGCCGCCTTCGGCCTGGTCGAGCACGCCGGTGCCTTTGCGGGCCAGCGAACGGTCCACGCCGAGTTCACGCCCGTTGCGCTTTTTCGATGCCCAGCGCTTCAGCGAGCCTTTCGACACACGCGGGATGACATCGCTCACCCACGTCTCGACCTTAACCCGGCCAAGCTTCCAGTCGTCGCAGAATATCTGCAGCGCCTGCTCCAGCCGCAGGTTCGACCCTCGACGGAAGCGTTCGAACTGCGCCACGATCGCGAGGCGGGCATCGCGTTCCAGGGCCGCTCGCCCGCTGACTGGAGCCGGGCTGATCTTGATTGGCTCGTCATTAGCGGCGGCGGGCATGGCCGGCGAACCCACGACGATATGGCGAGCGTGATAGGCAACACGCGCAACGGTGGGCAGCAGCCGGATATGGTACTCCATGCCGCCGCCCCGACCGGCGCGCTTGCGGGCATTGAATGGATCGGCATTCCATCCTGCCCGCTCGGCTGCCGCGTTGACGCCCTGCTTTGTGGTTGGCATCTGCGGCAGGTGCTCATCCGCGATCTCTTGGGCTGACAACCACTCTTTCATCGACGCCCCCGCGACTTTGCTTGCAGCGCGGCGATGCGTGCATCGACTTCGCGCTTGTGTTCTTCCAGCTGGTGCATCTCGATCAGCTCGACGAAGCGGTCTGGCACGACGGCGAGATTGAAGAGACCGGCAACGAAGCCGATCAGTTCCACGCTCTCGGTGGCATCGGCGAGTGCGATGAACGCATCGAGCGGCATCCTCCGGTCGTCGATCGCTTCGGACGCCCATTTGTTGAGCGCGTCTTCCGAGATCGGTCGCCCGAGGTAGCGGGCCATCTTGCCGGCAATTTCCATGCGTGAGACGCCGTTGTCCTTCGCATCGCGCAGAGCCTGCGAGATCACGCGGCTGATCTGGCTATCAAGCGTGCCACGCCCTTTGACCTCGTCTGCATAGGCCACACGGACGGGCTCCGGCTCCCACGCAAACAGGTCTTTTGTGTAGGGGTCGCGGCGCGCCATCGTCAGGCAACCTTTCTCGTTGCCGTCGCGCGCTTGGCCAGCCAGAGGTCGATGGCGCTCTCATGAAGAGAGAAGAACGCGAACTGCTCTTTCTCCGGCAGGCGGGAAAAGCGCTCTGACAGCCGCGCATAGACCGGTTCAGGCCGCTCTTCCGGCCGCGCCCCGAGCAGCATCAACGCTTCCGCGACCGTCTGCGCCCGCACCGGCTCGGCCGTCAGCATGTCGGCGATTGCGGCCTGCATCGGCGGGGTCTGGTCGGCAAGGAGGAGCAGATCACCGCGCTTGTCGGCGACGGGGTGCAGCGCGATTGCGGCGGCAGTCTGCGCCTCGATCGAAGCGATTTTCAACAGCAGGTAGATGGAGCGCTGACCGAGGCCGAGCGCCGCTTTTGCCGCATCGGTAAAAATGTTTGCACATTGTGCACTCATTTCCTCCAGCGCGTCGGCGGTGGCGTTCTTCGGCTTCCTGCCGCGCTTCGGCTGCGGATGGATTTGCTCGTGGACCTCTCGCCAGGAGGCGAGGTATCGCGCCCGTTCAAGCACGGTCAGGTCGCCGTGCAGCATTTCCGCTTTGATCTCTGCGAGACGGACTTCGGCCTCGCCCGGAAGCGCGCCGGCTGGCCGAACGATCGCCTCAATCTTGCTGCGCCCGAGCTGGATATGCGCAGCGAGACGCCGCGCCCCGTCGATCAACCGGAAACCGTCGCCGCGCTCGACGATGCGGATCGGCTCCTGGAGCGTGTCAGCAGCAATCTCCTCCGCGAGCAGGTTGACCCATGCAGGGTCTAGAACACGCAGGCGGTTGCCCGCGTCGATTGACGAAATGGATACGGTGCGGATGGTCATTCAGGGTCTCCGGCATGTACTGAAAGCGAAGCGCCCGCTGCCGAGCGGGGGGGAAAGGCAGCGGGCGCACGTCCCGCCGTCTCGACGCGAGACCGGCAGAAAACGGCGGGGAACTCAGAGGGGGTGGCGCGCGACATCGTTACTGGCCTTCGGCGGCGCGCCGTTGACGGCGGTTGAACCACCAAATTGCTGCGAGCGTGATGCCAGCCCACGCGACGCCACCGGACGCGCCTCCGAGAACGATCATCGTCGTCAGGCTCATGGGCGCGTCCTCCCGGCATCGGAATTGGTTAATTCTGCCGCCGCGATCATGCCCGCAGCCTCAGATCGTCTTTGTTGAGCGTGTTGTTTTGCCGAGACTCGGCAGTGGCCTTCGGGCTAGATTTGCGACCAGACGAACGGGCGCGGAGGTACCACCCCGGAAAAAGCACGTGCAGCGGTTCACCGAGGAACTCGGACAGGGCAATTGCTCCCTTTCTCGATCCCCCGGTCAGCGCCATGCGGCAGGCACTCTCGGCGAGGCCTGCATCCAAGGCGATCTCAGTGAGGGTCTTTCCTCGCCGGTGCACCTCGGCTTTGATCCGGAAGCGGTCCCACGCTTCGTTTGTGCTGGTCATGCGGTTTCCTCGAACCGGCTTTGCAGAGCCGGATTTTTTCGGGGTGATTCGTACGTTTGTAACGATGAATGTATGTTGGTAATTCGAGATTGAAAAGCGGAAAAGCCAGTTTCCACTTAGGAAAATCGAGATATAGCGGCCGGCATACCAAAATTCTTTTGATTGCAAAGGGTTAGGGTATGGCGCGACCGAAGAAGGAAACTGGAAAAGTCGTTTCCGGTTTCGATCCGTCGTTTGAGCAGCGGATGGAAACTATAATTTCTAGGATTGGGGGGTTGGAGCCGGCCGCCGCCGCGAGCGCTTCCTCGATCAGTCAGCTCACGAGCTGGAAGTTCGGGCGCACCCGACCTGATTTTTTTGCGCTTAGGCGCCTGTGCGAGGCCTCGGGCGATTCCATTGAATGGCTAGCCTGGGGAAAGGAACCGCGTGACTCCCGTGACGGCCTGCACCATACTGACAGTGGGCAGGCTAAAGAGGGGGGCAACGTGCTTCAGATAGTGGATTCGGCGGCGCTGACCGATAAGTCGATGGTCATGCTCCCTCGGCTCGATGTCGAGGCTGCGGCTGGTGCCGGCGCAGTGGTGGCAACCGAACAGGTTGCCGAAATGGTGGCATTTTCAACTTCTTGGCTTCGCGAGCGTCACATAACGCCGAGAAATGCGCGTATCCTAACCGCTCGCGGCGATTCCATGGAGCCGACGATCCGCGACGGCGACCTTCTGATTGTGGACACTGCGATAGAGATGGCCGTCGACAACGGCATTTACTGCATTGCCTACAACGGCGTGCTGCTGGTGAAGCGCCTCTTCGTGCAGCGCAGCGGCGGCATCATAATCTCCAGCGACAACAAGATCGCTGGCCGCGACGAGGAAATCCCGGCTCACGAGGTACCCGACGTCCACATAGCCGGCCGCGTTATGTGGTACGGCCGGACGATATAGTTGCCCTGGTGCGGCGAGGTGGTTGTGTTTAGGAGTGCTCTAGCGGCGGCAGTTTTGAGTGCCGCACCTGCTCATGCAGAAATTGCCTTCACGGTAGTGGATGGCAGCGACGCAAGAATAGACCAGAAATTAGTCCGCGATGCCTCGCTTTCCATGGCCCTTCGATTGGACGACCTTGATCTTGAGCTGACCAAGCTATTCCTGCCACGATTGATCCCGCCGGATACGCTGTGCGGCTTCGTGAAAGGCCAGCATAGCAGCGGGAAAGAGGTCTGGCGGGCTTTCGCATTTGAGGCAGACGTCTTTTGGGTGTCCGTGCTTGAATATCGTGAACCGTGGGAGAATCTGACGGAGACCGATTGGGAAGTTCGTCGCAGGGTTCAGGACGCTGGGTGCAGCACTTTATATCGCGAGTAGCGTCCTCGAGTTCGGTCGTCAAAGCGCATTTGAATTGACGCGGCTACTCCGCCTGTCCAGCTCCCGCAGCTGCCCGCAAACCCGCAGCGCGGCGCGGTTCTTGTCACTTCTTCCCGCCCGTTCCCAGCTATTCCCGGAAAAGAGCAGGTGTTCTGTCGCGTTACACATTCTCGCCACTGTAAATTGACATTCAGCTTTCGGCCGGGGCCACGTCATGGCAGCAAACGCCGTGGACTGATCGCTTTCGGCGCGATGTTGGAGGCCTCGACTTTTGTGTCGATAAGGAACAGCGCAATTTTCCGCCGCAGACAAATTTTGCCCTGGTTCCCTTCCGGGCGGATGCGGGCGGGCTCCCCGCTGGAATTTCCAGGCTGGTCGCGCATGGTTCGCGCGGGAGAAAGGCCACTATCGAGTGGGGGGCTGATGGTAGCGGAGGAGGGATTCGAACCCCCGACAC
>SXGT01358564.1_pt1 | contig 25167 bp, 13 predicted proteins | sample 3176221 | NCBI WGS metagenome assembly SXGT01 (sample SAMN11356862, study PRJNA531348) | freshwater metagenome | isolation source: freshwater sample F1-120 | place: China: Fuxian Lake, Yuxi | collected 2017-12-25
GCCCTCGTCGAGGTCGGCGGTGGCGTAGTGCGCCGTGGCGCCCACGAGCTTCACGCCGCGCTCGAAGGCCTGGAGATAGGGGCGCGCCCCCTGGAACGCCGGCAGGAAGCCGTGGTGGATGTTGATCACGGGCGGGGCCGCCGCGAGGAACTCGGGGGTGAGGACCTGCATGTAGCGGGCGAGCACCACCAGCGAGACGTGGTGCCGCGCGAGCAGCTCGAGCACCTTCTTCTCCTGGGCGCGCTTCGTCTCGGCGGTGACGGGCAACGTAAAAAACGGCAACCGGAAGCTCTCGGCCACCCCCTCCAGCGCGGCGTGATTGGAGATCACCAGCGCGATGTCTCCGGGCAGCTCCCGCTGCCGGTGGCGCAGGATCAGATCGTAGAGGCACGAGCTCTCACGGGTAACCAAGAGAGCGACCTTCGGTGGGGCGTCCGTATAGCCCACGGACCAGTCGCCGCCGATGCTGGTCGCGAGCGCGCCGAACGCCAGCTCGAGCGCACCACGCGAGGCGGAGTCGCCGAGGCGCTCCAGCGCCTTGGGCGTGGCCAGGGCGTCCAGGTCGACCACGACGCGCATGTGGAAGCGCCCGCCCGGGACCCGGGATGCGTGGTTGGATGAGTCGAGGATATTGAGCCCCAGCTCGTAGAAGAAGCCGGCGCAGCGGGCGACCAGTCCGGGTTGGTCTGGCGCAGACAAGAGGAATGTTGCGGTGATGGGCATGCGGCCGACATTGCCAGTGGAAGGCGCTGTGGCATAGTCCGCGCCCCGAACGGAGGCCCGATCGGCGGCTCGACCGCGACGGGCGCGACCGCACACACTGGAATTCAGGTCCAAATCGCTGGGCCAAAGGGAGGACACCATGGCGGACGAGGGTGGAATCAACTGGAAGGAGCTGATGGTCGACAAGTCTATCGACGTCGTCCTTGTCCCACTCGGGCTCTTCGCCGCCCTGTGGCTCCAGAACTGGGTCGACGACCGCAAGGAGAAGCAGGACTACGTGTCGCTCCTCGGCGACTTCAAGACCGAGATCGCCACGAACAAGGGCAAGGCCAAGGCCCTCGAGGACGACCTCGGCCCGATGGCAGACAACAAGGACGAGAAGGCCCTTGGCCCGCTCGTCGCCGAGTTCGAGCGGTTCCGCACAGACGTAGACGAGGCGGTGATCCTCCTCGACTGCCTCGACTTGTTCGCCGACGCTGCAAACACGGCGCCCGGTGGACCCGCGGACCTCGCGCCGCCGAACCCAGTGGACCCGCAGCCCTCGCCGGAGCCCCCGGCGGCGCCGGCGGAAGAGCCCTCGGAAGAGCCCGCAGCCCCCACGGCGGAGCCGGCGGCGCCTGCAGCGGAGCCCGCGGCGCCAGCGGCACCGGGAGCACCGGCCGACCCAGCGGCGGCAGGCGGCGAGGACAAGCAAAAGGAGCTCGCGGCGTGCGCGGCAAAGTTCGAGGAGATGGAGAAGAAGCCGGACATGAAGTTCCGGCCGGTCGACCTCTCGCCGCTCTATCGGTACGAGGTGTTCCAGGTCTACCTGCAGAACGGCATCAAGCTCTTCAAGGACAAGGAGGCCAAGGTGATCGGCCTGAAGCTGGGCGAGATCTACTCGTCTGCCAAAGAGGTCGAGCGCCGCGTCGAGGAGATCGAGGCCCTCTACAACGACGGCTTCACGAAGCACTGGGGGGGGCTCACCAGCCTCGGCAGCGAGCTGGAAGACCTCCTGGGTGACGGCGAGGATCCCGCGCAATTGAAGGACGCTCAGGAGCGGCTCCGCGAGATGCAGGGCGAGATCCTCGACGCCAAGTATGCGATCACCACGCTGCAGGAGGTCCTCCAGGTGAAGGCCGAGTTCCTGAAGCAGTACGTCACCGACATGAACAAGAAGTTCGACGGCCTCACCGGCGAGCTCGACAAAGAGGCCGGCCGCAACGGCTGAGCGCGCTGCAAAGGGACGACATCGGATCGCCCCCGGATCCGCCCCTACCTACCCGCCCGAAGTGCGCGGGCCACGGCGGCCTCCAGCGCGGCCCGTCGCCCGGCGGGCCACAAGGCGCGCGGGTCGCCGAGCACCATTGCCAGAGTGAACAGGCGGCCTGACGGGTCAGCCTCCTCCACGGCGGCCACCGCCGCCCAGTCCCATGCGCGCCGCGCCCCGTCAGCGTCCCCCAGCACCAGCAGCGCCTCGGCCCGCCGCGCGTCGGCGAGCGCGCCCCAGGGGCGCACCTCGTCGAAGGTCTCTGCGTGCCGCAGAATCTCCCGTGGGGCCGCGGCGTCGAGCGCAGCCTGCGCCTCTGCGCGCCGACCGTGGCGAAGCCACTCGAGGGCCAGCGACGCGTAGGCCGCTCTGGGGGGCGCCTCGTCGCCCCCGCGCGCAGCCAGCGCCGTGCGGTGTAGCGCCTCGAGCAGGTGCAGGCCCGGGCGGCCGTCCAGCGCCCGCTGGAGCGGAGACTCGTCGGGAGTGGCCAGATGTGCTGGCGCGGGGAGAGCTGCCCAGCTGGCTGCCAGCTCCCAGTACCCGGCCTCGGCGGCTCGCGCCGAGGCCGTAGCGAGCGCGTCGACCGTGAACGCGTAGTTGTGGTTGTAGAGGCCGTGTAGCGCGCGGCGGGCCGCCTCCGGGTCGCCAAGGCTGATCCACGCGTCGAAGAGCGCCAGTCGGGTGGTGTTCCAGTCGGCCGCCGACTCAGGGCCGGTCCCGGCGGAGAGGAGGTTCGTGGCAGCCGCTGCGTGCGCTCGCGCCTCGGGGCCGCCCCGGACCGCAGAGAGGGCCAGCCACTCCGCGTTGCGTCGTGGGGTGTCACGCTCAACGGGGGGCCCGGAGTTGCCGAGGTGCAGCGCCGGACTGGGGCACCCGTCAGGGCTCCCGACGTCTGACAGCGCCACGCACCGTGTGGCGAGGCGAGCCACGCGCCACGCCAACGTGGCCGCGTAGCTGCGGGGCCATGGGCCGCACTGCTCCCGGAGCTCATCCGGATCGCCGAGCCGGCTCGCGGCCTCGTCGCACCGATCCATGGCCAACGCCAGCCCCTGTGCCGCGTCGGCCCCGACGCCCGGGTCCCGCGCGAGCGCGTCGAGGTGTGGCGTGGGGGCCTCCAAGGGGCGCACGGCCAGCGACAGCAGGAGCAGAAGTGACATGGCCCGGACCATACAGGCGCCGGTGAGGGGCCGCTATGCGGAGAGGCGTCGTGGCCGCTGCCCCGCTCTGGCGCTACACGACCAGGCGCTCAGGGATGCGGCGCGCAGGTTGGCAGTCGCCACGTCTGCAGCGCTGGCTCGGCGGAGAGATCGACCCGGCCCACCACGTCTGCCGCGTGCACCCCCGGGAGAACCACGAGTCGGCCAGCCGCGTCGCCGAGCGCGACGCACCCCTCGCCTGTTGCTTTCGAGGAGGAGCGGAGTCCGCGAAGATCCTCCCGCCGCACGATCTCGCCTGTGGACAGGCTCTGCACGACCACGGCATCGCAGCGAGGGTGGAGTAAGCGAAGGAGGGGCACGCCGGGATGGCTATCGAGTCTGATGACCGCAACCCATACGCCATCCACGTCGCTCACAGAGTCATAGCCCGGGTCATCCCCCACGTCCGCGATTCGCTTGCCCGTGGCGTCGGTCAGGCTCGCTCGGCCCGCTCCCCCGAAGAGGTAGTGCTCCCCATCCGGGAGCTGTCCGAAGCTCGCGGAGCGCGGCCAACTCTCGCGCCGGAGCCGCTTTCTCGTCTTGACGTCGTAGACGTAGAAGCCGCGCCCTTCGCCTTCCGCCGTGAGCAACAAGAGATGGGTGCGGGACGCGTTGATCGACCACGCGTCCAGGAGCTCCTTGACGATGGGCTTACCGGTAGCCACCCAGTCGAGGGTCCACCCGTTCCGCTTCACACGCACCAGGGGCTTGGCCGGCGGCTCGGGTTCAGCCGCGACCTGCGGCGCCTCAACTGGGGACGCGGTAACCGGTGCAAGGCCTTCCCAGAGCTCGCCGGTGGCCAGATCCAGAGTGTTCCTCTCGTCGCGGCCCAGCCCCTTGATCCAACGCACCTCGCGCCCCAAGACGAGGCCTTCGCCGCCAACGTACGTCCGCTTGAGGAGATACGCGTCCGGCTCCGGCCGAACACATCCTGGGGGCGGCCTATCCGCGTGGGCGGGAGTCGGCGCCAGCGCAATCGTGAGGGCGAGGCAATAGGACAAGCGCAGCGTTGACGAGATGGCCATACACCGAACCTACCACCGCGAGCCGCGCGCGCCTCTCGCCCGCGTCTTAACTCCCCGTTGTGCGCGCTGCGGCGCCCGACGTCGGGCCCTGTTCGTGGCCGAGTCCCGTCGCCCTAGCCTCAGGTCTGGTCGACGACCTGGTCTCCCGGCTCCAAGAAGACCTCGAAGTTGCCGTGCCCGTCCGCCCGGATGAGGTCGGTGCGGATGTGCGCCTCCCGGAGTCGGCGACGGAGCCGCGTGAGGTTCGTGTCCCACTTTCGTCGCAGCAGCACGAGGTCGTCCTCTTGTGGCCAAAGCTCGCGGGCCAGCGACTCCCACGAAACCGGGACCGCGATCGACGCCAACTCGGACAGGATGCGGGCCAGGAGGCCGTCGAGGACGAGGGCAGGCTCGGTCGCACGATGGATGTGCGCGGTGTCGTATCGCACGACGAGGTGCAGGGGGGCGGCGATCGCGCCGAGCGGCGAGGTTCCAGCGTGCGCTGCGAGCCCAAGCGGGATCATCACGGCCCGGAAGGTAGCGCCGCCAACCACGAAGGTGTCGCCCGCGACGAGCGGCCGGTCTTCCTCGCCGTTCAGTCGAAGCGTCCAGTCGTCCCCCTCCGACCAGACGGACGCGTCGGCGTCCGGCTGAAAACGGGGGAGCAGCTCCGGCGGGGGGCCAACCCGTAGGCTCGCCACAGCGGTCAGCGCCTGACGCACGAGGCCATCGCCCTCTAGGCCGAGAATGGCGTCGGGTAGGGCCACATGGAGGATGTCGATGGCGAGGTCGCGGGCGAGGTGAATCGCCTGCCCACGGCGCAGCTCGACGTCGCCGCTGTTGTCGTCTCCAAGCGAGAAGCGCCCGCGGAGCGCCAACAAACGCAGCGAATCGCCCCGGAGGCTCAACATGGCGTGAGCTTCGGAGATCCGAGGGTCTGACAGCCGAAGGGCGACACCGCTTCCGCGGCCGATGACATCACCCGCGAAGAGCAGGTGCTCCTGGCCATCGGGCAAGCGAACACGGACGTGGGCGTGCATCGGGCGAGCATAGCATGAGGTGCCTACGTCGTCGGGCTGGTCCTTCGGCGCCGTTTCGGCCACCGTGTGCTCGTGAACGAGGACTTCCGCAGCAGCCCGGCCTACAGCGGGGTCGCGCCCCCGCAGGGGCCCGCTGAGCTCGTTCAAGGCGGGGAACTACCCGGCTCCGACCTGGTCGATGGTCGCTACGAACGACGAGGCTTGCTCGGCGTCGGCGGGATGGGGCGCGTCTACCTCGTGTGGGACCGCCACGTCGAGCGGGAGGTGGCGCTGAAGGAGGTCTACGCCCGCGACGAGGCCCATCGGGCCGAGCTCACGAAGCGCTTCCTTCGCGAAGCAGCCGTAACCGCACGGCTGGAGCACCCCGGGATCGTCCCGGTCTATGACGTCGGGAGCACTGACCGAGGGGCCTATTACACCATGCGCGTCGTGCGCGGGCGCTCGCTGGCCGACTGCCTGGCCAACGCCGAGTCGGTGGAGCGGCTCGGCTTGCTCCGCCATGTGCGCGACGCCTGCGAGGCGCTCGCGTTCGCTCACCAGCTCGGGGTGGTCCACCGCGACATCAAGCCCAGCAACGTCATGGTCGGGGCCTTCGGAGAGACCCTCGTCATGGACTGGGGGCTGGCAGGTCGCCTGGGCGAAGTCGACTCCCCCACCGCCCAGGTGGCCGCGCCCCTCCCAGCCGAGGGCCTCACGGCCTGGGGCGCGATCATCGGCACTCCGCAGTACCTCTCCCCCGAGCAGGCAGAGGGGCGGCCCGCCGACGCGCGGTCGGACGTCTACGCCATGGGCCTCGCGCTCTTCGAGGTCATCTCGGGTCTCCCGGCGCGAGGGAGCGATGCGACCCCGGACTCGGCGCGCGAAGGCACGGTCTCGGTCGAGCGCCTCTCGGGGACGGGTGGCGCCTCCGCCGAGCTCGCCGCCATCGTCCGGCGGGCCACGGCGCCCGACCCGTCCGCGCGTTACTCCAGCGCCAAGGCGCTCGCCGAGGATCTCAGCGCCTACCTCGACGGTCGTCGGGTGGCCGCCCATCACTACTCCAACCTCGAGCTGCTTCGGCGGCTCCTGAGGGCGTGGCGTGCGCCGCTCATCGTCCTCGCAGTCGCGCTGACTGCCCTGGCCATCGGGCTCGGTCAGGCCTTCAGCGAGACTCGCGCGGCGCGTGACCGAGCCACCGCCGAGCGGGACGCGGCGCTTGCCTCGGCGTCTCGGGCGGAGCACGCCGAGAAGCAGACGCAGAGGGCCCTTCTCGCGGCCGACCGGACGCTGTCCGACGCACTGGCCCAGCGGCTCGTCACAGGGAGGGACGGCCTCGACGTCGCAGAGGCCGGCGCGCTGGCCGTCGAGGCGCTACGCCACGGCCCGTCCGTCGACGCGCGCGGCGTCCTGGCCGAGCTCGACGCGGCCGCCAAGCCACGTGCCGTCGCGGAGTACGCGCTGCCCGATTGCCTGGACGTGCTGCCGTCGACCCGCCGCCCCGCCGTGGTCTGTCGTGGTGCCAGCACGATGACCTACTGGGACCTGGCGCCGCTCACGCGCCGGTGGCTACGCTTCGGAGAGCACGTGCCCACTGCCCTGATGGAGGCCACGGGCACCCTGCTCAGCAACGCGCGGGGCACGGGGTCGCTCGAGGCCACCCGCGTCGCTGACGGCGAGGTCCTCGCGTTCGTACCGACCAATCACGGAGCTCGGGCCGAGCCAGGAGCCACGCTCGCCGTGGAGGTCTTTGCCGGGAGTCTGCGGCTCTTCGACGGCGTTCGACTCGTAGAGACCATCGCCGCGCCCTGCGGGACCCCGGCGGCGTCCATCGGGCGGCACGGGCGGTGGTTCGCGGTCTGCTCCGATGGTCGCTATGTCTGCGGACGTACGGGGGAATCGGCGACGACCGGCGTCGTCGGGGGCAACGGCTTCGAGGCGCACAGCGTGGTGTGGCGCGGTGAGCGGGAGGTCATCCTGGGCTCGAGCAAGGGCCAGCTGGCGCGGTGGGACTTGGCCACGCAACAGTGGGCCGGCCCGATCCTGGGCGGGGCGCGCGGGCTCGTGCAGGAGCTGGCCGTCTCTCCTGACGGTCGGTATGCGGCCGGCTTCGACGAGCTCCCGGGCGTGCTCATTTGGGACCTCGACGCGAGCGCGTCGGCGCTCCGGCTCCCGATCGTGGACGCCAAAGGAGCGGTCTTCGTCACCGACCCCAGCGCAGGCGCTTGGGGCGGCCGCGCGCCCACCCTGCTCACGTGGAACCCGCTGACGCTCACCGAGTGGGTGTTCCCGATCAACGGGCCAGCCGTCTTGAACGCCAGCGGAGGCGTGACGGACCTCGCCTTTCTGACCGCTGAGGGTGGCGATGCCGAGCTCATCACCGCCGCTACGGGCGAGGTCCTGCGGCGCCGGGTCCTCGATGGGGGCGTCGACGCGGCCATGCGCGTGCCCGGCGTCGTCAAGCGCGTCGCGAGCGCCGGCAGTCGCGTGCTGGTGGGCGCGGCGTCGTTGCCACGAGCGCTCTGGTTCCCCGATGCGGTGGAGGCCCTCCCGAAGGAACCGACGGTGCCGATGGCCCGGGGGCTCGAGAGCGTCCGCGGGGGTCGAGTGCTCTACGGTCCCGACCTCGGCCCCCTGTGGCTGGTAGAGCCCGGTGGCGAGGTGGTCTGGCGCAGCGAGCTGAGCGTGGTGACGCTCGACACCGACGTCACGCCCGACGGCCGACACGTCGCGATCCTCGACAGCGAGGAGGGCGTCCTCCGTCACCTCTCGCTCCGAGAAGCGCCGGTCCTTCGACTGGTCAACTCGGACGTAGCGTGGCGCGCCGTGGCGATTGCGCCTCACGCGACCACCTACGCTCTGGCGGCGCTCGACCGGGTCGAGCTGGTGGACGAGCTCGGTGACCGGGTGGACGCTCTGGAGACGCAGGCGACGTCTCCGCTGGTCGAGGTCGCGTGGTCGGCGGCCGCTCGATGGATAGCCGCGGGCGCGCGCGACGGGACCACGTATCTCTGGGACGCGGCTACGGGCGTCATGCATGCCCGCTTCCGCGCGCAACGAGAGCGTGTGGCGGCGCTCGCGTTCACGGACGATGAGAGGACACTCGCCGCCGGGAGCTGGGATCGCACCGTACGGCTACACCGGCTGGACGGACTCAGTACGCCAACGGAGACGCTGGCCGCTCAGTTCCGCGCTCAGTGGGGCATGACGGTGGAGGAAGCGCTGCCCTAGCCCGAGCACGGGCTCGATCTCTCCGCCATCTTAACCGGGATTGACCGGCCCTCCGTTGGCCCCGACGATGCCTCCAGATCACACTTCCTGGAGGCCGTAGTCATGACCAGAACGCTCTGGCGCGCGTTAGTCTTGTCGCTTTCCGTCAGCAGCATCGCATCGGCCCGTGACGACGACGAGTACATCAAGTCGCTGGTGAGGGCCGCCGTCCAGAGCGGTGTGGAGTCGATGGATGTGTTCCACTTCGAGCCGGACGACGAGATCAAGGAGATCCTGAACCTGCTCCGCAACCAAGGAGAGGTGGCCAAGGCGGAGAAGCGCCTCACGGCCCACGAAGACACCCTGCGCAAGACACAACCGCAGAAGCTCCCGATCTACTTCCGCTTCCTCGCCCAGGTCCGGATGGAGAACAGAGACTTCCCCGGGGTCGTGCAAGCGGCAACCGAGTGCCTCAAGCAGAAGAAGGACAAACACAACGTCACCGAGCTCTGCTTCTTGATGCGCGCGGTCGCTCACGCCTGGCTGGACGACTATCGCGCGGCGCTCGCAGATGCGGCGCGGTTCAAGTCGGTAGCCGGGAGTCGCGAGGTGGCGGCCGTACAGGCCTGGGCCCACCTGAACCTCGGCGAGTGGGACAAGGCTGCGGCGGCGGCCAACCGAGCGATAGCGCTGCAGGAAGACAGCGCAACCGGAGCGAAGGGACGCTACCAGAACCCGGACATGTACTCTGGCTCCAGCGACGCGCCCTTCCCGGATGGACAGTGCTCGGACTTCTGGCCGCGCATCGCCATCGCCGTGCACACCGCGCGCCGCGAGGGGCTCGATGCAGGTCTGGCCCTCTGGTACCGGATCGCCGAGGAGCTGAACGCAAAGGCGAGCCGCACGAACGCGGACGCGGGTTTGGGGGGCGCGCGCATCGACCTGGCCCGGCCGACGATGAGCCTCCTCTACGCCCATGCCTCCTACCTGCTCGGCGAGGTGCACTTCGAGGCCAAGAACTACAAGGAGGCGACCTCGGGCGCGCTGAACGGGCTAGGCATGACCAGTTGGAAGGTGGAGCCCACCCAGGGCTGGCGCCTGCGCATGCACTCGCTCCGCGCGCGGGCCAGCGTTATGGCTAACAAATGCGACGCGGCGCTGGAGTCTGCCGAATGGCTGGTCGAGCAGCGCGACGCGCGCGGGAAGCCGCCCCCAGAGGCCAAGGTGGGAGCGGAGGTGCTGAAGACCTGCCGCGCCGAGGCGGGCAGCCCACTGGCGCTGCTACAGGCGGTCCGGGCCGCCGCGAAGTCGAACGACCAAGCAGCGGTCATCGACGCCGCGTCGAAGCTCCTCGCAATGGGCGATCGGCCGAAGGAGGAACGGCTCGAGGTGCTCGAAAGCCGTGCGGTAGCCTTCTTCAAGACCGATCGGCGTGCGGACGCCTTGGTGGACATCGACGGCCTCATCGAGCTCGCGCCGGAGAATCCGCGGTGGCATAGCCACCGTGGGGAGACGCTGGTTGTGCTCGGCCGCGGCGAAGAGGCGATCGCTGCCTTCACCGTCGCGATTGACGCCATCCGCGCGGCCGGAGAAGGGATGATTGACGCGTACACCGCGCTGGATCAGCGCTCCAAGCAGTACTACGGCGCCGGGCGCTTCGACGAAGCGCTGGCCGATGTGGACACCCTCCTCGTGTTCGACCGGAAGAACGGGGAGCGGTGGCAGAACCGAGGAGAGGTGCTCATCGCGCTGAAGCGGCATGCCGAGGCGCTCGAGCCGCTGGGCCAGGCGCTGGAGATCGATCCCAACAACGTCCTCGCCCTTCGCTTTCGCGCTGACTGCCACGAGGCTTTGGGCAACGCCCACGAGGCCGACGTGGACCGAAAACGCGCTCAGGCCATCGAGGACCTGGCCGAGTAGCCGAGCGTCCGACTCTCTCCCCCGTCTTAACTCCCACAGTGATCGCTTGTGAACGCCGGTTGGCGCCGGTAGCGTCTCGTCAACTCGGCAAGAGTCTCCGCAACGAGCGCGACCGGCGCATGGACACTTGTGTCCGAAACCCTGTTTTTCCAGCAATTGGAGCATACTCATGATCAGGATCCCCTTGGCACCACTCGTGGTAGTCGCCGCCGCGGTCGGTTGCGAGAAGGCCAGCGAAGCCGCTGCCGATACGTCCACAACCGCGGTTCAGTGCCCACAGAACGCGGCTCAGATCCCGGGCACCGTCGACTGTGCCTGCCTGGTCGGCTTCACGGCGAAGGGCGAGGTGTGCGTAGCGGACGGGGATGCGTGCGGGGTGGGCGAGGTGGCCGGCGACGACGTCTGCGTTTGTGACACCGCCGGCGGTTACGTCTTCGATCAGAAGACGAGCAGCTGCGCCAAGAACCCGTGTGACGCCGGTTATTCCCCTGACACAAACGGCAACTGCTCAGACATCGACGAGTGCTACCAGCAGCTCCACGACTGCGACGCCAACGCGCGGTGCTTCAACGAGCCCGCGTCGTATCGGTGCGAGTGCAACACCGGCTTCGACGGCGACGGAAAGACGTGCACGGCGGCCACGTGTGACCCCGGCTACGAGCTGAATGCGGCCGGGAACTGCCTCGACATCGACGAGTGCTCGAAGGGGCTCGACAACTGCGCGGCCTTCGAAGACGGCGGACTCTGCTCGAACAACACCGGGTCCTTCTCGTGCAGCTGCAAGGCCGGCTTCGAGGGTGACGGCACCGCGTGTACCTGTCCGAAGGGGACGTCTCTCGGTGACTCGGGGGCGTGCGTGGATGCCGACGAGTGCGCGCTCGGGCAAGACGACTGCGCCGACGCCGCCGCGGGCGGCAAGTGCGTCAACAAGTTCGGTGGCTTCTACTGCGCCTGCGAACCGGGCTTCGACGGTGATGGCAAAGCCTGCGCGTGCCCGCCGGGACGTGAACTGAGCGCGACCGGGACCTGCGTGGACGTGGACGAGTGCGCCAAGGGGCAGGACGATTGCGCCGACGCGGCGGCCGGTGGGCTGTGCATCAACAAGGCGGGCGGCTTCGCCTGCGGGTGCGCGGCGGGGACCGTCGGCGACGGCAAGACCTGCGTCGAGACGACGTGTGACCCGGGTTACGCCGAGAACTCCAGTGGCGCGTGCGTAGAGATCGACAACTGCCAGAGCGGCGCGAACGACTGCGCCCTCGCCGCGGATGGCGGGATCTGTACGAAGACGGGGCCTGGGAAGCACGTCTGCAAGTGCAAGGCAGGCTTCGTGGGCGACGGCAAGTCGTGTGCCTGTCCGGCTGGGACCACGCTCACGGCGTCCGGCACCTGCGCCGACCTCGACGAGTGCACGACGGGGCAGAACGACTGCGCGCCCGCCGCGACCGGTGGAACGTGCACGAACAAGGCAGGCGGCTTCGTCTGCGTCTGCAAGATCGGCTACGAAGGCGACGGCAAGACGTGCGCGCCCACGACCTGCGATCCCGGCTACATCACGAATTCGTCGGGGACCTGCGTGGACCTGAACGAGTGTACGACGGGCCAGAACGACTGCGCACCCTCCACGGCCGGCGGCCAGTGCGTCAACAAGCCCGGCTCCTTCGAGTGCACCTGCAAGGCGGGCTTCACCGGCGATGGCAAGATCTGCGGGTGTGCACAGGGTTACGAGGTCGGTCCGAGCTCCTGCGTGGACGTGAACGAGTGCACGACCGGCCAGAACGACTGCGCACCCGCCACGGCCGGCGGCCAGTGCGTCAACAAGCCCGGCTCCTTCGAGTGCACCTGCAAGGCAGGCTTCACCGGCGATGGCAAGACCTGCGGGTGTGCACAGGGTTATGAGGTCGGTCCGAGCGGGTCCTGCGTGGACGCCAACGAGTGCACGGCCGGGACCTCGACCTGCGCGCCCGAGGCGCAAGGCGGCAAGTGCTCGAACAAACCAGGCAGCTTCACCTGTTCGTGTCTACCCGGCTGGGAAGGCGATGGGACCACCTGCAAGGACAAGGACGAGTGCGCGCTGAACACGGACAACTGCAACCAGATCTGCACGAACACGCTGGGCTCCTTCGAGTGCAGCTGCAACCCCGGGTACCAGAAAGACCTGAACGCGTGCCCAGACATCAACGAGTGCGCCAACCCGGAGTCCGTCGGTTGTTACGGCTTCTGCGAGAACGTCGGCGGGAGCTACAACTGCTGGGGTAACGGCGGGATCAGCTCGCTCGAGGTGGCGGACGGCCCTTATCCCGACATGCAGTGCGCCGGCAGCATCGGCCCGGACGCCATCTACTATCAGACGCACCAGACCAGCTACGAGGTCGACTGTCGCTGTCCGCAGGGCGCCTCCGAGCCAGGCACCAAGTACTGTTCGGCCCCGTTCGGTGCGGCGCAGGGCGGCTTCCATCTCGGCGACGGTCCGCGGGTCTCGGACCACTCGAGCGGCGCCATCAACGGCTGCGCCACCGACTACCTGAGCGAAGAGGTCTACTTCGGCGTGACCTGGGGTGATTTCCTCGACAGCACACGGGGTTACATCATGGCCGTGGACCCGCTCACGGGTGACCGCCGCGTGGTGTCGGGCTCGTACCTCTCGCCGACCGACGGCGTCGTCCATGTGGGCGCCGGGAACCGCTTCGACGAGATCAAGGACATGGCGATGGGCCCGGACGGCTTCCTGTATGTCTTCGAGAGCTCGCTCCCGGGCGGCGGCTCGCAGCCCGACGACACCAACCCCGAGCTGAAGAGCCGCTCCATCTACAAGGTCGACCTCACCACGGGTGACCGGACCCTCGTCTGGAACCAGCGCACGGACGAGCTGACGCAGTTCGTGAGCTGCCCGAACGGCAACCCGGTGGCGAGCGGGATCCCGGTGGTCGACATCCAGATCCACGGCTTCGAGCTGGACGAGCAGGGCAACTTCCTCCTGGCGACGAACGACAACACGGCGCCCCAGGCGGGCGAGGGCTTCATCCGGGTCGGCAAGGACGGCAAGAGCTGCGCGTGGATCACGCGCTCGGGCACCAAGCCCGGCAACCTGCTCTTTGACGTCACCGCGGGCGCAGGCTCGGGCGTCACCGTCGCGGCCGGCTTCGACAGCGGGTTCGGCTACAAGGACGGCTTCATCTATGCGACTGACTTCCTCACGAAGCGTCTCTACAAAGTGAACGTGGCCACGGGGCAGCGCTCCATCCTGTGGTCAGGCCAGACACCGCAAGTCGGTACGGGCCCCGGCGTCGGCGTGCACCAGTTCTTCTACTACCCGCACTTCGGCCTCTGGATCGCGGGCGGCAACGAGGCCGGCACACCATCGACGGCGTCGCTCTTCGACCCGGAGTCCGGCGACACGTGGGACTGGATGTACAAGAAGCCCGACGGCGCGATCGATCCCGGCGGCTCCTCGCAGCTCGGCACCAACAACGCGAACTGGGGCGGTCCGGTCGGCATCGAGACGAACCAGATCCGCGGCCCGATCCTCGGCACACAGTTCTCCACCCTGCTCCATCGCCCCTGGTGCATCTCCCCCGTCGAGCCGAATCGACTGCTCGTGGCCACCGACCAGGTGGGCGTGGTGAAGGTGGAGGTCGAGACGGGGAACTCGATGAACTTCTCGCTCTAGGTGGGGAGAGCTCGCGGCGCCCGCGCCCTCCCCTACCGGGGGTTGACACGCCCTTGGGGGGAAGGGAGAAGTACTCGCGACGGGCCGTCCTGAGGCTGCGTGGGCGCCGCGAGATGTCACGGATAATCTCACCGAAGCGCGAGAGCGCGGAGGTGAACCGGGCCGGGGAGCTCAGTTGCCCCGGCCCCAGCTCGAGATTCGCGCGCGTCCCCCGGGTGGCTTCGAGTCGGATGCCCGTTTCGGAGGACGCGTCATGTCGCATCAGCAACCGCAGTTTCCCTGGCTTTGGGCCACAGTCCTGGGCCTGGTGACCGCCACGGCCGTCGCCAACGCCGCGCCGCCTGCCTGGCCCGCGTACTTGGGCAGTCCTCCGGGCTTGTGGCGGGTGGATGACCCCGAGGTCCAGGAGTTCGCCGAGGTCGAGATGCCCCTGGCGGGTCGTGACACGCCGCATCTCGTTCGCGGTCGCGTCTTCGTGGGCGACACGAACGCCCCGGGCCTCACGACCGAGACACCTAGGGCCGAGGTCTGGTCGATCGTGAAGGGCCTGTTCCCAGCGCCGGGCTGGACTGTGGCGTTCGCCGAGACCGCCGCGGTCACGATGCGCTACCGAGCCGGCGCCGTGGAGGCGTGGGCTCGGATCGGATACGGGGATCCCAGCGACATGCGCCTCACCGTGGTCGAGCTCGCTGCGCAGACCCGGCGCCACACACTGCCCCCGCCGGCCTCGAAGCCAGAAGCGCTGAAGGCGCCGGCAGACATCCCCTACCTCACCCCCCTGCCGGGTTCCAAGCTGGTCAGCGGCGGCTACGACGCGGTGCCGCTGCGCGTGGTGCTGCCAGGAGAGCAGGAGGAGACGGTGCTCGCGATGGGCGTGCACGAGCGACTGTACGCCGGGCCGGCAGAGAATATTTCGCCGCTCCAGGTCACCGAGATCTACGGCCCGGCGCTGCGCGAGGCCGGGTGGACGATCGTAAGCGAGGCGCGGGGCAGCTTCCTCGCGCACTACGCGAAGAACGGCAGGGACGTCTGGGCCGTCGTCGGCTCCGGCATGGGCGACCTCTCCTTCCGCGTGGCCGACGCGGGCGCGGTCGACCTGGGCGCGCAGCTCCGGAAGGACTGCCGGGCGAAGCTCGACGGGGTGCTCTTCGACTTCGGCAAGGCCACGCTCAAGGCGGAGTCCACGTCGGCGCTGCAGAGAGCGAGCGCCGCGATCCAGGCCGCGCCGGAGCTGGGGCTCGAGGTGCAGGGGCACACCGATAGCGTGGGCGGGGCTGCAGACAACCAGAAGTTGTCCGAGGCGCGCGCGCGGGCCGTGATGACGTGGCTTACGACCCACGGCGTGCCAGCCGCTCGACTCACGAGCGCTGGATACGGGAAGACGCGCCCAGTGGCGTCCAACGAGAACGCCGATGGCCGCGCCCTCAACCGACGGGTCGAGCTGGTCTGCCGGGCCACTCGGTAGCGCCCACGATGATCGCGGCCCCTGGCTCGGAGTCCCCACAGGGTGCCACGACCGTGACGCCTCCTGATGCCGTGGCAACTGTGGCGCTGCAGCTGCACCTCGCGGGCTCGCTGGATCCCTCCACGGAGCCGTTCGTGTCGCACACGGGACCGAGCGCCTCCGACTACGTGCTCGCTCTGAACGTGCCCTACGCGCCGATTCAGGCTCTGCGCGCCGACCTCGAGCGTGCGCTCGCTTTGCGCCTGGATCACCAGAAGAGCTGGGACCCGCGCGGTGAGGCACACGTCACCACGATTACGCCACCCGAATTCGCCGATGTCTTGAGCCAGCAACTGAGCGTGGACGAGATCGACGCCATCGCGCGCACCGAGGACATTCAGTCCTCGGACCTCGTCGTTCTGGGGCTGGGCTCGGGCCGCAAGGAGATCGAGGGGCGCACGGAGGAGACCTTCTTCGTCATCGTGGACTCGATGAGGCTGCGCCGGATCCGGCTGGAGGTCTGGCAGCTCTTCGTGCGCAAGGGGGGAGCCGCTGAGGCCTGGGATCCCACCTGGTTCTTCCCGCACGTCACGGTTGGTTACACTCTGCGCGACCTGCACGAGCCGGACGTGATGAAGAACGTGCGCAGCTCATACGATCCGCGCTTCCGCCTGGAGGTTCGCTAGGCCCTCAGGCGGGCTGCGCTCCGCCGCACGCTCCACAGAACCGCGCGCCGGGCCGCAGCGCCGCGCCACAGGCGGTGCACGGCGTGGTCTCGACAGAAGGCACGCTCACGGCGGCCACCGTTGCCGCGGGCGCGGCCCGCGACGCCGCGACTTGGGCCATGGCCGCGAGGGACCCCGTGACCACAGACTCGGAGGCTCCCCGGGTGCCCGCCTCGGCGAGCCGGGTGAGCCGCTCGAGCTGGGCGCCCAGCGTGCCCTCGGTGGCGCGCGCTTGCGTGGCCATGAGGTCCCGTAGCTCGGACGCGTGGCGTTCGGCGTCGGCGTGACGCGAGGCGGTGCTCTCTGCCTCCGCGAGGCGCGCGAGCGCGTCGGCGAACGCCGCGCCCCCTTCCGACTTGGCCAGCTCCACCGCCTGCAGCGCCAGCGCGGCCTTTGCGTCCAGGCCCTTCAACGCGGCGATCCGCTCCTGCTCACGCTTCGCGTCGTCGGCCGCCATCTCCCGCTCGAGCTCGGCCATGGCGCGCAGCTTCTCCGTCTGTCGAGCCACCTCGCGGTCGGCCGTCTCCACGTCCAGGCGTCGTCGGCGCTCGTGGTCGTCGAACGCAGCGCCGCTCGCGGCTCGTGCGGCCGCGGCCGCGGCCTGAGCCCGCTCGAGATCCAGCTCGATCGCCTGTCGGGTGCGCTCCGCCTCCAGAGACAGCCGGGCCCTCTCGAGACCCGCGTCGTGCTCCGCCGCGCTCCACCGGCGAGCCTGCGTGTGCTCCTGCGCCTCTACCTCGACGTCGCGGCCGTACGCGCGGTCGGCAGACTCCACCTCGCGCTGGGCGCGGCGGGTCTCGAGCGTGGTGGAGGCGTCTCGACGGGCACCCGCGGCATCGAACGCAGCGGCTCGGTCCGCGAGCCCCTCGCGCGCGGCGCGATCCGCCAGAGTGGCGGTGTCCCGTGCGAGCGAGTCCTCGAGCCGCAGGCCGGCCTCCCGCCGGCCCTCGACAAGCCCTTCCCGGACCTCTGCCAGACGGTGCTCGCGCTGCACCGCCTGCTGCGCCAGAGACTGCGCCAGAGCCAGGCTCTCGAGGTCGAGCTCGCTGGCGCGCTGCTGCAGCCAATCACGCCCGAGCCCGAGCGCTTCACGCGCCCTTCCCAGGTCGGCCCGAGCGCCGAGCAGCCAGGCGCCGTGCTTCGTACGGAGGTCGAGCACGTCCAGCGCCCCGAGGTTGAGCCCGAAGGCGGCCAGCGCCAGCTCGAGGTCTGCTTGCATGGCCCCGGCGAGCCCGGCGAACCCCGAGGCCGAGGCGAGCACTCCGAAATCCACGGTTCGTACGTAGGCGGCGGCTGCGCCCGCCAACGCGGCGTGGAGCGCCTCCACGCGGAAGTCGGGGTTTGCGCCCACCACGCGGACCACCAGGTCCACCTCGAGCTCCTCGCCGTCGCGGGAGAACAGGGGCTGCGCGGCGGCCGATGGCGCAGTGAACGCCGCGCCGCAGCCGGTGCAGAAGCCGTGGGCGTCTGCGATCGAGCTGCCGCAGGCCGAGCACGCGCGCTCCGGCGCCATGGCCGTGGGCTGCCGCGCACCGCACCCATCGCAGAAGATGAGCGCGCTCGGGAGCTCGCGCGCGCAGCCCACACACGCCCGGACGCGCGGGGCACGTCCGGTGCCGAGGCACACGTTGAAGCTGACTGTGGCGGCGACTGGCGCCAGCGTCACGGAGACCGCGAGGCCATACCGCGGCCCGAGGCTGTCTTCGAGGGCGTCCCGAACCGCGCGCTCGGCCTCGGGGTAGCTGAAGCGCTCGGCCTCCTGGAGCTTCTCGAGCCGCAGGGTGGCGATGCGGCCCACCTCGGGGCGCAGCAGGTCGTGGAGGTCCTGGGCGGCGAAGCCCGCCCGGTCGCCCACGACGTTGGCGAGGAACGCGGCCATGCGCGCCTTGTCTCCGCGGGGCAGATGGAAGGTGCAGAGCACCTGGGTGGCGAGGCTGCGCCCGTCTCGGGAGCCGCGTGTGGTCACTGCGAACGGGACGGGAACCGGCCTCTGGTCCACGAGGAAGAGCGCAGTGCGATCGTCGCGGGGCCCCCCAGAGGTGAGGTCGTGGAAGAACCGGGCGATCCGCTCGAACAGCGTAATCGTGGTGCGTTCGCCTGGGGGGAGGACGCGCTCGAGGACTCCGTCCACGACCACGAGCCCCACGGTGCCCGCGGGGACGACCAGCGTGCGGGTGCCGAGGAAGCTGCGACAGTCTTCCGGGTCCACGCGGCGGATGAACTCGCCGTCGGGCCGTAGCCACTGGCCTTCGCTTACGACGCCTTGTGCCCGCGCGCCCTCGGGACTCGCCCCGAGATCCTGGCCGCACTGGCTGCAGAACGCGCTCGACAGCGGGACCCGGGCGTTGCACTTCGCACAGAACTGCACCGGCTCGAGGTTCTGGCCGCATGCCGTGCAGAAGCGGCTGCCCGCGGCGTTCGGGCGCTGGCAGTGCGGGCAGGGACTCGAATCGATAGCCATCGGGTTGCTCCTGGGGAGTGACTGTTGCCCTTCGGGCATGGCAGCGTAGTGTCCGGATCTTCCGCGCGCAACCAACGGCCCGGGCCGAGGTTTGACTCGGTCTACCTGCAACCGATAGGTTTCTCGAACCTCCGGTGGCGGCTGGGGGCCGGAGGTACCATGCGAGCACTCACGACGACCACGCGCGGCGTCATACTGACCGCGACGCTGGCGGGGCTCGGCTGCTCGCTTCCCTCCGTCGAGGACTTCATCAAGAGCCCCACGGAGGAAGAAGACACCTTCGCGCCGCCGCCTCCCCCCACCTTCGATCCCGTCGCCGGGTTCGAGGTGGTGGAGATCATCCCCGATGTGGGCATTCCGAAGGGCTTCGACCTCGTCGAGATTCACGGTGGCGGATTCCGTGAGGACTCGCGGGTGTTCTTCGGTGGGAGCGAAGCGGTCCAAGTGACCGTCGCGAGCGCCGGGGTGCTCTATGTGCTCACGCCCCCGCACTCCCCGGGCCTCGTGGCGGTCCGCGTGGTGAATATCGACGGGACCACGGCGGAGCTCAGCCCGGGCTTCGCGTACACGGATCCTGTGGCGCTCACGGCGATCACCCCGTCAGAGGGCCCCTCGCAGGGAGGGATGCCCGTTCAGCTAACGGGGCGCGGGCTCTCACTCGCCACCGCGGTGCTCGTGGGCGGCCGGGAGGTCGTCTCGCTGCAGGTCCTGGACGACACGTCGGCCCTGGCGGTCCTCCCCGGACGGTCCCGCGCCGGGCTCGTGGACCTACACTTGGTGACGCCTTTCGGAACGGCCGAGCTCCCGAAGGCGTACCGTTACCTCGACGACCTCTCCCTCGCGGGCCTCTCCCCGTTGGCTGGACCGGCAGCCGGCGGGGGCACGCTCACGCTCGTGGGCCGCGGTCTCGCGAACGCCGTGAAGGAACCCGGGGACTCCCTGGCTCCTCGGGTACTGCTCGGCGGCCTCGATGCGCCCGTCCTCGCGGTGGCGTCAGACGGGTCACGCGTGGTGGTTCGAACGCCCGCCGGCGCCGCTGGACCCGCGGATCTCGAGGTCGTGACTCACACGGGCAAGCTGCGCCTCGAGGGCGCGTATCGGTGGCTCGATGGCTCGGAGCAGGCCGGGTTCCTGGCCGTGCACCCGCCCGCGGGGCCGTCCACAGGCGGGGCGGAGGTACAGCTCGCCGTCGTTGGAGGCTCAGCGCAGCTCGACGTACCCATCGTGCGTTTCGGGGCGTCGGTCGCCACCGTGCTGGAGAGCAGCGCGGGAGCTGGAGGCTATTGGAACATCACGGTCGTGGTCCCTCCGGGTCCCGCGGGTGCGGCCGAGGTGAGCGTCACGGACGTCCCGGGCACCGCGACCTACGACTACTACGCCGCGCTGGGGGTCAGCTCCGTGTCTCCGGCGGTGGGGTCGCGCGCGGGCGGCGCTCGGGTCACGCTCGAAGGTACGGGGCTCGAGGCCGTAGACGAGGTGCTGTTCGGAGGGTTGCCCGCCACTTCCCTCGAGCACACCGACGAGGGTCACCTGAGAGTGACGACCCCGGCCGGGAGCCCCGGGCCGGTGGACGTGATCGTGCGCTCTGGCGGCGGGGCCAACGAGGCCCTTCGAGCCGGCGGCTACGAGTACAGGGCGGGGAGTGCGGCGCTCCACGCGCTGGACCCCGCGCGGGGCGCCATCGCAGGGAACACGTTGGTGCGCCTCTACGGCACCGACTTTCCCGAGGATGTCACGGTTGATTTCGGCGGCGCTGTAGTCGACTCCGTGGAGCGCGTGTCGTCCAGCGAGCTGCGGCTGAGGTCGCCCCGAGCTACCGAGGTGGGGCTCGTGGACGTGAGGGTCAGCGGCTCCGGGCTCGACCAGACGCTGCACCAGGGATTCAGCTACTTCGATCCGGTCAACGGCTACGGCGGCACCTGGGGAGAGCCCATCGACGGCTCGCTCAACGTAACGGTGGTCCAGAGCGGGACGGGGGACCGGGTAGCTGACGCGCTGGTCGTGGTGGGGTCGGCCTACCCGCCCCGCCTCGCGGGTTATACGGACGATCGAGGCCAGGTAACGCTCTCGGCGTCTGACCTCGAGGGGCGCCTCGACGTCACCGCCGCCAAAGCCGGCTTCTCCGCGAGCAGCATCATGGCCTTCGACGCCGAGAATGCGACGCTCATGCTCGCAGGGCCGGCTCCTCCCGCTACGGGCCCGGGGCCCACGCCCCTCCTCCCGGGAACGATCGTGGGCACAGTGGACGGCGTGGGTAAACACCTGCGGCTCCCCCCATGGCCTTGCGCAGAGATCGCCGGCCGTCAGCTGGGCTTCTGCGGTTCGTGCGAAGCAGACGCCGACTGCCCGGGGACCGCCCCGCTGTGCACGCGGGTCACCGGCGCGCGGCCCTTCTGCTCGGCGGCGTGCGCTGCGGACGCCGACTGCTCGCGCGCGTCGTCGTACACCGGCGCGGACCCCGACTTCGTGTGCAGTCAGGTAACGGATGGCGCCGCTGAGCCCCGTTGCGTGCCGTACGCGGGGCGCAGCCGGGCCGAGTGCCACGTGAGCAACTCGAGCTACATGCAGAGCCCGCCGGCCGTGCAAGTCGGCGGCGTCATCGACCTCGCGTCCAGCGAGCGCGAGTTCGCGCTGGTGGGCACGCGACTCGGCGAAGTCGCCGTCTACTGCCTAGCAGGCGGCTATCGCGAGACGTCCGAAGGGCCGGTCTTCAAGCCGGTCCTTCTGGGGGTCGCACGCCACCGAAGCGTGCTCCCGGGGGCCGCCGACGGCGGTACTCCGACTCCGCCCACGGAGGTGGATATCGTCCTCGATATTCCGCTGACCTCCACCGTGGATGTGTATTTCGGCCGCCAGCCGCTCGCGGCCTCGGGCCCGAACGAGACCCTGCTCTTCGCCAGCATCGACCTCGGCAGCGACGGGTTCATCCCCTTGGCCGGGCAACGCGCCCCGCCCACGGTCACCGCGTTGTCGGTGACCGGCCTACCATCACTCACCTCACCGAGCCTCGTCGGCAGCGAGTACGTCTTCTACGGGATGTGCAATACGCCCACGGGAAACAGCGCGCTGCCCGAGGCAGACGTCCAACGCGTGGGTATCTCCGCGCTGGAGCTGGGCGAGGCGCTGGTGAACGCCACCGGGAGCCCTGAGGCGTGGTCGGTGGAGCCGGTCGGCGCCGAAGCGAAGATCATGGCTGCCGTTGCGCTGGGGACCGAGGGCGGCGTCCTGGCCGGCACCCGCGACGGCGCCGTCCTGCATTTCGACGGAAGCTACTGGTCGCCGCAGCCGATCACGCGGGGTCCCGCGTTGTTCGCGGCCGCCTCCACCGGTCAGGCCTCCGGGGGCACAGTCGGCGCGCTGCTGGCCGGGGACGAGGGGCGCGTAGTGCATTGGGATGGCGACACGTGGTCGATCGAGTCCACCGGGCCGCACCTGCACCGGGGCATGGCGCGGGTCGAGCCAGGCCGCTACGCCATCGTTGGCCGGTATAGCCTCCTCGAGGGCGCGCCGGGTGAATGGGAGGAGATCCCGGTCGGCCCGCCGAAGGACCTCACCGCCGTCGCCGCGTGGTCCACGCCCAGCTGCTCGCCCGGCCAGGCCGCTGCGGCCCCCGACGAGTGCCGCACCGCGCTGGCGGTGGGCCTGTTCGGCGCCGTGCTCAGCCGCGCTCCAACGGGAGACTGGGAGGTGGCCGAGGTGCCCGTCCACGAGCACCTCCGGGCGGTGACCACGCTCGTTGGCGGCCGCGCCGTCGCTGTTGGAGATCGCGGCACGGCGCTGCACCTCGAGAACGGCGAGTGGCTCACCCGCCCCACGGGCACAGCGGTGGACCTATATGCCGTGGCCAACGAGGGCGAGACCATCTACGCCGCCGGTGATAACGGGACGGTGGTGGCGTTTGATGGTGACACCTGGAAGGTGGTCGCGGAGGAGTCCGCCAACGCTGGCCTGCGCGCGCTGGTGTACGCGGGCGCAGGCGGTCCCGCCGCCCGCTGGATGGCGCTCGGAGAGCCAGCGATTCGCGTCGGTCCTTTCCTCGACGTGCCCGCTTTCACGGCGCCCGCGCTGGGCGGCCCATGGCTCGGATATCGTTTCGCTTGGACCCACGAGGGCCGCTCACCGGCCTTCCACTCGCTCCGGATTTATGGTCAGGCCGGGGTGATCTGGTCGATCACGGCGCCAGGCGGCCTCCGCGAGCTCGTGCTCCCAGACCTCAACAGCATCGGGGGTGAGACCTTGGTGCCAGCGGGGCCAAAGTCCGCGCTCATGACCAGCGCGGACCACCCGGCGTTCGATATCGACGGCTTTAGCACAGAGGTCGTGAACGTGGGGGCCTGGCACGCGTGGACTTACCGCCTGCACGACTTCGACCAGACAGCGGGCTTGGACTTCCTCGAGTGAATCGCGCTAGGCGCCGTTAGGCGTCAGTCGCCCTGTCCACTCCCACGGAACCAGTCCTCGCGGTGCTTGAAGAGCGAGTTGAACGTGGTGAGCGACCCGTAGCACCGCGTGACGTAGTGTTGAAAGGCAACGCGATCCGCGTCGTCGAGCCCGGCGTGCGAGTTGATCTTCTGCTCCAGCACTCTCAGGTTGTCTCGGATCATGACCACCTTGTGCAGGAGGGCGTCGATCGGGAACTCCTTGTCCTGAGTCCCTGGCGTCCCCGGGCGCACGATGATCTTTCCGCCCTTGAAGCGATCGAGGGGCTCGGCTGTGCCTATCCCCAAGATGTCATCAATGGCTTCGCGCAGAAGCTCCCTGAGCTCTCCTCGATTCATCTTCCCCTCCGATCCGGTCTGCTCAGAACGCGCCTGCGGCGGCGAGTCTTGTCCCTGGGACACCGGGGTGTTCCCCCATGTCAGCTCGATTGACTCGTTGTCCCGCTGCGCAGAGCGCTCCCGCCGGATGAGCTCTTCTCGAGCCCTGTCAGGTGCTACCGGCGTGGGCGAGGGGCTCCTGTACGCCGTGGCGGCCGTGGCCTCGAAGGGGTCGACTTTGGGGCGGGGACGCTGAATCGACGCCGGCTGGGCCGCGGCAGGCGCGACCTCCGGGCGCGGAACGTACACGTCGCACTTGTACATGGACGGCGTTATCGAGCCCGCTCGAGGCTTCACACCGCAGTGCCCATAGGTCTTGGGGCCGCTCCCATAGTCACGCACGAACTTCAAGCACGCGCCGCAACGCCCCGCAGTGATCTCCCAGTCGCCCACGGGGGCCGAGACTGCCAGAAGCGCCCGGTACCGCAAGGGGCGCGCTCGTGGTGCCTCTTTCAGGTGGTCGTCAGAGATCGGCCTGCGCGTCGCGACGCTCCGTGAAGATGCCGGGCAGGACCCGCGTAGCTCGCTCGATCAAGGGGACCAGTTGGCGAACGGTGGCGCCTCGGAGCGCCATCGCTGCGGCGACGGTGGGGACGGTGGGCCGCGGTGCGGGGCAGGTGCTGCACGCCGCGTCGTCGCCAGCTCGGTGGGAGGCATGAAGGCGGCGAAGGGCGACCATCTGCTCCCCATTCCAGAGGTCGCGAAGACCGGTCTCTCGCAGGTTGCCGATGCTGCGGCCCAGGCCGCCGAAGTGGTAGCAGGGGTAAACGTCGCCCGTGTATCGCACGAGCATCGGGCCCCGCCAGAGGAAGTGGCAGGGCGCCACGCGCCGCTCCCCGTCGAGGGCGTACGTCCGATGCTCTGGCAGGCCGATGTCTTCGTCTTTGACGCGAACCTCGTCGATCCCGGGAACGCCCCGCCACCTGGCGACGAACGCTGCCTCTTCGTGGGCGTTGTGCCGCAGCCGGATGAACTGGACCACGAGGGTCGATGGCGTGCCCTTTGCCAACTTGAGCCGGCCGAGCTCCTCCACGTTCTGGACCACGCGCTCAAAGCGCCCTCCGACGCGGTAGCGGCCATAGGTGGCCGCGGTTGCGCCGTCGATCCCAATCAGCACGTGATCCGGCGCTGCATCCAGGAGCGCGCGGCGACGAGCCTCATTGAGCAACGTCCCGTTGGTGGAGACGACGGTGTGGAGTCCGAGGGAGTGGCAGCGATCCAAGATCGCGAACAGCCTCTCGTCCATGAGCGGCTCACCAAGCCCGTAGAGGTAGACGTGGTCACCGCCGAGGCTCGCGTGATCATCAAGGAGGGGCCAGAGCAGATCGTCTGGGAGGTCGGCGTTGGGATAACCGCCGCCGGTCCGGGGGCACATGGGGCAGAGGAGGTTGCACCGCACGGTGGTCTCCACCATGAGGGCAGACGGCCCAACCACCGCATCGGCGGTGCCGCTCAGGTATTGGCCGATCAGCTGGGCGCGTAGCAACGGGTGGCGAGGCACGACAACTCCTCCGGTTCGACGCATGGCGCCGGGATCGCTCCCGAAGCCATACCGCGCGCGACCTCGCCAAGATCCGAGCCGAGGCTATTCCTCGTCGTCGTCGTCGAACTTGTTCCCGCGGCCGCGCTCGTGCTCCTTCTCCCGCTCTCGACGGGAGCCGCGGTCCCGCTCCTTCGGGGGTTCCGGGGCCGCCGGTGGACCGAAGCCGCCGCCGCCGCCGCCGCCGAAGCCGCC
>SXGT01822321.1_pt1 | contig 25167 bp, 21 predicted proteins | sample 3176221 | NCBI WGS metagenome assembly SXGT01 (sample SAMN11356862, study PRJNA531348) | freshwater metagenome | isolation source: freshwater sample F1-120 | place: China: Fuxian Lake, Yuxi | collected 2017-12-25
CGCGACGCCCGCGGCCCGCGCAAGGGCGCCGCGCTCACCCAGCACACCGGGCTGCCGCCAATGCCGCACGCCGATCGCGCGCGCGGACCGAAGCGGCGGCCGACCAAGGGCCGCTGATGGCGCTCGGCGACTTCGCCCCGCAGGCAAGGGCCTATGCGGCCCGGCCGGGGTATCCCGACGAGCTGGTCGATCTCCTGCTCGATCGGGCGGACGTCGCCGGTGGCGATCACGTCGCCGACCTCGGCGCCGGCACCGGCATCTTCACGCGCGAGCTGGCGCGCCGCGAGCTGACCGTGCACGCGGTCGAACCGAGCGAGGCCATGCGCGGGCAGGCGCCGAACATGCCGCAGGTGCGCTGGTACCCAGGCACCTTCGAGGACACCGGGCTCGAGACCGGGTCGATGCGCTGGGCGACAGCGGCCCAGGCCTTCCACTGGGCCGATCCGGCCCGCGCGCTACCCGAGCTGCACCGCATCCTCGCGCCCGGCGCCTGCTTCACCTGCCTGTGGAACGACCGTCGCGATCACGACAGCGCGATGCTGCGCGCGGTGATGGACGTCATCCGCGGTGAGGCACCCGAGTTCGACGAGCGCTACCGCGACCACGACTGGACGGCGACGCTGCTCGTGGGGGGCTGCTTCGAGGACGTCGTCACCGACGAGGTCCACCACGTCGTGGCCATGGGCCGCGACCGCTTCCGCGGCCTGTGGCGCAGCCACAACCACCTGACCGAGACCGCGGGCCCGGCGCGACTGCCGCGGGTGCTGGCCGCGATCGACGCGCTCACCGCCGACGTCTCCGAGATCGCCGTGCCCTACGTCACCCGCGCGTTCACGGCCCGCGCGGTCGCACGCTGATCGTCGATCGGCTACGATCAACTGCAATGGCGCGCGCGCCTGTGCTCGTGAGCGGAGGCCTGCTGGCCCTGCTCGCCGCATGTCCGCCCGATCGCGCCGACGTCCTGCAGTGCGGCGTCGTGGCCCACGACGCGCTGGTGGCGTGTCCGAGCGAGCGAGCGCTCGCCACCCACCTGCGCGAGCGCTGGGGGCTGAGCCAGCAGGCCGAGATCACGCCGCGTTGCCTGCCCGGACACTTCGGCGGCGCTGGCTGGCTCATCGAGGCCAGCGCGACCGATGCCGGCGCCACCGCCTCGGCGCTGTTCGTGCTGCAGCCGTCGTGCGGCGCCCTCACCGACGCCTCGCTCCATCCCGGGCCGCTCCACGAGGCGACCTACGAGCTGTACGACCTCGACGGCGATGGCGTCGACGAGGTGCTCGCCCGCACGACCGAACGCGACCCGGTCGGCACGTCGACGAGCCTGGAGGCGCTACGGATCGGCGGCGGCCGCTTCCACCGCGGGGGCAAGATCCGCATCGCCTACCAGGGCGTCGATCCCGACCTGCCCGACAAGCCGCCGCTCACCTGCACCGGCACGGTCCGGTTCCTGAACCACCCCGACAAGGGCTGGCTGGTCGAGATCACCGCCACCCGCTCGCTCGAATCCGCGCTCTGTCTGGCCACCGGAGCTCATCGCTTCGAGCTCGGCCTCCACGGCCTGCGCCGGCGCTGAGGGACGCAACCGCGGCCGAAAACGCGAACGGCGCGCTGTCGCCAGCGCGCCGTCCTGGATGTGACGATCAGCTCGGCTCAGTTGGTGCCGGGCGGGTTGAGGAGGCAGGAGGTCAGCTCCTCGGTCTCGGTCCAGCCGCACTCGCCGTCGGCCTGCGGCTCGCAGGTGGCGTCGCGGTAGCACGCGTACTCGGGACGGAACTCGCAGGTCGAGATCGCGCCCTCGTTCTCGCTGCAGATCTGACCCGAGCAGCCGCCGACGAAGCAGGTCTTGGCGTCGACCGCGCGGAAGTAGAACTGGGTGGCGGTGCGGGCGTTGCCACGGCCGCCCGGGCCGCGGACGCTGTAGCGGTCACCGGCGATGACCACGTTGTTGGTGAAGATCTGGCCGTGGGCCTTGGCGATCGCGTCCTCGCTCGCGCCCGACGCCTCCCAGCCGATCTCGGCGAGGCTGGCGGTGGCCGAGCTGTTCAGCTTCTTCTCGCGGAAGTAGGGGCACGGGGTGGTGATGCAGCGCACGCCGGTCTCCTCGACCATGGCGAACGGACCGTCGGGAGCGTTGGGGCCCTGGCCGACCCACGCCTCGGTGGGACGGAACTCGCCGAACACGCCGACGCCGCTCCAGGTCTTGCGGGCGATGGTGCCGCGCACGAGGACCTTCTGCAGGCCCGAGCCGTCCATGCCGGAGAGGACCGGGTCAAGCGCGGCCTCGCCGAGGCCGAGGCGGTCGAAGTCCGCCGTCGCGACGTAGCAGCGCTCCTGGAAGCGGCCGTCGTGGCACTTGGTGGTCGACGCGTTGACGCGATCGATCCAGTAGCCGCCGCAGTAGGGCGAGGCGCAGCGGCGCAGATCGCGCTCGATGGTGAAGAAGGTGTAGGTGCCACCGGCGATGTCCGACTTGCTGTCGTCGACGTCGACGACGTCGTCCTCGGAGGCGAACTCGTCCTCGACGGTGTCGGTGCAGGCGGCCGCGAGCGGGGCGGCCAGGGCGATGGCGAACAGGGTAGCGATGCGGGAAGTCATGGTATGTGCGCGCGCCTCGAGCATGGTCCGTGCCACGCTCGAGCCGCGCCGCGTCGCGGAGTTGGACGCGCGCACCGGCAAGTCGAGGTGCCGCTATCGCCGACAGGTGTGGCGACAGTAGTTGCCACCTGGCTCCAACCCCGCGATCTGTGAGAACTTCGCGCCTCGGTGCGACGCGTCGCGAGTCTCATGATCTTCGTCGCTGTGGCAGCCTGCCGGAGCGCATCCGGAGACGCCGCGATCGCGCCCGAGACCATCACGTTCGCGTTCGGCGGAGACGTGATGTTCGGACGCTTCATCGAAGGCGGCTTCTCGCCGATCGAGGCCGAGAAGCATCCACCGTTCGACACCGTGGCGCCGCTGCTCCAGGCCGCCGACCTGGCGCTGGTCAACCTCGAGACGCCGGTGATGGCCGAACCACCGCCAACCAGCGCGTGGGGCACACGCATGCGCTTCGTCGCCACGCCCGATCGACTGGCCACGCTGGCCGCCGCCGGCGTCGACGTGGTGTCGCTCGCCAACAATCACCACTACGATCTGCGCACGGCCGGCGTGGCCGAGACCCCCGGGCACTGCGCGAGCGCGGGGCTCACGGTGATCGGGGCCGCCCGCACCGAGCCGGCGCTGCGGGTGGAGACCCTGACCGCGCGCGGCCGCCGCATCGGCGCCATCGCGGTGAGCACGGTGCGCAACGGCGACCAGCGCGAGGGCGAGCCGCTCCTGCCTCACGCCATGCCGCGCGATCTGGCCAGGGCGGTCACACCGCTCGTCACCGCCGCCAGCGCCGATCACGATCTGGTGATGGTGGTGGTGCACTGGGGCATCGAGTACGCCGACGCGCCGTCGAAGTGGCAGATCGACGCCGCCCACGCCTTCGTCGACGCCGGCGCCGATCTGGTGATCGGCAGCCATCCCCACGTGCTCCAGGGCATCGAGCGCTACAAGGGCGCGCTCATCGCCTACTCGCTCGGCAACTTCCTCTTCGACAACACCGTCGTCACCCCGCGCCAGACCGGCGTGCTCACCGTCACCGTCGACGGCGCCGGCTGTCAGAACGCGCGTTTCTCGCCGGCGTTCGTCTCACGCTATCCCGAGCACCACGTGGTGGCCGCCCCCGGCAAACGCGGCCGGATCGTCCGCGACCGCGTGCGCACGCTGTCCGCCGCCAGGCCGCTGCGCACGACCTGGGTCGACGACGGCGACGCGCTCATCCTCGCCTCCGCCTGCCCTGGGAAGCCGTAGGAAGCTGAGGGCGCTGCACTCGTTCGCCCCGGCCCGACAGACCCCGCGCGTCACCAGTGACCCCAAACACCTGAGTCATTCTTGAACGCTCGCTAATCGCTCGCCAGGCCGCTGACCGCGCGCCACCGGTCGAGCAGTCGCTGCGACCGCTCCCCGCCCGCCGTCACCGTCATCCGCCTCCCGTCTGCCGCCTCCCGATCCCCGTGCGCCAGCTCCACCCGCAGCACATCGCGCGGCAACCGGCGCTCGAACTTGTCGGCCCACTCCACGACCACCACCGCGTCGGCGCGCCCGATCACGTCGTCCCACCCGATCTCGTCGAGCTCGCGCGCCTGCTCGATCCGGTACAGGTCGGCGTGTAGCACGACCACCCGCCCGCCGCGGTACTCGTTGACCAGCGCGAAGGTCGGGCTCGCGACCTCCTCGGCGCCCACGCCGGCGCCCACCGCCAGCCCGCCGGTGAAGCAGGTCTTGCCGGCGCCCAGATCACCGATCAACGCGATCACGTCGCCGCCCTCGACCAGGCGACCCAGCGCCTCGCCCGCGGCCGCGGTGGCCTCGGCGTCGGCGAGCCAGCCTTCGATCGCGGCTCCGATCCGGGCGACGTCGCTCACGCGCCCTTGAGAAGATCGTCCCAGTGATCGGCCACGGTGGCGATCGTGTGCAGGAGATCCTCGAGCTCCTCGTAATCGAGGCCGTCCACCGAGCGGAGGATGCGCAGGTACACCTCGCCGCTCTCGGGGTGGAGCGCGAAGGCGGCGTCGCCGGTGGCCGTGAACGACGCGGTCAGGAGCTGCCGCATGCGATCGGCGTCGTGCTCGCCCGGCGCATCGGCGACGCGGGCCAGGAACAAGATGATCCCCTGCTCGGCGAGCACGTGCAGGCTCACCACCGCCGAGCCGCGCTGGATGCGAGCCACACCGTCGGCGCCCAGCGGCGGCAACGCCAGATCGCGCTCGTGGGCGAAGCGCTCGAGATACTGACCGACCTTCTTCAAGGCGTCGTCGGACATGGCCCGACCGTCGCCCGAACCGGGTGCCGGCGCAAGGGCGCAAGGGTTGCCGCCCACGGGGTCGACGCGGTATGCCGTCGGCCACATGCGCGTAACCGCTGCGCTCGTCTGGATCGATCCCGGATCGCGTCGGGCATGCTCCCGCGGGCGAGGCGTTTCGAGGAGCGGAGGGGAGCGGGCTGGTGCCCGTGACCCGAGCACCGGAGAAACAACGAAGCCCCCGGGTGCAGGACCAAGCGAGGCGGGTCGATACAGGCGAGCGCTGCGGTTAGTTCTCTGCGCTGCGCTCGCCCTGGGCGCGGCTGCGTGCGACGCCTCGCTCGGCCCGCCGCGCAAGCAGCCGCTGCCCGCCCTCGACAACCTGCCGGCCCGCCGCACCGCCGAGCCCAGGCCCGAGCGCCTGGCCAGCTACCGTATCGAGGCGCGCTACGACGCCGCCACCCACAAGATCGAGGCCACACAGGTCCTGACCTGGACCAACGGCGGCCAGAGCTCGGTCGAGACCCTACCCTTCCACCTCTACCTCAACGGCTTCAAGAACGAGTCGTCCCTGTTCATGCGCTCGTCGGGCGGCCGCCACCGCGGCGAGCGGGCCGACGAACGCGCGTGGGGATGGATCGAGGTGCCGTCGATCCGGATCGGCGCGCTCGAGCTGCGGGCCAAGGCCCGCCACGTGGGCCCCGACGAGACCGTGCTCGAGGTTCCGCTCCCCGAGGCGGTCGCACCCGGTGCCACCGTCGAGGTCGGCATGACCTTCACGGCCCAGCTGCCCAGGGTGTTCGCGCGCACCGGCTACCAGGGCGCCTTCGCGATGGTGGCGCAGTGGTTCCCCAAGGTCGGGGTGCGCGTCGGCTCGCCCGGCTTCGAGACCTGGCACTGCCCGCCGTTCCACGTCAACACCGAGTTCTTCGCCGACTTCGGCGTGTACGACGTCAACCTCACCGTGCCCCAGACCCACGTGGTCGCCGCCACCGGCGTGCTGGCCGGTGCCCGCGACAACGACGACGGGACCCGGCTGCTCAGCTATCGCGCCGAGGACGTGCACGACTTCGCGTGGATGATCGATCCGTACATGGAGGTGTTGACCGGCACCGCCAAGGTCGGCGACGGCACCGTGCTGGTGCGCGTGGTCCACCGCGCTCGCCAGCGCGCCTTCGCCCGCCGCCACCTGGCCGCCGCGATCGGCGCGGTCGAGCACTTCAGCGAGCTGTTCGTGCCCTACCCGTGGTCGGTCCTCACCGTCATCGATCCGCCGCCCGAGGCCGGCGGCGCCGCCGGCATGGAGTACCCGACGCTGGTCACCACCGCCGGCGATCACGTGTTCATGCGCGATGGCATCCACGTGCCCGAGTACGTGACCATCCACGAGGTCGGCCACAACTGGTTCCAGGGCATCCTCGCCTCCAACGAGTTCGAGGAGGCGTACCTCGACGAGGGCGTCAACGAGTGGGCCGACGCGCAAGTGATGATGCGCATGTACGGCGAGAAGGCCAGCGCGATGTCGTGGATGGGCTGGACCGGCGACGCCTACCACCTGCGCCGGGCCCTCGACCAGAGCTTCGATCGCGTGCCGAGCGCGATCGCCACCGCCGCCTACGCCTTCGTCGACTTCGAGGGCTACGCCGCGGCCACGTACCACAAGACCAGCGCGGCGATGCGCACGCTCGAGAAGGTGGTCGGCAGCGATCGCTTCGCTGCCGCCATGAAGCACTACGCCCAGACCTGGGCCTTCAAACACCCGAGCGGCGGCGACCTGGTCGCAGCGCTCGAAGCCAGCCTGGGCGAGGACCTGCGCTGGTTCTGGGCGCCGGCCTTCTTCCAGCCCGGCGGCGTAGATTTCACCGTGCGCTCGGCCGAGTGCCAGCCGGTCCACGAGCCCCGCGGCGTCTTTGGCGAGGGCGCCAGCCGCAAGCTGGTGAGCGGCGGCGACGGCAAGCGCGGCGGCTGGCGCTGCGACGTCGTGGTCGCCAACACCGGGATCGTACCCGTGCCGGTGGACGTCGAGATGCGCTTCGCCGACGGAAGTCATCAGCGCGAGCGCTGGGACGCCCGCGACGGCAGCCGCTGGCACCGCTTCACTCTCGAACGCAGCTCGCCCCTGGTCGAGGTGTGGGTCGACCCCGATGGCGACGTGCTCCTGTCGTCGAACCCGCTCGACGACCACGTCCGGCTGACGCCCGACACCCGCGCGTCGTGGCGGGCCAGCGCGCGGGTGGTGTTCTGGACCCAGGGCCTCATGCAGGGCGTGGCACCGTGAGCCCGCCCGGCATCCGCGACCTCGTGCGCGGCGGCGTACGCGCGGTCTCGCTCTACACCGGCATGCTGCTGGCGCTGTTCGTCGTCCACGTGCTGGTGGCGTGGGGCGCGGGCATGATCATCGTGCAGATCCTGGCCGAGGCCTTCGCCCACCGGCCGCTCTTCGACGAGGCCGTCGACGGCGAACTGGTGGCGCTGCTCGAGGTGTTGCGTGACTCGGGCCCGGTGATCGCGGCCGTGCGCTGGGTGGCGATCGGCGCCGTGCTGGCGTGGATCATGGTGAGCTGGTTCTTGGCCGGCGGCGTGCTCGCGGTGTTCACCGAGCGGCCGCGCGGGCGCGCCGACACCGCCCGCTGCTTCGGCGCCGGCGGCGCGACCCACTTCCTGGTGTTCGCGCGGCTGGCGCTGATCAGCGCCTTCTACCACCTGCCGGTGCTGTTCATCTTGATCCTGGGCGTCGAACACGCGGCGTCGAAGATCGAGCACGCGCTGACCATGCGCGAGCTGGTGGTGCCGCTCGTGGTCGGGCTCCTGCCGGCGGCCCTGGCCCACGTGTTCGTCTCGACCATCATCGATCACGCCCGTGCCGAGCTGGTGTTGCGCCGGCCGTCGCACGAGTCGCTGGGCGCGATGCGGGCCGCCTTCCGCGCTACCGGCTTCATGTTTCGGCGGCCGGTGGCGCTCTTGCACGTGCTGGTCTACTGGCTGTTCTTCGCGACGGTTTCGATCGGCTTCGCGTGGATCGCCCAGGGACGGGCGATGATGGGCCTGTCCGGTGCCCTGGCGCTGTTCGCGTTGCGCCAGGGCGTGGTGCTCTTGCGCCTGGCCGCGCGGGTGGCCGTGATCGCAGGTCAAGTCGACCTGACCGCGACCCGGCCGCCGCCGCCGCGCGAGGTCGCGCCACCCGAGGCCTGAGCGTCGACGCGAGGTGGTGGGTTTCCGACACCCGGGGCCGAGGCCGTGACACCATTGCCGCACCTCGGGGAAGCGGCGTTCACCAAGTCCCGCGCAACTGGTTGGATCGCGGACGACGCGGAGTGGTCCGCCAGTTGCTCCCCGGAGCAGGCGAAGATCCAGGAGGTTGCGATGAGCACGTCGACGCGTCTGGTCCTGTTCCCCACCCTGTGCCTCGGGCTGGCCGCCGCCTCAGCCTGCAACGTCAACCGCGTGAACCGCGCCGCGCTGGTGCCGCACATGACGCCGACCCTGCGCAGCGGCGCGCCCATGGAGACGCCGGCCGAGATCTCGATCGGCGCCTCGAGCCTCGCCCACAGCACGCTCGGCTCGACCGACGACGAGGCCGCGGTCGAGGTGCCAGGCACGCAGGCCGAGGGCGCGATGCGCGTGCGCGTCGGCCAGAAGGTCGCGCTCGGCCTCATCTACGCCGAGGGCTTCGACGCCGGCGCCAAGCCGATCGACGACACCCAGCCGCCGGTCGAGAGCGGCAACACCCGCGGCTACGGCTTCACGCTCACCGGCATGATCCCGACCGGCAACCCGAAGTGGCACGTCGGCATCGATAGCGAACTGATCTTCTGGAGCGTGCCGTACGTCGAGTACGAGACCTGCGTGCAGAACTGCGGCGGCGTGAACTGGACCTTCATGGAAGAGGGCCGCGCCTCGGTGTCGCAGCTCGCCGTCGGCGTGATCCCGACCTACTCGACCGGCAAGTTCAACGCGTGGGGCGGCCTGACCTTCCGCAACCACCCGACCATCAAGCAGAAGGGCACCGAGATCGGGGTCGACTTCGAGGACGAGGTCGAGGAGGGCTCGTTCAACACCGTGCTCTCGGTCGGCGGCGACATGGAGCTGGGCGGCGGCTTCCGGGCCGGCGCGACGCTCTATCAGGTCGTGCAGGGCAAGCCGGCGCAATACGGCCCGAGCGTGGCGGTGACGCTGACGATCCCGCTGGGCCGGCGTGACACGCCCCCGGCGGCGGCGCCACCGGCTCCCGCCTATCCCACGGCCCCAGCCGGCCCGGGCGCGCCGCCCTACTGACGCGGTCGAGGAGGGAGCGTGAGCGTGGACGTGGACGTGGGTCCCTCAATCGACGAGGACGCCGGGGTTCAGCACGCCGGCCGGATCGAGCTCGCGCTTGGCGGCGCGCAGGACGTCGCCGAAGAGAGCCGGTCGCTCGCGATCGTACCAGGGTCGGTGGGTGCGCCCGACGGCGGGGTGATGAGTGATGGTGCCGCCGTTGACGTGGCGCGCCTCGGAGACGGCGGCCTTTACCTCGCGCCAGACGGCGAGCTCGTCGCCGACGCGGGCCGGGCCGATGAACGTGTAGTACGGCGCCGGCCCGTCGGGATAGACATGGGTGAAGCGACACGACACCAGGCCGCCCCCGACCGTACGCTTGAGGGCGTCCTGCGCGGCCGCCGTGACCGCGGCGTGGAAGGTCTCGAACCGGTCCCACGTGCAGGAGGTCTCGAAGGTGTCGGCCATCACGCCGATCGAGACCAGGGCCGACTGTAGATAGGGCGCGTCGACGAAGGCCTTCTTCCACGTCGCCGCCTCGCCCGCGCCACCGCCGAGGGCAGCGGCGCCGTCACCGTCGTCGCTCACCGTCGGACCGCTCGCGACCACGCCGCCGTGATCCCGGCACAGCTCGAGCGCGCGGGCCAGCGCGGGCCCCTGGTCGTGATCGACCGACTCGAAGCCGACCAGCAGCACCGCCGTGCCATCGAGCGCCACCTGGTGCAGCAGGCACTCGGCTGGATCGAGCAGCCGGCAGTTGGCGGGTCGCAACCCGGATTGCGCCAGCGCGCGCGCGGCCGTCGCTCCGTCGAGCGTCTTCCTGAACTTCACCGACGCGGCCGCCCGGAAGCGCGGCTTCTTCTGCACTCGCATCCACGCCTCGGTGATGACGCCGAGCGCGCCCTCCGAGCCGATCCACAGCCGCTCCGGCGCCGGCCCCGCGCCCGACGCCGGCAGGCGTCGCGTCGCCACCACGCCGCGTGGCGTGACCGCGGTGATGGCCTCGACGAAGTCGTCGATATGGGTCGGCCCGGTCGCGAAGTGACCGCCGGCGCGGGTGGCGATCCAACCGCCCAGCGTCGAGTGCTCGAACGACTGCGGGTAGTGGCGCAGGGTCAGGCCGTGCTCGGCGAGCGCGCGCTCGAGCGCGGGCCCGCGCGTGCCGGCGCCGGCTCGCACCGCCAGCGAGACCAGGTCGACCTCGCGCAGGCCGTCGAGCCGCTCGAGATCGAGGCAGGCCACGCCGGCGAAGTCGCCGCGGCGATCGGCTGCGACCTCGACGCCACCGACGACGCTGGTGCCGCCACCGTAGGGTACACACGCCACCCGGGCGCCGGCGCACCAGTCGAGGCAGGCGGCCACGGCGTCGGCGCTGGCCGGCCGCAGCACCAGATCGGGCGCGGCCGCGAAGTCGCCGCGGAAGCCGCGCACCAGGTCGGGGTAGGCCCGGCCGTGGGCGTGGAGCGCGCGATCGTGCGGATCGGTCGAGGCCAGCGCTGCCAGCGCCGGCGGCGGCGAGACCCGCGCCGGCGGGACGCGGGCGTCGTCGTCGCGCGGCAGTGGCAAGAGCGCGGCCTCGGCGCCGCCGGTGAGCATGCGGGCCATGCCGGCCAGGCGCCGCCGCGCCGCCTCGTCGGGAAAACGGTCGACCGTGCCCCAGGCCCACAGGCTGCGCGCGCTCCCGTCGAATGCCACGGCCGCATCGAACCATGGCGCCGGACGAGGGTCTATAGTCCGCGCATGTCGGACTTCACAGGGCTCGACGAGCTCCTCACCCAGGCTGGCCTGCGCTCCAAGGCCGAGCCGATGGACAACGGTCTCTACCGCATGCAGTGGGGGTCGGCCTTCGTGATGGTCGGCGTCGCCGGCCAGGCCATCGTCGCGATCGCACCACTGTTCCGGCAGCCGCCGGCCGAGAGGACCGACCTCTTCTACAAGCGCCTGCTCGAGCACAACGCCTACATGGGTGGCATGGCGGCGTTCGCGATCCAGCCCGACGGCTGGGTCGTCCTGCACGCCGGGCGCTCGCGCAAGGGCATGGACGCGCACGAGCTCGCGGTCATGATCTCGGGCGTGGGCCGCTTTGCCGACGAGTACGACGACAAGCTGATCGCCGAGTTCTTCGCCGCTCACGCGCCCGATCCCGAGGCCGAGGACGCGGCGGCGGCCGGCGGCGCGTCCTGATCGCGAAGCGTCGATGGCCGCCGCGACCTCGATCACCTGTCCGATCTGCGATCGCGAGAACGCGCGCGACGCGCGCCGCTGCAAGTCGTGCGGCGCCGACTTCGAGGACGCCGAGCTAGCCGCGCAGATCGGTCGGCCCCTGGGCGGCGACGACGGTGAGGAGGTCAACCTCCTCGGCGACAAGTTCCTCGGCGTGCGCTGGCTCGGCCTCGAGGCTGGCGGTGATCTCCGCATGGTCGCGCTGATCGGGGGGCTGTTCTTCGCGGTCGCCGCGATCCTGCCCCTCAACCTCGATTTCACCAGCGCCAAGGCGATGTGGTCGGTGGCCGGCAAGGGGCCGACCTTCGCGCTCTTGCTTCCGGTGGTGTGCGCGGTGCTGGGCGTCGCGCTGGCCACGCCGCTCGGGCGCCTGCTGCCTGCGCCGGCGGTGGCAGGCGCGCTGGTGGCCGGTGGCCTCGGCGTGCTCCTGTTCGCGCTCGCACCGCTGGGCCGTTCGTGCGCGCTGCCCGAGCGCACGCTGTGGCTCCTGTGGATCGGCTATCCGCTCGCCGCCGCCGGCGTCGCGGTCCGCGCCATGCGCCCCAAGGACGCGCACGCTCGCTGGCTGGTGGTCGGAGGTGCCGTGCTGGTCGTGATCGGCATGCTCCTGCCTCACACCGACGCCCGCCCGTACCTGCCCGGCGAGTACGTGCTGACCATGCACGACCGCGATCTGCTCGACAAGAGCCTGCTCAACGTCTCCCTCGACGGCTTCGACCACCACCTCGTCGTGCGCTTCCTCTCGATCTGGCACCTGTTCGGCATGGCGCTGGTGATCGCCGCCGCCCTGCTCACCCTTCCGACGCCAACCGGCCCCTGGGACAGCTTTGGCCTGATCCTGCGCCCGATGGGCTTCGCCCTCGTGTTCTTCATCCCGCTCACGATGGCGCTCTACATGATCAACCTGATGGGCAGCCGCACCTTCGAGTTCGTGCAATGGCATGGCCACTACCTGACCTGGGACGAGTTCACCAACGCCACCTTCGCCGGCCGCGCCCGCATGTTCGCCCTCGTCATCCCTGCCGCGATCTGGACCGCCACCGGCCTGGCCGGGCTGTGGGCCACCGTCGTCACGCCGAACCTGCCCCAGCCCAAGCCTCCCCGGCCATCGCCGCCGCCGCCACCCGGCGTCTGACCCGGCCTCGGATGGGTGGGCAACGGATCTGACGCAGACGCTTCATCCTTGAAGCACGTCGCGATCTCGCCGCAATTCCCGGCACCTCGGGCGGAGCGGACCCGATCCCGGCGACGGGGCTGAAGCTCGGCACGGATCGGCCGTCGTGTGGTCCCGGGTATTTCGGCGCGGCACACGAGGTGCTCTTGGCCGGGCGCATGATGAGGTTCGAGACCACCGCTCGAAGCTCGCAGTACCGGCTCCTGGCCAGGTGGGCGAGCGGCGGGATGGCGGACGTCTACGTCGCCCGCCACGGCGGAGCGGCCGGCTTCGACAAGATCGTCGCGATCAAGCTCCTGCGCGAGCAGGACGACTGCGCCGGCTTCCGCGACATGTTCCTCGAGGAGGTCCGCACGGCGGCGCTGCTGAACCATCCGTGCATCGTCCAGACCTTCGACGCCGGCGAGCTCGGCGAGCGCCTGTACATGACGATGGAGTTCGTCAACGGCGAGACCCTCGGTCGGTTCGCGCGCGCGGTGATCGGAACGGCCGGAAGATTTCCGTGCGAGCTCGCGCTCGCGATCGTGCGCGACCTGGCCAACGCGCTCGAGTACGCGCACACGTTGACCAACCTCGACGGCGTCCCGCTCCAGCTCGTGCATCGCGACGTCAGTCCGTCCAACGTCCTCGTCTCGTTCGACGGGATGGTCAAGCTGCTCGACTTCGGCATCGCGAAGGTCGCGACGCAGGTGCAGATGACCGGCGCCGGGATCATCAAGGGCAAGTTCTCGTACATGTCGCCGGAGCAGGCGCGCGGCGGGCCCATCGATCAGCGCGCCGACATCTACTCGCTCGGCGTCGTGCTGTGGCAGTTGCTGACCGGCCGAGCCGCGTTCCACGCCGACTCCGACGCCGAGCTGCTGCGCCTCGTGATGGCGCCACGGTTGGTGCCGCCGTCACAGGCCGGCGCCGCATGCTCGGAGGAGGTCGACGAGATCGCCATGGCGGCGCTGGCTCCGACTCCCGACGATCGCTACCAGACGGCGGGAGAGTTCGCGAACGCGCTGGCGCGCTACATGACGCGACGCGCGGCCGGGTTCGACGCGACCAAGGTGATCCGCGGCCTCATGGCCGCGCACTTCCGGGAGCGTCGCGAACGGCTGGCCCAGCTCGTCCGGGCCTCGGATCGCGAGATGCCGGCCGAGGACATCGAGCACCTGGCCCAGCCACCGTCGATCCGGCCCCCCGCGCCGCACGCCGACGCGCGCACCAGCGCCACCGCCAACACCCTCGACACGACCGGCATTCCAGCCACGGTCGCCCCGACCACGGCGCGCGCGCCGGCGCCGCGGGGCCGCTGGCAAGGCGTCGCCCTCCTGGCCACCATCGTCGCCGGCGCGGGCTACCTCACGCTCCGCGAGACCACCTCGCCGGTCGAGCAGGCGCTGGCGCCGCCGCGGCCGGCCGCCACGTCGCCGGCCGTCGTGACCGCCGCGCCGCCGACCGTCGTGACCGCTGCGACCACGACCGAGGCACCGGTCGAGCTCGTCGCGCCGACGCCGCTGCACCGCGCGCCCGACGCACCATCAGCGGCCACGCGGCCCGTCACCGCGACGCGCCCCGGCGCTCGGGTGCAACCGAGCCGCACACCGGTCACGCGCGTCCCAGGTCGCGCCGACGCCGACACCCGTTCCATGACCGTCTCGCCTTCCGCGCTTGCCCCCGCCGGCGAAGAGCCGGTCGCAGGCACCGACGCCGAGCCCCGCGACGCCGGGCCGGCCAGGTCAGGGTCGGTCGTGGATGCAGGATCGACGCCCGCGACGAGCGAGCGCCGCGCCCGCCTGGTCGAGACCGTGGGCACGCTCGATGCGGTGCCGCGGTTGACCCGGGTGTCCGTCGACGGTTCGTTGCCGACCTCCGAGCTCCGCAGCGCGATCGAGCGCGTGCAGTCGACGCTGCGCGGGTGTTATCGCGGTGCCGCGCGCCGCGCCGCGCGAACGCCGGCGCTCACGATCAAGGTCTGGTTCGAGATCGACGAGGGCCGCTCCGCGCGCAGGGTCCGGATCAGCGGCGACACCCTGGGGCTCGCCGGATGTGTCGAGGACGCGCTGGCGAGCATCCGGACCCGCGTCGCACCCGACGTCGGAACCGTCGCGGTGACGGCGCTCATCGAGTTCGACCCGGTCGACTGAATCAAGGAGAGGATCCCCATGACTCCACGAACCTCGGCGCTCGCGCTCGTGCTCGTCGCTCCCCTCACGGCGATCGGCATCGCGTGGCCACAGCCTGGCAACGGCGTGACCGATCTGCCGCCGGCGCCACCCCCGGCGCCGCCCCCGGGTACGGAACCGGTAACGCCGGCGCCCGCGTCCGAGCCCGAACCGGCGCCTGCATCTGTGGACGCGTCGGCGCCCACGCCGCTCGATCTCGATGACCACGTCGGGCCGATCGACGATGTCGGGGAAGAGTTACCAACGCGCCCCGAGTTGCACCGCAACTTCGCGGGCTCGGTCCAGCTCGACTACATGGCGGTTCCAACCGAGGACCGCGGCCGCGACCTCGGCCTCGACGGCGCCACCGTCGAGGCCTCGCTCAAGCTGGCGATGGACTTCAGCAGCAACATCTCCGCGAACGTCAAGGTCTGCGTCGCGTGCCACGGCTTCGAGGTCGGCATGGCCTTCTTCGATCTCCGCGTCGCCGACCAGCTCAACATCCGGATCGGGCGGTTCTCACCTGCCTTCGGCGAGTTCCCGTTGCGCCACGATCCCGCGAACCACCGCACCAGCGACAAGCCCCTGCCCTACGACATGGGGCGGATGCTGCGCATGACCGAATGGAACCAGGGCGTGCTCCCGGCGCCATGGGTCGAGAACGGGATCGAGATCAACGGGACCCAGTTCGCCGGTGACCACGTCCAGATCGACTACGCCGCGTACGCGATCGGGGGGCCGCGAGCGGGCACCGATCCGATGGACTTCGACTTCCGCGCATCGCGCTCGGGCGACAGCTACTACATCGACAACAACTCGCGTCCCGCCTTCGGCGGACAGCTCGCCATCACGCTCCTGGCCGGCGCCACCAGCGTCGCGCTCGGGGGCTCGATGATGCGCGGAACCTACGATCCCGACCACGAGCACCGTTTCGCGATCTACGGCGCGCATGCGGTGCTGCGCACACGCGATGTGTTCCTGCGCGTCGAGTACCTGCGCCGCCTCACCGAGATGGCGCTCACCGAGACTCCTGAGGAGCGCTTCCGTTACGGCCCGGGCGCGGACGGGATGTACGACCCGATCTTCCTCAAGGAGGGCGCATACGCCGAGCTCGAGGTGCCGCTCGGCCGCCGCGTCACCGCCGTCGTGCGCGAGGACGGACTTCGTCGACGGGGCAACGTCGCGATGAGTAGCGAGCTCCGCAAGGACAGCGCGGTGTTGCGCCACACCGCCGGCCTCGCCGTGCTGCTCAGGTCCTCGCTGCGCCTGAAGCTCAGCTACGAGCACTACGACTTCTCCGACTTCTCCGACGAGAGCGCCGCACACCTCGGCATCGCCGGCCCATTCTGAACCGGGAGGACCACATGACCACCAACACGCCTCGCGTGCTCACCCTCGCCGCGGCGCTCGGAGCAGGGTGCAACACCCTCACCCCGCTCGTCGACGACGAGCGATACGACGCGCCGCCCCAGGTCGAGGTCGACGCCCTGGTCGTAACGGACGCGGCCGGCCCGCGGTACGTCCTGCCCCCCGGCAGCGCGGTCGCCCGCATCGCGGACAACCCCGAGCTCGTGATCCAGATCCGCCTCAACGACGGGCTCAGCGACAGCGCCCTCGCGTCCAGCGGTGGCGTCCTCGCCCGCAGCACCGGCAAGGCCGCGGGGGCGACGGTGATGTTCTGGAACTTCGGCACCGCGCCGATGGCGGGCAACTTCGCGGTGACGTCATCGCTGTACGTGCTCGTCGACAGCGATGGGGCTGGCGGCTGGGTCCCGCGCACCGATCACCTGGCCCTCATCGATTCGATCCCGGGCGACGTCTCGTACTCGCCGATCCGGCGCGTCATCCACGTGCCGGTCACCGCGAGCTACGCCGGCGAGGTCCTGCCCAGCGTCGACGCCCTGAACGAGGCGATCGAGCTCGGCCTCGTCGGAGAGCCGGTATCGGCCGGGACATGGCGCAACATGCCGGTGGTGCCACCCGACACCAGGCTCGAGGTCGGCGGCACCATGCCCCCGACCGAGCCCACCGAGGTGTACGGGCGCGGCTACCGCGTGACGCTGTTCCCGCTCGGCGGGCCTCGCGGCACCCAGCCGCTGCGCAACGGCAGCATGCCGGTGGGTCAGGAGTCGCGCCTGTTCTCGGGCGTCGCGTCGGGCACGCCGCCGACGCTACCCGCGAACGCCGACGCGCAGACGGTCTTCCAGTACGGCGTCCCGGCCGCACCACCGACGACGACGTTCAACTACACGCCGCTGGCGACGCAGCTCGACGTCCGCCTGGCCAGCGGCGTCGCGCCGTCGGGGATCATGAACGACCCCCAGCTCTTCGCGCGCAGCGCCACCGGCGGGATCAGCGGGTACTACGTCGACACCGTCGCCAGCTACACGGTGACCACCACCGTCTCCAACAAACAGCTCCAGTTCCAGGAGGGGCAACCATGACGCGGACCGCGTGCCGATGGATCATCGCGCTGGCGCTCGGCGCGGCCGGCTGCGATCTGGTGTACGAGCCCGACGTGGGCCTGCTCAACGAGCCGGAGGATCTCGGACCCGACGCCTCGATCGAGCCCGGCTCCGACGGCGCGGGCGCAGCCAGCGGTCCGTGCGCGGATGGCGATCCGATGACGACGGTCAGCTTCGTGGCGCAGGTGCGTCCCCTGCTCGGCCGCTCGCCCGGCGGTTGCACCGGCTGCCACGGCACCAGCGCGACGGCGGGCTTCAACGTGACCTCGTATGAGGCCCTGCGCCGGGGTGGCCAGGTCTCGAACGCCGCGATCGTGGTCTCGGGCAACCCGTGCGACAGCATCCTCTATCAGAAGCTCTCGCCGGCACCGCCGTTCGGCGCACGCATGCCCTACAACGGGCCTCCCTTCTTCTCGTCCGACGATCGTGCGGTCATCCGCGACTGGATCGCCGAGGGCGCGCGCAACAACTGAATGGGCACGCCTCATCGCCGATTGCTCGCCGCTGCGGTCTGCCCGTGGTTGCTGTCGATCGCGGCGTGCCCGCGCGACCGGCTCGAGCTGGTTCCGGTGAGCCGGCTGGCCCAGACCCCGCCGGCGATCCGCACCGCGTGCGCGCTGGCCGAGCAACGATGCTCTCGCTGCCATGACCTCGAGCGGATCCAGCTCGCCCATCCCGCGCTCGTCGACTGGCCCGTCTACGTCGATCGCATGCGACATCTGCCTGGCAGCGGGATCACCGGTGACGAGGCTTCGATCATCGTCCGCTGCCTGACGTGGGTGGAGAGCATGAAGCACGAGAGCGAGCTGTACTCGCACGGGCGCTGACGTGAAGCGCCATACACGCCGGTCGACGAGCGAGGCGCGGCCCGTCCGCGAGAGGTTCGGCGCATTACGGAATCAACTTACCCAGACGACGAAGCTTCACTCTCGACGCAGATCCAACGATGATCGATCCATGCTCAGGGGCGCCTTCTCGGCGGAGCCGCGGGTCGATCCGGCCAGGATCGCACCGCGGGTTCCATGTTTCACGCCCGTCGTCACGTCGAGCCTCGACCGCTGCTGGTCGTCGAACGTCAGCGTCAGCGGCGTCGGGCTCACCGGATACGTCACCGGACGCGGCGTCCCCGGGCGCGACAGCGAGCTCGAGCTCGAGCTGCGTCTCGGCCCCGCGCAGGCGATCCGCGCAACCGGACGGGTCGCCTGGAGCACGCGGGTCCGTCCCGACGGCCGCGTCGCGCTCGGCGTCCGCTTCGACGAGGCGAGCGCGCACACGCGCGTGTCCCTGGCCCGCTTCGTCGCCGATCATCGGCCCCGGGTCGTCGTCGGGTTGGCGTCGCCGCGCGAGAAGGAGCTCGCGCGATCGGTCTTACCCCAGGTCGATCTCGGGTTCATCGACCACCGCGACGACCTGCACGAGGAGCTCCTCCGCTCGTGCGCGTCGATGCTGGTGTTCGCGCACGACGCCGCGACGCTCGGCGCGTTCCTGAGCGCGGTGTGGCGCACCCGCGACGCGTCCGAGTGGACGCCGGGCGACCTGCCCCGCGCGCCGATCACGCTGTGCACCACGGTCGAGCCCGACCGCCTGCTGCCGCTGGTGACCGATGGCCGGCTGTTCGAGGTGATCCGTCCTCCGGTCGATGGCCAGGCGCTCGCCGACAGCATCGCGCGCAGCTGCGACCGCTGGGCGATGCAGGTCGAGCTCGGCTGGGCCGCGATGCTCCTCGAGGGGCTCGCGTTGCGCCAGCGTCCGACCGGGCGCGCGTCGGCGCCGGATCACGCCCCGCACATCGTCCGGGCCAGCGCGCGGATGCAGCGCGCCTACGAGCTGGTTCGCATCGTCGCCGGCCACGACGTCCCCGCCCTGCTCGTCGGTGAGACCGGGACGGGCAAGGAGCTGGCCGCACGCGAGATCCACGCGCTCAGCCGGCGAGCGCGCACGGTATTCGTCGCCCAGGACTGCGGCGCCCTCACCGAGACCCTGCTCGAGAGCGAGCTTTTCGGTCACGTCCGCGGCGCGTTCACCGGAGCGACCGCCGATCATCCCGGCCTGTTCCAGATCGCGAACGGCGGCACCATCTTCCTCGACGAGATCCAGAACACGTCACCGGCGCTGCAAGCCAAGCTCTTGCGCGTCGTGGAGCACGGCGAGGTCCGCCCGGTCGGCGGCGCCAAGGTCCGCCGCGTCGACGTGCGACTGATCGCCGCCTCCAACATCGACCTGCGCGCCGCGGTCCGCGAACAACGGTTTCGCGCCGACTTCTTCTACCGCCTCAACCGCTTCCCGATCGAGCTGCCGCCCCTGCGTGAGCATCCCGACGACATCCTCCCGCTCGCGCGCCACTTCGTCGTCACGCTGTGCGAAGCGATGAGCCGCCATCCCGCGCCGCTCGATCCGGAGCTCGCGGCGGCGCTGACCACGTACGCGTGGCCGGGCAACCTCCGCGAGCTGCGCAACGCGATCGAGCGCTCGATCCTGCTCACCCCCGAGGGCGATGCCCTCCGGGTCGAGACCCGGCCCGACGACGTGCGCGGCCGGACCGACTCCCCCGCGACCGGGCTCGACGCCCAGGTCGCGGCGGTCGAGCGCCGCCTGATCGAGAGCGCGCTCGACCGCCACCGCGGCGTGATCCGGCGTGCGGCGCGCGAGCTCCAGGTCAACGCGGTGACCCTGGCGCGCCGGATGCGGCGTCTCGGCATCACCGTCGAGTGAACCGGTTCGCAACCCACCACCCGCCAACCCCACCCCGCGCGCGTCGGGCTAGAGCTTGACGCGCTCGAAGTGGGTCAGCTCGGCGAAGCGATCGAAGCGGGACTGGATGCCGTCACGGGTGAGGCCGCGCAGGCCGTCGACGGAGAACTTCTCGACGGCGAAGGAGGCCATGACGCTGCCGACGATCATGGCGGTGCGGACGGTGGCCGGCTTCATGTCGCCGACGTAGGCCAGGTAGCCCATGAAGCCGCCGGCGAAGCTGTCGCCGGCACCGGTGGGATCGCGCACGTCGGGCAGCGGCAGGGCCGGCACCCCGAACACGCCACCCTCGTAGAAGAGCAGCGCGCCGGCGTCGCCGCGCTTGATGACCACCGAGCTCGGGCCCATCTCGAGGATGCGGGCGGCGGCCTTGCAGAGGTTGTGCTCCTCGGCGAGCTGGCGGGCCTCCTCGTCGTTGAGCAGGAGCGTGTTGACCCGGGTCAGGGTCTTCAGCAGCTCGGCGCGGTGACCGCCGATCCAGAAGTTCATCGTGTCCAGGGCCACCAGCACGGGCCGCTCGGCCTGCTCGACCACGTCGCGCTGCAAGGTCGGGTGGATGTTGCCGAGGAAGACCATGTCGGCCTTGCGATGGCGGGCGGCGAGCCGGGGCTGGAAGGTGGCGAAGACGCCCAGGCGGGTGTCGAGGGTCTCGCGGGTGGCGAGATCGGGGGCGTACTTGCCGACCCAGTGAAAGGTCTCGCCGTCCTTGCGCTCGATGCCCGAGGTGTCGATGCCGAGCGCGGTCATCTCGTCGACGTGGCGGGCCGGGAAGTCGTCACCGACCACCGCCACCACGCTGACGTCGCGGGTGAAGTACGCCGCGGCGCGGGCGATGAACGAGGCCGATCCTCCCAGCAGATCGCGGTGCATGCCGAAGGGACCGTCGATGTCGTCGAGGGCGACCGAGCCGACGACGAGGATGGACCGGTGGGCGCTGTTGTTCTTCATGGGCGCTGGCCGTGTACCATTCCGCGCGGTGGCGATCAACGACGACCCTGACGCGCTGAGCGCGGCCGGCCGACACGCCGACGCTGCCCGTGCCGCCGCCGCCGCCGGGGACCACGCCCGCGCCGCCGGGCTGTGGGAGCGGATCTGGGAGTTCACCGCCGCCGCCCGGGCCTGGCAGGCGGCCGGCGATCCCGGCCGCGCGCTGCGCGCCGCGGTCGAGGCCAAGGACGAGCCGCTGGTCGACGAGCTGGCCCGCGCCCTGACGGCCACCGACGACGGCGCCCGCATCGCGCTCGAGGTCTTCGCCCGCCAGCGCCGCCACGGCCAGGCCGCCGAGCTGGCCGAGCGAGTGGGCGAGATCGATCGCGCCATCGATCACTTCCAGCGCGCGCACCGCGACCTCGACGCCGCCCGCCTGCTCGAGACCTCCGGCCGCGATCGCGAGGCGGCGCGGGTGCTCGAACGCGCGCTCGATCTGGTCGTCGGCGAGGAGCGCCCCGAGGTCCACCTGCGGCTCGGCCGCATCCTGGGCCGGCGGGGTAGCCACGACGCCGCCGCCCGCCACCTGCAGGAGGCGGCCCGGCCACCGGCGTCGGACGCGGTGACCATCGAGGCCCGTCGTCACCTCGTGGTCTCGCTGGCGGCGATGGGCCTGTCCGACGCGGCGCGCGCCACGCTGCTCGAGCTGCGCCGGGTCGCGCCCGACACCGCCGCCGATCTGCCCCAGTTCCTTCGCACCGCGCGCGCGGCGACGCCGCCGCCGGCGGCCGAAAAGGAGGTCATCGCCGGGCGCTACAAGCTGGTGGCGCTGCTCGGAGCCGGCGCCGCCGGCCGTGTCTTCCGCGCCATCGACGAGGTCAGCGGCCGCACGGTGGCGCTCAAGATGTTCTTCGCCGCCGGCGCCCGCGGCGGCGCCGCCTACGAGCGCTTCGTGCGCGAGAGCCGGCTGGCCCAGGCCCTGCGTCATCCGGCACTGATCGAGGTCTACGACGTCTCGCTCGATCACGGCTTTCTGGTGATGGAGTACCTGGCCGGCGGCTCGCTGGCCCAGCGGCTGGCCAGCGGCGACCGCCTGAGCGGCGCCCAGGTGCGGCGGCTGGCGCTCGAGCTCCTGGGCGGGCTCGAGCTCGCCCACCACCGCGGCGTGGTCCACCGCGACGTCAAGCCGGCCAACATCTTCCTCGACGGGCGCGGCGCGGCGAAGCTCGGCGACTTCGGCGTGGCCCACCTGGTCGATCTCGGCCAGACCCAGACCGGCGGACTCATCGGATCACTCGCGTACATGGCGCCCGAGCAGATCACCGGCGCGCCCATCACCATCGCCGCCGATCTCTACGCGCTGGGCGTGACCCTGTTCGAAGCGCTCACCGGCCGCCTGCCCTTCCTCGGACCCGACTTCGTGGCCCAGCACCTGGGCGAGGTTCCGCCGACACCCAGCGCGGTGGCCGCTGACGTGGCCCCGACGTGGGACCCGGTCATCGAGCGGCTCCTGCGCAAGAGCCCGAGCGAGCGCCACGGCTCGATCGCCGAGCTGCGCGGCGAGCTCGAGGATCTCCAGCTCGGGGATCGCTCGGGCCCGGCGGTGGCGCTGCCGCGGCCGCGCCGCGACAGCCGACCGCACTCGATCGCCGAGCTTGCCGCCGACGATCCCGCGCCGGCGGAGACCGGGCGCTACCAGTTCGAGACGCCGCTCGGGCAGACCGCGGTGTCGCGGCTGTACCGCGCCGTCGATCGCGTCCTCGATCGATCGGTGGTGATCGAGCGCTTCGCCGAGGGCAGCGACGCCGACGCCGCCATCGCTCGCATCCTGGTGCTGGCCCGCTCCGGCACGCCGTTCGTGCAGCGCGCGCTCTCGTTCGACCGCGCCCAGCGCAGCGTGGTCTTCGAGGCGCCGTCGGGCGCGCCGATCGGCGAGCAAGCCGCGGAGCGGGCAGCCGCGATGGACCCACACGCCGGCCTGCGCCTCCTGCGCCGCCTGGCCCGCGCGGTGATGGCCATCCACGAGGCCGGCGGCGTACACGGCGCCATCGGACCGACGACGGTGGTCATCGCCGAGCCGTGGATCCCCACGCTCCTGGTTTCGGGCCTGCCGCCGCCGGTGCCCGGCGTCACCACCGCCGACGACGTGCGCGCCGTGCTCGAGGTGGTGTCGCTCGCCACCGGCATCGCCGCCGACGGCCTGGCCGGCTGGCTGCTGGGCGCCGCCGCGAGCGCCGCCGACAAGGTGGCGCGGGTCGCACGGCTGCCCCGCGGCACCGGCGCCGAGCTCTACGCCTGGGCCGACGAGGTCGAGATCACCGGCCTCGGCGGCCGGCCGTGAACTAACGCCAATGCCAGTCAGATAAGGAGATCCAGATCGTCCAGGTCCAGGTCCACGTCGACGTCCACGAGATCGTCAACGATCACGTCCACGTCCAACGATCACGTCCACGACTGCGCAACTTCGACGACACGGGAGGCTGACCAAGCTCTGTCGCATCCACGCGAGGCGCTCGATCGTGGGCGTCGTCGTGGCGTGGGCGTCGTCGTGGCGTGGGCGTCGTCGTGGCGTGGGCGTCGTCGTGGCGTGGGCGTCGTCGTGGGCGTGGGCGTCGTCGTGGGCGTGGGCGTCGTCGTGGACCTGGACGTGGACGGTCCGATCTGCCGCGCCCGCTAACTGAGCGGAATTGGAACTAACGCACGACCGCGAGCAGCACGACCACGTGCAGCGCGCCCGGCCCCAGGTCCTTGTGATCGCCCTGGGCGACGCCGACGCCCACGTGGGTGTAGGGCGCGCCGCTCAGGAAGCCCTGCGGATCGACGGCGTCGACATCGGAGAGCGCGGTGACCATGCTCGCCACCCGCGAGAACTTGCGGGCGACGCCGTCGAGCTCGCGCGACGCGCGCCGCGCCGCCTCTTCGGGCGCCATCCCGGTGGCCAGCCCGGTCGCGTAGGCCGTGGCGATCCGATCGAGGCTGGGATCGTCCTGGAAGGTCCCGCCGGTGCGTAGCTGCTCGCGCACGCGGGCCTGAGCCACGACCGGATCGATGGGAGGCGGGATGCGGATGAAGACCTGCGTGACGAACAGCTCGCGCCGGTCGGCGACCGTCTCGCCTAGCTCGATGCCGATGCCGACGTGGGTGGCCGAGCGCGACATCAGGTTGGCGCGATGGCCCGGGCTGTTGAGCAAGCCGGCCTGGGCCTCGCCGACGCCGTAGGCGCGGGCGATGTTCTCGAGCACGAGCCCGGTGCGGATGCCGGCGACGCGCACGCGATCGGCGGCGGTGCCGGTGATCGCCGAGACGTGGCCGACGACACCGGTGACGCGCATCTCACGGCTGTGGTTGCGCGCCACGTCGGCGGCGCGGGTGTCGAGCTGGAGGGGCGCCAGGCGGGCGTCGGCGCGATCTCGGTTGAGCAGCTCGAGCATGCTCGTCTCGGCGTCCCCGACCGAGGTCACCGGCGTGGTGTCGGCCAGGGCCACCGACGCGGCGATACGCGCGGGCGGCGACTCCGCGCACCACACCGGGAAGTTGGCCAGCACCGTCGAGCCGGTGGCGTCGCTGGCGGTGACCTCGACCTGCTGCCGGCCCTTGCGGGTCCCGCAGGCGAGCTCGGCGGCGATGGCCCCGCCGTCGCCGACACGCAGGGCCAGGCGCTCGACCACGCCGTCGTCGCGGGTGACGAAGACCTCGGGATCGCGGAAGGTGCCGAGGATGCGGCCCACCAGGGGCGCGCTTGCGCCGGCCTCGACCCGGCGCGGCACCGGCTTCAGCTCGACGAAGCTGGTCTGCAGCGCCACCACCACGACGTCGCCACCGTCGCGAGTGGCGACGCCGACGCCGAGGCGCGCCATCGGCTCGGTCGACAGCGCCTCGATCAGACGCGGGCGCAGCTGCTCGACGATGACATCGGGTTGATCGGCGGCACCCCAGACCACGAGCAGGTGCGGCGACGGCTCGATGATGCCGTTGTGCTGGAGCGCGAACTCGACCAGCGGGTACGGCACCACACCCTCGGACGGCACCACGCTGGCGATCTCGGCCGCGGCCGCGTACAGCCGTCCGTCGGCGATCGGCAGGGGCAAGGCGGCGGCGCCGGCCAGGGCCGCGACCTCGGCGGCGACGGCGTCGCCGACCGGCGAGCTCGGCGCCGGCCGCCGCGGCGGATCGTTGTAGGCGCGTACCGCCGGCGTCGCGGGCGCGAGCTCGATGGGCTCGGTCGACAGCACCTGGGCGCTGCCACTGCCGCTACCGCCACCCTGCTTGCGCCAGCTCGGCTGCCCCCCGACGCGCCGGGGGCCGCCCCCTCCGCAGGCCGCGCCGACCACCACAGCGGCCATCGACGCCGACGGCAACGGCAAGGGCTACGTCGAGCTGCAGGTCAGCCCCAAGAAC
>SXGT01024003.1_pt1 | contig 25164 bp, 18 predicted proteins | sample 3176221 | NCBI WGS metagenome assembly SXGT01 (sample SAMN11356862, study PRJNA531348) | freshwater metagenome | isolation source: freshwater sample F1-120 | place: China: Fuxian Lake, Yuxi | collected 2017-12-25
AAAGCTGAAGTTGCCGAGCATCTCGAACAGCGTGTGGTGGCGACGGGTGCGGCCGACGTTTTCGAGGTCATTGTGCTTGCCCGACACCCGCAGGCACTTCTGCGTGCTGGTCGCGGTCTTGTACGGGGCCGGCCGGGACCCGGTGAAGTAGTCCTTGAACTGCACCATGCCGGCGTTGACAAACAAGAGCGACGGGTCGGCCGGCGGCAGCAGCGAGTGCGACGCGACCACGGTGTGACCGTGGGCCGCGAAGTAGTCCAGAAAGGCCTTGCGGATCGAGGCGACAGAGCGGGGCGACGGGGCGGACATGGTAGGCTCGCTGCCGCTTGGGGCGGCGTCTTGGGGGCGCGCAGTTTAGGGCGGCGGGGCGAATTAGTCATGCGGTGGCGGGGCGCAGGGTGCTGGGGCGACTGGTGTGCAATTATCCCTGCCAACTGTATGTTGCGACCATGCATTTAGCAGGGCAAATTGATTGGTATGGCTGATACCTCCCTCGCTCGTGCCGCACTGGAACTCAATCCGTGGCTGACTGCGCCAGACAGGTTCAGCGACTTCGTCACCCAGCGCCACTTGCCAACGACGGGCTTCCGGACGCGCACCGTGCGCCTGCCGCTCGACACCGAACGAGCGACGCTGGTCATCGGTCCTCGCCAGGCGGGCAAGTCGAGCCTTGTTTGGCGCCACTTGGCCGACCTTGGCCCGGCCGTCCTGTACTTGACGGGTGAGGAACCGCTGGTACGCGAGTTGGCTCAATCGCCGGCACTGTTTCGGAGCGCGCTGCGTGAGTTGCTGCCAGCCCCATCGGCGATACTCATCGACGAAGCCCAGCATCTGCCTGATGCGGGGCTACTCATCAAGGCGTTGGTCGACAGCCGGCCGGGATGTCCGGTGGTCGTGACCGGGTCAAGCTCTTTCCATCTGCTGGCGCGCACGCGCGAGTCGCTGGCCGGTCGCGCCCACTACGTGCGACTGCTGCCATTTTCGTTTGAAGAGCTGCGTCCGGTCGGGGCACTTGGCCCCGCGTTGGCACAGGTCCTGGACGAGCAAACGTATGCCCGCCAGGTGTTGTACGGCGGCTACCCACGGGTGGCTTTGGCACCAAGCGAGGCCGAGGCAGAGGCCGAACTGCATCGCCTGGTGCGCGCAGTCGTTCTGCGAGATGCGTCGGACATGCACCGGGTCCGCAATGGACCTGCTTTTCGGCGCTTGCTGGAACTGGCCGCCCAGCAGGTAGGCAACCCTGTCAACTTGAGCGAATGGTCTGCTCTGCTCGAAGTGCAGCGCGCCACCGTCGCCGATTGGTTGGCGCTGCTTGAGGACATGCATGTTCTACATACTTGCCCGGTGTACGCGGGCGGCAAGCGAGCCGAGCTGACATCGTCCCGCAAGGTGTTCTTTGTCGACTGCGGCCTGCGAAATGCGCTCGTGGACTCGTTTGCCGACTTGCGGTTACGCGCCGACCGCGGAGCGCTGACCGAGCAATGGGTGTTCACGGAGTTGCACAAGGTCCCGGCATTCGAGGACCGCATCCACTACTGGCGCACCAAGGCGGGCGCTGAGGTCGATTTTGTGATCGACCTGCCGGCGGGGCTGGTGGGTCTCGAAGTCAAGGCCGGCCCTGCGCATCCTCCACGGCTAAGCAAGTCGGCCTTGTCGTTCGTGCAAGCCTATCGGCCGACCGCGTTATTCATCGTCCACGATGGGCCGGAGAACACGGCGACCGTCGAAGGCGTGCCAGTGCGCTGGGTGCCGCTGGTAGGTTTTTCGGAGCGGGTGCAGGCCGTCGTGGGCGCTGGGCGAGTGGTGTAGGCCTTGGCGCGGTCCCCCTCTGGGCGCACCAGGCGACAGGCGCCAACCCAAACCGCCCACCCCTTGCCCCGAACCCCCAAACCAGCGAGCATCGCCTGGCCAATCTGGAGCCGCCCATGCCCGCAAACCCGCCGCCAGAATCCGCCCCAGAGGCAGCGCCCGCCGCCGAGCCGACGCCGCCCATCGTCCTGCAAGAGTGGACCCCGCTCATGCAGTCGCTCGACTGGCAGCTGGGGCTGATGGCCTACCAGCTGCGCGGCGCCCAGGCCTTCACCACCCAGGAAGTGCCGAACCTCGTCAACCAGGGCGGTCTTGCGGCCTACCGCGCCGCCGAAGTGTTGTTCGCGCACTGCCTGGAGCTCGACGGCGCCGGCACACTCGAAGCCGAAATCCACATGCAGGAGCTGGCGATGGGCCTGGGCCTGCACGCGGTGCAGCTGCTCGATCGCTTTGCGCTGCTGTGCCAGCAATATGGCCGCGACTACTACGACCGCCTGACGTTTTGGGCGACCGACGGTACGCCCAAGGTGCTCGCCGACGCCCGCGACCGCGGCATTTTCGAGCGCCATACCGGCCACGTGGTGCTCGCGCTGTGCGACATTGCCGCGCCCGCCACGGCGCAACGCATCGATACGGGCGAGATTGTCGACCTGACGGGCAAACTGCGCGCAGTGGTGATGACCTACGCGCTGTCGATTCTGCCGGCCCACAGCTTGCGGCGCATCGTCCGGCAGGGCGAAGCAGGCCCCGAAACAGGTTGGGGTTTGCTGGTCGCGCGGACCCTGTTGCGCCATCCCGACGACCTGCCGGCCTACACGACGGCCAGCGCCGACAAGATCGCCCAGCTCGCCGTGGCCGACGACTTGCGGGCCAAGGCGCCGCTGGTGCCGCTGTATGCGCTCATCGACCTGGAGCTGGCGCTCGGCAACGTGGCCCTGGAGCAAGTCGAGCTCGGCGACGAAGTGAACCGCTGCGCCAACGCCATCGCGGCCGACCTGAGCCAGGCGGGGCCGGCCGACCCCGCGCCAGGCGATGTCTTGGGCGACGTGTGGGTGCTGCACTCGGGCGGCGCGATGCGGGCGCTGCAGCAGTTGCTCGACGCCAACCTGCGGTCCGATGGCGTGGTGCTGTACCGGGACTATGGCCCTGCCACGGCGGAGCGCGCCAATACCAACCACGTCTACCAGCACTACGGCCCGAGCACCGGCACCGGCATCAACCATTATCTGCTCGACCGCTGGCTGGGGCGGCCGGCTGACCAGGGCGGCGCAGGTGCGACGGTGACGGCACCGCACAACGAAGGCGAGGCCTCGATCAAGACGCGGCTAGTCGCCCGGGCGGAGCTGCCGCAGACGCGGGCGGCGTTCGAATTGCACTTTGACATCCGCGCTTTTGACGGCCTGGAGGCGGCGATTGCCCATGCGCGCACGTTGCTCGGCAACCGCGATCCCAAGGCGCTTGACGCCTACCGGGCGGCGCTGCAGGTCGAGCGCGACAACTGGTCGCTGTTGCACGAAGTCGGCGAAATGGCCCTGCGCAACCTGGGCCAGCACGATCTGGGCCGGATGTTTCTGCAAGAGTGTTTGCGCATCAATCCCTGGTACTGCGCGCCCGGCTGGGCCACGCTCGGCGACCTGCTGTGGACCCAGGGCGACATCGAAGGCGCGCGCGACGCCTACACCAAGGCGATTGCCGCCAACCCAGAGCATCCGCGCGGCTACCTGTCCAAGGGGGCCCTGTTGTACGAGCAAGCGCAGTGGGCCGATGCGGTGGAACTCGCCGGTCAGGCGCTCGCCCGTGACTTGGAGGGCACGCACCGCGACCAGGGCGTTGAGTTGCACACCAAGGCCCTGGCCCAGTGGGATGCGCAGCGCAAGCGCACAGCGGAATTGCGGGCGCAGCGGGTGGCGGGGACGCTCAGATAGGGAGCTGTCCGAGAATTTGTCATTCTCGGCTGGCTCCATTTGCTAGCTAGGTGGGTCGCAAGCCCGCGTCTTTGCAAGCCGACTCGCCGCTCCGATGGCCTGCAAAGCGATCGCGTGATTCTGCGACAATTCCGATTAGGTCGGTTGCGGTATCAGCACCACGTGTAGCGCTCGATTCCCATCCAAACGAGCGGCATCGGCCGGCCTTTTTGCAGCCAGGCCAACATCGGCAGCCCGGTGTCGCGCGCGCGATGGAGACCAGGGGGCTGCACCGCTGCGCGCCGCCACGGATCGAGTCCCGTGTCGCGATCGGCGTCCCAGAATAGCACCTGCCGCAAGCCGAGGTCGCTCGCATGGGCCAGCGCAGCCTGCACCATCTTGTCTGCATCGGCCGGTCTGCGCGGCCGCCAGGCCAGGACGTGCAACAGAGGTTCCGCCGCATCGGTGGTCCAAAGGCAAAAACTGTCGCCGACAGCGACGCCCAGCACCGGACTCGGCTCGGTGCCACGCGCCCAGGCCCGATAGCGGGCGCGGGTCGCGAACCACGCGATGCGATCCACTTGCACGATCTCGGCCAGAGCGGGCGCGGTCGAGCCGCCGACCCAGGCACCGAGTTCTTCCCGGTCGCGCGCCAGCACATCGGCGAGGTCGCCAAGGCCCAGCTCGACCGCTCCCGCCGGCATCGCGTGCGGCCCGGATACGGCCAACGCAGTCTCGCGTGCGGGGTGCAGCAAGTAGCCGGCCTTGCGGTACAGGTTGGGGCCGACGTCGGAAAACAAGGTCGAGACGGTGGTGCCAAGCGCCCGCAGCTCGACCGACAGCGCGGCCATCATCGCCGCAGCGTGACCCTGGCCGCGCAATTCAGGCACCACCAGCACGCTAGCGACGGCCTGCAGCGGTTCGATGCTGGTGCGGCCGACGTCGTCGCAGTACCAGGCGTTGCCGGCGTAAGTCTCGCAGCTGGCGAGCACCTGCCCGTTTGGCTCGACCCACAGCCAGAGCTTAAGCTGGCTGCGGCCAAACTCGCTCTCCGCCAGCGCCGCCTCGCGCCGCAAAAACAGAGACCTCTCGTACCCAGCGCCCCATTGGGCGAAGTGGTGGCCCCAGCGCTCGGCTTGTTGGGCCGGCGTGGCCAGGATCAGTTCAGCGTCAGCAGTGCTGTGGGACATCGTCGCCTCGCGACCACCCGGATGCGGGCGGCGCAAAAGAATCGCCCGGTCCAAAGTTGACGGCAAGCCCTGGCCGGGGTATCGAGCCGCGGCGGCCGGTTGCCGCACAGGGTCGTCGATGCAAGATTTTCTGCTGCCACTGCATTCACTGTTGCGCTGGGTGGCGTTTGCGGACGTGTTCGCGGCCGCGTTGCTGTGTGCCGTGGCGCTGCGGACGCTGCCCGAGTGGCGTCCCGTGCACAAGATCACGGCGCTGATGGCGCTCATTGCGATGGATCTGCAGCTGCTGGTGGGAGGCGCCCTGTGGCTGAAAAGTCCCCTGGTGCAGGTGGCACGCGCCAACATGGGCGCGGCGATGAAAGAGCCGGCGTTGCGCTTTTTTGCGGTCGAGCACGCCGCAATGATGATCCTGGCCTTGGTGGCCGTGCACATCGGCTACGCCAGGGCCAAGCGCGCAGCGGACGGCGCCGCGGCGCACAAGGCAGTGGCGATTGGCTATGGTCTGGCGTTCCTCTTGCTGCTCGCCGGCATCCCCTGGCCGTTTCGGGGTGCGGTTGCCCGGCCCTGGCTGACGATGTAGAGGAACCCTATGCAGCCAGAATTGACGCTGACTGCGGCGCAGCTGCGCGCCGGCTGGACGCTGGGCCACGGCTTGGACGCGCCGAACGCTGGCGATGTGCTCCAAACGATCGCGCGCGCAGGGTGGCCGCGCACGCTGGGCGGCGTTGACGTCTACCTGTCGCTGTTGGCGCGCAACCCCGACCTGGACCCAGCGGCACTGGACCGCGCCGTTTGCGTGGATCGCGCGGCTGAAGTGGTGCCGGCTGCGCGCGGTTGCATCTACGTTGTGCCCGCCAGCGAGGTCGCCACCTGCTTGCGTTTTGCAGACCAGGGCTGGTTAAAGCGCACGCTGCGTGACTGCGAAAAGGCTGGCGTCTCGCGGACCGAATTCGAAGCGGCCGTTGCGGCAGTGGGCGACGCGCTGGATGACACGCCATTGGCGACGGAGAAGCTTCGCGAGCGCCTGCCGGCCGGTGTCGTGCGCAGTCTGGGCGAAGCGGGCAAAAAGGTCGGCATGTCAACGGTACTGCCGGCCGCCATCCGCGCCTTGGAATTTCAGGGCCTCGCCGCGCGGACCCAGGCTGATGGACACCTGCGCAACGAGCGCTACGTGTGGCGACGCCGATCGCCGGACTTGTCGGCGGCCGTTGCATCTACCGACCCGCTAACCGCCCATCGCATGCTGGCCCAGCACTATTTTGCGGTCGCCGCGCCAGCGCGGGTGCGCGATTTTGCCGATTGGGCAGGGTTGGGCCTCAAAGACGCCCAGGCCGCGGTAGTGCACCTGGACCTGCTTGCGGCGACCGTTGCCGGCTGCAAAGAACCCTACCTGCTGCCGGCGGTGCTCGCCGACCGCCTGCGCGAGGCCGTCGAAGTGCGGTCGCCGCGGTTGCTGTCGCTGGTGGATCCACTGCTAGACTACCGTGGCAATGCCCTGCCTGCGTTGTTCGATCCGGACTATCACGGCATCGAGTTGCCAGCTCCAGGCGGCAAGTCGGCGCCCATCGCACAACTGACTTCGCTGTGGCAGCGCTGCATCTTCGATGGCGGAGCGATGTGCGGCATCTGGGAGTTCGACCCCGACGCGCGCGCGGTGGTTGTCGCGCCGTTTCGGCCGCTGGCGGTGGCTCGTCAACGCTTGCTGCGCATAGAAATCGAGCGGACCACCGTGCTGCTGCGCGACCGGCTCGGCGATGCGCGCGCGTATTCGCTCGACAGCGACAAATCCCTTCGCGAACGCACGGCGTGGGTCCGGGCGAGTGCGGCCCGATGGGCGTAAAGGTGTGCGAACGCGCAGGGCCACAATCTTGCGCAACCACCCCACCTTGACTACCCTTGCGCCCGCCGACCGGGCAACCAGGAATCGACCGTGACCTTGCACCGCCAGAACCAGTCGTTGTCGAGGTTCGTCGCCGTGTTCCTGGCGCTAGCCGTCGCAGGCTGCGCTGCGAGCACCACGGCCGCAGACACGGCGTCGGAAACGTCGGCAGCCGGCAGTGATGCCACCGCGGCAGCTGATAGTGCCGCCACCGCTGACACCGCAGCGAGCGCCGACACCCAAACGGTGGACACGGTCGGCCTACCCGCCGCACCGACCCCGTACGCCGGGACCTGCCCGGACTTCGCGGACGGCGCCGTGCAGATGCAGGTCGGCAAGTACGGCCGCAGCTTGTTGGTGACTCTGCCCGAGCAGCCCAAGGGTGCCGGGGTCCTGTTCCTGTGGCACGGCCTGGGCGACACCGCCAAGAACTTCAACAATGCGTTTGGCGCCAAGCAGTTGGCCACGACACTGAACGCCGTCGTCATCACACCGGACGCCTGCTGCAACACCGCCACAGCCAAGGGCTGCTGCAGCATGATGACCGGCTGGCACTTCGTGGCGGACACCGCTATCGACGCCGACATATTCGATGGCGCCCTGTCGTGCTTGGAAGCCCAGCACGGCATCGACCGCAAACGCGTCTATACTATGGGCTTTTCGGCCGGCGGCCTGTGGAGCACCTGGCTGGTGATGCACCGCAGCGCACAACTAGCCGCCGCGGCGATCCTGAGTGGCGGCGTCAACGACTACAACCCGTGGTCCAAGCCGGCGCTGCCAGTGCCGGTGGTCGACTCATCTGGCGGGCCAACCGATCTGTTCGGCAGTGGCCTCGTCGATTTCCAAGCATCGACCGAAACGCTGAATAAGTATCTGCGCGGAGCCGGTCATTTCGTGGTGCACTGCCAGCACAACCAGGGCCACACGGTCACGCCCGATATCGTGCAGTTTGCACTCCACTTCCTCTCGGGCCACAGCCACGACGCCAAGGGCCAAAGCCCGCTGGCCACCGGCCTGCCCGTCTCTGCGCCGGCCGGCTGCAAAATCTTGCCGTGAACGACGAGCCGTGATGTATCGCCTCACCCTCTTTGCCACCGTCCTGTGCTTCGCTGCGTCGCTGGCGGGCTGCGCTACCTCGCTGGCACCGCAGGCCGTTCGCGGCATCGACACCCAAAAGATCGCCAACCAGGGCGCGATGACCGACGCCTCGCGCGCCTACCGCGTGGCGTTCTTCGCAGACCCGACGCTACAGCCCGACAGCATCGAGGTCTCGGCGGGGCTAGGTGGCACCAAGGTCCTGATCTCGCAGTGGACCACGGAGTTGGCCCGCCAGCTCAACCGCGTCATCGCCAAGCTGGGCCTGTACGACGAGCGATTTGCCGAGTTCGGCCAGGAGATCTTCAACCACGACATCGTCAACGGCGACGTGGTCTACACCTGGCGGCCACCGGCGGGCGGTGTCAAGTTCGGGCGCACCCGCGTGGCGACGCTGCGCGTAACGGAATTGAAGACTTCGACCGGCGGCGAGGGCATCACGGGCCAGGGCGTCATCGAAGTCACCATGGCCGGGTGGGTGCACCTGTACGCCTGCGAGGCCAGCGGCGGTGAAGACTGGATGGCCAAGACCATGGGGTGCCTGGGCGAGAAGATCGTCGGCGACCCGACGTTTTGGAAAGCAGTCGAAGCCCTGCCGTGACCGCGCCGGTCGTCTGCTTCGATTTAGGCAACGTACTAGTCAAGCTGCGCTTTGACCGCTGCGTGCGCGAGTTGTGCCGGCTGGGCCATCGCGACTACAGCAGCGTGCGGTCGATGACGCCGCCGTTTTTCGACGAGCACGGTCTGGCGCTGTCGTGCGGTGCGCTCGGCGCCGACGCCTTCTTGGATCGCCTGGCCAGCCAGTTCGGCGTCGAGCACTTGGACCGCGGCATCGTCGCGGGAGCCTGGTGCTCGATTTTCGACGTATGGCAGGAGATGGAAGCCGTCGCCCAGGCGGCCGTGGACAGCGGCGCTGCGGTCTGGCTGCTGTCGAACACCGACCCCATGCATTTCGCGTATATCCACGCCAAGATGCCGGTGCTGGACGCGTTTGCCGGTTGGCATCTGTCGTACGAAATCGGCGCCAACAAGCCCGACGCGGCCTACTACCAGCGCTTTTTTGACCGTGCGACGGTCGAACCCGCGCAATGCGTGTTCTTTGACGACCGACCCGAGAACGTCGACGCCGCGCGCGTCCTGGGCATGGACGCCGTGCTGTTCACCGGCGACATTGTGGCCGTGCGCAGTAAGCTCAAGGCGATTGGCCTCAACGTCGCGGTGTAGCGAATCAGGCGCGCAAAATGGTGACGGTCGGAGCCACCAGCCGGCCGGCCGCCGTCGGATTCCAGACCAGCAGCAAAAAGTCGCCTGGGTTGGCGTAGCCGAGCCGGCAGGCATGCGCGACCGCGACACCAGGCACCAGCGCGCGGTCGCCAAGCGGCCCCACGATTTCGGGCAGCACACCCCAGTAAAGCTTGAGCTTACGGGCAAGCCTTGAGTCGGCGCACAGCGCAATGATCGGCGCCGCGGGCCGCTCGGCCGACACCATCTGGGCCGTGCGGCCGGTATCGGTCGGCACCACGATGGCACGCACCTTCAAGTCGCGCGACAGCTGCGCCACGGCGCGCGACAAGGCCTCGCTCAGCACGTCGTCAGAATGGGCGACGTCAAAGACGGCCGGCGCCTCGCCGACCAGGCGGCCGAACTGGTTGTAGCGCCACTGGTGGCCTTCGACCATGCGCAGCACCCGGTCCATGGTCTGGACGGCGGCGACCGGATGGAGGCCGGACGCCGTCTCGCCCGACAGCATCACCGCATCGGCGCCCGCGCGCGCAGCGGCACTGACATCAGTGACTTCGGCGCGGGTCGGTCGCGGGTGCGAGATCATCGACTCCAGCATCTGGGTAGCGACGATGACTGGCTTGTTGAAAGCGATGCCCAGGCGAATGAGCTCCTGTTGGATGAGCGGCACTTCCTCGGCCGGTACCTCGACGCCGAGGTCGCCGCGCGCGACCATCAGCGCATCGGCCGCGGCGAGGATGTCGCCGATGTGGGTCAGCGCTTCGGGTCGCTCGATCTTGGCGACAATCGGCACGTTGAAGCCCTCGCCCGCTAGCAGCTGTCGCAACCCGCGCACGTCGTCGCCGTCGCGCACAAAACTGAGCGCCAGCCAGTCCACGCCGGCGCGAACGGCAAAGCGTGCGTCGGCGATGTCCTTTTCGGTGACCGCCGGGGCGGAGACCTGCAAGTCGGGCAGGTTCATGCCTTTGCGGTCCGTCAGCCGGCCGCCGTGTACGACGTCGCAAGTCAGTTCGTCCGCGGCGACCGTCAGGATGCGCATCTCAAGCTTGCCGTCGTCGAGGAGCACGCGGGCGCCGACCCGGGCATCGGCAATCAGCCCCTTGTATTCCGAGGGGATGAGACCGGCCCGCCCCTGCTCGGGCCGAACGGTCACCGTTACCTGCGTGCCCGGCACCAGCTCAATGCCACCACCCTCAAAACGACCGACGCGGATCTTGGGTCCGCACAGGTCAGCGAGGATGGCGATCTCGCGGCCGGTGTCGGCGGCAACGGCACGAATGGCCGCGATCGCCGCGCCGTGCTGTTCGTGACTGCCGTGCGAGAAGTTGAGGCGAAACACATCCACGTGCTCCGCGAGTCGAGCTAGCACGCCGGGCTGCAGGCTGGCCGGTCCAACGGTAGCGACGATACGCGTGCGCCGCAGTTTGAGGGCGACGCGGTCCAGGTCGAGGCGAAGGTGTGTCATGTGGGCAGGATGCGCGCCGCCAACGGCGATTGCAACCGGGGCGCGCGCGCCGCAATGACGTGGCGGCAGGCCCGGGCAAAATCGTGCGTCTGGGCCGACAAACCGCTAGCATTGCCGACTTGGCGCGACCGCCAACGGGCGGAGCGGAGGCACACGTGAGGGCAGCGTTGCGATGGGGATGGGTTGCAGTGGCCGCAGTGGCCTTGGCATGGGGCTGCGAAAGCGAAGCGCCAGCCGACGACGTCAGCTTGCCCGAGACCGGTGCAGGCGAGCCCGACTCCAGCTCGCGCTTTGAGCCCGAGGACAGCGGCGCCCGGACGCAGGACACCGCGACGAGCCAGCCCGATCTCAAGCCCTTGGACCTGGGCGTCGAGGACTCTGGCGGTAGCGTGGACAGCGACGACAGCAGCGACCTGACCGCGACGCCCGACATCACCGATTCGGGCAACACCAGCGCAGACGCCACGCCAGAGACCAAGCCGGTGGTGACGACCTGCGAAGGCCACTGCGGCATCTACATGGAAGACAACCCGTGCCACTGCTCGGTGCTGTGTCTGAGCGAGGGTAACTGCTGCGCCGGCTTCCAAGAGCTGTGCAAGTGCGCCAAGGACGGCGACTGCGACGACGGCAACGACTGCACCAGCGACTCGTGCAACAAGGCCAACGGCTACTGCTTTCAACAGCCGCTCAAGTCGTGCTGCAAGGGCGACAGCGAATGCCCGGCCGGCGACGCCTGCAACGAGGCCAAGTGCATTAGCGGCACCTGCACCAAGCAGCCCAAGGACTGCAACGACGGCATCGACTGCACGCTCGACTTCTGCGAAGCCGGCAAGTGCACCAACAAGATCAACACCAAGAACTGCCTGCTCGACGGCAAGTGCCACAAGGCGGGCGACCAGGATCCGGCGCTCGGCGCGTGCGCGACTTGTGACCCGGCCAAGAAGCAAGACGCTTGGACCGCGGCCCCCGGCAAGTGCGCCATCGATGGCCAGTGTCTCGCGTCGGGCGAAGCCAACCCGACGGCGGCCTGTGCGGTGTGCGACGCCACCAAGTCGACCACCAACTGGACGGTCAAGACCGGCAACTGTCTGATTGACAACAAGTGCTACAAATCGGGTGAGGCCAACCCACAGAGTGCTTGCCAGGTCTGCGACCCGGTCGGCAACCCGAGCGCGTGGTCCGGCAAGGCCGGCTTTTGCGCCATCGACGGCCAGTGCGTCGCCGACAAAGCCGCCAACCCGACCGACGCGTGCCAGATCTGCGACGTCGCCAAGAACAAAAGCGGCTGGACCGCCAAGGTTGGCTTTTGCGCCATCGACGGCCAGTGCGTCGCCAACGGCAAGGCCGCCGATGGCTCGGGCGGCTGCAAGGTCTGCGACATCACCAAGCCGGGCGGCTGGACGCTAAAGGCTGCGGGGACCACTTGCCTCGCGCTCGGCCCCTGCATCACCTCGCCCAAGTGCGACGACGCTGGCGCATGCACGGGCGTCAAGAAGCCGGGCTGCTGCAACGCCGACGACGACTGCGCCAACGACCCTGCGGCGCCCGGACCCTGCGAAGTGCCGGCGTGCGAGCTAGCCACAGGCAAGTGCGTGCTCAAGCCCAAGGCCGACTGCTGCTTGGACGGCGTGTGCTGCGACAAAGCCAGCAATAGCGTGCAACCGGCGGGCACGGCGTGCGGCACGTTCGCTGTGGACTACAAGTACGTGTGTGAGGGCGACACCGGCTACAAGATCGCCCAGGTCGCTGGTTGCACCGGCACCAGCGCCACCAAATGCTCGTCGTCGACGCTGGCCGACGGCGCCAAGACCGTGGCCAAGAAGTGCTCAGCTGGCCAGGTGTGTGTCAAAAGCACCGAGACCTCGTTTTCCTGCAAGTAGCGCGGTTCGGTCGGCGGGTTTCAGAACCCATCCGGGCTCTTGCCCGAGCGCCCCAATCTGCCTAGCATCGCGGCCGCGCCGGACCACCGCGGCGCCCGACGGTGCGGCGTGAATCCCAATATTTTCCGAGCCTACGATATCCGCGGCGTGGCTGACCGCGACTTGACCGACCAGGTCGCCACCGACATCGGCCGTGCCATCGGCGCCGAAGTGCTGACCCGCGGGCTTAAGCCCTTGCTGGCCGTCGGCCGCGACGCCCGCCTGTCGAGTCCGCGCCTGCGCGATGCCCTGGTCCAGGGTCTGACCGAGACGGGCATCGATGTCGTCGACGTCGGCGTGTGCGCGACGCCCATGCAATACTTCGCGGCGTTCACGTTCGACGTCGGTGGCGGCGTCATGGTCACCGGCAGCCACAACCCGCCGCAGGACAACGGCTTTAAGATTACGCTCAACAAGTGCAGCCTGCACGGCGACGAGATCCAAGGGCTGCGGCAGCGCATCTTGGGCGGTCAATTGGCGGGCTCGGGCCGGACCGGCAGCGTGTCGTTTGCCGAAATCGCCGGCCCGTACACCGACTGGATCGTCAACAACATCGCGCTCGGTCCGCGCAAGCTCAAGGTCGCCATCGACTGCGGCAATGGCCCCACCGGGCCGGTGTCGCCGGGCCTCGTGCAGCGCCTGGGCTGCGAGGTCATCGGCCTGTTCACCGAGCCCGACGGCAACTTTCCCAACCACCACCCCGATCCCACCGTCGAGGCGAACCTCGCCGACCTGCGCCGGGCCGTGGCCGATCACGGCTGCGACGTCGGCATTGCCTACGACGGCGACGGAGACCGCATTGGCGTCATCGACGAAAAGGGTGGCATCCTGTGGGGCGACCGGCTGTTGATTCTGCTGGCGCGGGCAATCTTGCGAGTCGTACCTGGCGCGGCCATCGTCGGCGAGGTCAAGTGCAGCCAGACGCTGTTCGACGACATCGCGCGCCACGGCGGCCGGCCGGTGCTCAGCCGCGTCGGCCACAGCCTCATCAAAGACCGCATGAAGACCGAGGGCGCGCAACTGGCCGGCGAGATGAGCGGCCACATCTTCTACAAACACCGCTACTTCGGCTTTGACGACGCCACCTACACCACCTGCCGGCTGCTGGAGATCTTGTCGAACGATCCCCGGCCGATGTCCGAGTTGCTGGCCGACGTGCCCCACACGTTCGCCACGCCAGAGATTCGCCTGCAGTGTCCGGACGACGCTAAGTTCGGGGTGGTGGCCCAGGTCGCGGCTGCCTACAAGCAGACCCACGAGGTCATCGACATCGACGGCGTGCGGGTCATCTTTGCCGACGGCTGGGGTCTGGTGCGCGCAAGCAACACTGGCCCGGTGCTGGTCATGCGCTGCGAGGCGCAAAGTGCCGCGGGCCGCGACCGCATCCAAGCCGAGTTGACCCATGCGGTCGAGGCGGCCATGGGCGCGCCAGTGCAACTGGGCGCGCACTAGAGCGCGGGAATCGCCGCGGCTGCCTGGGGGTTGCGGTGACTTCGCGCCCGGCTTCGGGCACCATCGGCGGCCTGCGCCGCGCCGCCTTCGGGAGTTGAACGTGCGCCGACCGTTGCAAATCATGGCCTTGAGCCGCGTGGGCCGCGCGATGGCGCTGGTTGCGCTGGCCGTGGCGCTTGTCGCCGCTCCAGCGGTCGCCCAGACAGCAGTCAAGAATCCGCCAGCGACACTGGACTCGCGCGACCTGAAAGCCGGCATGAAAGGCCACGGGCTGACGGTGGTGCGCGGCACCAAGGTCGACCGCTTTGACATCGAGGTCATCGGCGTCCTGCACCATGCGCTGCCGCGCCAGGACATCATTCTGATCCGCTGCGCTGGCCTGAACATCGAGCACTCGGGCATCGTCGCCGGCATGTCGGGCAGCCCGATTTTCGTGCACGACCCGGCCAAAGGCGACCTGCTGATCGGCGCGCTGAGCTACGGCTTTGGCTTCAACAAAGACCCGGTGGCCGGCGTGACGCCGATTGCCGACATGCTGCCGGAATTCGACCGCAAGCTGCTGCCGCCGCCGCCCAATCAGAAGTTCACGGCACCCAAGAAGGGAGCGAGCGCGTTCGGCCCGTCGGTACGCATGCCGGACGGCGGCGAGCTGCGCCCGGTTGGGATCCCGTTGGTGGCCAGTGGATTTCACCCTGATGCATTTGCAGCGCTCAAGCACGAGCTTGGCGAGATGGGCTTTGACCACGTGCACATGGCGACTTCCGGCGCTGCCCCGGCCAGCCGCGACCGCGGCGCGCGCAAGCCCAGTCCAGCGTATGAGCCCGGTTCGGCGATCTCGCTGGCACTGGCGCGCGGCGACATGTCGATCTCGGGCATCGGCACCATCACCTGGGTGCGCGGCGACCAGTTCATTGCGTTTGGTCACCCGTTCAAGGGTCTGGGTCAGGTGCATCTGCCGGTCGGCAACGCCGACATCCAGTGGATTCTGTCGAGCGTGGCCAGCTCGTTCAAGATGGGCAACGCCTTGGACGACATCGGCATCCTGGACCTGGACCGGCAGCCAGCGGTGGCAGGTCGGGTCGGCATCCGCGCCCAGATGGTGCCGTTCACGGTCACGGTCAAGCACAAAGAGCTCAAAACCACGGACGTCTGGCACGTCGAAGCCACCGATCAGCCGGGGTTCTTTCCGCTGGTTGCGTCCATGATCGTGGGCAACGCCGCGCGGGTGGCGGCGCCGGTGGCCGAGAGCGTGGGCGTCGAACTCAAACTGGCGCTGCACGTCGATGGCCATGGCGTCGTCGAGACGCGCGAGGTGTTCAGTGGCCTCTCGGGCATGCAAGGCGTCGGCGAAATCGGTGCGGTGGTCGGCAACTACGCCAAGGCGATTACGTTCAACGGCTTTGATCGCTTGCGGGTCGGCGCCGTGACGGCCGAGATCGTCGTCAGCGAGTCGCGCAACCTCGCGTTCTTGGAGTTCGTGCGCAGCGCCAGCGAAGAGGTCGAGGCCGGCCAGCCGATCATCGTCAAGGTCGGTCTGATGGTGCCCAATGTCGAACCGCCGCTGCACACGCTGACTCTAACTTTGCCGCCCCTGCCCGCGTACCTCGCCGGTTCGCAAGTGACGGTGCAGATCGGCAGCGAGAAAAGCATGGGCCCCGAGTTCCCGGAGCCGGCCAACGTCGACGACCTGCTCAAGTTCTTGCGCGCCCAGCCGTCGCGCAACCGACTCGCGGCGGTCGTCGCGATGCCTGAGCCCACGCTGATGCTGCGCGGATCGCGCTTGAGCGGTCTGCCGATGGGTGTGCGCGACGAGCTGCAGGGCCACCAGACCATGGTGCGCACTGGCAAGGACACGCTGCGCGTTGCCCAGGAAACACCTTGGGTCATCAATGGTTCCGCTTCGCTCAAGCTGCGCGTCAGGCCGTAGCCCTCATCCCGCATTCGAGGTTGCCATGCTGATCAACTTGGGCCGATGGGTCCCCGCCGTTGCCGCGGCCGTCAGCCTGTGCGGCGCGGCGTCCGCTCTGGCCAGCCAGCCCGCCGTGTGGACCTGGGCCGACGACAGTGACTTCCGCCGCGGCAACCTGGACGGGTTGGCGCTGCATCCCACGCTGGGGCTGACGGCGGCGCCACCGCTGCAGCGCATTGAGGTGGACGCCGACTTCATCCACTGCAAGGCCCGCGACGGAGCAAAGCTGTGGCTCGGCACGGGCTTGCATGGCAAGGTGTTCGTGCTCGAAGGCAGCAAAGTGCGCGAAGTGGCCAAGGTCGACGCGCCGATGGTGGCCTCGCTATTGCCGGACGGCGCTGGCGGCGTCTACGCCGGTCTGGTCGGCAACGGGCAGATCGTCCACGTGACCGGCGACGGCAAGGTCAGCCAGGTCGCCAAAGTCGATGCCAACCACGTGTGGTCGCTGGCCAAGCGCGGAGGCGCCCTGTATGCCGGGACCGGGCCGGGCGGCAAGGTGTTCAGCGTAGACACGGGCAGTAAGACCACCAAGCTGTACGCGGAGACCGGCGCGGACCACGTGCTGGTGCTCGCCGACGGCGGCGACGCGCTCTACGCCGGTACGGCCGACCAGGCGCTGCTGCTGCGCATCGACGGCGAAAAGCAGGTGCGAGCGCTGGCGTCCTTTCCGGGCGCCGAGGTGCGGGCGCTCGCCCGATCGGGCAAGGCCTGGTACGCGGCGGTCAATGGTGGCCAAACCGCCGCGCCGCTCGCCAACCTCAAGCCCACAGCCGAGCGGCCCGGCACCAGTCCGCCGGCCAAGACGCCTGCCGCCGGCAAGACCGGCAAGGAGAGCGCGGCCAAAGGCAAAGGCGCGATCTGGAAGCGCAGCGACGACGGCATCGTGGCGCGGATGTACGTCTCGCCCGAAGGGATGCTGAGCGACCTCGGCGTGGTCGGCAATAAGGTCATGGCCGGCGCAGCACGCGGCGGCCGGGTGGTCATCGGCGATGACTTTGGCGACGTGCAGAGCCTTTTCGACGTCAAAGAAGAGGAAATCCTGGGCATTGAAGTGGGTCCGAGCGGTGCCCAGACGCTGCTGACCGGCAAAAGCGCGGCGGTCTACCTCGTCGGTCAAGGTGACGGCGCCCCCGCCTACACGACCGAGGTACTAAGCGAGACGGGCATCGCCCAATGGGGGCGCATCGACGTCGTCGGCGAGGGCGACCTGACGGTCGAGACCCGTAGCGGCTTTTCCGACCCGCCGAGCGACACCTGGAATCCGTGGACGGCCATCCGCAACGGCCAGATCGCCAGCCCTGCCGCCAACTTCCTGCAAGTCCGCGTCAAATTCGGCTCGGGCGCCCGGCTCGTTGAGATGCGCGCCAGCCGCCAGGTCGTCAACCGGGCGCCGATGGTCACCAAAATCGACGCGGTGCCGAACAAGCAAAAGGGCACGGTTGCGCTCAGCTGGGCAGCAGACGACCCTGACGGCGACGCGCTGGGCTTTGTGGTCACCTACCGGCCGCGCGGCAGTAAGCCCTGGATTAAGCTCCACGACCGCTTCTACGACAAGAAGTCGATGGAGCTCAGCCCTTCGGACATGCCCGACGGCTGGTATGAGGTTCGCATCGAGGTCAGCGACGCGGGTGCCAACGGTCCGCGCGACGGCCGGGCGACGGCACGATTGTCCAAGGCGTTTCTGGTCGACCGCGGCAAGCCCGAGTTGCAGGCCGAGCTCAAGGGCCGGGTGCTGACTGGCTCAGCCAAAGACGACGTGTCGCGCATCGTCAAGGTTGAGGTGTCGGTGGACGGCGAGCCGACGATGTTGGCCAGCGCCAAAGACGGCGTGTTTGATGGCGTGCAGGAAGCCTGGGACGTCGACCTCGGCCCCGCGGTCGAAAAGGGCGTGCACGTGGTGCTGGTGACCACCTGGGACGACGCCGGCAACAGCGGCACACTCAGGCTCAACGTCGGCAATTGAGCGCCGGCCAGGCGCAGCTGGCGAATCCAATTCGCATGAAGGCAATGTGCATCGTCGCCGTGCTGTGTGGCGCCTGCTGGTGCTCCGCAGTATCGGCCCAGCAAGCCGTGCTGCCCCTGCGCGTGCAGGTGGACACCACCGCGGACTGGACGCGCGTCGAGCTGCGCGGGTTGTTGGTCCAGGCAACGAGCCACACGCTGCGGGTCGAAGGCGCCGCCCAGGTGGCGACGCCGCTGGTTGTCGGCAATGCCATCGTCATCCGCAAGCCAGTGCGCGACAATAGCCAGGTGCTTCTGACGGTCGACTGCGCCGTGGTGGCGACGGGCGAGCCGCCACAGATCCACATCACGCGCGGCGACGCGGGCGGTGCTGCGGTGTCGGTGTGGTCGGGCCGCAAAGTGCTTGCCAGCGACCGCACCATGGGCAAGCAGGCGCTCGTCGGCAACGTACGCCTGCTCGACTTGGACTTGCGCGGCTTTGCGGCCCCGTTGCCGCGCCGCGATTGGGGCCGGCGCGTGCTGGCGTTCTACTACGGCTGGTGGGGCACGCCGCAGGGGCCGGCCAAGAAATGGCAGCACTGGGACCCGGACGCGCCGCACAAGGGCGTCAACCTGCCGCCCAAGCTGGGCCTGTACGACTCACTGGACGGCGCCACCCTGCACATGCACACCACGTGGGCCAGACAGGCGGGCATCGACACGCTGGTGATGTCGGTATGGCAGCGCGATGCGCGCCAGGATGCCATCTTGAAGGCGGTGCTCGACGCCGCAGAGCACGACGGCCTGACTGTGTCGGCCTACCTGGAAGCGGCAGAGAACCACCAGGACCTGCGGCAGCAGCTGCAGTGGCTGCTGAGCGACGACATGCGCCACAAGGCGTGGCTCACCGTCCACGGTCAAAAGGTCGTGTTCTTGTATACCCGCATCTTCGACAAGGTGGACGCCGACGGCTACCGCAAGGCACTGGACGGCCTGCCGATTATGGCCATCGGCGACCGCATGCAGCCGCACTGGCTCGAGGTGTTGGGCGGCCTGCACAGCTACGTCAGCTTCATCTCGCCCGCCAACTACGCCGACGAACTGCGCATCGGCCGCCAACACGCCCGACTGCGCGACAAGCTGATGGTCGCCACGGTGATGCCCGGCTACGACGACAGCAACATCCGCTTTCCCGGCACCGTGTACGCCCGCCGCGGCGGCGACATGCTGCGCGACAACTGGCAGATTGCGCAGCAGGCCGACTGGGTGATCCTGACCAGCTTCAATGAGTTGCACGAAGGCAGCGAGATCGAGCCGACCGTACCCGAGGGCGATCTGTGGCTGCGCCGGATGCGGCAGTGGTCCGACGCTTTCAAGGGCCGTGCGCCGTGAAACCCTGGCTGTGGATGGTGCTTGGCTTTTGCGCGGTCGCTTGCACCCGGCCGCAGGCGCTGGTACCCGACGCCCAGGCACTGCTAGCTGCCGAGCGCGCCAAGGCGTTGGCCGAGAAAGAGGCCGCGCAGCGCGAACTGGCGGCGACAGAGCAGCGAACGCTGGACCGCCAACTGGGCCTGGTCGCGCAATTCGAGGCGCTGGGCAAGGAGCACGGGCCACAGGTCGCGCAGTTGCAGCGTTGGGACGCCGCGGGCGACGGCCGTGCCAACCCGGTTGCGGAGACCGTCGCGGCCTGGCCCAAGTTGGCAGCGCTGCAACTACCGGCGGAAGCCTGCGAGCTGCGGCTGCGCGAACTGGCCGACAAGCCGCTGCACGCCAAAGTACCGCCGACGGTGGCCGGTCGGGTGCGGCTCTGGTGTGACCTGGTGCGCCGGAGGATTCCGATCGTGCAACGCCAGGTGATCGCTGCGGCGCGGCCGTTCTTGAGCGCCCCGGGTTGGCTGCGCGAAGTTCCGCAACGCTACGCTACAAGCGGCCGGGTCAATTGGCACGAGTGGCTGCAGCTGCGCGCTGCGGAGCGGCTGTTTGCCGAACAGGCGCCGCCGCACCTGGCTGCCGCGCAAGCCGTGGGTGCGGCGCTGCCGCAGGACGAGATGCTGCGGCCGGCATTGGAGGCGCGCGCGCGCTTGGAGCGCGAAGTCGATCGCGGGGTGGATCGACTCGGGCTGCCGGCGGGCGTGGACGAAGCAGCATTTGCGCGCAGCGTGACAGGTCTGTGGCGGGCGACGGCGTGGCCTGAGGCGATGCTACGAGGCAACGTGCTGGCCGTGCGCGCAGTTGACCCCGCGTGGCTGCCGTTGCGCGATGACAAGGGCAAGGTGACACGGCAGATGCGCGAGGGCGCGTTGTTGCTCCAAGCGGGCTCGCCGGCCTGGGCCGCAGGCTGTTGGGTAGTGTGGGTGCAGGTAGAGCGCAAGGCGGGCAAAGACCGGCTGATCCGCGGCGACGACGTGCGCAAGGTCAAGTGTCCGGGTCAGGCCGACGCTCGCGGGGTGCGCGCGTAGGTCGGGGACTTTCTTGACGGCTCCGCGCGTTTGGCGCACGTTTTGGCCATGGTTGCGCTGACCACCAGTCTGCGATGTCGCGATGGCCTGGCACGGGCGCTGGCAATTGTCGCGCTCGCGGTCGGGTGCGCCTCGCCCAATCCCAAAGGCTTGCAGATCCGGCAAGACGTGCCCTACGCGGCCACGGCCCACCGCAAGCAGCAGCTCGATTTGTACCTGCGCGACGATGGCGGTCGCAATCGACCGCTGGCTGTGTTCATCCACGGTGGCGCGTGGAAGGAACTCGACCGCAGGATGCTGCAGTGGGTCACCGGCTATTTCGGTCGAACTGGCGAGTACCTGGCGCGACAGGGGTTCGTGGCGGCCGTCGTCGGCTATCGTCAGCCGCCCGAAGCCGGCATGGCGGAAGGTCTCGGCGACGTGGCGCGAGCCGTTGGCTGGCTGCAGACCCACGCGCTCGAGCTGGGCGGCAATCCGCGCTGCATGGTGTTGCTCGGCCACTCGGGTGGAGCACTGCTGGCGGGGCTGCTCGCCTACGACCGTACGCGTCTGCGCGCCGTCGGCGCGGATCCGAGCGCCGTGGCTGGCGTGGCGTTGCTGGCGGGCCTGTACGACCCGGATGCGCTGCTCGCCCACGTGACAGGTAGCGACCGCGAAGCCATCGAGGGCTTTTACGGCAAGGACGGCGATGCACGACGCCAATGGGCCGTGGAACGCATGCTGCTTCCCGAAGCGCCAACGACCGTCGTGCTGGGCGCAGCAGACGACACCCCTGGGCTAGTCGAGCAGCACCGTCGCATGACGGAACGCGTTGCCGCCGCGGGGTCGCCACACACGGCACAGTTGTTGGACGTGGGCCACATGGGCGCCGTTCCGCAGCCCGGCAACCGGCCGGCTGAGGTGCTGACAGCTTGGCTGGACGCGGCCCGCGGGCGGTGTGCCACTGCCTTGCCGGCGGCGCCAAGTCCGGCCAGCAGATAGCGCAAAGTCGCCGCTACCGTGACGCGAGTGCCCGCACCACCGCCGCCTCGCCCTCGGCCACCAAGCGGTCAAACTCGGGTCCGCCCTGGGCAGCCTCCTGGCGGTCGATGCCCGGCCGACGCGGAACCACGACTTCTTGAATCGGACAGCTGACTCCGGCGGCAATCGCCATCGGCTCGCCGGTCACGTTGACGGCAATCAACCGCGCCCCCGGAAACAGCCGGCAGGCATCGCTGACCGGCAGCGCGCTCAAACGGTCGGCGCCGGGGTCGATGCGCGCAGAGGTCTTGAGGTCTACGTCCTCAAAAATCAAAGGATTGGCCACGCTCGCGCCCACCGCATCCGCGACGTTGCCGCTGCGTACCGTGATCAGCTGCAGACCACCGCCGTCCTTGCGCTGGTGAAAGGTAGTGTACGGCAACGTCAACTGCTCGATGGCGCGCCGGCCAAGTGCCGCATCAAGTACGCGGACAAACCGAGCGTGCGACAGGCGCCGAAAACCGCCGAGGTCAATGCCGCCGTCGGTCAGCTTTTTGAGCGCCTCCGCTGCCAGGTTCTTGACCAGGTCTTGCTCAAATTCTCGTTTGCTTTCATCGATATAGCTGCGCATGAGCGCACGCAGACGCTCCACAGGATCGACGGCCGGCGCGTCGGCATAAAGGGCTCCGACCACCGAGCCCATGCTGTTGCCGACCACACAGTCGATAGCCACGCCCTGCCGCCGCAGCTGCCGTAGGGCCCCGGCGTGGGCGAGACCGTAGAACTCGCCGACCGACAGGACTGCGCAGGTGCGGGTCGGCTTGGTCGCCGGGCCTGCCGTTGGCACTGCACTGCACGCGGCGAGCGTCACTGCCGCGAGCGCCAAGGCCACGATGCGCGTCAACTGGCGTCTGCCTCGATCCAAAATGCCTCCGCCCACCAGTACGGGTACAGCGACCGCGTACGCACGCGCCGAAAGCCAGCGGCGCGCAAGTCGGCAGTCCACCCGGCGAGCGGCTGCTCCCAGTTGGTTCGCTCCCGGCCGGCCGCAAAATAGCCGAAAAGCACCGGCATCAGAAAGCCGGACACGGTCGGCTCCGGATCGGCGGCGTACTCGGCGACGCCCTGGCGGTAGCGGGCGATGATGTCGCGGGCGATGCCATCCGAGATGGGCGCGGTCAGGTCCGGTGCATTGAATTCAGCCAGCGCCACGCTGCGGCAGTGGTCGCGCAGCCAGCCAAGGACCTGCGCGCGGTCGGGCCGCGGCAGTGACTGCAGCGCAAAGGTGGCAACGCACAGCCCGAATCGTGCCGAGCGCCAGTTCGTGTGGCCGATCAACGACTGGGCTGTCGCCTCCACGACTTCGACGGCCAGCCCGGCCTTGGCAACCGCCGTGCGCAAATCGTTCGCCAGCGCCGCGCTGGGCTCGACCGCCAGCACCCGCGCCGAGACTTCGCGCAGCGCCGGCAGCAACGCGCGACCGTCGCCCGTGCCCAGGTCCAGCACCGGCAGCGCCCGATGGCGACGCAGCGCTTCGGCGAGGTCGGCGGACGTCTGCTGGTACAGCGGCAGGTTGCTGCCGGCAGCGATAAAGGCCGCAAAGCCCTCTGGGCTGGCATACACGTCGGCCGAGCCCTGCCCGACCACCCGGCGCAGATGGGCGGCCGCCGCTTGGGTCAGCGGTTCAGGGTGGTCTGCAGCGGCTTGCTCCGCCAACGTCAGCGCCCGCGGCAGCTCGCCGGCGCCGAAGCACCGCAGCGCCTCGATGAGGCCTGCATCTGGGCTCAACGCAGCCGTGCCCGCAGACGCTCACTCAAGACCACCAGTGCCGGGATTTGCACTCCTTCGGCGGCGATCTGCTCGGCGAGTTCCCACAGGGTGCCGAGCTTGAACTCATCGACCAGGATCTTGCGCACGGCATCGCGGCCGCTCTGCGCCTTGGCGTTCTGGGCGACGCGCACTGCCAACCGCGCCAGCGTGTCAGTCAGGCCCCCGCCCAGGCTCGACAGCGCCGCCGACTCCCAGCGGGTCTGCGGACTGGCGGTCGCGATTTGCGCAAGCAAGGCGTCCAAGCCCGTGACTTCGGCAGTCGCAAATGTCACTGCCGCCGCGGGCAGCGCAGCCAGCTTGGCGGCGTCACCGACCTGCCATACCGCGAACAGCCGCGGCCGCAACCCGACGGTCGTCAGGTCGTGGGCCAGCTTCTCGGGCATCCCCTGCGCGATCCATGCCTTGGCGCGCGCGATCTGGTCCTGTCGACCGCGCTGCACCAGATTCTGGAACTGCCCAACCGTGTCGCCCGCCCAGGCTTGCAGTTCCGCGCCGCGCGCCAGGTAGGGCTTGAGCGCATCGCCAGGCAGGTTGGCCAGCAGCCATTCGGTCGCTCCGGCTGCCGCATCTTCTATATCGGCCAGCGCCTCGTACTGCGTCTCAGCCGGCACCTTGTAGTTGAGCGCTGCCACCTGATGCCGCAGCGCGTCCAGCCCCAGCACGTCGCAGGCGAACGTGTAGGTCTGGCACAGCTCGGTCACGTTGCGGCCGTACTCCGTCGCCAGCCTAGGCAGCAGCGCCGCACCGGCGAAGTCGACGACGGCGTTGGTCCACAGCGTGGCCACGATCTCATGGCGCAGCATGTGGCCATCCACGGCCTCGGGGTAGCGGTCGCGCACCGCCGGTGGAAAGTAGTACTCCAGGTAGCGCTTGGCGACCGGCGCGGTCGAGCCGCGATCGGCCGACAGCTCATTGAAGATCCACATCTTGGCAAACGCGGTGATGCGCGCCAGCTCAGGACGGGTCAGGCCCTGCCCGTGCTTGCGCCGGTCGGCGATGACCGCCTTGCTCGGCAGCATCTGCACCGTCTGGTCGATGTGGTTGGCTTGCACCAGGAACCGGATCGCGTCGCCCCACTGGCGCATGCGCTGCGGGCTCTTGAGCTGCTGGACGCTGATGCCCTGCGACTGCTGGTCGTTGTTGTAGGTGACCAACTCGCAGACGCGGTCGTCGATCTCGAACAGCAGGGGGTCACGGCGCTCAAAGTCGATGCGGCCATCTTGGAGCAACGGCGCGAACGCGATCTTAAGGTTGACTTCGTGGTCGCTCAGGTCCACGCCGGCGCTGTTGTCCACGGCATCGGTGTTCAGCCGCATGCCAGCCAGTGCCGCTTCGACGCGCGCCGCCTGAGTAAAGCCCAGGTTGCCGCCCTCGCCGACGACCTTGCAGCGCAGCTGGGTGGCGTCAACGCGGATGGCGTCGTTGGTCTTGTCGCCGGCGTCGGCGTGGGTCTCGTGGCTGGCCTTGACGAAGGTGCCGATCCCGCCGTTCCAGAACAAGTCAACCGGCATTTTGAGAATGGCGTGCATCAACTCGTCGCCGCTCATCTCCGCTTGGCTGACGCCGAGCATCGCTTGCACTTCGGCCGACAGCGCGATGGACTTGGCGGTGCGCGGAAACACGCCGCCGCCGTTACTGATCTTGGCGGAGTCGTACATCGCCCAGGTGCTGCGCGGCGTGTCGAACAGGCGCTTGCGCTCGTGCCAGCTGACCAACGGATCGGGGTCGGGGTCCAAGAAGATGTGGCGGTGGTCGAAGACGGCGAGGTACTTGACGGTCTGCGTCAGCAGCGCGCCATTGCCGAACACGTCGCCTATCATTTCGCCGATGCCGTTGGCCGTGAACACGTCTTTTTGGGTGTCGATGCCCATCTCGCGAAAGTGCCGCTGTACGCACACCCAGCCGCCCTTGGCGGTGATGCCGTACAGCTTGTGGTCGTAGCCCTTGCTACCACCAGACGCGAACGCGTCGCCCAGCCAGAAGCCGCGGCTCTGCGCGATGCCGTTGGGCGAACGAAGTGTTCTCGCCGACCCGGCGAATCTCGCCGCTT
>SXGT01280176.1_pt1 | contig 25158 bp, 27 predicted proteins | sample 3176221 | NCBI WGS metagenome assembly SXGT01 (sample SAMN11356862, study PRJNA531348) | freshwater metagenome | isolation source: freshwater sample F1-120 | place: China: Fuxian Lake, Yuxi | collected 2017-12-25
CGGGGGGTCCGACGACGAGCTGATCGAGCACCCCGATGCCCTGCCGGCCGCGGTTCCCAGTGACGCGACACAGCGCTTGGACGTGGATGTTGCTGGGGTCGATCGGATCGAGGTCGGCGAGTCTCCACGAGTCAGCGCCGACGGCGAGTTCACCGTGCCAGTTGCCGTGACCCCAGGTCGGATGGGTGTAGCCGATCCCCTTCATCTGGAAGTCGAGTAACGGTTCGAACGTGAGCATCTCCGGTTCACCGTCGCCGTGCGGCCAGTAGGTGAAGCGGGCGGCCTGCGCGCGGCGCGTGCCGGGTTTCCACTCGATCACGCGGTCGAACCGCGCCACCTCGGTAACCCGTTCGGGCTGACCCCAGACAGGATCGCCCTCGGCGAGGATCGGAATCCGCGACGCGCTCTCGAACCAGCGCCGCCCATCGGAGTGCTCGAACACGCCGAGGTGGGTGCATTCGTCGTCCCAGTGCACCGGAGCCCACAGCCAGAACAAACCACCGCCCGCGAACCAACCGGCGTTCGGAGCACCGGGAGTCGCGGCGCCGATCGGGCGGATACCCCAGCTCTTGTCCTTCGTTCCCAACGTGTCGGATCGGTCGACCTCGATCCGCCGACCCTCGATCTCGATCCAGCCCGCCCAACTCCCCCACTGCGCGAGCCGGGTGTACTCGAGCACGAGCAGATTCGCGTTGCGCTTGGTCTGCACCGGCTCTTCGATCGCCTGCGTCCGCGCGGACCATGTCAACTCGGCGCGCAGTCCTTGATCGGGCGCGTCGACAATCAGCCGGTTGATCCGCAAGGGCTCGACGATCTCGATCGTGATCGGGCCGACGCTCGTGCGGCTGCGATCGAGCGGGCAACGTCCCGATGCGTACACGTTGTGCTGTACGCCATCGACGATCACCGAGAACGACGCATCGATCACCTGGCGATTGGGGTACAGGCCCATCGCCGCACCGAAGAACAACGACGCGTCGCCGCGGTAACCGTTGTAGAAATAGCGGTCGTAGTGGTTCGGGTCACCACTCGCGACATGCGCGACCGGGAACGCGGTCTGATGTATCGGATAGTCGTCCATCGGAGTCAGCACATCCAGCACAGTACGGGATCGCTCGACGCGTCGGCCTCCCAACGGAACCCGCAAACCGTGCGGCGCGTCCGCGAGAATGAGGTGTGGTGCGGGCGATCGTGTTCGATTTCGACGGGGTGATCATCGACACGGAGTGGTCGGCCTTCACGATCTGGCAGCGGGTCTTCTCCGAGCATGGCGCTGAACTGACGCTCGACGAATTCGTCGTCTCGATCGGCACTCGGGGGGCGATCGACTTCGAGCGCCTTCTGTCGTCCAAGACCGGTCGGCCGGCGCCGAGCAACCGGGAATTGCGAGCGTGGAAGCAACCCCTCCAAGACGCCGCCGTTTCCGAACTCCCGCTCATGCCGGGCGTGCAACGTTGGCTCGACGACGCGCGCGTCGCGAACATTCCGGTCGCCATCGCATCGAGTTCCGAGCATCATTGGATCGCGCCGCACCTGCATCGACACGCCATCGCCGATCGCTTCTCGCACCTGGCGACCTGGGAGGGCGGTCACGTTGGCTTTCCGCCCAAGCCTGCGCCCGACCTCTACCTCCAGACGTTGGCGGCACTCGACGTCGACCCGCATGCGGCGGTCGCCATCGAGGATTCGGTCAACGGCGCGAACGCGGCGACCGCCGCTGGCATGCGCGTCATTGCGGTACCGACTCGATTGACCCGCGAGCTCGACTTCTCGATGGCAGACCTCGTCGTCGACTCACTCGACTCGATGACGCTCGCCGATGCACTCGAGAAGCTCTCGTGATCCATTCGTGGCGCTGCGGCCGACGATCGCTACCGTGACGGCCATGACGCCCGGCAATCGTGGACCGCTCGTCCTCACCGTCTGGTCAGACTTCCTCTGACCGTGGTGCTACGTCGCGGCCGTGCGCCTCGCCCAACTCGAATCCGCCTTCGACGGCAAGATCGAGATCGAATGGCGCAGCTATCTCCTGCAACCTCAGCCGAGACCCAAGCCACTCGACAAGTTCATCGCCTACACCGAGCGATGGGTGCGACCCGGCGGGCCGGGAGACCTCGCGCCGGAGTGCGGATTCCGACCTTGGCGGGTGACCGACGACGCCCCGCCGACGCATTCGCTTCCGGCCGCCATCGCCGGCAAGATCGCGGAGGCCTACGGCAAGAGCGCGTTCGATCGATTTCATCTCGCGACGATGCGTGCCTACTTCGTCGAACACCGCACGATCAGCGATCCTGAGGTTCTCGCCGACATCGCAGCCGAGTCGGGCATGTCGCGCGCGGAGTTCTCGGCGCGACTTCGTACCGAGGGTGGAGCAATCGGCAACGCGGTGATCGCCGAACACAACCTCGGCATCGAGTCCGATGTACATGCCGTTCCGAGCGTCGTGATCAACGGCTTCCCGATCCCAGGGGCGCAAGAACTCGACGTCTATCGCGCAATGATCAATCGCGTGCTCACGCGGATGGAGCAAGCATGACGATCATCACTGTCTTCGGCGACGTCGCCTGTCCGTTCACCTACGTCGGACTTTCGATGCTCTTCGCAGAGCGCGACCGACGCGCCGCCGACGTTCGATTCCGGGTCCGTGCCTGGCCACTCGAGTTGATCAACGATGCGCCGCTCGACCCTGCACACGTCTCGCGCGAGGTCGAAGCATTGCGCGTCGTCGTGCCCGGATCGTTTGCAGGATTCGATCCCGCAACGTTTCCGCGCACCTCGGTGCCCGCGTTCGGGCTCGTTGACGCCGCATACGAGCGATCCGATCACGACGGCGAGTCCGCGGCGATCGCCGTGCGCGTTGCGCTGTTCGAGCGCGGGCTCGACATCGGCGATTCGGACGTGCTCACCGGGCTCGCGGCGGCGATCGGCGTGACGCTCCCAACGGATGAGGCAGCCCGCGCCATCGCTGAGCGCGACCACGCCGCCGGCCAGGACCTCGGCGTTGTCGGGTCGCCCTACTTCATCACCCGCGATCGTGGGTGGTTCTGTCCGATGCTCGCGATCAGCCAGCACGAGGGTCGATTCACCGTGACAATCGACGACACCACGAAACGAGACTTCATCAACAACGTCTTCGACAGATAACCGCGTTCAGCGGCGCTTCTTCTTCTTTCGGAACATCCCCTTGCGTTGCTTCGCGTCCATCTCGGCGAGCAATTCGAGACCCGCCGCGTTCACGATGTCCTCGGCCGCGTCGAGCAACGCGACGACATCCTCTGAACTCGCCACCTCCGGCTCGGGTGGTGGCGTCGCCATGTTCTGTGCGAGCGAGCCATACGTCCAACCGACATCGACGAGACGCTTGGTGAACGAGGGGCACTCGTCCGGGCACCGCCACGGGGCTTCGGGCGCGAGATCGAGCCGACATTTCCGCACGGTGTCACCGTTGGGGTAGCTCCGGCTCTCGTAATGCTTGCAGTCGGACCGCATCGGCATGGGGTGCGATCCTACGACGTGAACCGGTGGCGTCGCAGTCGTTGCACGCCCCGGCACTCGGCTCGGCGGGTTACGCCGCGGCGAGCAACCCGGCGAGACCGTCGCTGTCCTCGCCAACGCGCTCGAGCAACTCGTCGACGTTCGCGTCGGGTAAACCCGCTGCGGCAAGCGCGACCCCCGGATCCGCAAACGGCTCCGGCAACGAGGGCCCGAATTCGCCGGCCACGACACGCGCGAGCGACTCCGCTGCGATCACGCACTTGGTCAAGCGACCTTCGACGTCGACCGGATCGAGATGGTGGTCGCGAATCGCCGCGACGATGCCGCTCGGCAATTTCCACGCATCGAGCGCGAGCGCCCCAAGCGCTGCGTGGTCGTGCACGAAGGTCGACTGCTCAGCTGCGAGGATCTCATCGACAGGCAGTGCCCACACCACACCGACAGGGTCGGGAAGGTGCCGATAGAGCAGCGCCGAACCCAGGTCATGCAACAGGCCCGCACACAAGGCGTCGCCCGCCGGGATTCTCGTCAGTTGCGCGACCAACGACGCAGCCGCGGCCGTCGCGACGGAGTGCGGCCAAAAGCCCGCAGGCATGTTGTCCGACCGTTCGGCGAACAATCCGGCCGCAGTCGAGACGGCGAGGGAGCGGATCACCGAGTTGCCCAACGCGACGACGGCCCGATCGATGCTGCCGATCTTGCCGGAGAGCCCGAAGTAGGGCGAGTTGGCGAGGTGGAGCACTCGAACACACAACGACGGGTCGATCTCGAGCGCGTGCGCGACGTCCGTCGCCGATTTGCCGGGGTCGTCGAGCACACCGAGGACCTGTGTGACGACCGAATGCTGCATCGGCAGTCGTCGCAGTTCCTCCAACAGCTCAGTCGTGTCCACTTCCGCCCTCCTCCGGTCCCGGAACCTTCGACCCGAAAATCGGCTGGATTGAGGACTTCTTGGCGCTAGTCGCTTTTCGGCTACTGCTCGCCCCACAAACGGCCGAAACCAGCGAAGTGCAACCGTCGGGCCCGCCTGGGTGGCAGATCAACCACCTGACAGGACCGAGACCAATCAGCTTCGATCACACATGACTGAACCGACCATCGCCTCCGACGCGCTCCTCGCGCAGGTCTTCGAGCAAGGGCCCATTGGCCTGATGCTCGTTACCGAGTCGCGCCAAGTGTTCCGGGCCAACGCCGCGTTGGCGCGACTGCTCGGTTACACGAACGACGAGTTGTGTGCGATGTCGATCACGGAACTGACCCACCCCGACGACCGCGATGAGACACTTCGCCGCCATACGACCCTGTACGCGAGCGGCCACGATTCCTACAGCTACGAGAAGCGATACCTCCGCAAGGATGGTCGGCCGTTGTGGTGCCGCGTCAACGTTTCGATCGTTCGCGACGCGCAGGGTGCGCCGAGTTACTCCATTGGACACATCGAGGACATCAGCGATCAACGCGCGGCGGCTGAGCGACTCGAGCACGACGCGCGCCACGATTCTCTGACCGACCTGCCCAACCGGAAGCACCTGATCGAGCGCCTCGATCGCGCGCTCAGCGAGTCGCGTCGCAACGGACACGGCCAGGTTGCAGCGCTGTTCATCGACCTGGACCACTTCAAACAGGTCAACGACACCCTTGGCCACGCGGCGGGCGACGAACTGCTCGGCCTCGTGGCCCGAGCGATCCAGGGATGTTTGCGCGGCAACGACATCGCCGGACGTTTCGGTGGCGACGAGTTCGTCGTCGTTTGCCCAGCACTCGGGCTGCCGACGGACGCCACCATCGTCGCCGACCGGATCCGTCGCCGCTTGGCGGCACCATTCATCGTCCACGGCACCGAGGTCTTCGTCGGAGCGAGCATTGGGGTCGCGATCGCGGATCACCGCAGCGACGCCGCCGATCTGCTCGCCGAATCCGACACTGCTGCCTATCGGGCGAAGGAGCGCGGTCGTAACCGAATCGAAATCTTCGGACATGAACTGCGCGACGGGATCCGCAGGAAGGTCGAGATCGCGACTGCACTGCGACACGCGATCGATGGTCACGAGCTTGTGCTGCACTACCAACCGTTGGTCGGCGTCGAGTCTTCGCAGGTGGCGGGGTTCGAGGCGCTCGTACGGTGGAATCGGCCGGGCTTCGGGTTGGTTTCTCCCGGCGACTTCCTTCCGGTCGCTGAAGACCGCGGCCTCATCGTCCCGATGGGCCGTTGGATCACCGAGACCGCATGTCAGCAGCTCGCGGCCTGGGACCTGGAAGGCAATCCAACCACGATGGCGATCAATCTCTCGCCCCGACAGCTGACGAGCGGGCACCTCGTGCGCGAGGTTCGCGAGATCCTCGACGCAACCGGCGTCGACCCGACGCGCATCTCGTTCGAGATCACGGAGAACGCGCTCGTCGACGACGCCGACACCGCGATTCGACGTCTGCACGAGTTGCGTGACCTCGGGGTCCGCCTCGCGATCGACGACTTCGGAACTGGCTATTCGTCGCTGTCGTATCTGCGGCGGCTACCGGTCCAGGTGGTCAAGATCGATCGCAGCTTCGTGCTCGCACTCGGCACCGATCGAGAGGGTTCGACCATCGTCGCCTCGGTCATCAACCTCGCGCACGCGCTCGGCATGGAAATCGTCGCCGAAGGCGTCGAGACGATCGAGCACGTCGCCGCCCTGGTCGCGCTTGGCTGCGACAAGATGCAAGGCTTCTGGTTCGCCCGCCCGCAACCCGCGCTCGAAGCGACCAAGCTCGTCGATGCCGGAGGTCGTTGGACCGACGAAGGCTGGCAGCAAGTCGCGTGAGGCCTCAACCGAGCCAGTTCGTGGCGCGGTCGAGGAGGTAGCGGCTGACCGAGAGGCAACGGTCGAGGGTTTCGCAAGGAACCTCTTCGCCGCGACGAATCCGCAGCAGCGACACCCGTTGGTGGGCCACGATGCGCAATGTGCGTTCGGGGGCGTCCGTTGCGCTTGGGAACGAGTCGGTCGCGCTGACCTCGAGCGGTAGCTCAGGACCGCCCACGCCGGCGAGATCGGTCGCGAGAACGAGTAGATCCGGACCGTGCGGCAAGGGAGGGAGTGCCCACGTGAAATTCAACGGGAAGTAGTAGTGGTCCTCGGGTTCATCGTCGTCGGGAAGGCCCATGACGGCGTCTTCGAAGCCGAGCAGTACACGCGGGTCGACCTCGAGCGAGAGATAGAGGTCGACCGGTCCTTCACATCCCTCTTCGGGGTGCACGTCGACCTCCCACGTCTGCCGCAACGAGTAGCTCTCGACGAAATGGCGCTCGTCGTGGACGTGGAAACCGTGTTCGACCGCGTGATCCTTGAGATCGGCGACGAACCCGGCGATGTCGATGACGGCCATAACTAACCGGCGAGGGTACCGAATGCTCGGCGGATCGCCCGGGTCGCCAACGCCAGAGCGTCGGCGCCCGCGGAAACGGCCATCGGCATCATCGCAAAGCCGTGGATCATGCCGTCGTAGCGGCGTTGCTCGACCTCGACTCCAGCCGCAACCAGCGCGGCGGCGTACGCCTCCCCTTCGTCGCGAAGCGGGTCGAACTCCGCCGTCACGACCAGTGTGGGTGGAAGGCCGGCGAGCGACGCGGCCCGCAACGGCGCCAGCCGAGGATCGGTCGCATCACCGTCGCCGCTCGTGTAACAGTCCCAGAAGAACCGCATGGTCGACCGTTCGAGAAAGTAACCGGACTCGTTCTCGACGTAGCTCCCGCGATCGAGGTCGGAGTCGGTGACCGGATAGATCAAGATCTGCGCGGCGATCGTCGGACCGCCCTCGTCGCGCGCTCGCAGCGCCATCACTGCGGCGAGATTGCCGCCGGCGCTGTCCCCCATCACCGCAAGACGGCTCGGTTCGGCACCAAGCGAGCTCGCATTCGCAGACAACCACTCGAGCGCGACCCAGCATTCGTCGTACGGAACCGGAAACGGATGCTCCGGCGCGAGTCGATAGTCGACGGACACCACCACGACATCGGCGCCGTCAGCGACGATCTTGGCGATCGGGTCATAGGCCGCGGCCGAGCCGATGGTCCAGCCACCGCCGTGGAGGAACAGCACCGCACCGCGCGATCCAGCGCCCCTCGGCGTGTAGATCCGCAAGGGAATGTCTCCGTGGGGTCCGCTGATCGTCTCGTCGCGCACTGCAACCGTGTCCGGTCCCTCGCCCGCCGTCATCATGACGAGCATCCCGAATCCTTCGCGGGTTGCGGCGAGGGTGTCGGAGGAGAGCGGCGCCCCGCCTGCCGCGCCCATCAGGTCGAGCAGCACTTGTACCTGCGGATCCATCGGCATGATCAACCCTTGTCGTCGAGACTCGTGGCGAGCGCCCGGAAGGCGCGCCCGCGGTGACTGATGGCGTGCTTCTCCGATGCTGTCATCTCGGCGAAGGTTCGGCCACACCCGCCGGCCGGAGCGAAGACCGGGTCGTACCCGAATCCGTTCTCACCACGACATTCGTCGAGGATCACGCCTTCGGCTACTCCTCGTTCGATCCGTTCGTGTTCGGACACCGGGTCGAACCAGAGCGCGATGGTGACGAACCGTGCGGTCCGCGACGCGCGTCGCTTCTCGGCCATCGCCGTCAAGACCTTGGCGCAGTTGTCCGCATACGTGGCCTCCGAGCCTGCGAACCGAGCCGAGTACACGCCGGGTTCGCCGCCGAGCGCGTCGATCTCGAGTCCGGTGTCGTCGGCAACGGCGGGGGCGCCGAGTGCCGCCGCCACTGCGTGAGCCTTGATCCGCGCGTTGGCGACCAGGGTTGTGCCGGTCTCGGCGACGTCGGGAGCAACGGCAGGAGTTCGTAGCGTCGCGACGAACCGATCCAGTGACGCGAGCGGCCCGATCGCGAACCCGACGATGGCCTGATCTGCGGCGCGAATCGGCGTCGCACCCATGACCGCGCCGCTCGACGCGGTGAAGATCTCGCAGACCTCGCGCGCCTTGTCGGGGTTTCCGGTGGCGAAAACGAACGCCGTCATCGCGGCGGCGGAACGACCGACACCAGTTCGCGCTGTGCAGCGACGATCTCGTTGATGCCGCTCTCGGCGAGTGCGAGCAAGGCGTCGAGTTCGTTGCGGGTGAACGCGAGGCCTTCGGCGGTGCCCTGCACTTCGATGAAGCGACCCGACTCGGTCATCACGATGTTCATGTCGACCTCAGCAGTGCTGTCTTCGATGTACTCGAGGTCGAGCACGGGCGTACCGTTGTGCACACCCACCGAGATCGCCGCGCACGCCTCGGTGATCGGATGCCGCGAAATACGCCCTTCGGCGAGCGCACGCGTGCAGGCGTCGTGCAGCGCGATCCATCCGCCACAGATCGACGCAGTGCGGGTTCCGCCGTCGGCCTGGAGCACATCGCAGTCGACAATGATCTGCGTCTCGTCAAGCGCCGTGAGATCGGTGACCGCGCGCAGCGATCGTCCGATGAGACGTTGGATCTCTTGGGTTCGACCAGACTGCTTGCCCTTTGCTGCCTCGCGATCCACGCGTTCGGGGCTCGAACCCGGCAACATCGAGTACTCGGCGGTGACCCAGCCGCGCCCCTTGCCCCGCAACCACGGCGGGACCTTCGCATCGATCGATGCCGTGCACAGCACGCGGGTGCGACCGAACTCGACGAGCACCGACCCCGCAGCCATCTCGGTGTAGTCCCGGGTGAAGGTCACCGCTCGAAGTTCGTCGTCCGCTCGTCCGCTCGGTCTCGTCATGTTGCTCCCGTCATCGGCGGCAATTCCGCTCGGTCACCCGGCGTCCGACCAGTCATCGAACCCGAGCAAACTAGATGGTGACGACGGCGTGTGGAGCAGCGAGCATGACCTCGCGTCCGTACGCGTCGGAGGCCTCACCTACTGCTGTCAGCGGATCGATCGTCGGCCACAGGTGCGTGAGCATCAGTCGACGAGCGCGTGCGGCGCACCCCGCTTCGCCGGCTTGGCGAGCCGAGAGGTGGATCGGTGCCCGAATGTCGTCGTGCAAGTAGGTCGCTTCGCAGAGCAAGAGGTCAGCTCCGCGACCGAACGCTTCGGGGGACCAACCGGGGCCGGTGTCGGAGGTGTAGATCAGCCGCTTGTCGCCGGCGGCGACTTCGACGGCCAGCGTGGTGACCGGGTGATCGGTGACACTGAATCGCATTCGCGCATCGAGAGCGTCGACAGAATCGCCGTCTTCCATCGCGTGCCACGCAAACGTTCCGCCCCAGTCGCCGCCCACCAGCGTGCCGAGCTGCGACTCCGCTCCGACCGGCGCGTACACCGGAAGCCCACAGCGTTCGAGGCCGTACTTGTAGAGAACATGCAATCCGTAGATGTCGACGCAGTGGTCGGGATGCGTGTGGGTGATCACGACGGCATCGAGGTCGGCAATGTCTGCGTGACGTTGGAGCGCGGGGAGCGTGCCGTTGCCGCAGTCCATCCAGATCGTTGCGCCACCGGCGCGCACGAGGTAGCCCGAACACGCGCCACCGGCTGGCGCGCCGTACGAGCCCGAACACCCGAGTGTGGTGATTTCGATCACCACTGCCACCCCTGGACCGAAGCAACCTCGGGGCCGAGGAATTGAACGCCGAGTTCAGCGAATCGAGCGGGCGAACCGCTCGTCAAGAAGTCGTGGGTCGCCGCATCCGCACGTGACGCGCTCGTGTCGTCGAGCAGCCCTCGGACCGCGAAGGCGGTTTCGTCGGCGCTGGACACCAACACGACATCGGGCCCCATGACGTCGCCGATCGTGCGCGCGAGCAGCGGATAGTGCGTACAGCCGAGCACCAACGTGTCGACATCGGCCGCGATCACCGGGGCAAGGAGTCGCTCCGCGAGAACGTGCACTTGGTGCGACTCGGTGTCACCGGCCTCGACGAACTCGACGAAGCCGGGACACGCCGCGCTCACGAGTTCGATCTCGGGCGCAATCTCGGCTGCCACTCGCGCGTACGCACCGCTGTCGATGGTGCCGACCGTACCGATGACGCCGACGCGTCCACTTCGAGTGACTCGTTGCGCAGCACGAAGACCGGGTTCGATCACGCCCACAATCGGAATGTTGAGGCGCGATCGCAACACCTCGAGCGCCACAGCCGTAGAGGTGTTGCAGGCGTCGACGAGCACTTTGACGCCGCGTGCGTGCAAGAGTTCGGCAATCTGGATCGAGAACTTCAACACATCGTCGGGCGGCTTCGGGCCGTACGGCGTTCGACCGGTGTCACCGAAGTAGACGAACGACTCGGCAGGCAGCAGGTCGATGAGCGAGCGCATCACCGTGAGGCCTCCGACACCCGAATCGAAGACTCCGATCGGACGCGAGTCACCCGATGTCGGGACGTTGGCGTCGCCCGGAGCAGGGAGTGGGGCCCGCGAATCGGCGACCATGCGAGCCCGAGGCTACTTGGCAGCTGCTCGGGCGATGCGGTCGCGGATCGCCGCAGCGATGCCGTCGCCTTCGGGAGGAACGACGAACACGACGTCGAGCCCGAGCGCGTCGGCACGACGAAACGCTGCGTAGAGGTCATGGGCGTAATCATCGACGGTCGCGGGGGTCGCGAGCACCGTGACTCGTGTCACCGCAGGCGCGACTCCCGCGAGCGCGAGGACTCCCGCGCGCGACGCGTCGGAGTCGTCGATCGCTGGGGCGAGGTCGTCGGCCTCCACGATGACGACTCGGGCGGCAGGGCGGTAATGCGACGCGAGCGTGCCCGGCGCCGCGACCTCGCCATGCGTCGCGATGCCGACCGGTGCATCCACGATGCGCTCGATCTCTGCGATCGACACTCCGCCGACCCGCAGCACACGAAGCCAGGACGGGTTGGTGCAATCGACGATGGTGCTCTCGACGCCGACCTCGCAGGCACCGCCATCGAGAATCACAGCAACGTCGTCGCCAAGGTCGGCGAGGACGTGCTCGGCGGTCGTGGGACTCACACGTCCGAATCGATTCGCGCTCGGGGCCGCCACGCCAAAACCGACGGCGGCCAGCAACTCGAGTGCAAGCGGATGATTCGGGACGCGGACGCCAACGGTCGAGCGCCCACCGGTCGCGCGATCGCTGACGACGTTGTCGCGTTTGCGCACGACGACCGTCAACGGACCCGGCCAACAGCGCTCGACCAGATGACGGACGAGGTCGTCACCGACGTGCGCAACGACATCGAGTCGGTCGACCGACTCGATGTGCACGATGACCGGATGGTCGACCGGTCGACTTTTGACGGCATAGAGCCGTTCGAGCGCCGCGTCGTTCGAGGCGTCGGCGCCAAGCCCGTACACGGTCTCGGTTGGGAAGGCGACCAGTTCGCCCCTGCGCAACGCGGCCGCAGCAGCGTCAACGTTCGTCATGCGCCGTTCGCTCACCAGTAGTTGATGCGAGTCGCGCGTTCTTCGACGACGTCGATGTCGTCGGTCCACGCTCCCGACGACAAGTACTTCCAGCCGCCGTCGGGCAGCAGGACGACGATCGTGCCCGAGTCCATCTTCTGCGCGAACTTCACGGCGCCGGCGACCGCCGCTCCGGAAGAAATCCCGGCGAACACACCGCACTCGCTCAGGAGTCTTCGGGTCCACTCGATCGACTCTCGGGGCCGCACGATCGTCTTTCGATCGAGAACATCGGACCGAAAGATCGGCGGGACGAAGCCGTCGTCGAGATTACGAAGGCCTTGCACCAACTCCCCCACGGGCGGCTCGACTGCGAGAATCTTCGTGTCGGGCTTGTGTTCTTTCAGGTAGCGGCCAACGCCCATCAGCGTCCCGCTCGTGCCGAGCCCCGCGCAGAACACGTCGATTTCGGGGCAGTCGGCGAGGATCTCGGGACCGGTGCCCTCGTAATGCGCGAGCGGGTTGGCCGGGTTGCCGTACTGGAACAACATGACGAGTTCGTCTTCGTCGGCCGCAAGCTTTTCGGCTCGACGGATGGCGCCGTTGCTGCCCTCCTCGCCGGGTGAGAGGACGACCTCGGCACCAAAGATCTCGAGCAGTTGGCGGCGCTCGATGGACACGTTTTCGGGGAGCACCACCCGCAATCGATAGCCGCGCAACTTCGCGACGAGCGCCAGGCCGATGCCGGTATTACCCGAACTGGGTTCGAGGATGATCTGGCCGCTCCCGGGGGTCAGCACGCCGTCTCGCTCCGCGAGGTCGACCATCATCTTGGCGATGCGGTCCTTGCTCGAGCCGCCGGGGTTCTGGCCTTCGAGCTTCGCCCAGATCTTGACGTTGGGGTTCGGGGAGAGCGCGTGGACACCGACGAGCGGCGTGTTGCCGATCAGATCGAGGACACTGTCGTGACGCGTCATGCGTCAGACGCCGCCGGCAACCGCCGGCAGGATGGCGACCGAAGCGCCGTCGGTCAGCTTGGTGTCGAGACCCTCGAGGTAGCGGATGTCCTCGTCGTCGACGAAGACGTTCACGAACTTGTGCAATCCCCCGTCGTCACCGAGCAGGTTGGCCCGCAACCCCGGGTAACGACCAACGACCTGCTGAAACACTTCGCCCACGGTTGCGCCGTCGACCTCGACATTCGCCTGCCCGTCGGTCTGCGCGCGGAGCACGGTGGGGATCGAGATCGTCACGGTCATGGCGCCAGCCTAGAACTCCGACCGAAAAGGTCGGAAATCAGTGGACCGCACCTCACGCGACCACCCCGCCCGCCGACGGGCTAGCCGACGAGGTCGATGGGAATCTCGGTGATGACCGCATCGACGATCCGGTACGCACGCATGGAAGGTTCGCCGTCGCGCAACGACACAATCGGGTAGACCCATCCGGGGTCAACCGCTTGACGTACGTCCGTTTGCGAGGGATACGCCGTCGTGTGCGTGTGCGAATGCCACACGCCGACGATCTCGACGCCCGCAGCTTCGGCGGCTCGCATCGCACGCAGCATGTCCTTGGGCGCAACGGTGTAGGTGCGGGCCGACGCGTCGGCGTTCACGCAGGGACGCGCCTCGGTAATGACGCCGGTCGCCACCCCGTCGGCCATCGGTCCGAGCAGCAAGCCGCACGCTTCGTCGGGCAGACCGTCGTAACAGTGCGCGACCATCACGGCGTGCTGGCGGCGAGTGATTCGGAGGCGGTCAGTCACCACGGGACTTCACGAGGGTTGGCCGAGGGACTTCACGCGGATTGGATCGCGCTCCAGACGCGGTTCGGCGACAACGGCATGTCGATGTGTCGAATGCCGAGATAACTCACCGCGTCGATCACCGCGTTGTGCACCGCCGGCGTGGACCCGATCGTGCCACTCTCGCCGATACCTTTGGCCCCGAGCGGGTTGAGGTGCGTCGGCGTCTCGGTGTTGGCCGTCTCGAAGCTCGGGAACTCCGCGGCGCTCGGCATCAGGTAGTCCATCAGGTTCGCAGTCTGCGGGTTGCCGTCTTCGTCGTATTGCACGTACTCGAAGAGCGCCTGCGCGATGCCCTGCGCGATACCGCCGTGTTGTTGGCCGCGCACGAGCAACGGATTCAAGATCTTGCCGCAGTCGTCGACGGCGACGTGACGCAACAACTCGACATCGCCCGTCTCCGTGTCGACCTCCACCACCGCGACGTGCGTCCCGAACGGGAAGCTCGAAGAGCCGGCATCGAAGTCGACTTCAGCCCGCAGGCCGTTCTCGAGACCGTCGATCCCGTCGCGGTTCGCCGGATCTTTCGAGGCCTGCGCGAGTTCGCCCCAGCTCAACAACTTCGCCGGCACGCCCGCGACCTGCAGGCCGCCGTCGCCCAGGACGATGTCGGCAACGTTCGCTTCGAGCAAGTTCGCCGCGAGTTGTTTGGCCTTGTCGATGACGGCCTCGCTGCTTCGGTACACCGCCGAACCCGCGGTCTGCAGCGAGCGGCTGCCCATCGTGCCCGCCCCCTTGGGGATGAACGCGGTGTCGGACTGTACGAGCGTCACCTTGTCCATCGAGACTCCGAGCAGCTCGGCGACGATCATGGCAAACGCGGTCTCGTGGCCTTGGCCGTGCGCGCTCGTCCCGACGAAGGCTGTGACGGAACCGTCGGTCTCGACTTCGACGGCACCCCACTCGGCATGCATACCGGCGGGCGCGGTGATCTCGACGTAGCTGCCGATTCCGACGCCCAGCTGCTTGGGGTCGCCGCTCGCGCGACGAGCCGCTTGATCGGCCAGCACTGCGTCGTATCCGACCATCTCGAGTGCTTTGTCGAGCGCAGCTTCGTAGTCGCCCGTGTCGTACATCGCGAGTCCGCTCGCCGCCATCGCGCCCGGACCTTCGAATTTGGGCAGGAAGTTCTTCCGACGGATCTCGACCGGGTCGATGCCCAGCTCGTCGGCGGCCATGTCGAGGATGCGTTCGAGCAACTGCGTGGCTTCGGGGCGACCCGCACCGCGATAAGCCGCCGTCGACGTGGTGTTGGTCATCACGGCCGACCAGTTGAACTCGATCTTCGGGATCGCGTACACCCCGCCACTCATGGTGTGCGTGAAGAAGGGGAGGAACGCACCGATCGCCGGGTAGGCCCCCGCCTCGGCAAGCAGGTTGACCCGCAGGCCGGTGATCGTGCCGTCGCGCTTGAGGCCCAAATCGACGAACTGGATCTGGCCTCGGCCGTGCACCATCGCGACCATGTTCTCGCTGCGCGTCTCGGTCCACTTCACGGGACGCCCGAGTGCCAGCGCGGCCTTGCCCGCAAGAATGAACTCGACTTGGAACGCAGCCTTCGGGCCAAAGCCGCCGCCGACGGCAGCGGTGCGCACGCGCACGTTCGCCGGGTCGAGACCGAGCGCGCCCGCGAACTCACCGTGGATCGAATTCGGAGCTTGGGTCGGGATCCAGGCGGTGATGCCGTCGCCTTCGGGAACCGCGACAATGCCGTTCGGCTCCATCGGCACACCTGCAAGACGTTGATTGTGGAAGCGACCGGAAACGACGACGTCGGCATCGTCCATGAGTCCGTCGACGGGGGCTCCCATGCCCATTCCGGCGGCACCGAAGATGATGTTCGATCCAACGGCGTCGTGCAGGAGCGGCGCGCCGTCGGCGATTGCGGCTTCGAGATCGATGACGGCCGGCAGCGCGTCGTAGTCGACGATCACGGCTTCGGCGGCGTCAGCAGCTTCTTGACGAGTCTCAGCGACCACCGCGGCGACGATGTCGCCGACGAACCGGACCTTTCCCTTTGCCAGGGGAGGACGATTCGCCGTTGGCGGCAGCATGATGAAGCCCTGGTGGTCGTGGACTTCGAGGTTGGCCGCGGTGTAGACGGCCAGCACGCCCGGCATCGCCTCCGCTTCGGTCGTGTCGATCTCCCCGAGGTTGGCGTGCGCGACGGTGCTACGGACGAACGCGATGTGCGCGAGACCGGCGATGTCGAGGTCGTCGAAGTACTCCGTCCGGCCAGTGAGGATGCCCGGGTCCTCTTTGCGCAGCACGGGATTGCCGAGGATCGAGCCTTGGAGAGCGGTCATGGGCCGACCCTAGCGAAATCAGCGGCCCTGCCGATGAGGAGGGTGATGATCGAGGAACAGCGATGAGCGGGCTCGGTGGCATGGCCGCGGTGCAGGCGCGCATCGCCCAGATCGAACAGATCGCGACGCGATTCACCCAGCTGAGCGGACCGGGGTCGGCTGCGCCCCTCGGCCGCGGCAACGCGGACTTCGCGACCTCGTTGGCGAAAGCGCAGACGGCGGCGGGCGCTTCGACCACGGCACACATCGTCGACGCGGCACCGGCCGAGCTTCGCGATATCGCGGCGAAGGACCCGAAGGAAACCGCGTGGGCCCTCGACCTCCTTGGCCGCCTCGGGATGCCGAAGACGCGCGAGAACGTGCGCGTCATGGTCGCCTGGCAGCTTTCCGAAGGGACCGAGGCGGCGTTCAACCCGTTGGCGACGACGCGTGATCACCCAGGGGCGACGGACTTCAACTCGGTCGGCGTGAAGAACTACCCCGATTACGAAGCGGGGATGCAGGAGTCGATCGAGGCGTTGCGCAATGGCCTGTACGACCACATTCTCGCCGCGCTCGCGCAAGGCAATGATGCCAACGCCGTCGGCCGTGCGATTGAAGACAGCCGCTGGGGCACCGGCGGACTCGTCCTCAAGGTCCTCTCGTCGCGCGTCTGAACCTGGGCGTCGAGATCTACCGACGCATCTGGTCGAGACGGGCTTCGCAGCCCGCGATCGTGGAATCGAGAATGTCGGCCACTGACTCGACGGAGTCGATGCGGCCTGCGACCTGACCCCCGAGCGCGAACGCAGCGTCGAGGTTGCCGCCGAAGTAGAGATCCAGCACTCGGTCGATCTGCATCGTTGCAGGCTGCTCACCACGGAACATCGCTTCGGCAACGGGCGTTCGCAGCACTCGGAATGCGGGCGCACGCTCTTGGCTCAACAACAAGGTGTCGCCCTCTCCTGATTCAACGATCAACTGCTTCCAGTTGTCGTGAATCGGACTTTCGGCGGCGCTCACCATGCGAGTCCCCATCTGTACGCCGTCGGCGCCGAGCACCATTGCGGCGGCCATCGAAACACCATCGCAGACGCCGCCAGCAGCGATGATGGGCACGTCGACCTTCGAGGCGATCAGCGGCAGCAACACCATGAGCGAGGCACCCTGCGGTGCCTTGAACCCGCCACCTTCGTTGCCTTCGACGACGAGACCGTCGACGCCGGCCGAGATTGCTTTGATCGCACCGCGGAGCGACGGTACGACGTGGAACACCGTGATTCCCGCATCGTGCAACAGCTGGGTGAACTTGGTGGGGTCACCCGCCGACGTGGTCACGAACGTGACCCCGTGACCTGCGACGAGGTCGATCACCTCCTGGGGGTCTTGGCGGATGAACATCTGCGCGATGTTGACGCCCCACGGCTTGTCGGTGAGGTCGCGCATCTTCATCATCTCCATGGAGACTTCGTCGAGCAACCCAGACGATGTCTCGATGATCCCGAGTCCGCCCGCGTTGCTCACCGCGCTTGCGAGTTGGGACCGGGCGATCCAACCCATCGGCGCCTGCACGATCGGCTTTTCGATGCCCAACATCTCGGTCACTCGCGTCTGCATCGTTGCACTCCCCGTTCGGTCGGTTCTGCGCAATCTGCCACACGCGAACGAACGCGGGAGCGACGGGGTCAGCGCGGGGTACTTCGAGGCGTCGCGGAACGATGGTGTCCGTGACGTGCGACGCGATCGCGACGCACGAGATCCTCGATCGCGTCGTCAACCGCTCCGACTGATCGCGCCGGAAGCGGCTCGTGCGCTGCCAGCCGCTTGCGGAGCGTGGAACGGCGCTGCGAGGCGAGGACCCGCACGACGATGCGAAACGCCAAGAGGAACACGACCAGCGCGCACGAAGCCCACGCGAACACGATCGTCGGCAAACGCTGCGAATCGGTTCCCGCAGTGAGGACGTGAACCGTCGTCGTCGCGAACACGACGAAGCTCACGAGATGGACCGAGTGCCAGACCCGCTTGGGGAGGTGTCGCATCAACCGCGATGACACCTCGACAACCGCGAGTCCGTACAGCGCGATGATGCCCCACGTGAGCGCGCCGGGTCGGTACTCACTCGCCATCGGCACGAACAGTTCGCGAGGCCCGAACCCGACCCACTTGTCGAACAGCAGTCCAACGAGGTGAATCGCCAAGAACACGAACGTCAACGCGCCGAGAAAGCGATGAAGATCGAGCACCCACGCCGGACGCGGCCGCTTGGTCGAACGCGACGAGAGCACCAGTCCCCACACCACCGACGCGGTGACCAGCACCCACGCGACGACTCCGCTCGCGCGCACGGCGTACCACCAAAGCTGTTGACTCATGATCTGCTCACGCCGCCATACGAGCGGACGAGTCCGCGAGGACGAACCGGTCGAAGCCACCGAATCGTTCGATCGATCCATCCATCAAGACGAACTGTGCGGCGACGTCGAGATCGCCGATGAGTGCCGCCCCGAGGGTTGATCCGGCCGTGAGCGCAGCCTTGGCGATCACCTCGGCCCGTTCGGCCTCGCCGGCGATCACGGTGCACACGGCGACATCGCTGACCGCCGGCTCGCCGGTGTGGGAATCGAGGAGATGGTGAACGGCACAACCGTCGCGCCTCCATCGCCGCGTCAGCTGTGAGCTCGTCGCCACAGCACCCGCCCCGAACGCAACCCGTCCGGGTGAGTGCCCGAACACCGGGTCCATTGCGACGACCCAGCCGGCCGGTGTCGGTGCAGCGCCAGCGGCTCGCAGATCACCGCCGAGATTCACGAGCACGCCGCGAGCGCCGAGGCTGAGTTCGCTGGCGATCAAATCGGCCGCGCGGCCTTTTCCGATGCCGCCGAGGTCGAGACCGACTCCCGGCGCGACCCGAACGGCGCCGACGACGCGATCGACGACAACGTCGGACCCGACCGAAGCGGCGCGAGCTCGCGCCAACACCGGGCCACGGGTTGGCCGACGCGCCGCAGGAGCCAAGGGAGCCAAGGGAGCCAAGGGAGTCGGCAGCGAGTCCAGATCGTCATAGCTGCGGTCGTAGCCGAATTCGAGCAGCGAGTTCAGCAACGTCGGGTCGAACCAACCTCTCGTCATGTCACGTGCCACGAGCGCTCGATCGACCACGTCGAGCGTCTCGGGCGACACCACCACCGGCGCGCCCGCTGCTGCATTGATCGCCGAGAGTTCGCTCGTCGACCGGAAGCGGCTCCAGCGAGCCTCGAGTTGTTCAACGCGCGCGATGGCGTCGGCAACGAGTTCGGATCGGCCATCGACGACGACGATGTGCGCAGCCGCGCCCATCGCCCGCCACCGATGTTCGTGAACCGTCACTGCGAACCACCCGTCGTCGTGGTGGTCGGCGGTTCGGGGAGGGTCGTGGTCGTGGCCGGCGCGGCAGTGGTCGGCGGCGAGGTACTCGGCGGCGCGGTTGGCGGCACCGTCGATGCCGGCGGTTGCGTGACTGGCGACGGCGCCGGACTGGGTGTCGGACCGGGCTCCGGCGACGCGTCGGGCTCTGGATCGGGCGGAGGCGCGCCGGGCGCGACGGTGGTTGCGACTGCCATGGTCGTCACCGGAGACGACGACGTCGGTGCGATCGTCGTCGGAACGGCCGTGGTCGTGGTCGTCGATGTGGTCGTGGTGGTCGGTGCGGCGGGAACGGCGCGGCGCGGGGCTGGCGCTGCGAACGCTGCGATCGAACCCATGACGATGGCCATGAATGCACCGCTCGCGACGGTGCTGAGCGCGCGCGTTCGCACCGCGGGGTGGCGACGACGCGACACGGGCAGGTCGGTCGTCAGGGCGCGCCGCGCCGTCAGCTCCGCCAGGCGGGCCTCGATCTGTTCGTTGGTCGCGCGGCGGTCGCCGGCGGCACCCTCGGCCACGGGTCCCCCTGTCGTGTAGTCGCGCCGCGCCCGATCGGGCGCGAGTGGCTCCACCTTTCATCGGCAGGAACGGCCCGAAATCTTCAGCCGCAGCTGCTGGAAAGCACCGCAAACGACCAGAATCGGGGGCCGCAGCCGGGCGCAGCACAAAGAAATGCGCCCCCGGCCAACCGAACGTCGGGCGGTCGCTACCGACTGAACGGAGCTCGATTTCGAGGTCGCGCGAGACTCGCCGGCATGGCGAGCGATTCACGACGCGGCAATCAGGTGGTGATCTCGAACCGCCGCGCCCGCCACGAGTACTTCATCGAAGAGACGTTCGAATGCGGGATCGTGCTCGTCGGCAGTGAGGTCAAGTCCATTCGGGGTGGGCGCGCCAACCTCCAAGACGCCTACGCCCGGGTCGACGGCGGCGAGGTCTGGTTGATGGGGATGCACGTCAGCCCCTACGAGTTCAGTCGGGGCGAAGTCGACCCGCTGCGGCGGCGAAAGTTGCTGCTGCACCACCGCGAGATCGAAGATCTCCAGCGGGCCACCGAAACCAAGGGCCACACGCTGGTTCCGTTGCGCGTCTATTTCAAGGATGGTCGGGCCAAGGTCGAACTCGCCGTCGCAAAGGGCAAACACCACTACGACAAACGCCAAAGCCTGGCCGAACGCGACGCCAAACGCGAGACCGAACGGGCCCTGAAGGGCATGCGCGACGGCTGATCGCAGCTCGACCTTCAGGTGGAAGCACGCAGGGCCGATCAGACACCCGATGAATGGAGTCGAGGCGGCCGCGAACGTGAGTACCGCCGTCGCCGCGCGCTATGCCTCGGAAGCGAGCGTGTCGATCCTGAAGAAGGCGATCGACTCGGCGGCCGAAACAACGGCGGCGCTGGTCGACTCGATGCTTCCTCCGGCGTCATTACCGCCGGTTGGCGGCGTCGGCCACCACATCGACGTCAAGATCTGATCGGCACGCCCCGATTTGGTGCCACCCGTAGGATGGTGACGTTCGTACGGTGTTCCACAGCGTTCGCCGCGCGAACTCGCAGCAACATTGACCCAACACAACGAAACCAGGGGGTGCTTGGCTTCGATCTCGAGGATCGAGGTGGAAGAAGCGAGCTGACGTCGCCGGATCGTCATGAAAGAGCCGGCACAACTGATACACGCCAACGACAACTTGGCTCTCGCCGCTTAGGCGGCGACGGTCTTCCGGCCCCGGTCACTCGGGTCGGGTCTGACCGTCATCTCGAGTGACTCACCCGCCGGGAAGGCTCCGGGCCCGGCGGGGACATCAACGGAGCTGGATTGCGCTGAGGCCGCCGTCGGCCGCTGCGACGTCGAGATCAATACGACGGCTGCGCTCGGAGAAGTCCCACCAACAGCTCGAGAGACGCGGGTTCGACTCCCGCCACCTCCACTCCGTTGTCGTTTCGGCAACATCGCCGGCCGTACGCGCGCCGCGCGGTGTTCGTCGGTCTCAGCCACGGTTGTCGGCGCGTATGCGTTGCCGCTTCGGTAGCAGGGCGCGGTTGCCGGGTCACCGACCGGGGCGCCACTACCCAATCCGTGCGTGCCTGGCGCTGGCACGAGCCGAGGTGGGTCTGCTGCTGATGTCCGTATATTCGGTGCATGAAACGATCGGTGGGCTGCGCTGACTTGCTTGCGTTACCTCCGCTCGCTGACGCGGTCGGCATCAGCGTCGCCGATGTGGAGTTGACCGGCGAGCTAGGACTTTGGCGCGGCCCGTTCGCAGTCGACGACGTTGCGGTCTCATCGGCGGTTGTCGCGTTGAGCGCGGCGGCGGAGCTTCTGGCCGAGCGCAACGGCCAGCCAAGGGCGGCCATCACGTTGGACGTTCGCCATGCCGCGGCGAGCTTCTTGTCCGACGCGTTGGTCGAACCGATCGGGTGGGAGTTGCCTCCAGTCTGGGATTCGATTGCTGGCGACTACCGCACGATGGACGGTTGGATCCGGTTGCACACCAACTACGCGCACCATCGCGAGGCGGCATTGTCTGCGTTGGATATTGATCCATTCGCGGATGTCGAGCCATCAGCAGTAGCCGCCGCCGTTGCCAACTGGCCCGGTGACGACCTGGAATCGGCCGTGGTGGGCAACGGGGGTGCCGCAGCGCGACAACGCAGCCGTGAAGATTGGGATCTTCACGACGCAGGAATCTCTGCGCGTTCGGAACCGCTGCTCGAGGTTGTCATCGATGACGGCGGAGGACGCCGATTCGGGCCTTGCCAGCGCCCCTTCGATGGCGTGCGGGTGCTGGATCTCACGCGTGTGCTCGCGGGTCCAACCGCGACCGGCTTCCTGGCCGCGTGGGGCGCTGACGTGCTGCGGATCGATCCGCCGGATTTCCGAGAAGTGCCCGCCGTGGTTCCGGTGACGACCTGCGGAAAGCGGACGGCTGTCCTCGATCTTCGCACGGAGCTCGGTCGACAACGATTCTTGGAGTTGTTGGCAACTGCCGACGTCGTGGTGCATGGATATCGTTCGGATGCGCTGGCGGCGCTTGGACTCGACCCTTCCGAGTGGCGTCAGATCCGACCGGGACTCGTCGACGTCAGTCTCAGCGCGTATGGCCAGCGTGGCCCGTGGGCGACTCGGCGTGGCTTCGATTCGCTCGTCCAGCACAGCTCTGGGATCACGTCGTATGCCCAGATGGTTGCTGGCGCCGATCGTCCGATCCCTCTGCCGTGTCAAGCCCTCGACTACGGCACTGGGTGGCTGCTCGCCGCGGCTGTCGCATCCGGTTTGGTGCGGCGGTGTCGAACTGAGCGCGGCACGAGTGCCAAGACCTCACTTGCTCGGTTCGCGGCTCTCGTCACGGCGCTACCCGCAAATGTCGATCCCAGTCGTCGGCCGCCGACCGTCGCAGACTTCGGGCCGTACCTCACGATCGCCCAGACAGCGTGGGGACCGCTTCAGCGCCTGCCGTGGCCCGGCGTCATCGGCCAGTTGCGGCCCCTGCTGGGAGCGTCTCACGAGATTGGCAGTCACGCTCCGGAATGGCAACCCTGAGCGAAGGCGTCCCCGGGGAGCGACGAGGCGAGCACGGGCGCTCGGCCAATGCCCCGGGCGAAGCGTCGCCGCCCGCGCGGGGCGGCCGATCGAGCTCGAGCACGCCGCGTCGCTCCGTTGACGTTGCGAGCGAATGCGCTGCGCGATGATTCGAACTAGACGTGCGCGGTTGGTGCGATGACACGTTCGCCGAACGCTGCGAGTGCGTTCGCGGTGTCGTTGAGGAACAAGAACGCGGGTACGGGGATCCGCCCGACCCCTCGGGCCGCCAACGATTCAGCTCCGCCGACTGGGTCATCGCCGAGCACCGCAGGGTCGAACGCGGTGACTTCGATCGACGCGGGGTCACGGTCCGCGGCCGCAGCCGCGTCACGCATCATCGTGATCGAGTCGCCGATGTCGCCTGCGCCCGGAAAGTAACCGTCGCCGATTCGACCCGCGCGCTCCGCGGCGCGACGCGTGTGTCCGCCGACGTGGATCGGAACTCGGCCGTTGGTCGGCTTCGGATTGCTGCTGACGCCCGCGAACTCGTGGAATCGACCTTGGAACTCGGCGTGATCGTTGTCCCACAGCGCGCGCAGGACCGCGATGTATTCATCGGTGCGCGCGCCTCGCTCGTCGAACGGAATCCCGAGCGCCTTGAACTCTTCTTCGAGCCAACCGACGCCGACACCGAGTTCGACACGCCCGCCCGATAACGCGTCGAGCGTCGCGATTTCCTTGGCCAGTACGAGCGGATTGCGCTGCGGGAGAATGAGGATTCCCGTGGCGAGGCGGATCCGCTCGGTGCAGGCCGCGACCCAGGTGAGCCAGATCAACGGGTCGGGCAGCGGCGTGTCGGCGCGCATTGCCATGCGGCCGCTCGCGTCATAGGGATACTTCGACTCGTAGCCGTCGGGATAGATGACATGTTCGACGGTCCACAACGACTCGAAACCAGCTGCCTCGGCTGCTGTCGCGAGTTCGACGAGGCCGTCGCGGCTCGCGAACTGCATGGTGTTGGCAAAGATCAGTCCGTACTTCATGTGCCGAGTCTGCCAGGACATGGTCCGACCCGCACGACGCCCGCGGAGGCAACGAGCGGGTTGGTCGTTGAAGCGTCGGCGGAGGCCGCGACGTGAGCACTGCGTTTGCTCGTTTCGTCGTCCGCCCGGTTCGCTCGATCACATGTCGAGTGCCTCGTAGACATCGACCTGCCCGCCGTTTCCGAGCACCGGACACCCCGCCGCCTTGGCCGCGGCGTCATCGAGGTTGTCGGCGCTGATCACGCTGAAGCCGGTCAAGCCGTCAGCCGGTGCCGAACCACCGAGGGTGCGCGACTGCAGGAACGGGTTGCCGCCGTCGACGACCGCTTCGCCGAGCGAGCCGAACCAACCGAACCACTTCGCCATCTCCGCTTCGTCGGGCGGGCCGTCCGGAGCCCCGCCACCACCGCGATACGCCAGCACGTACTTACCCATTGGTCTGTCCCTTCATCGTGAGTTATTTCGGCGTCAGCCAAATTAGGGCCTCGCCGAGATAGTGTCAAATGCCGTGGTAGCCGTGCGTGACACCGACCCTTCCGAGCTTTCGGAGGTGCTCGAGGCGCTCGCGTCGCCGATCCGCCGCGAGATCCTCGCCCGCATCTGGGACGACGAGCTCCCGGTGGGCGACATCGCCGCCATGTTCTCGGTCACCGCGCCGACCATCTCGCAGCACCTCGCAGTACTCCGCGACGCCGAATTGGTCTGGATGCGAGTCGACGGCAACTTCCGCCGCTACCGCGCGCGTCGCGACCGGCTGGTCGGCCTCCACCACGCGGTCTTCGGTACGTCACCGAAGTGGATTCCCGCGGACGACCTCCCCGAAACCACGCTCGCAGACGTTCACACTGGCCGTGTCGTACTCGCGAGCGTCGAGCTGGCGTGCACGCGGGCCGAGGCCTTCCGCGGCTTCATCGACCCGACCGTGTTCAGCCGCTGGATGGGCGTCGACGTCTCGATCGAGGACGACCGACTCGACATGACGCTCGAATGGGGCACCGTCATCCGCGGCCGACTCGTGCACGTTGTCGAGCCGAGCTTCGTCGCGATGCTGTGGGATTTCGACGACGACAACGTTCCGGTACCCGGCGGCGAGATGTACGCGTACACCCACTTCCATCCCAGCGAGTCCGGTTGTCGGGTCGAGGTACACCAACTCGCCGACACCGCGACACACGCGGAATTCCTCGAAGTCGCGTGGGGGTTGGTTCTCGGCCGAGCAAAGCAAGGGCTGATCGGCGCGCTCGACCCGAAGGCGACCTCGCGCCGGCGACGCCCGCGCC
>SXGT01110764.1_pt1 | contig 25157 bp, 22 predicted proteins | sample 3176221 | NCBI WGS metagenome assembly SXGT01 (sample SAMN11356862, study PRJNA531348) | freshwater metagenome | isolation source: freshwater sample F1-120 | place: China: Fuxian Lake, Yuxi | collected 2017-12-25
GCGCATTGGCCGCAATCCGCTGAACGACCTGCAGATCGCCGAGGGCTTCGTCTCCCAGTTCCACGCGGTGATCGAGCTCCACGGCAATGCGTTGATGCTCCGGGATCTCGGGAGCCGCAACGGGACGCGGATGGGCGGAGCCCGGGCACCCGCGCACGAGCCTGTCCAGCTGCCCCCGTCCAACAGCATTTTTTCCATAGGTTCGCTCTCCTTCAACGCGATCCTCACCGACATCGCGCCCCAGCCATCCCGGCGTCCGCCCGCGGGCGGGGACGACGGGGAGCGACAGAGCCACACACGCATCCTCCAGCTCCCCGTGGCGCTGAGCGAGACCCTCTCGTTCAGCGATCCGGCGCTCGAGGGCGCGAGGGCCAGGATCGGTCAACAGCAGGCCATCCCCAGGGAGGAGCCGCCCGACAGCCAGCCTCCTGACAGCGAGGCCATCGAGCGCACGGTGCTCTTGCCTCCCAAGGTCGCTCCGCAGACCGCCCAGCAGCCCAAACCCCCTCTGGACCAGGTGATGAGGGAGCGGCAGCTCGAGACCGTCGCCCTCCAGGCGATCCGGGAGCTCGCTCAGTTCTACCTGCCCGGCCGCGCCAGGCTGGAGAGCCCCGAGGACATCGCCCGCTTCCTGTCGCGCGTCCGCGACACCCTGGACGTGTTCCTGCGCTGCTTCGTCCCTCTCAGGGACGGATATCGCCAGTTCACCTCGGAGATGGACATCCGCGCCACCAACGGCCAGCGCGAGCGGGTGTCCTTCGGCTGGGGGATAGAGTCCGCGCAGAACGAGCGCGATCTGGCCCAGCACCTCCTCGATCTCAACGACGAGGAGGGGGCCGCGCAGCGCGCGGTCGAGGGCACCTGCGCCGATCTGATGATCCACCAGCTGGCCCTGCTCAACGCCATCATGCGGGGGGTGAAGTCGCTCCTCCACGAGCTCTCCCCCGCCTCGATCGACCGGACGCTGGGCGAGCTGGCCAAGCAGGGCAAGACCGGATGGACCTGGGGCCCTTACCGCTTCAAGGAGCTGTGGCAGGTCTACAGCGCCAAGTACGGCGACGTGAACGACGGCGACAAGCGTACCTTCGCCGCCCTCTTCGGCCGTGATTTCGCCGAGGCTTATAGCCAGTACCGCGCGCCAGGCGAAGGCGGCGACGAGTGAACTCTCACCAGAGGCGTCCTGCCGAGATTCGAAGCTCGGCAGGACAGGCTCTCACGGGGAACGCTGTTCGCCGAGCGAGACAACCGCTCGCTTGGCCCGCTTTCGCACGTCGACGTGCAAGGACTCGTCGAAGTTGATGGCGCTGAACGCGGCGCGCGCCTCCGTGAGCTTGCCCAGCGTCCTGTAGGCCTCGGCCTCGTTCCAGCGTAGCTTCCAGTCCCGCCTGGTGAGATCAGGGAGCGTCGCCGCGTCGCGGATCACCTCCTCGTGGCGCTCCAGGCGGTCGAGCGAGGACCAGTGCTCGGCGCGGATCTCGTCGTCGCCAGGGGCGAGCGACACGGCGCGAGCGAGGAGGGCCGCGGCCTCGTCGTGGGAGCCGACCGCGATCTTCGCGCGGGCCAGGGAGCGGAAGGCCCCCGCGGCGCTCGGGTGCGCCTCGGCGAAGGCCGCGAGCGCGGGGATGCACGCCTGGATCCTGCCGATGTCGCTGTCGCCAGGCCAGAAGCGCATGAGCAGCGCCGCCTGATCGTTTGGATCGAGCTCGAGCGCCCTGTCCAGCTCGACGCGCCCCTCGTCGAGCTTGCCCTCATCCATGAGGCAGCGGGCCAGCTCCACCCTCGCCCAGGCCGAGTCGGGCTCTCTCTCCAGCTGGGCGGCGATCTCCTTCTGCGCTTCTTCGCGCCGACCGAGCGCCCGGAGCGCCGCGATCCTCCCCATGCGCGCCCGCTCGGCGACGGCCTCGGCCGCCCCCGCCGCGAGGGCGCGATCCGCGGCCGCGAGGGCGACCTCGTGACGGCGCTCCGCCTCATGGTAAGCGAGCTGCTCCAGGAAGAACGGGGGGTCCCTGGGCGCCGAGTCCCACTCCCCCGTCAGGTAGTCGAGCACGCCGTCCGCGCGCAGGTACGAGAGCGAGGCGGCATCCCTCGGGTTCTCGTAGATGGGGACGAGGACCCCCAGCTTGACCAGCACGTCCATCGCCGGCTTGCACGAGGGGTTGGCCTCGAGCGCCAGTGCCATCTCCTCGGCCGATTTCTGCTTGTCCCCCAGAGAGAGATAGAGGTGCCCCAGCGACACGTGGAAATCCGCGTCCCCGGCGAAGGTCGCGCGCACGGCCTCGAAGTACTTGAGCGCCGCGGCGTGCTGGCTGCTGTTGGCCAGCGCAGACGCCAGGTTCAACTTGGCCAAGTGATCGTTGGGATCGACCGAGGCGATGAGCTTGAGCGTCGATATCGCCTTCTTGAAGTCGTTCTGGGCAAGGGCCTCCTGGGCCTTTGCCAAGAGCGGGCCCTTGCTGACGAAGGCGTCGAAGCTGGCGACCAGCGCCGCGTTCTCCGCGCGCCAGGCCGGGCTCTTGGCGGCCGGCGCGTTCGCCAGAAACTCGCTGATCCATCGGCGGGTCGTCTCCAGGGTCATGCCCTTCTCGGCGAGGCCCTCGTACTCCGAGCGAGGCACCGGCACGAGGATTGGCACCCCCTTCTGCCTCGCGAGCTTCTCGTTTATGGGAATCATCCCCCACTCGCCTTCGTCGGACATCCGAACATCCTACCCCAGCTCGGGGTCGTCGTAGGCGACAATCCAGGCCTCCCTCGCGGCCTCGAACTGCTCGTTAAGCTCGGCGTCGGTGGCCAGGGCCTGCGCCCAGTAGCGCGACGACCGGAGGTAGTCGGCCGTGGACATCCTCCGGGCCGCGAGGCAGCGCTCGGGCGCCTCCGAGCGGCTCATCTCCTCGGTCAGCGCCGCCCAGTCCTCCACCGTGAGCGGGGTGGGCGCCTTCTTGCGATCCTGCGCCTGGGCGAAGGCGTCCGAGAAGACGAGGGCGACCTTGGCGTCCGGGCCGCGGTCCTCGGCGTCGTCGGCCATGCGCCTGCTCCAGAAAACCACGACCTCCGTCCACTGCGCGTCGGTCAGCCCGTGGGCGGCGAGGATCACCCCCTGCGGCCGATCCCCCTCGGCGATGTCGGCGCAGATCGTGGCGTAGGCGATCAGGTGGACGCCGTGGGGCGGGCCCGCGGTCGAGAGGATTGCGGGGGCCTCGCTCACCCGGCCTCCTCGTCCCCGACGACGTGGGTCTTGGGGGGCTCCGCGTCCGCGCCCAGCACGAAGCGGGTGCGGAGCGGGCGGGCCGACGTCCCGCCGAGCCTGGTGGTCCGTCCCAGGCGCGAGTTCCTGGCGGATCCCAGCCTGAACCGAGGCACCTGGTCGGCCGCCATCTGGATCTCGACCTCCGCCTCCAGCACCCCTCCCGTGAAATGCTCGAGCACCGCCCTGAGCGTGGGAAAGAGCCTGCCCCCGGGGGAGACGGCCTCGAAATGCTCGCTGCTCAGCGGCCCCATGATCACGCGAAAGCGACCCGTCCGATCCGCGACGGTGCGCCCGATCGCGATGTCCACCCCCAGCGTGGTGTTCCTCACGCCCAGGGTCACCTGCTGCTCGGGCAAGAGCAGCGTCCGCCGGAGCACGAAGCTCTCGACCTCGACGCTCATCCCCTCGAGGAGCCTGGCCGCCATGATCTTCAGCAGGCGAGGGGTGCGCGCTCGCTGCGCGACCAGCGGGGAGAGGCCGAGCAACGCCATCGGCGGAAGCCCGCGCTCCGGCAGCCCGCCGGCCAGATCGACCCCCACGAAGGCGAGGGCGCGGCGGGTGAAGGGATCCTGGGCGTCCGCCCGGTGGCTCGCCGAGAACCTGTATTTTTGCCAGGTCCGGAAGAAGAGGCTCAGGATCCTGTGGTGGAAGATGTCGTAGAAGGCGCGGAGGCTATGCTCGTCCTCGGCGTCCGCGTCGTTCACGTCCTCGCTCATCCACATGGGGAGCGGGGACACCGCGCCGAAGAGGCCCAGGAAGGACGACCGGATGATCGTGTAAGGGCGCCCACCCTCGGGATCTCGAGGGAGGATGAAGCGCAGATCGCTGGTGTGGAAGGTGAGATCGGGATCGTGCTCGAAGCGGATCACCTCGAGCTCCGCGGGCCCCGTGTGCCCGACCTGGACGGCGTCGGGCGAGAGGCGCTCCACGAGGTCGACCGCCTCGAAGAAGCCGAAGCGCTTGCCGTCCCTGGCCAGCCGCTCGGTCAGGCGAGCGTCAGCGAGCCGCTTCGTGCTGGCCATGAGAACCGCTGCCGCGAGGGCGAGCCCTGCGCGACGACCCTGGAGAAGGAGTTGATCGAGACATACGAGGCGAAGAAGCGCTCGAGCACGGATCCGAAGAGGAACATGTCGCCGGCGCCGGCGAAGCCGCCGTCGGCCAGCTCCAGCTCGATACCCAGGCCCCGTATCGGCGCTCCCCTGTGGAGCTGCTCCGCGGACTTGACGCGGACGTTCAGGAGAGCCGCCAGGCGGAGCTCGTTGGCCCTCGCGGCCTGAGCGTCGACCCTCGCCTGGAAATTGTACACGTCGAGCGCGGCGCGTAACACGTTCACGTCGGTGATCGACGAGAGGCCCATCGCCGCGTGCGCCACCACGCGCCACTGCAGATCTCGCCCGAAGGGCGGCGGGACGTAGGGTGTGGGGGCGGAGAGGTTACGGAAGGTCGCGAGCGCGGGCGAGCTCGCCGTGGCGCTCGAGATCTCCCCTGCCCGGAGGGCACGGGGGAGGGTCCGGTTGGTGGCGAGCACGTCGATCGAGACCACGTCGGCGTTGGGGATGACCCCGGCGTCCTTGGCGGTGCCGAAGGAGATCATCGTCTCGGTCCCCTCGCCGACCACGCTCGGGCGCACGTAGGTCGAGTAGAAGGGGCGCTCGGCCGCGCCGCCCGCATGCGCGAAATCGAAGAACGAGGTCACCTCGGCGCGGACGCCCGAGGCGCTCTCGATCGCCTGGGCGCCGGTGATCGTGTAGACCTCGGCCTGGGCGGGGGCGAAGCCGGAGGGCTTCACCAGGTACTCACGGCGCGTGAGGCTGGGCTGGATCGGCTCCGCGGACGTCGCGAACAGGTTCACGATGGGCACGCAGTGCAGCTTGACGGTGTCCCTCGTGAGGCGGACGTCGGCCGACGGCGGGGCGTCGAACCGGATCGCGACGGAGAAGCGCGTGGCCCTGGGATCGATCTCGGCGATCCTGGAGAGGCCCTCGACGTCGACGAAGGCAAACTTGGCCGGGAGCATGTAGTACTCCTCGACGAGCCTGGGCCCTGGCGACGAGGTCTCCGTCGACGGCAGGAGCGCCTCCCGCTCGTCGAAGCCGACGACGCGTATGGCCGCTCTTCCCAGGGAGACCTCGCGCTCTGCCCCTCCGGGGACCCGGGTCGCGACGGCCACGGCCTCGGCGCTCTGGTGCAGCCACATGAGCAGCCCCAGGCTGGTGCGCACGTCGCCCGAGAAGTGCAGGCGCAGGCGATCGGCGCCGATCTGCGCGAAAGGGATCGCCAGGGGGACCTTCATGTCGATGCGCAGCTCGTGCTTGCCCCCTGGCAAGGCCGAGATCCTGACGTCCTCGATCATCCACGGGACGAGCTCGCAGTCGGTGGACGAACGGAAGATGCACTGCGTGCCGTCCACCTCCACGCTCGCGAACTCGGTGCCCTCCCTCACGACGACACGCTCCCGGAGCACGTTGGGGAGGGGCGTGAGCTCCAGGATGGCCGCGGCGGGGACAGGGCGCACGAAGTCGGGATAGAGGAGCTGGGCGATACCCTGGATCGCCTGGGGGAGCTCGTCGTCCAGCTTCTGGCGCACTCGACCCGTGAGGAAGGCGACGCCCTCGAGCAGCCGCTCCACGTCGGGATCGCCGCTCTTCTCGGCCAGCATCGGCGCCAGCGCCGGATGGGCCTGGGCGAACTCTCGCCCCAGCTCGCGGAGGTAGACGAGCTCGTCCTGATAGTAGCTGGTGAAGCGCTGGTCCATCGCTACTCGACCCGGACGTTCCTCGTGGCGTCGATGACGGTCTGGAACTTCACGGCCACCCGCCGGCCTCCGTTCATGAGCCGGCCCGAGATCTCGAAGCGGATCGTGAGCTCGCGGACCTCACCGGGAGGCACGTACGTCACCGTCGCGTTCGTCAATCGGGGCTCGTAGGTGCGGATCGAGTGGCGGACGCTCTCCAGGATCGACCCTATGGCGTCGGGGCAAGAATGAACGATATCGGTGACGCTGACGATCCCGTAATCGGGACACGTCAGCGCCGATCCGACCCGCGTGGAGCATATGGCCCTCAAGTTCTCGAGCACGCTGGCGCGCACCTCGTCGTCGGAGACGATCCGTCGGGGGGCGGAGAGCTCGGGCTGACGGATACGTCGCAGAAGAGAATGGCTGGCCATAAGCTACGTCGTCGCTACTTCTCGCTCCGGTTGTAATGCGAGATCTTGTCGCCGTGCCCGAAGGTCATGTCCTGGTACTGCACGCTGAAGGAGACCGTGGCGTGGATGCCGTTCCACGAGTGGGACATGCTCTCCATCCAGGCCTCGGTGAGCGTGATCTCGCGGATCTTCTTCCAGGTCTTCTTCCCTGCGTCGACCTTCTGCTCGACCTCGGTGAGGGTCACCGTGCCAAGCGTCTTGCCGTGAAAGAGCCGCTGCTGGAAATCAGCGACCCAGGGGCCGAAGGGGAGCGAGATCGCGATCGAGCTCTGATGCGCGGTCCCCGTCGAGCTGTCGGTGTGGGCGTATGCGGTGGCCGCAAACGACATGTGATCGAGCTCAAGGAGGTCCTTGTAGCCCTCCGCCTCGCAAGTGCCCTTGATTTGATCAGCGTCGTTTTTGTAAAGAACTAATCTGCCAGCCATGTGAGTGCCTCCAAAAAATTTCCGCTGCTCAGACAGCTTTTTCGGTGAAGTTCTTGAGCGTGAAGTCGGCTGGCTTGGTGCCAATCTCGAACAGGATCTTGTCGAACGAAAAGCTGATGCTCGCGCTCCTCGGCCCATCGCCGTTGTCCCACCCCTGCTGGATGGAGGTGACGACCGCGTTGGTGAGGGTGATCTTCTGGAGGACGGTCGGCTTGGCCGAGGGGTTCTTGTCGATCGTCTGGCCGAGCTGGGTGATGACGACGTCCCCGATGGAGACGACGTCGTAGCAACACTGCTGGAACTCGGCGATCCACTTGCCCGCACGCATCTCCACGGAGACAGGCGACTGCTCGATGGAGAGCTTGGGCGTGCTCACTCCCCCTTCCTTGCGGGTGCCCGTCTTTTGCGCAGACGAGCTGAAGCTCACGTGCTGCACAGGGATGGCGTCCTTGAAGTCCGCCAGCTGGACATTGCCCTTCATTTTACTATTGGTGAGAACTATCCCGTACTCCGCCATAGCGACCCTCCTCGTGGGTGCCGCGCGCCGACCAGGAGGGCGGCGCGAGAGTTTGTGTGGTGCGCCCTGAAACGAGCCACCGAGCAGACCCGGCAGAGTTCACCGCCTTCGGCCCGCTGTCAACTGTGAACGGGAAATATAGCATCCAGAAAGTTGAGCGGTTCGGCTGGAGGCCTCTATAGTACCGGGCGGTGCGCACCTACCCCCTGCCCGGCTCCCTGCTCGGCCTGTTCCCCCTGTTTTTCTGCGCCTCCCTGATCACCTCGGGGTGCGCGACGACGGTGGAGCGCCCTCGCACCGAGGACGCCGCCCGTCTCCTGGCCCCCCTGCCGGCCTGCCTCATGCAGCTCTCTTCGCGAGGTGGAAAGGCCGGCTCGTCGGGGGTCGCGGTCGCCCTGCGCGAGGAGCAGTACTGGAAGCTCGTCTACCCTGGCTTCGACGCGACCCGGAGCGCCCTCCCGGCCAACGCCCGCACCTGCACCGGGACGAGCGTCCTCGACGATCCATCGCTCGCGGGCGGCGAGCCGCTCCACGCCAAGGTCGAGGAGGGGGACGCCGTCATCGCCGGGGGCAGCGACCGCCTGCGCATCATCTGGCTCCGCTCGTCCAGGTTCGAGGACGGCACGATGGGCGGCACCCTGGCGCTGGTCCGCGGATACGAGGCCTCGGCCGAGGTCTACGCGGTCGGCCCGTTCCGGGGGCGCCCCACGAAATCGCGCTTCTCGCTCGAGCGGATAGGGGCCGAGGTGGTGGTGGTGGCCCAGGACGACGGCTGCACCGGCCGGGCGCCGGGCGCGGCGTGCGAGACGAGCCTGAGCGTGCTCCTCCCCCGCCAGGGCTCGCTCCGCCGGATCGCGACCACGGCGATCGAGCGCGTGGCCTACCTCGAGAACTCGGAGCCCGGCGTTCACGGCCGCGTGGAATACAGGCTGGCCTCCACACCTCAGTTTTTCACTGGCGGGATCCGGGTGCTGGAGCAGGTCGTCGTGCGGGACTCGCTGGGGCGGGTGATCCGGGAGGCGGAGCTCGATCGCTCCTACGCGCTCATGCCCGACGACTCCATGGTCGTCAGCGACGAGTCGATCTGGTCGCGCCTGATCCGCCCGACCAAGCCCGCCGAAAAGAACGAGTGACCGTCCATCCCGGACTTCAGCCGGGGCCTTCTGCCGAATTTTGAGCCCTTTCCTAAGGCAGGCGAGGAGGAAAATCACGGGGAGGAGGGAGGCCGTTGCCTGCCGGCCTCCTCCCCGTGAATCGAACCACGTCCCCTCCGCGAAGGACCTGACTCCGGAAGGACAGGCTCTAGGCCTTGTCGAGCTTGCCCACCAGGCTGAGGGTGAAGGCCGCGCCCATGTACTTGAAGTGCGGGCGCACCTTCATGTCCACCTTGTAGAACCCTGCGTTGCCAGGGACCTCGCTGACCGTGATCTGCGCCTGCCTCAAGGGACGGATGCCCCGAAGGTAGGCCGAGACGCCGTCCTGGTCGACGACGTACTGCGAGATCCAGGCGTTTAGCTCGGACTGGAGCTCGGGGCCCTCCTTGCTCGATCCGATCTGCTCTCTCTGGATCACCTTCAGGTAGTGCGCGATGCGGCACGCCACGAAGATGTAGGGCAGCTGGGTGCCCAGCCGGTAATTGAGCTCCGCGGCCTTTCCCTCGGGGGACATGCCGAAGGTCTTGGGCCTCTGGCAGCTGTTGGCCGAAAAGAACGCGGCGTTGTCGGAGTCCTTGCGGAAGGTGAGGGCGATGAAGCCCTCCTCGCTGAGCTCGAACTCCCGGCGCTCGGAGAGCATGACCTCGGTGGGGGTCTTGGTCTGGAGCTCGCCCATCGCCTGGTACTGGTGGAGAGGCAGGTTCTCCACGGTGCCTCCCGCCTGGGGGCCGATGATGTTGGGGCACCAGCGGTACTTGGCGAAGCTGTCGGCGATACGCGACGCCATCGCGTAGCTGGCGTTGCCCCACAGGTAGTCGTCGTGCTTGTCGACGACGTCCTCGGAGTAGTTGAAGCGCTTCACCGGGATGGTCGTCTCCCCGTAAGGGAGGCGGAGCAGGAACTTCGGCATGAGCAGGCCGACGTAGCGGGCGTCCTCGGTGTCGCGGAACGAGTTCCACTTGGTGTACTGAGGGCCCTCGAACAGGGCCTTGAGGTCCTTCAGGTTGGGCAGGCGGAGCATGTCCTTCAGGCCGAAGAACGAGGCCCCCGCCGCCGCGAAGAAGGGCGCGTGCGCCATGGCGGCGACCGCGGCGCAGCTCTGGAGGAGCGCGACGTCCTGGCCGCTGGGCCCGAACTCGTAGTTGGAGAAGATCGCCCCGTAGGGCCGCCCTCCGAAGGTGCCGTACTCCGCGGTGTACGCGATCTTGTAGAGGCCGCTCTTGGTCACCTCGGGGGCGTCCTCGAAATCCGCCTGGAGATCGTCCTTGCTGACGTTCAGGAGGTCGACCTTGATATTTTCGCGAAAATCCGTCCTGTCGACGACGAACTTGAGGCCGCGCCAGGCCGACTCCAGCTTCTGGAACTCCTTGTGGTGCATGATCGCGTCGATCTGGCGCGAGAGCTTCTTGTCGATCTCGACGATCATCGCGTCCACGAGCGACTTGTCGATCTTGCCCGCCGCGTGGCCCGGCCCCAGGAGCTCGGTGATGAACGCGTGGACGCCGCGCTTTGCGACGTCGTACCCGTCGTCGTTGGGCTTCATCTGGGTCTCGCCCAGGATGTCGTCCAGGAGCGAGGTGGTGGTCGTGGTCTCTACCCCGGCAGCGGCGCTGGTCTGGTTCTCCGTCGCCATGATCAGCCTCCCCTGCCTTCCTCGATACCGAGCTCTTTCATGAGCTGCTCTCTCTTGGCCGAGTCGCCGAGCAGCTCCTGGATCTTCCGTCGGAAGGCCGGGATGTTGCCGAGCGGGCCCTTGAGGGAGTTGAGGGTCTCTCGTAGCTCGATCATCTTCCGGAGCTCGGGCACCTGCATGGCGACAGCCTCGGGGCCGAAGTCCGAGAGCTTCCTGAACTTGAGCGCGACGTTCATGCTCGCGTCCTGGGCCCCGCTCATCACCTCGGGCACCGAGGCGTTGAGCTCCAGCTTCTGCTCGGCGAGGACCTCGTCGAAGTTGTCCTTGTCGACGTTGATCGGCTTACGATCCTCGAGCGGTCGAGGATCGGGGCGGCCTGTGTAGTCGCCGAGGAAGAGCATCTTGAGCGGGAGCTCGATCTCCTCCTTCGCGTCACCCGTGGAGGGTTTGTACCTGATGTTGATGCGTTCCGGCGGTGCAACAGATCCTTCGTTGGCCATTTCGACTCCCTGCTCGCAACTAGTGAGGTCCGAGATTAGGCGGGCAATTCGTGAAGAAAATCAATCGTCGTCGTCGTCGCTGTAGGCCGAGCTACTCTCTTCGGGCTCGGGCTCCACGGCCCTCGACGAGGGGAGCGGGGGGGCCGAAAAGGACGGCGAGCCGCTGGCCCGGCCTGGCTGGCTCGGCTGGCTCGGCAGGCTCGGCAGGCTCGGCCGGATCATCCCTCCCTGCCCTCCCCCGGGCCGTGTCCTGAGGGCCGCGCCGGGGTCGAGCCGGCAGAGCCGCTCGAAGACCTTGTTCCGCCGCTCCAGGGCCGCCTCGCCGGCCTCGGCCTGGAGGCAGGTGACCAGCGCGACATAGAACGACGCGCAGAGCCCTGGCTCCCACGCCTCGAGGGAGTGGGCCTCGGCCGTGGCGAAGAGCCCGTCCAGGATGGGGAGCGCCACCTCGTAGGCGCCGACGCGCATGGCCAGCTCCGCGACCCTGAGGCTGGCGCGAAATCGTGCCCTCGTGTCGCCGCCCCGCCTGGCAAGCTGCATGGCCAGCGCCAGGCCCTCGGTGGACCTGCCTCGACCGACGAGGTCCCTGGCCTCGTGGAAGCGCCGCTTCAGCTCCGCGTCCTCGTCCCTGGCCACGTCGGCCGCGCGAGAGACCACGAGCTGCCAGCGCACCGCTTCCTCCCTGAGCCAGTCGCGCGTCTCGGGATCGGCCAGCGGCGTCCCGTCCTCGAAGAGGGCCTCGACGATGTCGGGCCAGCGCCTCACCAGATCCGAGGCGTCGCGCCCCACGACCTCGCGGGCCTCGACGAACGCGAGCCCCAGGCGCTCCATCGCGAGCGCCGCGTAACGCTGGGCGTCGAGCCATAGAGGCGCGAGCGAGGAGGCCTCCTCGGCTGCCTGGAGCAGCTCGCCCCAGCGCCCGCTCGCCAGGAGCGAGGACAGCCTCCCTCGCAGCTCGTCGCCAGGGCCGGCGAGCCGGGAGGACGGGGTCTCCAGCGGCAGCCAGAGCGCGGCGCGATGCAGGCGGTAGGCCCAGGCCCTGGGCGCGTCGGCCTGGACCATGGCCCTGGCCAGCTTGATCAGGGTCTCCGAGCACACCGCCACCGTGGCGCTCGCGTCCTCGGAGCGCGTAGAGAGAGATACGCCCCCCGCCGGGACGCTCTGGGCGGGCGCGTCGTCGTCTTCTTCGCTCGAGGAGCTGCTGGCGCTGCTGGCGCCGCCGGCGTCGTCATCGTCGTTGTCGATCGAGACGCTGACATCGTCGTCGTCGTCCGCCCACTCGGGGCTCGCCTCCGGGGGGGGAGGCGGGGTGGGGGGCGGGGGCGGGGGCAGGGGGATATCCTTGACGCGCAGGCGCATCGTGTTGCGCACGCTGCCCATGCCGCTGTAGGCGTCGCCCAGCTTCTCGCTGAACACGCCGTCGATCTCGGTCAGGAGCTCCGCGCAGGCACGCACCGCGTCCCCGCTCTCGAGATCGACCTTGAGCTCGACGAGCTGAGGGTTCACCCTCTCGCCGAACCAGGCGGCGATGTTGGCTCGCCCCTTAGGGCGCACCGGGTACATCGTGCTCCAGAAGTCCGTGACCAGGGCCCGGCACACCACGAGCGAGCGAGCGAATCCCGTCCACCCCGAACGCGTCACCTCGCCCGCGGCCATCCAGAAGGCGAGGCGGAGATCCTTCGTCCTGTTCGAGAGCAGATCCTCGGCGCCGCGGACCACCTGCCTCCAGTCGACCGAGCCGCCGCTCAGGCTGGAGAGCTTGTCGATCTCGCCCTTGATGGCTTCGAACTCCGGCTCCAGCGCGAGGTCGGCGCCCGAGGGCGAGGCGCCCGGGATGGGCGCGCAGAGGGCGGCTGTCTGCTGCAGGATCGACGCGAGAAATTCTGTCATGGGGGGCCGAAGAAACTACATGGAACAGAGGATGTTGCATAGAGCGCCAGATCAGGCTTGACTGGGAGTCCGTGCTTTCTTTTTCGCTAAGCCGCCGGCCCCTCCGCGTCCCCGCTCTCCTGGTCGCCCTGGCCGGGGCGGCGGCGTGCAGCTCCTCGAGCGACAAGGCGTGCGTGGACAGCACGTCCTCGGCGCTCCGTACCTGCCCGGGGCCCGATACGCTCGACGGGATCGACGTCTCGGCGTGGCAGGGCGCGGTGGATTTCGACCAGGTGGCGGCCGCCGGGCGCTCGTTCGTGTTCATGCGCGTCGCCTCTGGCCAGAACGTCGACACCCGGTTTGTGGCCAACTGGCCAGCGGCCAGGAACGCGGGGCTGATACGCGGCGTATACCAGTATTTTTACCCTTCCCGCGACGTCGATCTCCAGGCCGACGTCCTCATCACCGAGCTCCGGAACGCCGGCTACGCGCTGGACGATCTGCCCCCCGTGCTCGACATCGAGACCCTGGACGGGCTCACCCCGGCCGAGGTCGTCCCCCTCGCCCAGCGCTGGCTGGCCCGGGTCGAGGCGGCGCTCTCCGTGCGCCCCATGATCTACACCGCAAACTTCATGTCGAACGTGACAGGGACCCATTTCTCCAGCTACCCGCTCTGGGTCGCCAACTATGGAGTAACCTGTCCGCTGATGCCCACTGGGTGGACGGACTGGGTATTTTGGCAGAGCTCGAGCACCGGACGTGTCCCCGGGGTCACGGGCAACGTCGACACCGACGTCTTCAACGGCACCCTGATCGATCTCCAGGCCTTCGCCTACAATAGCCATATCCTCCCTCCTCCACCGGACGCCGGCGCCGACGCGAGCGTCGACTCCGGCGCTGACGCGAGCGCCTCTGCGGACGCCGGAGTCGACGCGGGGGTCGACGCGAGCTCGAGGGACGCCGCCCCCGACGCGGGCGCCTCCGCGGACGCAGGCCCTGCCGGCTCGAGGCCTCGTCCAGCAGGACGCGGTGTCCGGAGGCGCCACCCCGGGGGGCAAGGCGCCGGCGAGGGCGCCCCGGATCCCTGCGCTCCTCCCCCCTGAAAACACCTAAAAAAGGGGGGGGCGGGAGCCTCTCCTCCACCCACGCGCGTGGACGGCTACGGACAGAGAGCCGGACTCCTTGGCTTGCTTTGGCCCGGTAAGGGACAGAGAGCGGGTCTCTTCGGCCTGCTTTGGCCCTGTAAATTCCAGGGGCCAGGTCCCAGTTCCAAAAAACCGCGCCAAAACCAGGCTGTGACAGCCTCCTCCGGCAGCATTTGCTGCCCGGACCAGAAATCTTGCTATGCCTTCGCGTCCATTGAGAGATTCTTCCCCCCAGGAACACCGTCGCGCCATCCTGCTCTCCGTCCAGCTCCCGGGGATCGACGACGAGGAGCACCAGGCCAGCGTCCGCGAGCTGGAGCGCCTGGTGAGCACGCTGGGCTACGAGGTCCTGCTCACGATCTCGCAGAAGCGGGACTCGCTGGCCCCCGCGGCGGTCCTCGGCGAGGGCAAGCTCGCCGAGCTCGCGGAGCTCACCGGCGGCACCGGCAAGACGAACATGACCTTGCCCAAGCGCAAGGACAAGGCGCGTCAGCGCCGCGAGGCCACGGAGCGCGAGAGCTCGCGCCACGTGGGCGCTGCCACCGACGAGGACGAGGGGGACGAGGACGACGAGAAGGAGGGCCACAAGAAGGAGGCCCGCGAGAAGGAGGCCCGCGAGAAGGAGGCCCGCTTCGAGCTCATCGCCGTCGATCACGACATCACGCCCAGCCAGGCTCGTAACCTGGAGCGCGCCACCGGGGTCACGGTGCTCGATCGCACCGGCGTCATCGTCGAGATATTCCACCGCCACGCCAGGAGCCGGGAGGCCAAGCTCCAGGTCGAGATCGCGCGCCTCAACTACACGGCGCCTCGCGTCCGGGAGTCGCCGCACGGCAAGGAGCGCCAGCAGGGCCGGGGCTCGGGCGAGGCCGCCCTGGAGCTCGATCGGCGCAAGATCCGCGATCGTGTCGCCGAGCTTCACCGCGAGCTCCTGGCCGTCCAGAAGGAGCAGGACAACCGCCGGGCTCACCGTCGGGAGGCCAGGCGCGTGGCCCTCGTCGGCTATACGAACGCAGGCAAATCGTCCCTCATGCGGGGCCTCACGGGCAGCTCCGTGCTGGTCGAGGACAAGCTCTTCGCGACCCTCGACACCACGGTGCGCGCCCTGCACCCCGAGGTGAGGCCCCGCATCCTCGTGTCCGACACGGTCGGCTTCATCAAGAAGCTGCCCCACGATCTGGTCGCGTCCTTCAAGTCGACGCTGGACGAGGCTCTCGAGGCCTCCCTGCTCGTCCACGTGGTGGATGCCTCGGATCCCACCTTTCCATCGCAGTACCAGGTGACCCGCGACGTCCTCGAGGAGATAGGCGTGGCGGACGCACCCAGCCTGCTCGTCCTGAACAAGGCCGATCTCGTCGATCCCGCACGGGCCGCCCTGCTCCGCGGCTCGTACCCGGGAGCGCTCCTGGTCTCGGCCCACGAAGCCCGGGGGATCGCCGAGGTCCGGGCCGCCATCCTGCACTTCTTCGAGGCCACCTACGAGGAGGAGGTCTTCTTCGTCCCGTACGCCGAGCAGGCCAGGATCGCCGAGATGCACGGGGTCGCCCACGTCGTCGAGGAGACCTACGAGGACCTCGGGGCGCGCGTCCGTGTCCGCGCTGACCGGAAGCTCCTCGACCGCCTGGCCAGGAAGCTGGGAGCCCCTCGCCAGAGCAACGCTCCCCCCTGAATCGTCGCCTCCAGGGATCCCGCCTTCGGCGCGGTGGGCGTTACACCCGCGCGATAGGCCCCCTGGAGACGATGACGAAGCGCCGGGCGAGCAGCACGGCGGCGATGGCGAGCCCCGCGAGCAGCCCCCACCAGAGGCCGGCGGGGCCCAAGCGGAGACCGAAGCACAGGGCGAGCGCTGTGGGGAAGCCGATGACCCAGTGAGCGCCCAGGTTGGCCCAGAAGGGGAATTTCACGTCCCCCGCGCCCCGGAGCGCCCCCGCGGCCACGCTCTGGATCCCGTCGAAGATCTGGAAGAGCGCCGCGATGCGCACCAGATCGACGCCGATGGTGAGGACCTCGCGATCGTCCGTGAAGAAGCCCATCAGGAGGGCCGGTACGGCGAGGAACACCAGGCTGGTCATGGTCATGTAGGCCGCGCCCAGGAGCAGACCAAGGACCCCGGAGGAGCGCGCCGAGCGCCCCGCACCTATGGCGTGGCCCACCCTGACCGCGGTCGCGCTGGAGATGCCCTGCGCGCCCATGAACGTGAAGCTCGCCAGGCTGAGCGCGATCTGATGGGCCGACACCGCGCGCTCGCCGAGGAGGCCAGCGATGACCCCTATGGTCGCGAAGACGCCTATCTCGGCGGCGAGCTGCAGACCCATGGGCATCCCCAGCGCCAGCACCCGGCCCAGCGTCGGCCCCGTGGAACTGGGAGGCGCGGCGCGGCGCGTGGCGGCGACGAAGACGATGGCGCAGAGAACGAAATTCGCGATCGAGTTGGCGAGGCCCGCCCCGAGGGCCCCCAGCGCCGGGAGGCCCACGGCAGGCAGCCCCATGAAGCGGAGCGCAGAGTCGCCCCGCACGAGGAGGCCACACGCCGCCACGTTGACGACGTTGGCGACGACAGCCGCCACCAGCGCGGGCCCGGTGCTCCGGTGTGCCTGGAGGAAGGACTTGATCGCGAAGAACGCAGGGAAGAGAAACAGGCTCGGAGCCTGCGCCAGCAGGAAGGCACGGGCGGGCGCGGCCAGGGCGGGCGCGACCCCGAGCGTGGGCAAGAGCAAGGTGAGGGCGTACGAGAAGGCGACGCTCGGGATCCACAGGAGCAGGAGCGCACGCAGGATCGTGAGGAGCGAGCTCCACGCGCGCCCCAGCTCGTTGGCGCCTATGGCCTGGGACGCGAGCGGCTCGAGCGCCGAGGCGATCCCCAGACCGATCGACGTCGCCGCGAAGCTGATGGATCGTCCGATCGACGCCCCCCCCAGATCCGTGACCGAGACCCGCCCCAGGAAGGCCACGTCCACGAGCCCGAGCATCATGAGCCCGAACTGAGCGAGCGCGATGGGCGACGCGAGGCGCAGCAGCTCGCCGAGCTCACGGCGCGTGCTCGGGATCACGGGCGCAGGCTCTTGCCCGACGAAGGCGAAGGCAGCGGCAGGTCGGGAAGGGTCCGCGCGGCCGTGGTCACGGGATCGCGCAGGTGCGCCACGTCGTTCAGCACGGCGAGCCTGCTGGTGCCATCCCGCTCCCGCTCCACGATCGTGACGCTGGCGTTGGAGATCACGCCCAGGTGACGCATGTTCGACATGACCGGGCCGAAGAGGCCCGCCACGTAGCTCTTGATTGCGGCGCCGTGGGAGACGACGATCACGTGCCCCCCCTGGTGGAGCGCCACGATGCGATCGAGCGCCTCCGAGAGGCGATCCCTGAGCTCGGCGTAGGTCTCGCCCGCGCCCCGCCGGACATCCATCCCCGCTCGCCAGGCCGCGTACTCCTCGGGGTAGAGCTCCTCGATCTCGCGGAGGGTTTTTCCCTGCCAGCTCCCGACGTCCACCTCGCGGAGCCCCTCGTCCAGACGCACCGTGAGGCCGAGGACGTCGGCGAGGATGCTGGCTGTCTGCACCGCCCTCTCCAGATCGGAAGAATAGAGCGCGTGCAGGTCGACCCCTGGCTCGAGCTCGGCCAGGCGAAGGGCCAGCTTCTCGGCCTGGCTGCGGCCCCTGGCGTTGAGGCCTCGACCCGCCTGCCCCTGGAAGACGCCATTCTGGTTGTCGTCCGTCTCCCCGTGACGGACGAGAAAGAGCCGCGCTTTGGGCATGGTGCTGGTGGGCAAGGGTCCGCCTGAGAGGGTGAGAACGCAGAAAACGCCGCGCCTCTTCCTTGCTCGTTTGCCACACGCTTGCCGTTTCATGCAAGGAAGGGTAAGTCCGTCCCCCCTCGGGTGCCCCAAACCCACCACAAAGGAAACCTCCCATGGCCCGTGTCACCGTCGAAGACTGCCTCGAGCGAGAAGAGAACCGCTTCGCCCTCGTCATCCTCGCCGCACTGAGGACCCGGCAGCTCATGAAGGGCGCGGCCCAGCTGGTCCACTCCAAGAACAAGGCCGCCGTCACCGCCCTCCGCGAGATCGCCGCCGGCAAGGTCCACTTCGACAAGAAAACGAACGACGTCGTTGCCGACTGGATCGATTCGCAGACCCGCGCCGGTCTGTGACCAAAAGAGGCCCGACCCGCGGGCCGAAGACGAGGGACGCGAACGAAGACGAGGACCTGAAGGTGGAGGCCATGCTCCGCCTCGGGTCCTTCGCGCATTACGCGGATCCGGCCTACTACACGAAGACCTACGCCGCCCGTGACGAGGACGTACGCTACTACGTCGAGCTTGCCCGGAAGGCCCAGGGGCCGGTGCTGGAGCTGGGCTGCGGCAACGGGCGTATCACCATCCCCATGGCGCGCCACGGCGTCCGGGTGGTCGCGGTCGACCACTCCAGGCCCATGCTCGAGGATCTCCGGGCCCGCCTGGCCGAGGAGCCCGCTTCGGTGCGGGCCCAGGTCCAGCTCCGCCAGGCCGATATCCGCCTGGCCCGCTTCCGGCCTCGCTTCGCCCTGGTGATCTGCCCCTTCAACACGGCCCTTCACCTCTACACGCGGGCGGACGTGGAGCGCTTCTTCGCCTGCGTGAAGGGCGCGCTCTCCAGGCGAGGCCAGCTGGTCATGGATCTCTCGGTCCCCCTCGCGGAGAACCTCGCCCGCGATCCCCAGGACGGCTACGGAGCTCCGCGCTTCAGGCACCCGAGCGAGGGAGTGGTCCGCTACCGGGAGCTCTTCGACTACGATCCCATCCGCCAGGTGCTCGTGGTGACGATGCAGTTCTTCCCCCAGGACGCGGAGCGCCCCGCCTTCGCGACTCCCCTGGCTCACCGCCAGTTCTTTCCTCGCGAGTGGGAGGCTCTGCTCCACTACAACGGCTTTACCAAGCTCGATGTGTTCGGGGACTTCTTCGGGGGGCCTCTGGTGCGAGAGAGCGAGGTCATGGTCTGGCACGCCCGGCCAGGGGCCAGGCGCGCGAGGCCCCGATGATCGCCGAGGCGCTCCTCCAGGTGCGCTCCCGCATCGCCCTGGCCGAGGCTCGCACAGGTCGTCCCGAGGGCTCGGTCAAGCTGGTGTGCGTCTCCAAGAAACACCCCGCTTCGGCCATCCGGGAGGCCTATGCGCTGGGGGAGCGGCGCTTCGGGGAGAGCTATGCGCAGGAGCTTGTCGACAAGGCCGCCCAGCTCCGAGATCTACAGGACATCGAGTGGCATTTCATAGGCCACCTCCAGTCCAACAAGGCCAAGCTCGTGGCCCGGATCGCGCACACGGTCCACGCCGTGGACAGCGCGCCCCTGGCGAGGGAGCTGGGGAGGCGAGCCTCGGCCAGAAAAGCGCCTCTCCCCGTGCTCATCGAGGTCAACGTGAGCGGCGAGGCCCACAAACACGGGATCGCCCCGGAGGGGGTCCCCGGGCTGGTCGCCGCTGTCCAGGCCGAGCCCTCGCTCTCCCTGGCGGGGCTGATGACCATGCCCCCCGCCAGCGACGAGGAGGCGGCAAAGCATGTCTTCTTCGCCCTCCGGGCTCTCCGCGACCGGGTGACGCCCTCGCTCCCCGAGCTCTCCATGGGAATGAGCGACGATCTGGAGAGCGCCGTGGCCTGCGGCTCGACCTACGTTCGTATAGGCACCGCGATCTTCGGGGCCCGAGGCCCCTGATACCAAGATGAGCCAAGGCCCTCAGGGCTCCTCGGCGCCCCGCTCCCGGATACGGTCCTCTCCGACGACCTCGTTCCACTCGTCCCCGTATCCGTCGTAGTGAATCATGTACTGTCCGCTGCCCTGCGCCGAGAGTATGGTCGCGGGGTAATATTTCCCTCTCCACTCCACGTCGATGGGGTCGCCCACCTTGCGCCCCGGGCTCTGGACGAGCGGGTCGGATCGAGCGGACGGGCCGGACGGGCCGGACGGGGCCGACGGGGCCGATGGGGCCGAGAGCGGCTGGCCGTGCTGGGGCGGCAAGGCAGGGATCTCCACGTGGGCCGCCGTCGTCGCGGAGCCGGCGCAGGCTGGGGCGAGCAGCGCGAGCGAGGCGAGGCGCATGGCGCCGAATCGAAGTCGCCAACAGGGCCAGCCCGACCTTGGGATTCGCGCCTTCATCTGTCCTTCTTGCGAGGGCGGGCCAGGCCGTACTCGGTGAGCCGGTAAACGAGCGTACGTCGGGAGATCCCGAGCAGCTCCGCCGCGGCGGTCTGGTTACCGGAGGACTTCTTGAGAGCGGCCATGATCCGCTGCGCCTCGGTCGACTGCTCGGGGGAGAGGCCCTCCCTCGTCTCCCCCTCCTGGGCCCTGGCGGTCTCGTCCCCCAGCACGAGATCGCCCGGTCCTATCTCCTCCCCCCTGGCCAGGAGCGCGGTCCTCTCGACCACGTTGCGCAGCTCCCTCACGTTTCCCCAGAAGGGGTGCCTGGCCAGCGCCTTGTAGACCGCCGCCGAGAAGCTCTTCCCCGGGGCGGCACGCCTGAGGAAGGCCTCGGCCATCTGGGGGATCTCGCCCCTCCGCTCTCTCAGCGGAGGGATACGGAGGCAGACCCCTCGTAGCCGCTGGTAAAGATCCTGGCGGAACTCCCCCCGCTGCGCCGCCTCGGCCAGATCGCGGTGGGTCGCGGCGACGAAGCGCAGATCCACCTTCCTGGCCGTGACGGCGCCCACCCGCTGGACGCGGTGATCCTCGAGGACACGCAGGAATTTTACCTGGATCGAGAGGGGTAGCTCGCCGACCTCGTCGATGAAGACCGTGCCCCCGTCGGCCGCCTCCAGGAGCCCGACCTTGGCCCGGAGCGCGCCGGTGAACGCCCCCTGCTCGTGGCCGAAGAGCTCGCTCTCGAAGAGCCCCTCCGCCAGGGCGGCGGCATGCACCCTCACCAGGCGCTTCCCGGCCCTGGGCGAGAGGGCGTGGATCCGCTCCGCGAACACGTCCTTTCCTACCCCGGTCTCACCGAGGAGCAAGACTGGCAAGTTCGTCGCCGCGACCTTCTTCACGATCGAGTCGATGGGTTGGAGCGAAGGGGTGAGTACGATGTCGTGATCGTGGCTCGTTGGAGGCTCGGCCTGAGCGCGCGAGGGGGCGGGCAGGGTGACGAGCACAGTGAGCAGGACCGCGCCCAGCTCGGCGACGGTGCCCTCCTGAATGGAGGAGGCCTGCCCCTCCTGGAGAGCCCGGGATCCGATGCGCGTGCCGTTCTTGCTCGCCAGATCCTCGAGCGTGAGCTCCAGGCCCCGCACCCTCAGCCTGGCGTGGCGGCGAGAGAGAGAGGAGTCATCCAGGAACAGCTCGCACGAGGGATCTCGCCCGATGAGCAGGTCTCCTCTCGGGGGTAGCTCGAAGGCCACGCTCGAGCCCTCGCCTGTGAGCACCGCGATAAGCCCGCCGGCCCGACCCTCGCGGCCCCCTGCCACCGTCTCTTCGTGTCCCTTGGCCATCCCCGGGATCTTATCCGGATACGTCGGTATTTTGTTGGCGAGCTCAGCGCCCGGGCGCCCCGCAGGCGAAGGGCCCCCTGGCGATGGCGAGGTCCGTGGCGTCCACCGCGCGGGTCCTGGGGTCGAAGGTTGTGCACAGGAGGACGGCGTCCACGGGGGAGTCGCCTGTCTTTGGGTCGAAATCAAAGCGGCTCAGCACCCCCTGGAGATCCACCGACTGCCCCTCGGCGACCATGGCCAGCCCCGAGACCACCGTGGTCGGCCCCACGGCCAGAGGCTCCTTGCCCTTGGGCGACGGCATCAGGCGTTCGGAGGCGCGGGAGAGCGCGGGGCCGGTGACGCCCTGCCCATCCTTGGCGGTGGCCCCCAGCGCCGCGGCGGCGTAGGCAAGGAGGTAGACGCTGTCGTAGGGCCCAGGCGAGGCCGTGGACGGGGTGAGCACCTCGCCGAAGGACTCCCTGTACCTCTCCACGAATCCCAGCAGGGCCCGGTGAGTGGTGGGCCAGCTCACCGCGAAGAACCGCTCTCTTCTCGAGGGACTCTTCCTTATGAACTCCCTGAACGCATCGTCTTCCCAGGGGGTCGAGCCAAGGTAGATGGGGCGCTCTCGCTCCGGTCCTCGGAGCCGCGCCTCGAACGGGAGGACCACCGACGAGAAGAGGCCGTCGCCGAGCGTCACGACGACGTGGGGAGCGAACTCCCCGAGTTTACCTATCGCAAGGGCGAGAGCGGCGGCGGCCTCGACGTCACCCAGGGCGATCTCGCGAACATCGAGATCCGGGGGGCGGCCGAGCTCGAGAAGGACCTTGTCGGCATAGGCGACGCCGGTGGCGTTGCCCGTTCGCACGACAGCCACGCGAACGCCCGCCCCTTCGCGCAGCCCGGCGCGGCGCCTCGCCTCGGGCGCGAGCATCGTCGCCACCCCGCGGGCGATCGGCTCGGAAAAAGCCGTGGCGCTGGCGGTGGTCCGGTAGAAAAGGCGTGGATCGCCGGCAGGGAGCTGGGACAATAGAGGACTCGTGTTCAGCGCCGACACCACGAGGACCTCCTTTGGAAAGAAGATGCCGCGGGAGAGCGTGAGCGCTTCATCGCTCGAACGAAAGCCAATCACCGCCGGGACGCGCGCGGCAAGGTGCCGGGCGCGCCCGTCGGCGTCGCTCGCGTCGTCGCACGAGATGAGCCCGAGCGGCCTCCGCGAAGCTCCGAACGGGACGCCGCCCGCGAGCCGATTGATCTCGTGCACCGCGAGCTCGGCGGCCCGCGCGTTGGAGCGCCCGTACGCGTCCGCGTCGGGCCCCGACAGCGGGAACATCATTCCGAGGTAGAGCGGTCTCGTGCCCATCTCGCGCGGCGCGACGACGGTGCACCCTTCGTGCGCGAGCGCGGCGCACGCTCCATCTTCGCCGCAGTGCTCGCCGCTCTTGCACGCGTCGTCGGCGCGGCACCCAGGCGCTTTCACCTCGGCCGGCGCCGAGAGCGCGGCGGTGGGCGCTCGTAATCGCGATGCCGCGAAGCCCCCGAGGCCCACCGCGACGAACGCCGCGGCGAGCGCGACGCCGGCGCGAAACCTGCGCTTCGGCGCAGGCCCTCGCGTCACCACGCCCGGCTGGAACGTCGCGGTGGACTCCACGACGTTCCGCGCGGACGTGGTCAGCCCCCTCTCTCCCTCTCCGGTCCGAGTGTTCTGCACGAGCTCGTGATGCTCGTGCAGCTCTTCGGAGAACGCCGCGGTCACGTGGCGCGCGACCGATGTTCGGGCGTCGGCGCGCGGTGGAGAGGCCTTCGCCAGCGCGTCTCGGAGCTCCTCGGCACTGACGAAGCGATCGTCCGGACGGGGCGCGAGGGCCTTGCGCACCACCGCGAGCAGGTCGGTCGGCGTCTCCGGAGCCACGTCCGCGAGGTCGGGGATCTGGCCGGAGACCAGGCGATGAAAGATCTCCGGCTCGCTCATTCCCTCCCAGATCCGGCGGCCGGCGAGGTGCTGCCAGAGCATGACGCCGACCGCGAACAGATCGGTGCGAAGATCGACGGTCTTGCGCGCCGCCTGCTCCGGCGAGAGGTACGTGGCCTTTCCCTTCACTACGCCGGTGGTCGTGTCGAGGCTGGAATCTCGCACCTTGGCTATCCCGAAATCGAGCACCTTGGCCTGCCCCTCGCATGTGACGAGCACGTTGTGAGGGGATACGTCTCGGTGCACCAGATCCAGCTTCCCGCCGTCCTCCGCGCGCGCCGAGTGAGCCGCGTGGAGCCCGGAGAGCAGGTCGCAGAGGACTTGCGCGTACAGATCCCGCGGGAGCGGCGCTGCCTCGTCGATCGCGTGGAGCGACACGCCCGGCGCCCACTCCATCTCCATCCACGGGACGCCCTTGGCGTCGAAACCCGTCTCCAGGACATCGATCACGTTCGGGTGGTGGATGCGCGACGCCACCCGGGCCTCTTCGAGGAACATACGGCGGATATCGATGTTTCGCGCGAGCTCCGGGCGTAGCCGTTTCACCACGACGATGCGGCCGTCCGAGGCCCGCCGGGCAAGGTGCACCACGCCCACCCCGCCCCGCCCGAGCTCGACGAGCAGCTCGTGCGCCCCTGCCCGATCGTCCGAAGCCATCACCTCGAACTATCGCCCGCGGGCTTTCGAAGTCAACGCGCGGTGATCGTGGGAAGCCCGAACCCTCCTCTCGTGAGCTCGTGGGTCCGTGGGCTAACTCGTGGGGGCGGGGGTGCGATCGTATTCGTCCTCCGTTATCCAGACCTGCATGGTCGCGTTGACGCGCGTGACGCATGTACACCGCGGATCGTACTCGGTGACGACATGGGTGATCTTCAGGTTGCTCGCCGCGGGAGGCTGAGTGACGGTGAATGTTCTGTTGGTCAAGCAGTACCCGAGTTTGCGTGAGAACACCGGCTCTTTGTCCCGGAAGCGGTCGATGGCGCCCAGGGCTGCCCATGTCCTCGTGGTCGGCGGGTCGATGGGAATCGCCGCCAGGTACCACGCCGCCGATCTTGGGTTCTGCTTCGTTCCGATCTTGAAGTGATCGACGCGCACGATGGCGCGCCATGGCTTGGGGAGCGTACGGGAGCCGATCCAGCGGGCGCCGCCGGCCTGGAGCAAATTTTCGAATTCCACGAAGTTGTGATTGGGCGATAGCAGGGCTGCGTTGCGGTCGGCGGTATCGAGCTGCCAGGCGGGGTCGCAGGGGTTGAAGGCGGGGGACATCGGCGCCAGCGCGGTCGGTATTATCGTGGGCGTGGGCCCGGGCCAGGGCGTCACCGTGGGCACCGGGATCGGCGCAGGCGGGGCAGCGAAGCCCAGGCTAACCGGCGCCGTTGTGAGCGGGCTCGTGGGGGCGGGAGTGCCCGCGCTCCCCGCGACGAGGGGAAAAAAGCCGAGGGCAGAGATAAGAATCCGGGATGCGGCCATGGGAGCACTTTAGAGCAAGAAGTCCGCCGGTCCAGTTCGACAAGAAAATCGTATGATTCCAGGTCATTATATGGGGCGGTTGCGCGATCTGGGTGCGCGGATCGCGCAGATCGCGGCGGGCCTTCACCGCCCGCGCTTGCGGATCTCGGCCAGCCCGGAGACCAGGGTGCGGCGGGACATGCCCAGCCTCCGCGCCGCCTCGCTCTGGTTCCCCGCGGCGGCCTCGAGCGCCTCCAGGATGCGCGCGCAGTCCTCGTGCTCCGACGCCACCTCGGGATCGAGATCCAGATCCTCGGGCTCGATGATGTTCGAACCCGCCAGGGCCGCCGCGCGCTCCACGGTGAGCCGGAGCTCTCGCACGTTCCCCGGGAAGGGGTGGCGGACGAGGGCCTCCCTGGCTCGCTGGCCGAAGGAGAGGGCTCGGCCCCCGCTCGCCTTCTCGAGGAAGAGCTCGGCCAGAGGCACGATCTCGTCGGACCTCTCCCGGAGGGGCGGCACTGCCACGGTAAAGCCGGAGATACGATAATAGAGATCTTCCCGGAAGCGCCCCTCGTCGACCTCGAGCGCGAGATCCCTGTTGGTGGCGGCGACGAAGCGCA
>SXGT01845125.1_pt1 | contig 25157 bp, 18 predicted proteins | sample 3176221 | NCBI WGS metagenome assembly SXGT01 (sample SAMN11356862, study PRJNA531348) | freshwater metagenome | isolation source: freshwater sample F1-120 | place: China: Fuxian Lake, Yuxi | collected 2017-12-25
GGGATCCTCTCTGGATCTGGCTACGCCACTGCGGATTACGCCGGTTTGGACTTGGCTAAACGACCCAATCCTCGCCCCAATCTCTCTGTCCAGACAAGCCGGGCGATTCATTTTATCGAGAAAAACCTCCAAGGTCCTTGGTTTGTTGCAGTTTCGTTAGAAACCACTTCGACTGCGGAGATGGATGCCAGCGTTGGGATCCTTCGAAAAAGTCTGGAAGTTACAGGCCAGTCCAAGAACACGCTGGTCATTCTAACCGCAACCCACGGTGCTCCATACCCGCCGAATCTGCTACAAACTGCCTCGACGGCTTACCAACCTTTGAATGGTCAACAAGGTTACCTCCACGAAGGCGGGATCCGTGTCCCCCTCATTATTTCATGGCCTCAATTCTCCCAGAAAGGATCTGTGTCCCATGAAATGGTGGTCACCATGGATTTCTTCGCAACCATCCTCGCTGCGAGCAAAGGCAAACTCATCCCAAGCCAAGGGCATGATGGTTACAATTTATTGCCGCTTTTCCAGCCAACGGAAAAACTCCCCCGTGATTTTCTTTGCTGGCATTACCCGCATTATGCATCCACAGGATCCGAGCCCGCATCCGCCATTCGCTTCGGTCGGTTCAAGCTGATCCAGTTTTATGATTCGGCACGCGAAGAATTATTCGACCTGTCCACAGATGTCGGAGAACGCCGCAATCTCGCAGATTCCAACAAAGCGGAATTTAACCGGCTTAGGACTCGCCTCGAATTGTGGAAGCAGGTCCAGCCCGCACTTCCTCCGAGGCCAAATCCAGAGTTTTCTGCCATCTCAAAAGCGTCCGCCAATGGAGTGCTGGTGTTACCGGGTCGCTTGGCTGAACCCCATGGAAAACTTATCCGCTACGAACCTCAACCTCACAAAAACACAGTAGGCTATTGGGCGAACGGCGAGGACTGGGTCAGTTGGCGTTTCGACGTAAGCAAAGCAGGACTGTATGAAGTGGAGATCCAACAAGGATGCGGAACGGGCGGACCCGGTAGCGACATGCGGTTGAACGTCGGAGATCAAAGTCTGACGTTCGTCGTTCAACAAACAGGACATTTTCAAAATTTCGTCACTCGCAAAATCGGACAGATCCAGCTCGAAAAGGGAGGATCACAATCATTGGAATTGCGAGCCTCCACGAAGCGAGGAGGTGCTGTGGTTGACATCCGCCAAATCCGCTTAATTCCAGTCAAAGGAAGAACTACTCCTCTTTGACACCCCGGATTCGCCCCTCAACATGAACGAGGAAACGACCCAAGGTCCATGCCGTGTTTGTGGTGCTCTGTTGCAGTTTGCGCTCCAATCGATCGGTGCCACAATCCCCTGCCCCGTTTGTCAACAGCCCACCGAACTTGCACCTGCGACGACCGTTGCACCAGAGGAAGATTTTGTAAGCCCGGGACTTACCACGGAGGAGGTCATCTCCGCCTTCAAGGGAACGATTACCAAACCGCGGACGTCGATTATCTACCAATTAGGCCTGCTGGTGGTCACGATCGCGACTCTCTTGTTACCCGTGCTTTACCTCGGCTTGGTCGTTCTAGCGGCTTGGGGAACCTACTACTGGGCGACAGAGTTTAGGTATCTCCTCACGGCATTTCGTGGCGGTGGTTTTTATGGTTTAATGTTCCGCTTTTTCATGTTCGGAGGCCCTCTGTTCGTGGGAGTTGTGCTGACGTTATTCATGATCAAACTACTCTTCGCTTCCGCTCCAAAACATTCCCAACCATTGGCCTTGAATCCAGAGAATGAACCCGTGCTATTCGCTTTCATCCGTCAGATTTGCCGGACCCTCCAAGCCCCCATGCCCACACGAGTCGATGTGGACTGCGATTTGAATGCTTCAGCCAGTTTTAGAAGCGGAACGTTTAGTTTTCTTAGAGGTGACCTCGTTCTCCCCCTAGGACTTCCCCTCGTGGCTGGGTTCAATGCCAATCAATTGGCCGAGGTCATCGCCCACGAATTTGGCCACTTTAACCAAGGCCTAGGGATGCGCCTGAGCTATGTCATTCGCCGCATCAACGCATGGTTCTATCGGGTTATTTACGAACGAGATTCTTGGGATGTTACTTTGGATGAGCTAGCAGAGACTGAAGAGTTTTGGGTCACAGTAGTCGTAGGCTTTGCCCGCCTAGGTGTTTGGTTTTCACGGTTGATTCTGAAACTTCTGATGTGGATTGGGCATCTAATCGGTTGTTTCCTGATTCGCCAGATGGAATACGACGCTGACGCCAGCTCAATCCGCTTGGCTGGAAGCCAAACCTTCGAGGAATCAACGCGAAGATTACACGTTCTCTCCAAAGTCCTGGAGCAATCTTACACCCAATTGAAGCACGGGTTCGCCAAATCGAAAATGCTCCCCGACAACTTCCCTGCCTTCATGGCGATGCACGACGAAAAACTGAGCCACGAAGAGCGATCGACTCTCGAGAACACTATGGGTCTTGAGCCCACCTCGGCTTGGAGCACACATCCCTCTCACGGAGATCGCATTCGCCGAGCTCGCCAAGTCGGCGAATCTGGAGTGTTCTCCCTCGATGTTCCTGCAACTGCCTTGTTCAGCAAATTTGGAATTCTTGCCCAGCAGGTCACCCGTCTGCATTACACCGATGATCTGGGCATCCCAGAACCCAGCATCCACACCCGACCCGTATTCAGTGAGAACCCCTAACTCACGCGACAATTAAACATCCCAATCCCCGACCTCCGTAAAAATGGGAATTGCTTAGCCGAATTGCGTTGGCTAATTATAAGCACTCTGAGGACCCTATAGCTCAAATGGATAGAGCTCGAGTTTCCTAAACTTGAGATCCAGGTTCAATTCCTGGTGGGGTCACCATCAAAAAGCTTACTTCAAGGCAGTGTAAACCCGGTGAACATCCTCATGATCATCGATATCACTTAAAAACTCGATAACCTCCTTGCGTTCCGCCTCGGAAACTTCGACCGGATTTTTGGCGTTATAACCAAGTTCCGCCGCTGTAATGACCCATTTTCGTTCCGTTAGATTCTTCGAAACTTGTTCGACTGCGCTGATTGCACAGGTGAATCGAGCCACAAGATGTCCATGTGGATTGTCTGACGATTCAATCGCTTCCACGTTATCGGCCCCGGCCTCAATCGCCGCTTCATCAAGATCCGTTTTCGCATCCGCATGGTGTCCTTCGACAATCCCAGCTCTATCAAACATCCACGCCACCGAACCCATCGTCCCAAGATGTCCTTTCTTAAATAGCACCCGGATGTCGGATGCCGTTCGGTTCTTGTTCTCGGTCAGACATTCGACGATCACCGGAACTTTCGAGGGGGCAAACCCTTCATAGACCACGGTCTCAAAATGCATTTGCTCATCGAGCAGACCTGCACCCTTTTTGACCGCGCGCTCGATCGTGTCGCGGGGGACCGATTGTTTCCGGGCCGCCTCGATCGCAACACGTAAACGGGCGTTCAAATCAGGATCGGCTCCACCCATTTTCGCTGAAACAGCAATTTCCTTGACAATCTTACCAAAGAGTTGTCCTCGTTTTGCCGCTGCATCCAACCGTCCCGCATGCTTCCATTGCGCACCCATAATAAAGACTCTGAAGATTTTCCAGAACTCTAACCACGTGCTGAGAGATGGAAAGCGCAAACGCACCGTTGTTCTCCTCTCCCAAAAGCGTTTGCCTCTAGGACGCGGTTTTGCACTCCGTGGAAGGCTTGGAGGCGAATAAGTTAGCATATAGTTCGGAACACCCTCTTCGAATTCTTTTACTCTCGCGGGGTGAGTAAAAACAAACGCCCCTATTTATCTCCTGACGAACAACACATTTTGACCCATGGTCAAATTCTGCTTCTTTCCTCATCGGAGGATATTGCACACTGTGATGAGGTTATTTTCGAACATCATTACCTTCACAATGTGACCTTGGTGGGTGAGCATTTGCGGTATGCCTTCGTCTACAGGGGCAAGTGGATGGCAGTGGCAACTTGGAGTTCTTCAGCTTTTCACCTCAAAGACCGTGACATGTTCATTGGTTGGAGTCCGGAACAATGCCGGCGACGGCGAGGACTGATCGCCAATAATTCTCGACTACTTGTCATGCCGGATTGTCATTATCCTAATCTGATCAGCCGATTCATGAAGCTCATGCTCGGTCGACTCTCGCAGGACTGGGAGAATCGATGGCACCATCCCATCGCGTTGGTAGAGACCTTCGTTGATCCCCGCTATTACCGAGGCACCGCCTACAAGGTCAGTGGATGGTCGCATCTCGGACTCACCGCAGGTTGGAAACGTAATGCCGATGATTTTTATGAGAAGAACAACAACCCAAAGCAGATCTGGGTTCGTGAACTAGTTAAGAAAGCTTGTGTGAAGCTGCGTGCACCAACGTTGCCTATTTCTTGGGCCAAAGTCGAAGAAACCGTGCAAACACGTTGCACCGTAAAATCGGAGAAGATTCGCAGTCTGATGGAAGCGATTCGAGCGGATGTGCCTGAATTTCGACGGGCCGAATCTCTGGCCTATCCCATCGCGGGGATGCTCTGTCTGATGGTAATGGCGGCGGCACAAGGCGTCATCCGAGGTTCTCAGGATTTAGCTGACTACGCCGACACCTTGAGTCAGGCACAATTACGCAGCTTGATGTTCCGACGCGATGTGAGAACTGGAGACATCCGGTGTCCCAAGAGAAGCACCTTTGTGCGCGTCTTGCATGAAGTCGATGACGACGCTTTGGAGCGGGTGCTTTTAAAGTGGCAGGATCAGCTATTGGGACCCACGAAGGATCGCATTGTGATCATCGACGGGAAAAAGATTCGTCATGGCGGCGTGGAGATCGTCAATGCGGTTGACTCCAATGGGCGATTTCTCGGTAGCGTTGTTACTGATGCCAAGAGCAACGAAATCCCAGCCGGACGGCGACTATTACTCAAGCAGGATTTACACGGCAAGATCATGCTGGGTGACGCGATGCACACACAGGATCAAACCGCACAGCAGCTTCTTTACGAGCAGGGTGGTGACTATCTGCTGACGGTAAAGCGGAACCAACCGACGATACACGACACCCTCGGAAGTCTGTTTGAAAAACAGGCCTTTTCCCCCTGCTCCCACAAAGGAATCTCGCTCAATGAAGCGGGAACACAACCGGGGCCGGTTGGAGATCCGAATGTTGGACTGCATCGAAGTCTGCCCTAAACAAGCGGGTTTTCCAGGAGCCCGATTGGCCGCCCGATTAGAGACCCGGGTGAAGCGCAATGGAAAGTGGAGCCGCGAGGTTGTGTATCTTTTGAGCAGTTTGCCCCGTGATCAACTGCAAGCCCAACAGATGCTCTCACTGAAGCGAGGGTATTGGGTGGTTGAAAGCCGATTGCACCACTGTTTGGACATAACCCTCCGCGAGGATCAAAGCCGGGTAAGAACACCCACTGCGGCACGAGCCTTGGGAACGATCCGAAGGGTGATCGTCAGCTTCGCAAATGCAGCGGTCGATAAGGCACGCTGCAGAAATCCCAAAACCAAGTGCAACACCGGCAGTTTCCAAAAAAGCTTCCGATCAGCAAGAGGCGGTCGCGAACGACTTCGTGCGCTAATTTTCTCTAAATCCCCTAATGTCTTGGCTTTATGAATCTGGAAAGACGCGTCCTTGTTTGCCTCCTTGCGAACCCAAATGTTCTTGATATTTTTGCCATGTCCTCGAAAATGACGCCGGATTTGATTTAACTTATGGCCGATCTTGCAAACAGATATCCTGAGAACGTTTCAGGGATTTTTTACGTCGATAATCAGTGTATCGATTGCGATCTCTGTCGGGAGACTGCCCCCGCTAATTTCACACGGAATGAGGACGGAGGTTACTCGTTCGTCTACAAACAACCAACGACCCCGGAAGAAGAAACCCTCTGCAAAGAGGCCAAGGAAGGCTGCCCTGTGGAGGCCATCGGCGATAACCCGGCTTGATCCTCGGGATTCTAAGCCGTTAGTTCCTGTTTAGTTTCTATCGGATTTCAATGGTTTGATTGGCGATTTACGCATTGCCAACCCACCAAACCGTCCCAAACTAGGACGAATGATCGCAGCAATCATTGTCGCGGCAGGTCGTGGGACCCGCATGGGTCCGGATGTGGATAAATTATTCCTCGAGGTTGCCGGCAAACCCATCGTCGTCCACGCTTGGGAACGCTTCGCCGGTCACCCAATGATCGACCACATTGTGCTGGTGATCAAAGACGGGCTTCAGAGCACATTTCGGGAGTTCCCCGAAAAGTATCACCCAATTCTAAAACAAAAACCCTATTCGATCGTCCTCGGTGGCTCCCAGCGGCAAGATTCCGTTTGGAATGGTCTGCAATCGTTGGGGACGGACGTGGAATTGGTAGCGATCCATGATGGTGCCCGACCCTGCACTAGTCCTCAGTTGATTACTCAAACACTCTCAGCTGCACGAGAAACAGGAGCCGCCGTCGCCGCCCAACGGGCCACGGACACTGTAAAGGAATCAAACGACGGCTCCACCATCACACACCACCTCGATAGATCTCGATTATGGACCGTTCAAACCCCTCAAGCCTTCCGAGTCGATGTCATCATTAAAGCCTTAGGATATGTGCGCGAGCAGAACCTCTCCGTAACCGACGACACAGCGGCATGCGCCTACATCCAACAACCTGTCCGCCTAATAGAATCCAGTGCCCCCAATCCCAAGGCCACAGCACCCTCCGACCTTCCGATCCTCGAAACGCTCCTAGCCAGACTTTAAGGAAGGGCGTCGGATTTCCGTGGGAACTTGCCAGTTTTAAACAGTGGCATAGAATAGGACCATGAATTCATGGCGAAAGATGAATTGGGGGATGCTAGCCTTGCTGGGTTTTCTGTTCGTTGGTTTCCCATTGTCGCGCGGAGAAGGTGGACGAGTTGTGGTGATTCCTGTTCGCGAAGACGTGGACTCCCCATTGGCTTACCTTATTCGGCGGGGGGTAAAGGAAGCCATGGCCATGAATGCCGAGTGTTTGGTGCTCGATATGGAGACCAACGGTGGACGTGTCGATGTAACGGAGGAGATCATCGAAATCCTCAACCAGTTCAAAGGTCGCACCATCACTTTCGTCAACCGGAAGGCATTTTCAGCAGGCGCATTCATCGCGGTCGCCACCTCCCAAATCTACATGGCGCCGCAGAGTGTTATCGGTGCCGCAGCACCCATGCTCATGGCCCCCGGCGGAGGAGTGGAAAAATTACCAGATTCTGTGGAAGCCAAAATGACCTCCGGAATCAGTGCCATGATCCGAGCTACAGCCGAAAAAAACGGCCACAACACCCATGTGATCGAGGCGATGATCGACCGAAATAAGGAGCTGATCATGGACGGGGTAACCATTAACGAAAAAGGACGTATTTTAACCCTGACGAATCTCGAAGCTGAGAAAAGTTACGGCAATCCAGTGAAACCGTTGCTTTCGTTAGGAACGGTTCCTAACCTCGACGGCTTACTTCAGCAGTTGGGGTTTAACGCGTCACAGGTGACTCGCATCAGCCAAACGGGAGCCGAAACCATCGGCAGTTGGTTAGCCAAAATCAGTCCATTCCTGCTCATCGCAGGGATCCTCGGGGTTTATCTCGAATTCAAAACTCCTGGGTTTGGGCTTCCTGGTATCGTCGGAATCTCCGCTTTCACACTGTATTTCCTCGGAGGTTACATTGCTGGCCTCTCGGGTTTGGAGTGGGTTATATTCTTCCTGCTCGGGCTCACGATGTTTGGAGTCGAAGTCTTTCTCTTTCCGGGAACGGTCATCCTCGCCGTTATCGGCGGTGCCCTCATGTTCGTTTCTTTGCTAATGGGTTGGGTGGATTACTACCCGGGAATGCCACGGATTCCTGATGCTGTGCAATTAAGGTTGCCCCTGTTCAACCTCGCCATTGGTTTGGCTTGCGCCGCTGCCTTTGGATGGTTGCTTAGTCGTTTTTTCGTGAAAACACGACTCTACGGACGGATGATTTCGACAGGACAAAGCGGTATCCTTTCGGTTTTGAAAAGTGAATCCAATCAGGCCACCGAAATTGGTTCCGAGGGGATTGCGATGACCGATCTCCGTCCTGGGGGACGAGCGCAATTTGGTGAACAACTGAAGGATGTCTCCACTCAAGGAGAACTGATCCAAAAAGGTTCACGAATCCGAGTTCTCCACCACACCAACGGTCGACCCGTAGTCGTCGAAGTGTAACGCGCATTCTGAAACCATCCAAATGATCCATCGAATTCTCGCACTCCTCGTGCTCACCGTTGCAACTGCTACGAGTTGGGCTGAGTTCAAAGCTGGGGCAATCGTAGTGGATATCACGCCAACGAAACTGCCCGTATTTGTGAACGGTAGTTTTCTCAACCGTTCCTTGGACAAAATAAACACCCGCATCAATGCTCGAGCCGTGGTGCTCGAAAACGGCAAAACTCAAATCGCAATCGTTGTAGTGGATAGCTGCATGATGAGCCGTCCATTTCTCGATGAGGTCAAGGCACTCGCATCAAAACAGACCGGCATAGATACGCAGCGAATTCTCATTTCTGCGACGCATTCGCACAGTGCGCCAGCTTCCATGGGCTGTCTTGGGGGTGAACCAGACCTTGCTTATGTGCCATTGTTGCGCGGAAAACTGGTCGAGGCCATTGCGTCTGCACAAGCAAACATCGAACCTGCTCGAATCGGTTTTGCAAAGGCCGATGCCTCTGAGTTTACAGCCTCTCGTCAATGGATCCTACGTTCAGATCGCATCGAGGCAGATCCGTTTGGAAATAAAACGGTCCAAGCCAACATGCATATTGGAGGAAACCGGGAAGCTGTTACGGGCGAAGCTGGTCCGGAGGATCCAGAACTTTCCTTGATCTCAATCCAATCCCGGACGGGACGACCCATCGCGGTAATCGCCAATTTTTCCATGCATTATTTCGGCGATAATGACATCAGCTCGGATTACTACGGATTGTTCTCCGATGGCCTGAAGGAGCGTATCTCTTCCGAGAAACCTCAAGGAAAACCGGCGTTCGTGGGAATGATGTCGCACGGTTGCAGCGGGGATATCTGGCGTGTGGACTACAGGATCCCTGAGGCGCAGCGTCCCAAACACACGATCGGCGAATATGCCAGCGGGCTGATCGACATCGCCATGAGGGCCTATGCAGGCATCCGATACGACGAGAACCCCACGATGGTCATGGCGGAGAAACGCATGACATTGAAGTATCGAGTGCCAAACACTCAACTCCTCGAATGGGGACGACGCATCGCGGCCGAGATGGGTGGACGCCCTCCTAAGAACCAAACGGAGGTCTACGCGCTCGAGCAGATCCATCTGCACGAACGCCAACAAACCGAAATTGTGTTACAGGCGTTGCGCATTGGTGAGATCGCCATTGCCACGACCCCAACCGAGACCTATGCCATCACTGGCTTGAAGGTAAAATCCGCCAGTCCATTCCCCCATACTATGGTCATCGAACTCGCCAACGGCGGCGATGGCTACATCCCGCCTCCAGAAATGCACGCATGGGGTGGTTACAATACGTGGCCGGCGCGTTCTGCTGGCCTCGAAATCCAAGCAGAGCCAAAGATAACTCAAGCATCAATTGCACTTCTGGAGGACATTAGCGGAGCACCCCGCAAAGAGTGGATGATCCCAACCGGGCCGTTGACCAAGACGATCCTAAACCTAAACCCTCGAGCCTACTGGCGATTAAATGAGTTCACCGGGCCAATCGCCGTCGATGCGACAGGTTACCATCACGATGCCACTTACACAGGCGGCGTTGCGTATTATCTCGACGGTCCGTTTTCTTCCAAGTTCTGTGCCAACGACGTCAATCGTGCTCCCCACTTTGTTGGTGGCCGTGTGCGCTCTTCGATCGCTGACCTAGGGAGAAACTATTCCGTTTCGCTTTGGATTTGGAACGGCATGCCCAATGATGGTCGCGATTTCAGCGGTTGGTTCTACTCGCGCGATCACGATCACGGTATCGGCCTCGATGGGGAACACCTCGGGATTGGAGGCAAATCTGGCAACACTGGCAAATTGGTGTTCCAAACGCGTCATGGCTCGGTAGCTGGTAAGTCAGAGGTCCCGCGTTGGACTTGGCAGCAAGTTCTCTTGGTGCGTGAAGGAGATTCCGTGCGTGTGTATCTGAACGGACTTCTTGAGATCGAAACCAACGCACGGCGTGGAAACTTAACCACGATGTTTTTCGGTGGTCGAACCGACAGCGATTTCAATTGGGAAGGCCGACTCGATGAAATCGCTGTTTTTAACCGCAGGTTGCAGAAGTCTGAGATCATTAAACTCGGAGCGCAATGACCATGGAAGCGTGGCAACTCAGACGTTTAGCCACACTCGTGGCACTCTGCGGAATAGCGCACTCGGTTTACGGGATTGATAGCCCACTCAGCCCTTCCAAGGCACTCGAAGTGTTTCAACACGATCCCGGTCTCCACGTGGAACTCGTCGCGGCGGAACCGCTCGTTTTCCAACCCTGTGCGCTGGCATGGGATGCGGAAGGCCGATTATTCGTCGTCGAGAATCGCGGCTATCCAAACGGTCCGGGGGCCCACAAACCTCCCGCTGGCGTGATCGCCCTTTTAGACGACACCGATGGGGATGGACGAATGGATCGTCGGACAATTTTCGCAGATGGTCTGACTTTTCCGAACGGCATCACCCGATGGAACGGCGGTCTAATTGTCACTTGTGCACCGGATATCCTGTTTTTAAAGGACACCAATGGGGACGGTCGAGCAGACGAAAAACGCGTGCTCCTAACAGGATTCAACACCACTGCCACCACCCAACTCCGCGTGAGCCATCCGACTTTCGGCCCGGACAGTTGGATCTATCTGACCAGTGGATTGACAGGCAGCAGTAAAATCACCTCGCCAGCACATCCCGAACGGTCAGCGGTTGAGATAGTCACAGATTCGAGGTTTAATCCGTTCTCATTGGAAATCGAACCCGTTGGAGGGCGCGGACAGTTCGGGCAAACATTCGATGACGCGGGCAATCGCTTCCATTGCATGAACCGCGTCCACATTCAGCACACGGTTATACCCCCACGATTGCTTGGCCGTAATCCGAACTTTGCATCAAGCGAAACGGTGCAGAACGTCCCTGAGGCCATGTTCACCGACCTCATCGGCGGTGCGAACCAAAACTTCGCCGCACGGCTCTATCCGATTAGCGAAAACATCACCACCGCAGACTCGCATCTCGGCGCGTTTACCGCAGCTTGTTCCGTTCACATTTACCGAGGTGATGGCCTAGGAACAGAGTATCGTGGAGACGCTTTCGTCTGTGACCCAACCGCCAACGTCGTCCATCGCGATCATCTCAGCCAAGTCGGACCGACCTTCGCATCGCGCATGGCGAATGAGGGACGCGAGTTCCTCGCCTCGCCAGATAACTGGTTTCGACCTGTATTCCTTGCCACGGGTCCCGAAGGTGCACTTTACCTCTGCGATATGTATCGCAAAACAATCGAGCACCCCGACTACCTTCCTGAGGAGGTTCGTAAACGGACTGATTTTCAGAGTGGGCACGATCTGGGGCGAATCTGGCGCGTAACAACCAACAAAAAACAAGTCCTGTTTCCTAAGTTTCGAAGCGTCTATTCAAGAGAGGAATTGATTCAACAACTTGGGAATCCGAACGGATGGCACCGCGACACCGCGCAACGACTGCTCGTAGAGCAGCGCGACCCCAAAACAGTGGCTTTGCTCGCGAACCTATTTGCGTTGGCAACACCCGATGAACTTAAACGCCGAGAAGAGATTTTGCTAACAAAAGGGTGGCACGGATTACCTCCAGACCTCGAACCAACCAATCGATTCGCCCGCCTTCACGCTCTTCGCGCATTGACGATCCTCGCTAGGGAGAACATTGGGGATCCGACTTCCAATCGTGCGCTTCTCGATCGGATCCTGCGGGCATCGCTATTGTCTTCCGACCCGATTCTGCGTGAAAACGCTTGGCGAATTTTAAGCGAGAACGACCGAATGACACCTCGTTTTCCAGAAGGGTTGCTACCGGTTTTTGCGGCAGATCCCGATCCGCGTGCACGGTTTTGGTTCACATTGGCACCCCATTGGGGATTGGATGGTTCGCAGACGGAGGATCGCCTTTCAATCCTTGCTCAACTCGCCCGAGGCGATGGCACGAACCGCTGGATGCGCAGCGCAATTCTTAGCGGGCTCGACCCTCGCGGGAACCACGCACTCCGGCTTGCGATTCATCTCGCACACTCGACCCAAGTTCCGGCACCGGTAGAGTTCTGGTTCGACTTAGGCACCGTCATCGGAGCTGAAACCGACACTTTGCCGACGATGCTCCCCAAGGATTCAAACTCACTCCCGGGCTTCATTGCCGCATTTGATGGTATCTCAAGGTCGATCCGTTCGAGGGGGAAACCGGTGACTTTCCCCAATGAATTGCTGACTCGTTTATCCGCAGGAGCTGTTCGGCTGGCCGCATCATCTACCGAAACTGTCGCCACGCGAAGAATAGCCATCGACTTTCTGGTGAACGCTGACTCGACACAGGCAACTGCTGCATTGCTCCCACTATTGACCGCTACAGAACCGGAGAAATTACAATCAGCAGCGATCCGTTCACTGCTCGCGTTGCCAACCGAAACTGCAGCAACCAACCTTCTCAATCCTAGTCAATGGAACGTGCTTTCACCGACCTCGCGCGAGGTGGTGCTCGCTTCGTTACTCGCCCAACCGCGCCATATCCGAACCCTTTTGACGGCCATCGATCAGAAATGGCTCCCAGAAAATGTCCTCAGCCGCCGGCAACGAGATTCCCTTCGCAACCACAGCGAGTTGGCGATTCGTGAACGGGCTCAGCAATTACTTGCCCCTGCGGAGGCTGGGGATCGCATGGACATCTTCAAACGCTCTCGGTCGGTGCTCGCACTCAAAGGAAACCCGATGAACGGCCGCAAACCTTTCGCAGCGAATTGTGCTTCCTGCCATCGGCTCGATCGGGAGGGGCATAATGTAGGTCCAGACCTGTTTGGAATTCGCAATCAACCCAAGGAAAACATCCTTCTCCACATCGTTCATCCAAACTACGAATTCGTCGCCGGTTTCAACTCCTGCACCATTACCAGCAAGGATGGCCGCGAACTCACCGGTTTGATTACCAGCGAGTCGCCTTCCAGCGTGACCCTGCGTCAGCCTCAAGGAATCGAAGAAACTTTTCTTCGCTCCAGCATTGCAAAGCTGACCGTCAGTCCGCTTTCGTTGATGCCAGAAGGATTAGAATCGATGATGAGCCCACAAGAGCTTGCAGATCTCCTAGCGTGCTTAAAAGGGGAATAAAAAACGGACCCGAAGGTCCGTTTTAGTTCAGAGTATTAAGATCCGACGATTTATTCGTAGATCATTTCATTCACGGTCTTACCTGCAGGAATGAACGGCAGCACATGCTCCGTGTAAGGCGTGATCACATCGAGCAGATAAGGTTCCTTGCTATCGAGCATCCGTTGCATCGCAGCTCGCAGATCTTTCTTAAACACCACCCGTTCGGCAGGGACGTTAAACCCTTTCGCAATGGCGATGTAATCAGGATAAATCTGCTTCATGTTCTCTGGATCACCCAGATAGGTATTGCCTCGATTCCCTTGATAAAACTTGTCCTCCCATTGAACAACCATCCCAAGATGTTGGTTATTCAGGATCAACGCTTTGGCTGCAATCTTCTCGATATGCGCCGTCGCCAATTCCTGAACGTTCATTAAAAACGAACCGTCCCCGTCGATATCGACCACTTCACGATTCGGGCAAGCCACTTTCGCGCCTAACGCTGCTGGATACCCGTAGCCCATGGCTCCGAGTCCCGCGCTCGTCAAGAATTGCCGAGGGAACTTGAAATCATAATGTTGCCCAGCCCACATCTGGTGCTGACCAACGCCGGTTGTGATGATCGCTTCGCCCTTCGTCAATTCATAGAGCAACGCGATGGCATACTGTGGCAGGATGACTTGGCTCGAATCGCCCGCCATAAAATCGGTCACGTGTTGAGAACGAAGCACTTCGTCCGTGACACGGTAGCGTAATGGAGCCTTCGCCTTCCAAGCAGCGATCTGGGTATGCCATGCCGTGAATTTTTTCTGAAGTGGCTTTGATTGGACCAACGAATTCAACCGCGCCAACGCATCTTTCACATCGCCAACAACGGGAAGATGAACCTTCCTGTTTTTGTGAATCTCGGAAGCATCGATATCCAGATGAACGATGGTTCCGTGCTCGCAGAATTTTTCGACCTTACCGGTGACCCGATCATCGAACCGAACCCCAAACGCCAAAAGTAAATCAGCACCTGCGATCCCTGCCTTGGGTTCTCCGTTCACTGCCCAGTTTCCATAGGCTGATCCATGCATCCCGAGCCATTTTAAGGAAAGCGGGTCTGATTCAGGAAATGCTCCACAACCCATGATTGTGGTCACGACAGGGATTTGTGTCGCATGAGCAAACGTGCGCAATTCCTCCGACGCATTGCCGCTGATGATCCCGCCGCCGACGTAAAGCACCGGTCGTTCAGCCTTTTGGATCAATCCAAGAATCTCGTTCAGGCTCAAATCGTCCGCGCGTAAAACTGGAGAGTAACCACGCAACACAACCTCTCTCGGCCATAGCGGTTGGGTCTCAAGTTGCTGGATGTTCTTCGGAATATCGATCACCACAGGTCCGGGACGGCCACTTTGTGCGATATAAAAAGCTTCCTTAACGACTCTGGGAATATCGTTGATATCGGTCACCAGATAGCTGTGCTTCACGATGGGCAATGTCATCCCAAAGAAATCAGTCTCTTGAAATGCACCCTTCCCGATCATCGCCTGTGGAACCTGACCCGTGATCGCTACCACAGGAATCGAGTCCATATAGGCATCTGCAATCCCGCTGATCAGATTCGTGGCTCCGGGTCCGCTCGTTGCCATACATACCCCGACCCGACCCGTGGCCCTTGCATACCCTTCGGCCGCGAACACTCCGCCTTGTTCATGGCGTGGGAGAATCGTGCGGATCTTCGATCGCGTCAGCGATTGGTGGAACTCCATACTGGCACCACCAGGATAGGCGAAAATCGTGTCAACCCCTTCACGTTCAAGGGCTGCCACGAGGATATCACTCCCTCGCATCCGTGGTCCAAGTTCAGCGCGTTCCGTTGGTGGAGTTGCGCATTTGGTTTCCGCCGCTTCCATTTTCTTACTCATATAACAGGCTCTTATATTGGGCTTTGGCTGGCCGGTGTGGAAGACAAAAAAACCCACGACCGGAGAAGCCGTGGGTTTTGTCGAAATTTTTTCTTAGCCTCGACAAGCACCATCGGCTCGGTCGCCTACTACGACGACCGCTACACCGCTGACTACAAGCAAGGCATGGATTAACACTTGGGTCATCTTAGACAGATTCCACTGTGTGGGTCAACCTCGGAAAAAACGATTCCAATACGGTTTCCTGAGGAGGTTATTGACCGTCGGGTCCCCTGCCCCTTGGTGGTCCACCGGGTCCTCGACCGGGCCCGCCACGGCCATCCCGTCCGCTTGAGATCGCGATTAACCGGTTGATGGATTCTTTGCTGAGCTTAGTTTCCGAAGTCTGAATCTTGGCAAAGGCTGCCGAGGCTTTCATCGCCCATGCAGTTCTTGCTTTGGTGAGTGCGCTGTTGGCTTCGGAAATCTTTGCTGCGTTCACCGGAACACTGAAACTGGCGGCGACAAGGTTTGAGTTGGCAATGGTCACTGCCAAGTTCTCAGCACTCAATTCTTTGGTGATCTGGTCCACCAGTGCTTGCTGTTCGGGGGGCAACTGTTGTCCATTCGGGCCACCTCGTCCACCGGGCCCACCTTCCGGTCGTCCACCCGTCGATGGTTGAGCATTGTTGATGACGATCGAGACCGACAGCCACACCACTATTATGGCGAACTTTGCGAGGTTCAGGCGTTTCATTTTCTTCTCAAGCTGATTGTTTAGGGGTGCTTTGTCCGCGACAACTTCAGGATTTGCTCAAACTCTAATCCCAACACGGGGGATACGGAAAGACGACTGTTTCTCACGAGTGCCATTTTTTGAAGCACTGAATCCGCTTTGATTTGCCCCAAGCTCACAGGCACTCCCAACGGCGTAAGGGGAGCTAGAGTGACAGCCGACCAATCGCCCTCCTCGGCTGTTGGGTCTGCAAAAGCCGTTCGGATCACCTTTGCAATGCCGACGATACTTTTTTCAGTCATGCTATGATAAAAGAAAACAAGATCCCCGCTCTGCATTGCTCGGAGGTGATTCCGTGCTTGGTAATTCCTTACCCCCGTCCAATCCGCGGACTTGTCCTTGCGGAAATCTTCCCACGAATAGGCCTCGGGTTCTTGTTTAACAATCCAGTAATGTTTGGGCATCAGGTTTCCTAGCTCGAACCTTTGTGAGTTGAAGCTGGTTTTGCAAAACAAATCCGATGGATTCCGTAATCAATTGTGACCCTCCTTGCACCCCAGTGTAGCCCTGATTAAGATATGCTGATGAATTATGCCGCCAATCTTTTAGCAATTGAGACCCGGATCGCGGCGGCTTGCGATAGGGTTGGAAGGCAGAGGAAGGGCGTCCAGTTGCTCGCTGTGAGTAAAGGCCAAAGCCCCCAGTCCATCCGCGCTCTTGCTGATGAAGGATTGTTGGCCTTCGGTGAAAACAAGGTGCAGGAAGCCAAAGCGAAAATCTCCTCATGTCCCTCCCAGCTCAGGTGGCACATGATCGGGCATCTTCAATCCAATAAATGCCGGGATGCCGTTGTCCTGTTTGATTTTATCCAAGGGGTGGATGGATTGGCACTGGCGCAAGAACTGGAGAAATGGGCGCAAAAACTTGGTCGCACCAAAAAGATCCTTCTGGAGGTAAACGTGGGTGGGGAAGGAAGCAAGTATGGTCTTGCACCCACTGATGTGGTTCAAACCCTTCTTCGAGTCAACGATCTTCCCCATTTGGAGGTCCATGGACTGATGACCATCGCCCCCTACAGTCCTGATCCTGAGCACTCGAGAGGGTTCTTTCGTAAAATGGCTGAGGTGAAACTCGCCTGTGAGAATGCCATCGGTGCACCGCTTCCTCATTTGAGTATGGGGATGAGCGGTGATTTCGAAGTCGCCATCGAGGAGGGCTCAACCCTAGTGAGAATCGGGACTGCTTTGTTTGGAGCTCGAACCACACCAAAAACTCTCATGGAACATCCATCCAACGAAATCGATTGATCAGTTTTGTAAATTTACAAAACCTTCCTGATGCCTAAAGTCCACCCATGCCTGACAAAAAAGGAAAAACAAAAAAGAAAGCGATGATCCTCGGGGTCGGGCTGGATACCGATGGTCATCGACGGATCACCAAGGGTCCGAATTTTGCGTTGGTTGGTGGCACTCAGGAAACGCACGAAGTCATGACGGAAAAAGCGGTTAAGATTAACGAAAAACTGAAGACCAAAGGCAAACAGCTCGAGGAACTTTCCCATGACGAATTCGATGATATCGCGCATTCCGTCGGGCTCCATCGGCACAGGCCGGAGAACAATTAGCTTACGGCAACAACGCACTAATCTCCATGCCGAGCAGGCACATATCATCCTCGAACTCGGCTTCACCGTTGGCGGTTCTAAGTTGATCCAACACTTGGTCGAAAATTTCGCCCACGGGGGATTGCATCCTCGTTTCCAATTGGGCCTTCATCCAATCAGGACTCAGTAATTCTCCATCCAATTCGACGTCATAAACACCGTCTGTAAACAAAACCACTAAGTCATCAGGAGCGAACGATCGTTTGGTTGTGGTAAATTTAAAGTCGCCGAAAAGCCCGAGCGCGGGTTGGTTTTTGCCAGAAGCATTTTCCAGATACTCGACGCCACCCGTTTTCCTGTGCGCAAGCAGCGGCTTGGGATGACCTGCATTTGAGTAGCAAAGTTGGCGCGTCTCGGTATCCACAACCATGTAAAACGCGGTGGTATAAAGGGGCGTGCCGCTTTGTTTCAAAATCGCACGAAGATCATGATTGATCCGCCCGAGCAGCTCGCCGGGATCAGCGGCGAAACGGGTGAGCTCCTCCACCAATGCTCGCACGATCGCGGTGACAAGGGCTGAGCGCACGCCGTGCCCCATCACATCGCAGATGAAGACTCCCGCTTTGGTATCGGAAATCGCCAGAACGTTGAAAAAATCGCCGCCCACCTCTCCTGTAGGAATGTAGCGATGACAAAACTTGAGGTGGCTCGCATCGCGTCCGGCGTTTTTTGGAAACAATGGATATTGCTGAGGAAGCATCGCCAGTTGGATCTCCCGAGCCATTCGCAAGTCCTCGGTCATCTGGTTATTCTTTTCCGTCAACTCCTCTTGGCTACGGGCGAGCTCGATATTGGCTTTCTTAAGCCCTTCCTCAGCTCGCCGACGGAGGGTGATGTCCCAAAAAATGCCTTGAAGCCCCATGATCTGACCCTTCGAATTGTAGAGGGGCGTTTTGACCACGTTGACGTAGCTCTTCTCCATTCCCGGCGGCTGGTTTACTTCCACCGTCTCGAACATGCGACCTGTCCGCAACATCTCCTGATCATCCCGTTGATACTGGGCTGCCATTTCAGGTGGGAAAAAATCGAAATCAGTTTTCCCAATGATTTCTGACAAAGGTTTGCCTAACGTTTCACAGAAGCGCTTGTTGGCGAAGGTAAATTGTTCGAGAAGATTCTTCCTGAAAATGTTTTGAGGCAATGTCTCCACTAGCGAATGGTAGAGCGTTTCGGAATTGAGCAAGTCTTGTTCGGCCTGCTTCTTGACGGTGATATCCTCAACCGTTCCTTCGTAAAACATCACTCGTCCTCCCGCATCCCGAACCACCCTGACGTTCTCAGAGATCCAGATGATTTTATCATCCTTACGTCGGATTTGTGATTCGAAACCACTCACAAAATCCTGACTTCCCATCAAAGAAATAAACTCCTCGCGTCGGTGGCTATCGAGATAAAGGTCGTTTGCGATATCGGTCAGGTTCGACATCAATTCTTCCGCACTGCCATAGCCGTAAATGCGAGCAAGGGCTCGATTCGCTTCGAGGTATTTTCCGTCCGGGCTCGTCTGGAAAATACCTTCCAATGAGTTCTCGAAAATCTTTCGATACTTTGCTTGAGCTGAAACCAACGCAGCCTCAGTCCGTTTCCGTTCGATGCCATAGAGAATCGAACGGGTCAGAAGATGGCCGTTCATCCTTCCCTTAACTAAAAAATCTTGAGCCCCCTCATGCACCGACTGCACGGCCATCGAATCATCATCTGCATCGCTTAAAACAATGATCGGGACTTGAGGCGCATGCGAGCGAAGCTCAATGAATCCTCGCAACCCAGCACAGTCAGGCAGGGACAAGTCCAACAGCACCACATCGACCTGCGAACGATCGAGCCGTTCCATACCACTGCGTAAACTAGGCAGCCATTCCAATTGGAAAGCAGGCATGTGCGCTTCTAGGAGCATTCCACGGACGGTGCCTGTGTAGTCAGGGCTGGATGCGACTAATAGAATACGAATCTTCAACTCGTTCATTTGGATTATTTTCCTATTACTTCGGATCTGCGGGAGATTGGTATTCTACAACACGGGCGGACGCTTCGACTGTGTCCGAGTTGGTAACTGCTGGCAAGTCGCGACCCTTGAAAACCTCGGCTGAAGTTGCCAATTGAATGCAGTTGGTTCAGTCTAGGTGGCAGATGACGAAGAGTTTTTATCTCACCACCGCGATCGACTATGTCAATGGCCAACCGCATTTAGGCCATGCGTATGAAAAAGTGATCAGCGATGTCATTGCGCGGTCGCGACGCAGCCTCGGGCAAGAGGTATTCTTTTTGACCGGTCTTGATGAACATGGCCAAAAGGTCCAGCAAGCTGCGCATAACGAGGGGAAAACTCCTCAAGCTTACTGCGACGCATTAGCATTGGACTGGCGAACATTTGCTCGCGAACTTCAGTTGTCGAACCAAGATTTCGTCCGCACCTCGGATCCCCGCCACAAGAGCGTGGTCCAAGCTGTCCTGACAAAACTCAACAACGAAGGCCACTTTTACCGCTCCAAATACAAGGGGTTCTACTCGACCCGACAGGAGACTTTTCTCACCGAGAAAGATCGTCGTCCTGACGGGAGCTTCGATCCGATTTACGGTGATGTGACGGAATTGGTGGAGGAAAACTACTACTTCAAGCTGAAGGATCACCAGCAGTGGCTCATCGACACTATCGAAGCAAACCCAGAATTCATCGCTCCAATCAATCGTCGGAATGAAGTTCTGGGTTTCCTGAAGAATAATGAATTAGAAGACCTGTGCATCACTCGACCCGCAGCGCGGCTGAGCTGGGGAATCCCCTTACCCTTCGATCCGGAATACGTCACCTACGTCTGGTTCGATGCGTTGGTGAACTACATTTCCATTCCGGCTGCTTACGGCGATCCAAAGTTGATCACCGCGTTGCCTGACCTGAAACTTGACGCCTCCACCCAGAGTCAAGGCCTCGCCCTGTGGCCCGCCGATCTTCATGTGATTGGAAAAGACATCCTCAAATTCCATGCGGTGTATTGGCCCATCATGCTAAAGGCCATTGGTTTGGCTTTACCGAAGCAAATTCTCGTCCATGGATGGTGGCAGAAGGATGGAGAAAAGATTTCCAAAAGCACCGGCAACATTATCGATCCGCTCGCTGTGATCAACAACTGGAGTCTCGATGCGTTCCGCTATTACGTAACCCGCGAACTTGCCATCGGCCCTGATGGTAATTGGACCGATGCGGGATTTGCTGCCCGATACACAGCCGAACTCGCTAACGGAATTGGCAACCTTCTCAACAGATCCCTAGCGATGCTCCGAAGTTACCGGCAAAAAGTAGTGCCACCACGCCATGACGAACTCTCTCATGGGGCCATGACGACGGTCGCCACGGTTCGCACCCAGCTCTTAAACCAAGACCTGCAAGGAGCCCTTCAATCCCTTTTCAGTCTCATCACGACAGCAAACCAATTCATTGATCAAACCGCACCTTTCAAACTTGCGAAGGATCCGGCACAAGCCCAACGGCTCGACGAAATCCTCTATAACCTGATCGAGGTTTGTCGAATCCTAGCGGTGTTGATTTGGCCATTCTTGCCCACGACAGCCGAAAAAATCTTCGCACAAATTGGCATCGTCAACCCTCCGGCGGATTTCAATCTCGCAGTCTGGGGTGGCCTGCCAGCAGGGCATGTGACAAACGATCCTGCTCCTCTGTTTCCACGTCGTGACACCCTCTCAAGCCCCGCTTGATCCATGGCTGATATCGTCCTTGCCACCCTAAACGCCAAGTTTATTCACGCAGCTTTTGGTCTGCGTTATCTACTGGCGAATTTAGGGGATTTGCGCGAACGCGCTTGTGTGATCGAGTTCGATATTTCCCAACGCCCCGTTGACATCGCCGAGGCCATTCTGGCGCGAAACCCCAAGATTGTTGGCCTAGGAGTTTACATCTGGAACGCCGAACTGAGTTTGGAGCTCGCTACCCTTCTCAAAAAAATCCGGCCAGAGATTTGCCTCATACTTGGCGGACCGGAGGTGAGTTACGAATCAGCAGAACAACCCATTGTTCAAATTGCAGATCACACCATCACGGGTGAAGCGGATCGTGTATTCCCTGAAGTCTGTCGTCAAATCCTCAACGGAAACCGCCCGACACAAAAGGTGATTTTTGCTCCGGTCCCTGATTTGGCCGAGGTTCGGATGCCTTACGAACTCTATGACGACCGAGATGTTGCCCATCGCATTATTTATGTCGAAGCCTCGCGCGGATGCGTCTTCACCTGCGAGTTTTGCCTTTCCTCGCTGGATATTCCCGTGCGTCAGTTTCCCACTGAACTATTCCTGCAGGAAATGGATCAACTTTACCGTCGCGGTGTTCAGCATTTCAAATTTGTCGATCGCACGTTCAATCTCAATCTCAACACCAGCAAGGCCATTCTAGATTTCTTCTTGGAACGATTACGGCCCGGTTTATTTCTGCATTTCGAGATGGTGCCAGATCGATTACCAGAAGCCCTCCGCGAACGGATTCGACGGTTTCCGTCCGGGGTGCTTCAGTTCGAGGTGGGGATTCAAAGCTTTAATGACGACGTTTCAGCTACTATTAAACGTCGCCAAAACCTCGATCGACTCAGTGACAATTTTAAATTCCTACGCGAAGAGACCGGTGTCCACATCCACGCAGATTTGATCGTGGGACTACCCGGTGAAACAGTAGAAAGTTTCGCATTGGGTTTCGACCGTCTGTTGACACTCCGTCCTCAGGAGATTCAAGTCGGCATCCTCAAACGACTTCGAGGCACTCCCATCATTCGCCATGTTGTCACTCATGGAATGCGCTACAACCCCCATCCACCCTACGAAATCCTGCAAAACAATTTGATTAACTTTCCCACGATGCAACGCCTGCGCCGATTCTCACGCTTTTGGGATTTGGTCGCGAACAGTGGGAATTTTGTCGAGACGACGCCATTGCTTTGGAAAGATCAAGATTCACCCTTTCACTCGTTTCTTCGGTGGTCTGATTGGATCTATGAACGGACTGGCCGTCGCCACGCGATCGCCCTCTCGGATTTGGCAGAACGCCTGTTTGAATTCCTCACGATCGAACGGAAGCAATCCCCCGAAGAGACTGCTCAGGTTTTGTGGCGGGATTACCAAAAAGGAGGCCGCTCTGATCGTCCCATTTTCCTTCGTCCTTACCTTCCCGAAGTTCAACCCTCGCGACGGGAGAAATCCGCCACTCCCTTGAAACGTCAAAGCCGCCATCTCTCCGCTTAAGAAAAGGCTCTAGTTTCCCAAGTATCCTTTGCTATCTCGACTTCGTTTTCCTATAACATTTGGACTAATTTATGAGTTCAAGTCGCGGTAAAACTGCCCCAGCAACGGCCAAGACAGCCTCTGCATCCCCTTCCCTGCCTGTGTTCAAGAAATTGCTGGTGGCTAACCGTAGCGAGATCGCCATCCGCGTTTTCCGTGCCGCAACCGAGTTAGGGCTTCGAACCGTGGCCATCTATGCTCAGGAGGATCGGCTTTCGGTCCATCGTTTTAAGGCTGATGAAGCCTATTTGGTTGGACAAGGAAAAGGTCCTGTCGGTGCGTATCTTGATATTCAGGGCATCGTCGCGTTAGCCAAAGAAAAAGGAGTGGACATGATCCACCCGGGCTATGGATTTCTTTCTGAGAACGCGGAATTTGCCCAAGCCTGCGTAGATCAGGGGATTACTTTTGTGGGTCCTCGGCCTGAGTTGTTGAAGCTGATGGGCGACAAGGTGGCGGCTCGTGCGCTGGCGCAACAGGTTGGTGTTCCCACGCTTCCCGGCACAGAGGATCCTGTATCAGATAGAGCGTTGGCACTGAAAATTGCGAAAGAAATCGGCTTCCCCTTGATTATCAAAGCTGCCTTTGGTGGAGGCGGCCGAGGGATGCGTGTCGTAGAAAAATCAGCGGACCTCGCCAACTTGCTCGATGAAGCCCAAGGAGAGGCGGAGCGAGCTTTTGGGAATGCTGCTGTCTTCCTCGAAAAATATATTCCGCGAGCAAAACATATCGAGGTTCAGATTCTCGGTGATCGCCACGGGCACGTGCTCCACTTACATGAACGAGATTGTTCGGTGCAACGTCGGCATCAAAAAGTCGTTGAGATTGCTCCTTCCTTCGGTCTCGAACCCAAAGTGCGTCAAGCATTGTGCGATGCTGCATTAAAACTCTCCTCCGCCATTAATTACGACAACGCGGGCACGGTAGAATTTTTGCTCAACCTCGATACGAACGAGTGGTTCTTCATCGAGATGAACCCTCGGATCCAAGTCGAACACACCGTGACCGAGGTCATCACAGGCATTGATCTCGTGCGTTCACAGATTCTCGTGGCTCAAGGGCGTTCCCTGCAAGGCCCCGAGATTGATCTGCCCTCGCAGGAAAATATCCCGCGCACAGGTTTTGCAGTTCAGGCTCGAATCACGACTGAAGATCCGGAAAACAAATTCACTCCGAACTATGGACGCATCCTGACTTACCGTTCGGCTGCAGGTTTTGGGATTCGATTGGATGGCGGAATGGGTGAGGCGGGCAGTGTCATCACCCCGTTTTACGATTCATTACTCGTGAAAGTCACGGCATCCGGGCGGGACTTCCCGAACGCGCTCCAACGGATGGATCGTGCGCTGCGGGAATTCCGTATTCGCGGGGTGAAGACCAACATCCCGTTCATTGAAAACGTCATTGCCGATGAAAAATTCCGATCCGGCCTTGCCACAACCACCCTGATCGATACGACGCCGGGATTGCTCACTTTCAACCCCAAACGAGATCGAGCCAGCAAGCTGCTTTCCTTCCTTGGAGAGGTCATCGTCAATGGCAATCCACAAGCCAAAGGATTTCATTTCAAGGCATCCCCGCCGACGTTGACCGCGCCAGCCTACGACCAAAAATCGGTGCCACCTCCCGGCACACGCCAGTTGCTGCTGGAGTTGGGACCTAAGAAATTCGCTGAATGGGTGGGTAAGCAAAAGCGGTTACTGGTTACCGACACCACCTTCCGCGACGCCCATCAATCCTTGTTGGCCACCCGCGTGCGGACGCTCGATATGCTCGTTGCGGCGGATGCCGTGGCTCGCCGTGCCTCACAACTTTTCAGCCTCGAGATGTGGGGAGGTGCCACCTTTGACACCTCGATGCGGTTCCTGCGAGAAGACCCATGGCAACGTCTTCGATTGCTCCGCCAACGGATCCCCAACATTTGTTTCCAGATGTTGTTCCGTGGATCCAATGCGGTGGGTTATTCCAATTATCCGGACAATGTCGTCGCGGGTTTCGTGAAACATTCTGCCTCTCAAGGCATCGATATTTTCCGGATTTTCGATTCGCTGAATTATCTACCCAACCTGACCGTAGCGATGGAGGCTGTGCAGGAAACCCACGCCATTTGTGAGGCCGCACTGTGTTACACCGGCGATATTTTGGATCCTAAGCGGACCAAGTATTCCTTGAAGTATTACGTCAAGATGGCGAAGGAATTGGAGAAGATGGGTGCCCAAATTCTCGCCATCAA
>SXGT01003387.1_pt1 | contig 25152 bp, 13 predicted proteins | sample 3176221 | NCBI WGS metagenome assembly SXGT01 (sample SAMN11356862, study PRJNA531348) | freshwater metagenome | isolation source: freshwater sample F1-120 | place: China: Fuxian Lake, Yuxi | collected 2017-12-25
CTAAATGACGAGCAGCTAAAAATGGCGCATGTGATTCGCGATTCGGGTTACGCGCAATTGGCGATTATCAATGATATTCTCGACTTTTCCAAAATTGAAGCGGGCAAAATGTGCTTGTCACCCGAGCCATTCTTGTTGGAATCCGTGTTGGAAAATGTTTGTGTCATGCTGGAAAAAATGGCACAAGATAAAAAAGTGCATTTGAAACTCTTTGTCGACCCCAAAATTCCTTACGTGATTTTGGGTGACTCCCAACGCCTGCGGCAGATTTTAACCAACCTGATTAACAATGCCATTAAATTTTCCAGCGGCCTAGCGTATGAGGGGGAAGTTTATGTGCGCGCCGAATTAATGCATCTGCAGGATCAGGTGGCTTGGATCAATTTAGTCGTGCAGGATAACGGCATAGGCATCAACGAGGACGCACAAATGCGCCTGTTTCAGCGTTTTGAACAGGCGGATAACAGTACTACGCGTACCTATGGTGGCACAGGTTTAGGTCTGGTGATTTGCCAGCGCTTGGTTGAAATGATGCAAGGCAAGATTACTCTGCAGAGTCAGGTAAACCAAGGCAGTGAGTTTTCACTGGAGATACCATTTACCGTGGTGGAAGAGCAACCGCAGCTTGAACAGTTATCGCTAGCAGGATTAACGTGTCTCATCATCGGACCAAGCACCGCCTTGACCCAGGATATTAGCCAACATCTCACATATGCAGGTGCTACGATTACACAATTGCAGAACATCTCTGCAATCAATGCCCTAACCGTGCCAAAGGATTCCTTGTGGATCTGGGTCTTCGATCTGTTCGGTACACCTTGCGTCGATGAGTTGCGTGCCGCCGCCAGTCAATATCAGCAAGCAATTGACCAGCCTAGAGTGATTCAACATTTGGCGATTGGTCGAGGTAAACGGCGAACTGCGCGGATGCTGACCAACGATGTGGCACAGATGGATGGTAATTTCTTAACTCGGCGTAGTGTTGTGCAGGCAGTCGCCGCACTGATTGGTCGCTCAAATGCTCTGCAACCTTTCTTCCCGCCGCCCACTGCGGATATTGCCAAACAGCCAGCTATCAGCAGAGCACAAGCCATCCACCAGGGACAACTTATTCTGGTAGCGGAGGATAATGAAGTCAATCAGCATGTTATCCATGAGCAGCTAAAACTTTTGGGGTTGTTTGCAGATATCGCTGCGGATGGACGTGAAGCGTTTTCCAATTGGATGAGACAACGCTATGCCCTCATACTCAGTGATTTGCATATGCCGCATCTGGACGGCTATCAATTAGCCGCTGCCATTCGTAGTGAAGAAGCGAAAACTGGACGCGAGCGGACCCCGATCATTGCCTTAACGGCAGTCGCTATGAAAGGTGAATCCGAACATTGTCTGGCAATGGGGCTGGATGACTATCTTGCCAAACCCACACCCATAACCGAGCTTCAGGCTATCTTAAACAAATGGTTACCCCAGGCGCAACTGACCGACAATAATGCGTTAGCGGATGACAGCGACCCCAAACCCAGCAGCGCCGAATGGGATCCAGATATGTTGGTGCGCATGGTGGGTGACGATCCCGCAAAATTACAGCGTTTTTTCAATCTGTTTGTGCAAAACGGTGATGAAAAAATACAGGCTCTTAAGTCTGCCAGCAACGCCAATGACCCCAAAGACCTCCAGTTTACAGCACATTCATTAAAATCATCCTCACGTTCAGTCGGAGCAGTGCGTTTAAGTGATTTATGCGCAGAATTGGAGATGCTGGCCAAACGTGACGACAGCGCTAACTGTCAGGTTTTAGTTGAGCAGATAGTAGATGCATTTGAAAAAGTTAAACACTACATCGCTCAGCGTGAGCAGCGTTAATAGTTATTCGATTTGCAGTCGCTGTGGTCACGATCCCAACCAATTTGGCCATCGATCAATGCTTTATGTCGTGGTTGCCTGTGGGGATAAACCTTAAACGGTCCTTCCGTTTTGAGTAGCCATTGCAAATTTGCAATTTAGAAATGCAAAATAAGATTTATTGACTAGAATTAATTTGGTGTCAACACAATCAGAATCCAAATCTTGATGAGGCGCAGGTATGTAGCATGATCAGTACATAAATCTACTCTTCATTAGAATTTATACTTGATTCGCATAGGATTTACTTCTATGTCAGTAAGTTGAAGAATTTTCCAAATAATTTTTTCACCATCCCTATATGCGCATCGAAAATTTTTGCTATTTAGAAAAAATTGATTTAGAGCAAGTCTCTTTGGTCATCTTGCAATGGCAAAAACAGTCTCAATCAATTGCAATATTTGCACTACTCCCTGAGCAGGAACGCTTAGGCATTCCTCATTTACAAGCAGTATTCAAGCAATTGGATATACCGCTTCTAGGAGCCGTGTTTCCTGAACTGGTCGTAGATTCCTCCTTTAAGTCATGTGGTATTTACTTACTTTGTTTTAATGCAACACCCTTTTACAAGTTATATCCCCATATCGGCACTGGAGGCGCAGACGCGGAATTAGCCGCAGCTAATATTGCAGACGACTGTCAACTTATTTTGCAAACATCGGAGCAAGATGCCACATTATTCATGATTTGCGATGCGTTACTGCCTAATATTGCAAGTTTGCTCGATCATTTGTATTTAAAATTGGGCAATCGCATTCATTACGCTGGTGCAAATGCAGGCAGCGAAACCTTCACGTCCATCCCCTGTCTGTTTGATAATCAGGACTTAATTGCCAATGGCATTTTAATCATTTTGCTACAACCCCACTCCGGCGCCGTGCTTGAACATGGCTATATCGCCCCCACACAGCAATTATTCGCGACCTCCACCACCGACAATTGCATTCAGCAAATTGATTGGCGCCCCGCATTTACGGTGTATCAAGAATTAGTCTTGGAACAATTTAATATTGAAATTACTCGGGAGAACTTTTACCAATACGGCGTGCATTACCCCTTTGGTATTATTCGTGCGAATGGCACCCTAGTCGTGCGCATTCCAGTAGCCTTAACCGATGATGACTCGCTCTGTTGCATTGGTGAGGTACCTGAGCATGCCATTCTCACGTTGCTTAACGCACCGAGTGTCGATCAAGATAAAACCATTCAAATCCTAGCGCAGGCCTTACAGCCTATTCCTGAGCAGTCTGCGCATGAGTTTTTATTATTCTACTGTGCGGGTAGACGTTTACATACCGGCCTAGAAAATAGCATCGCCGAACTCCAGGCGTTAAAAGCACAAACCGCGGCTACCCAAATTGCTGGCGCATTATCCTTAGGTGAAATTGGTAGCAGCGCGAGTTGGGACTATCCCTTGTTTCAAAATGCCACGCTAGTCGGCATGCGTTGGTAAGCACGATGCAAAAAGAGCTGATCCTACCCATACTGTATGAAATGTCGCTCATCATCGGCAGAGCCAGAAGTTTACAACCGTTGTTAACCCAAACCTTACAACGCTTGCTCTACCATACCGCTTTTCCTGTGGGTTTTGTCGCGCTGGATTTGCCATCACTAGACGCAAATTCGGAAGAAGCTTTAATGCTCAAGATTGACAATGTGATTGGCGACTTTGATCTGATGAGCTGGACGGGCAAAGCCATTGCACTACCCAGCGCATTAGTGTTCGGCCCCGGGGTGGTAAAAACCGAACAACAAACTTTGCTTGCTCAACTCCCGTGTAAGCAACAATATCAAGTATTTATGCGTTTACCCATACAAGATTGTGGGGTCATTATTTTATTAGCGCCTACCCATCCTAATAATGACTTACCTTTCACTCAAATGTTGCAACCCGTGATGGCCAATCTAGCCAATGCCATTAAGTTATGTCGCCAAAATGACGCCTATACCTCTGGACTGATTCAGGCGCGTGAGCAAGTAGAAGAACATCACCGTGTGATCTTTAATGCCACCAACGATACCATTATCTTGCTGTCCGAACTCGGTAGTATTCTAGAAATCAATCAAGTCGGCCTAGATCGGCTGGGCTATCGCAAAGAAGAACTGGTGGGTAAACACATCAACTGTCTAGATACGGCAGACCACTGCCCTACATTATTTAGCAGCCTGCAAGAGATTCGTACACTCGGAGAAAAGACTTTTGAAACCACGTATCAACCTAAAAGTGGCTTAAGTATTCCTGTTGAAATCAACGCCAAATATTTACTACTGCATAACGAGCCTGTTTACTTAGCCTCGATTCGTGATATCACCGAGCGGCTTAAAACTCGAAACCAATTGGAAGCGCAAAGCCTCGCCTTGCGCCATTCATTGGAACAAGCGATAGGCGCACTTTCTACCGCGATGACCCATCGAGATCCCATTACCGCCGGGCATGAGCAACGCGTCAAAAACTTATCCGTGGCGATCGCACTCGCCCTAGGTTTGGATGAACATACTATTGAAGGCTTGGCGTTAGCCGCAATGGTCCATGATATCGGGCAAATTCAAATCCCAGCAGAAATTCTTACTCGTCCGCGGAAATTATCTAAAGAAGAGTTTGATTTAGTCAAAATGCATGCCGAAACAGGATACGAAATTCTTAAAGATATTATTTTCCCCTGGCCGATTGCCGAGATTGTATTGCAGCATCATGAAAACATCGATGGCAGCGGTTATCCACAAGGCTTAACGGGTGAACAAATTATTTTGTCTGCTAAAATTATTCGTGTTGCCGATAGTGTGGAAGCCATGTTTTCACATCGCCCATTTCGTCGTAAGCAGGACCTGGAATACATCATGCAAGAACTGATAAACGCTAAAGGTACAAAATTCGACCCTCTAGTGACTGATATTTGTCTACAACTACTGCGCACCTCTGGAACGCAATTATTCACCGCCGCCACCCAGCAAAGCTCATGAATGCAGAAACGGCCTATACGCATTCAACCCTAGACCCATGTCCAAATGGTCAAGTTTTACCCGAAGATATAGCCCCCATTACCTATAGCCCAGAGATTTGTCAATTATTACGACGCTGCAATTACCTGCAAATCCATGCTGCATCCGAACAAGTGTTATTGCAAGACTTTTGCACCGCCCTGACGGACAACAATTTGTTTTCCTTGGCGTGGATTGCGTTAACCCCCGCCCACCAAGTAGAGCAACTCACCGTCACTGCCGCCGCTGGATCGCACAGTGCGCAACTCACACAGCAAGTCGCGCTCTGGAATACTGCCGCCGAACATCCGCAAAAACCTTTAGCGATCCAGGAGCTGCCAAAAGTACAGCAACCCGCATTATTATTTAGCTCTGATGATGCGGCAGCAAAAACCTCGCTAGCGGTGGCCCTGAAAACCGATACGCAGATTTTTGGGCTATTGGTCGTGTATGTAGACTCGCCCACGGGTTTGCAGGCAAGTGAGCACAGTTTAATCTGCGAACTTGCCGAAAATTTAGTGTATGGCATACAAACCCGACGCTTACAACAAGCCTATCAAGTAGCTATTTTAGAAGCTACGCAACAAACCCAAAAGATAGAACGCGTACTCGAAGACTCGCTGGCGGCGATTGCAGGCGTGCTGGAACAACGCGATCCTTATACCGCAGGCCATCAAACCCGTGTCGCTGAACTTGCAGTAAAGATTGGGCAAGAAATGCAACTTAACCCTCAGCAATTACAAGCGCTGTATCTGAGTGGCATCGTACATGACTTAGGCAAAATCCAAATCCCGGCTGAAATCTTAACTAAGCCAAGTAGACTCAATGCTGTGGAATTTGCGTTAATTAAACAGCATCCAGAAACTGCCTACCAAATATTAAAAAATATCGATTTTCCGTGGCCGATAGCAGAATTATGTTATCAACATCATGAGTTACTTGATGGCTCCGGATATCCCCGCCAGTTGCGTGATGGGCAAATTTTACTGGAAGCCAGAATTCTCACGGTTGCAGATATTGTGGAATCCATGTCTTCAGACAGACCCTACCGCCCAGCATTAGGTATCGCTAAAGCCATGGATGAAATTACCTTAATGGCCCCCAGCAAACTCGATCCCACGGTAGTGAGTGCGTGTATTGCTATTTTACAGCGTGGCGATTATGTACCCAATGTCCTAGAAGTAGAGTAACATCACGTTTGCCTCGATCAGAGTAATTTCAAGCAATTTGATCCATGCGACATTGCCCAGGTTGGCATATTCGGCATGCACAAAACTGAATTGATGGTAAGGTACCAAACGTGGTTTTTCGAAAACTGGGGTGATAGTAAATTTTTTCGCTGCTGGCTATTCATCAGAGGTTCCTAAGTAATTACAAAACTTATCGCCCTAAGCAAAATATCACGACTATCTCGAACAACTCTATAATTCAATTTAGCTAATTTAATTACGCATAAATTTCTTCAAACCCTGAGGCACTTCTAAACCGCGGCTTACTTAATTTGCGATTTTTAGTCACTATGAAACGAATTGTTGAAGAAATAAGCGCAAATGTTGTTGATACTAAAAATCAACTTGAGAGAAACCACAGCACTCGATTATGTTGGTATTGATGCATACGCTGGGGGGCTAGAAACACTTACCCATCTACCTTAGTAGGTGATTTTTTTAGTTTTTTCCAGGGTATGTTTATGTTCGTCATTAAACCCAAAGTTCTTGTGCTTGCAACCTTATTTGCTGCACTGCAATTTCATGTGGCAGAAATTGCTGCCGTGGATTTTCAAAGTAATTTTAAGCCAGACTTGATATGGCCGCAGATTACGCAAAGTGGTCGTTACTTTAATTTTCCGCTAGGTGTGGCGCGCGACGCAAAAGGATTCTTCTATGTCACTGACAGCCAAAGTAATCGCGTCAAAATGTTATCTGCTCAAGGCGAATTATTACGATCTTGGGGTCGGCGAGGTTCAGAGAATGGCGAGTTTAATACGCCAGTTGGCATTGCCTTGGCTAAAACGGGAGAGGTATTAATCGCAGATGCCGCGAATAACCGGATTCAAATATTCAATTCCGAGGGCAAGTATTTAGCTTCTTTGGGTAGCTTTGGTAATGCGAATGGGCAATTTAATCACCCTAACGCACTGGCGCTGGATTCCCAAGGGCAACTATACGTCAGTGATACACGCAATCACCGTATTCAAGTGTTTTCAGCCTTGGGGCAATGGATTTTTAGCTTTGGCACTCTTGGCAATGCGCCAGGCCAACTGAATAATCCACTAGGGATTATGCTTCACCCCAATGGGGATATCTATGTGGTGGAGGGTGCAGAAAATCATAGAATTTCAGTATTTAATGCACAAGGCAAGTTTAAATTCAGCTGGGGCAAAAAAGGTTCGGCGGATGGCGAGTTTGATAGCCCTGAATACATTGCAGCCGATGGAAACGGGCAAGTTTACGTTACAGAATATGGTAACAACCGCATACAGGTATTTGACAGTCAAGGTCACTGGCTACGTAGTTGGGGTAAATTTGGTTTTACTGGTCCAGATTTATGGACTCCCTATGGTTTGGCGATTGACACTGTTAATCAGCGTATGTATGTGGCTGATACCAGTAATAATCGATTTCAACAATTCGATCTACAAGGTAAGTATTTAGGGGGATGGCAAAGTCAAGGTAAAGATGTCGGTGAGTTTGCCTCACCCAAACTTTCTCTCAGTCCTCAAGGCGAAGTATATGTTGCCGACCAACAAAACCACAGAATTCAAGTGTTTTCGGCATCTGGCGCATGGCTACGCAGTTTCGGGTCATTTGGTACCCAACCAGGACAATTTGTTAGACCGAATCATGTGCATGTGACTACTCAGGGCCAAGTGCTGGTTGCGGATACTGGAAATAATCGTATCCAAGTACTCGATTTGCAGGGGAATTATGTGAAACAGTGGGGAATTTCAGGCAGTAATCCGGGACAACTGGGAGGCCCTGGTAACTTTACTGTTGGAAATGATGGCAATGTGTATATTACAGAACTTATCAATAACCGCATTTCTGTGTTTTCACTTGACGGTAAATTTATTCGTACTTGGGGTAAATTCGGTGGCGATAAAGGTGAACTGAAAAAGCCGGATGGTATTGTTATGGATGCCGAGGGTTTAATCTACGTAGCCGACCATGATAATCATCGTGTTCAGGTATTCGATATGCAAGGTACATACATACGCGAGTGGGGAGAAGATGGCGCAGCACCAGGGCAATTTAGTCATCCGCATGGCTTAGCATTATCGCCATCAGGACTACTCTATGTTGCTGACGCATTGAATAACCGCATACAAGTATTTAAGCGCGATGGCACTTTAGTAGAAATTGTGGGTGAAGCTGGCACCCAGCCCGGGCAATTAGGTCAACCGTATAACGTGGCCTTAGCGGATGAAAATACCGTCTATATTAGTGAGCTAGCGAATAATCGCGTGCAGAAATTCGTTAGAAAAGCCCCAACTACTCATTCAACGTATAAAGCCATCATTCTTGCTGGTGGTGGACCTTCTACAGATAACTATGAAAACCCAATTTGGGAATCCACGGAATTATTAAGCAATAATGCCTATTTTGCGCTACGCGCCCAAGATATTGCGAAAGCAGATATTCTCTATCTCACCTCAGGTAATACGCAAAATGATTTAGATGAAGACGGTCACTATGACGATTTACAAGTCGGCAGCTTTCAGAGTTTAAAACTCGCCATTACGGATTGGGCAGCGAACGCAGATAATGTGATTATTTATCTGAATGATCATGGCGGTGATAAAACCTTTAGAATTAATCAGAAAGAAATATTAAACAGCAAAGATCTCAAGCTGATGTTGGATACGCTGGAGCCCAAAGTTTCTGGGAAAATTACGGTGATTATCGAAGCTTGTCAATCAGGGAGTTTTTTTCCAGAACTGGAAAAAAGCAAACATGTTCTTATCGCCAGTGCCAACCAGGAGCAACCAGCAATTATCAGCAATGAAGGGATTACCGCATTTTCTTATCATTTTTGGTACGGCATACACAGTGGCAGTAATTTGCAAAATGCCTTCAAACGTGCCCGACAAGCGATGAGCAGTGAAACTGTCTTCGTGAATAATAAGCCGCAGCGCCAAGATGCGCAACTGGATGCGAATGGTGATGGATTATTTAATGCGGATGATTTCAATAGTTTAGGCGCTTACTGTTTGGGCAAGTGCAAAAAACTCGCTGCGGATGAGCCGCAAGTCATGCCGTTAACATTATCAGGAAATTTAAACGGTCAGACCAAAATCATGTTAGGTATGCAGGTGTCCAGTCTGGCGCCATTAAGTCAGGGGTGGACAATTATTAGTCGTCCAGATATCAAGCAAACTTCCCCCAGTGAACCCGTAACCGATTTGCCCAGTGTGGATTTAAATTGTACCGATCAGGGGAGTGGACAATATTGGTGTACCGGAGAGTATGCAAAGTTTGACGCCATCGGCGATTACTTTATTACTTTTCATGCCCGTGATCAGAAGAATCGTAGTAGTGTGCCAATAAACACTGTGACTTTAACCCAAAATGGCGCCGCAACTTCAATAGCTAATGACAATATTACCTATGATTTACAGACTGGCAAAGTAAACATACGGGATGCGACAGCTTTTGGCGAACACTATCAAGCTACGTTAGAGCCTTCAGGCGAATTTTATGTGCTTAAAACAATACTAAAAGTAAACCAAGCAGTAGATGCGAGCGCTCACTTTGATGAAGCGACTAACCTTTTGCTGCTGTCAAAAATTCGCGTACAGGATCATTATTTCCGAGTAACGTTAAAGTATCTCGGCAACTATACCTTTGCATTACAGACGTTGAAGGATTTGGGTCAGACAGATGGCAATACAGGTATCGTCAATGCTTCTGATATCGGCGTGGATGAAAAATTACCGAGCACCTTTTAGACTGGAAGAATATCTAAACTGTGGCGGCTAATCAGGGATAGGCGTATGTTGTAAAACTGAATTCAAATGCGCACGATAAAAGTCGAATACGTCAACGGCCATCTCAGAGGCTTTGGCAATGTTGTCTTCCGCAAGGTATTGCATAGCAAATTCCCAGAATCGCTCCCAGCGAGCGTAGCCTTCGGCGCGGCCAAAGAAATCTCTTGGCAATTCAGGAGATAAGGTTTGAGCGAGTTGCCGTGCAATTACCTGACCGCCCAAATTGGAACCTTCTATGACATACATGGCACCCATTTTAGTCGCGTAATCGGTAGCTCTAGGAACAGTTACTAGGACGGGATAAGGCTTTACATCGAGTCGAGCAAGATCCCTTTCCAAATCAGCTGCACGTCCAGGAAAAGCCTCTCTAGGTGCAAATCCATATAACATGGTTTCTAAAGCAGATTGTGGACCATGGAGTGCACGTAAAGCGAGAATATAAGCTTCAGTGCTCAATGGCGAACGCAGCAAGGGTGAGAGTATCGGATGGTGGTCTAGAGCACGATGCGCATTTGCCGTCGCTTCCCGCAGATTGTTGCGCAACAATTGACTCACTGCATGTTCAGCTGCTTTATTTTGAGATCCGTCAGAGTCGACAGATCTGTCATTTACTTTATTAGACATTTGAGCACCGTTTTATAGAGGATATCGGGCTTGATTGGTTTGATAAGGACATCATTCATGCCTGCTGCAAGACAGTCTGTGAGGATTGTTTCAACGACATCGCCCGTTAAAGCAACAATAGGAAGTGTGCTTAAGGTTGAGTTTGCACGAATGACGCGCGTTGCCTCAAGACCACTCATCCCTGGTAAATTCATATCCGTCAGGACAAGGTCAATATGTTGTTGCGACAATACCTCAATGGCATCCTCAGCACTGCTAGCCGTAACGACTTCAAGCCCGGCTAGGCCTAGAATTTCAATGCCAAAAATCTGGTTAAACTCTTCATCGTCTACCAATAATATGCGTTTTCCTATTGCCAGTTTTTGCAACGATGATAAAGGGTTCTCGGCCATATCATGGGGCATGACTTCGGGTGATCGCGCCTCGGAGCTGACTCCAAGCCAACATGTAAACCAGAAGGTACTGCCCTCTCCCTGAGTGCTGCTCACCCCCGCATCGCCGCCCATCATCCGAGCCAAACGGCGAGTGATCACCAAGCCAAGACCCGTGCCGCCATGAGCTCTAGCTATTTGATCATTTGCCTGTGTAAAGACTGCAAATAGGCGCTCAAGCTCTGCAGAGGTCATACCCACCCCAGTATCAATCACACGAAAGCGAGTGAATATCCAGTCATCTTCTGATTTTTCTACATCAATTAAGACGGTTACCCTGCCATGAATTGTAAACTTCACGGCATTCACCAGATAGTTAATCAACATCTGAGTCAGTCTGGTTGGGTCGCCACGCAGACGATCCGGTACTGCATTAAATTTAATGACCAGTTCGATGCCTTTTTCTCGCGCTTTCTCCTCCACGATATTCACCGCACTTTCCACAAGTGCCGTCAATGAGAAATCAATGTCTTCCAAGGTCATCTTGCCAGCTTCAATCTTTGAAAGATCGAGTACCCCATTGACGATGGTCAGCATGTAATCAACCGCCAAATCAAGTTTTCTGATGTGCATCCGTTTAGGTTCTTCAGCCACACTCATGGTCAGTAAACGCGTAATTCCAGCAATAGCATTAAGCGGGGAGCGAATTTCATGGCTGACATCGGCAAGAAATCGCGATTTGTTCCAGCTTGCTTGTTCGGCAAGATGCCTTGCTTGAACCATCACAAGCCGACTACGCAAATTCTGAAAGATATCGATTTCCGAGGACGACCAAGGCCGCGACTGGCCTTTGACCGTTTGTCGCCATGTCTCAAATGATCCGCGTGCGGTGAGTCGGCGTTCACCAGTGGTGTAATCGATGTCTATCGGCTTTGCTGGATTACCAGCCCATTTCACTTCCGTCTCCCATTCCTGCCTGAACAACGCCAGATATTGGCCCGTCAGTAAAAGCGGCATGATTATGACGCCGACAAGACGTTGGGCATTTTTATCTGATAATTGCTTCAGTAATATGGGCTCACTGTGGCTGATATGGCAGCTTTCTTTTGCGCAACTGGAATCGCAAATGCTCAAGCAGCCATTTCGGGTTTGTAGCATATCGGCCAACTGCGCTAGCGTTTCGCGGGACGGCACAATCCCAGCACAGAAAGTTTCTTCATCAGACCAGACCGCGCAGCCACAAGCATCAAGAATATTCAACAGTAGCTCGGGTAGAGGTTTCAAACCAGCGTCAAAATCAGATTTTTGACTAAGCGCCTCAAGAAATTCATTAATCACTTTACTCGCATTCAGCATCTGACGTTGTTCTTCTGCGCGCGCTTTCTCTCTGACAAATTTACCCGCTAACTCAGCCAAAACCAGCGCTAAGTGTCGATTCGTGAAGGAAATGGCACGGGGAGAAGTGTTCCAACAAATGATGCTGGCGTACTGCAGGCCATTTTCAATGAGCGGGATGACCAGCTTCCCTTGAATGCCTACGTTAAGATAAAAACGATTGCACACTTGCGAAGGGCTTCGCAAATTGGCTCGACCAAGATCTAGCGCTGCTAGATCAAGACCTTGTAATGACGTGCGTAATGGAATGGGAGTGTAAGTAACATCGGGCAAGTAGACCATGGACACCGTTAACATGTTACGGCGCGCAGCTTCAGGAATATCCGACTTTGGAAAACGCTTATCCAGAAAACTCGGAAAATTTCCGTTCGATTCTTCTGCAGTCACTTGGAAAGATCCGTCATGCAAAAAATCCAGATAGAGCACCGTGTCATAACCCGTCAGCTTCTGAATAGGCTTAAGCGCAGATTCTGCTGATCCAAGGGGGGTCGATGCAGATTTTAGATTCTCAACGTAATCACCAAAACTGTTGATCAAATTTATCTCGCGATCTACCTCGCTTAGAGAAGCAGAGTTTCTGGGTTCACATAGCTCAATTTCTAATATGCGCCACTGCTCAAGGTCGTGGGCAAACATTTCGTACCAAGCCTCATTTCTGCGCGCCCTAAAACGACCAAGATGCTTTGTTTTAGGCAGCACATCAACAACTACCGCCTCAAGGAGATCTTGACCAAATATCAGAGGGAGTCCATGATTGAAGAGATTATCAAGCTTGACGTTGAATTCAGTCTCCACGTTCTCACTGGCAGCAACCACACTCGTTTTGCCAGCTTTAAGTACAAACAACTGCCCATGTGGCAATATTGCTGCCGGAAAGCGCGGATCAATTCTGTCGCAAGCTGCTAGCTGATCTAAATCGTTAAATGAATGCTCAATATTTCCAGTCGATGACATAATTACTTCTGGTTCTGGGGTTGCTTCATACTATTACACTGCTATCCATTTAACCGAATCGTGCATAAAAAAACTGAGCCACCTCAACAAATGAAAGAAATCTTTCATAAAAAATCGACCTTCTATCAGACAAATTCTATGGTTCGTAAAGCACGATAATGACAAAACTGAACAACGTTTAGCAGTAAGTTTCGTCCAGCAGTTCTTGATTGTCAAGATGTTTCACCAATAGCGCTATTTACCACAATCGGAGGGATTGTGGAGCCAAACTCACCCTATCCTCCGAGCATCGAAAAGACTTAAGACAGCCGGACAGTTCTAACAACAGAATTATCATATCAATAGCCGTTAAAAAATATTTGAGCGTTCGCTATCCATCTGATTTATGCATAGGTTTCGAGCTGGCTAAACCTAAAATCAACCCGCTCGAATACCAGGTGTGCACGTTTCTGGACGCTCTCAATACCCCTCAATAAATCAGATCGCAAAATTCAACCTCGACCTGATTTTGTAGTTATTCTGCTTTCTCAACCGTAAACATCCAATCACCTTGGTTTTTCAGTTGGACTTTCCACGTTTTTCCAAAGGCAAATACTGTGGGTAACTCTGCAATCAAGGGTATAGACCCGTAAACTCCAGGTACTACGTGTATAGTGCCAGGTAACTGAACAGAATTAATTAAGCGGAATTTCAATTCGCTTATCATCTGTAATTCCACATAATACACATAATCACCAAACCAAATATCACGAATAATCAGTAATCCTGTACTGGCGTCGAAGACTGCAACTGCTTGCTGTTGTTGTACTATTGGATCAATTTCTGCTGCAATATTATTTTGACATCCTGTGGTTGGTGTCTGATTAAAAGTGACAATATTATTAGTAGTTGTCTCTAGTATATTGATAGCGTGTTCAGCAGAATTAAATTTATCGAATACGCTTTTGAGTGTATAGCTTCCAGTGTTGAGTGTTAGCCCATATTCACCAGTTTTGTATGTTAAGGTTGAATCGCTCACGGTAGTATTTAATAACGCACTCACTTCGGCATTACCAATACCTTGGGAATTACAGCCATTAATCACGCTACCTTTTACAATAGCTTGCTGAGGTGCGTCTGTTAAAAAAACGCGTAATTGATATTCATTAGCACCTGGGGCGTTAATTTTTGCAGAAGGTGGATTGTTAGTTATTTTGATACGGAATATCCCCGTATAAGGTGTAGTCACTGCAATCCTAACACTTGAGCCTTTAGTACTCTGCTTGATATCACTGGATAAAGGATTATTTTTGTTATCCACTAAAGACAACGAGGGATTAATATTTGCACCAATACTCTCTCCAGGTATCTCTATGGTAATTTTAGCTCCTGCTTTCGCATAAAATTCATACCAATCAACATCGCTTGGCGAGGTGAAGCTTTGTTGTACGGATACATCATTGACCAGAACAGGTAATGCTTGTTCTGGAGTATTGTTTATGGTGTTGAAACTTGCAGAAGCTAAACTTGGTTTCGGCGCAACAATTATTTTTTTAGTCTGTGTTAATGCTACCCCTTTACTATCAGTTATTTGCAACGTCACTTCATACACGCCAGATTGAGTATAGTTAAAAGATGCTGTTCCGCCTGAAGCGGTTTGACCGTCTGAACTTTTCCAGGTAAATGTTGAATTTGCAGGGGTGACTGATGCTGCTGAATCCAGCGTTACTTTTAAAGGTACTGTTCCTGATTCTGGGGTGGCAGTGAAGCTGATTGATGGCGCCGGAGAAACCACAATTTTCTTGGACTGGCTTGTACTCACGCCTTTTTCATCTGTCACGCTCAACGTCACGTCATAGGTTCCGGGCTTAGAGTAATTAAATGTAGCCGTCACGCCGGTAGCTGTTTGACCATCTGAACTTTTCCACGTGAATACTGAATTTGCAGTTGTTACTGAGGATGACGCGTCTAGTGTCACTTTCAAAGGTGCTGGTCCAGATTCCGTGGTAGCCGTAATGTTTAATACTTGTACTTGTTCCTGAGCTTTGACATCTAATTCAAAGGGACCACTTTCTATAGCAGATAAGTTTGGTGTCCCACTAAACTGGTCAGTTCTGCTAAATGAACCTGTAAATTTAGAGGTGCCGTTAGTAGTTGAAATCTTACCGGACAAAGCATAGGTGATGGATCCAGTTGATGGACCTGTTGGATAGTTTTCAAGCAACTCTCCAGAAAATGTATTATTTTGAATTTTTATAGGGATAGATTTGTCTACTTTTTGATTAAACCCCTTGCCACAACTACTTGGCCCAGAAGCCAATGTTGTGCTGTGATCATAATTGACAGTTGCTGTTAATTTTTGAATTGATATGTCTATTATTGCTGTTCCTGTCACATTGTAATTGCAGCTATCTAAGGCTAGGTGCCCCGTGGTTGAGAAAGTTGTAGCTGAATATACTTGGCTGCTAAGGATAGATAACGTTGCAATGCCAAAAAGATATCTAAGGTTTGAAAAAGATTTAAGCACAATCAAGTCCTCATGTTGTTTTAGATTAATATTTTTAATTACATGAGGTTAGTAATGAAAACGTCACACATGCAACCAATCGTGACTCATTAACCAATATTGACAATACGGATAGTCATTACGTTGTCCGTATAGAGAGCTAAAGGTATGAAATGAATAAGGTTTAACTTGTAAAACCCATGGATAAACCATGTAAATGAATCAAAATTGCACATCTGCAAATATAAAAAACGCATGTAATGCAAAATTAATTTATATCACTTTAACTACGAGGCATATTGTAACTTTATTAAGAAAAATTCCATTAACATTTGAAAAAACTGTAACAGTATCTATGGGCAAGCTAGCACCGTACTAAACTCTGAAATTAACGCCATACCCCGCGCTAAGGACCAGAAGTTTTTAAGTATTTGATATATTTATTGCAGTAGTCTCGGTAAAAAAACGTTTATGGTGGTTTGATTGTGTTCATCCGAAATTTCAAGTTCGATTTTACCGTTCTGTGCTTCAGTCAATAGTTTTGCGGAATACGTACCCAATCCCGCTCTCCCCGGTTTGCCATAGGTTACAAACTTATCGAAGAATTTTTTACGAATCTCATTATGTACGACACCTTTATTTTGAATAATAATTTTTAATGGGTATTCATCTTTCATCGAAATCAATATCTTGGATTTTTCGGGCGCCGCTTCGCAGGCATTGATAATCAAATTATGGAACAATGAGTAACAAAGCATTGCATCTCCGAGAATATGCGGTATCTGCTCCCCAACTGATGAAATATCGGCTTCCAATAAAATAACCAAATGTTTCTCGTGAAAAAGTTTACGCGTAAGCTCTACAATACACCGCAAAATATCGCCAATCTTGACTGGCTTGGTATCAAGCTGGAATTCTCCCGACTCAATTTGATATAGCTCGGTTGAGAAATCGATCATGTTGATTACCCTAAGCGTCGTTTCTTCTACGATACGAAGGTGCTCCATTTGCTTGGGGCTTAGCGTGTCATCTGCTTCCAAAGAGTGCAACAGCGAGATAACACCGACTAAATGGCTTTTTAAATCATGGCGAGTAATCTGTTCCACATCTTCATGCACTCTTGAGCTTGCTAGCATTTCATCGACATAAGCCTGTAAGTTTTTCTGCAACTCGACGTAACGTAAAAAGTTTATGATGCGTTGTTTTAATTCATTAGGATTAATCGGTTTGGAGACAAAATCCACTGCACCCAATTCAAAACCTTGCATTCGAGCATCTACATCAGATAATGCGGTAATAAAAATAATCGGAATATTTTCAGAATTAGCCTGTTGGCGCAAACGTTTTGCTACTTCAAACCCATCCATCCCTGGCATCATGATATCTAGAAGAATCAAATCCGGTACATTTTTAGCCGCACATATTTTTAAAACTGTCTCACCATTGGTCGCTATACGAATTTGATAATCATTTTTAAACAGTTCAGAAAGTAAATGCAGATTACTTGGAATATCATCAACAATCAAAATGTTCGGGCGATTTTCTTCCGTTGCTGGAGTACTTGATTGATGCTTGGAAGAAGTGGGTACTAGACCACCTGATAAACGATGTTTAGAAATTTTACTAGGCTTCCATTGCATAGCCCTTTCAACCTTTTCTGACAACAGCTTTGCGGAGTAGGGTTTAACGAGTATATCCGTCACATCATAGGTAATCGCTTCAATGATATTATTCCGATTCGATTCAGAGGTAATGATTATCAGTGGTAAATGATTAAGCTTTGGATCTGCGCGCACCGCTTTAAGTAATTCAAGCCCTGACATTTTTGGCATTTTCCAATTGGACAGCACAATGTCGAAAGAATTACGCAGTAATAAATGTAACGCCTCATCCCCTGATGCGGCTTGCGTGACCTGGTGAACACCCATATTTTTCAGTTGATCGACTATAATCTTGCGCATGGGCTCAAAATCATCAACCAAAAGCACTTTTAAAGTTTTGCTTATCATTCTAAAAGCTCTAATGTTATTAAAAGATTTAAAACCTTTAAAATCAAGCAACTAATCTTCAAGCAGTGATTCATTGTCGCTAAAATCTTTAGGGATAGCTCTACAGTCTGTTTGACGTTTATAAATGCATAGACCACCACGAAATCGAATTGACTACCTTCTGTCTATCTCCCCATATTCTTTGCTAAGTTCAATATTTTCGATATTTATAGCTAAAATTAATTTTGACTAATGATAATTTCCATTTGAGAATTTCGTAAATCAATCGCATGTTTTACTTTGAACATAGTATCGTTTAAGGAATTTAGACCTGCTACCAGACCGATCAAAAAAATAATAAGATAAATGAATGTTTTCATAATGGCAAGCTCAACTTGGCTGCTTAAAACAACTAGCAACCTTTAATGTAATTTTAGTTTGAGCAAAGCGAAAAACATGCCAACAATGAAATATTTATAAATAACATATATTTTCCATATATGCGAACTTTAAAAGAGAATCATATTGCAGTTTTAATCATCAAAATGGCAAAATATTGCCGCATGACTACGATTTAAAATACGTAAAAATACAATGCTAGTTAACTCTTCGAGGATAACGGACAATGCTCTTGCTGGTACGTAAGTGAATAGCAGACCGTATTATTTATTGACTAAACAGCCAGGTGTATTTTCTTTTCAGGGTTTCCCGTGCTTACGAACGGGAAAAACCGCCTGAGCATCCCGTTCGGTAATCGTAGCGTATTGCTGCTGATTCTTGTAGCTAGCTTCACTACGGTGTTTTTCTAGGTTGTGTTTTCACTGGCTATGAATTTGCTTTCAAGTGTTACTTATTAAATCGCAGTTATCGAGCCTATCAACTGAGCACATTAAACCCTCACAAACATATGATTGTGATTTTTTTCCAATTTTCTCTGGAATGACAACTGATATTCTAAGAATCAATAACTCAATTTTCTAAAAATGCTAGGGTTGCATGTTAGCAAGAAAAGCAGGTTGAATTCTTTCTCTGCGAGCTGCACGAACCCGCCTCGTTGGTAAATGTGTATTCAAAGGACTTACCCAACAAAATGCTGTGCGCAATAATAAATGACATTGGGTGTTATATCATGAGACACTGAAAGCCTTTTGGCGCCCACTAGTATTTGGTAGTACTTGTTTTGGATATTCATAAACCTAATTCTTGGCTATATTGGTTGAAGATTTGGCTCGTGACTATTATTTGTTACGGCGCATTTGCCAGAGTTTGTCTGGGTCTCGGAACGATAGGGGGAACCGCTTCACCCTTCTGGCTCCCTAGCGGACTGGTTATTTCTTTGCCGTTAGTTTTTGGATTTCGCGCTTTACCGGGAATTTTTCTTAGTCAGTTCTTATTCTCAGCCACTTTTGAACCCGGTCCTGAGTGGAAACACTTGATGCTTGCCTTAGGAAACGTGCTCGAAGGCGCCACCGTAGGTTACGTTGCCCCCAAAATGATGCACGGGCAGAATCCACTGGCTTCAATACGTAATTTCGGTTCATTTTTTACTGCCGCGGGCATGGGGTGTATTTTTAACGCCTTACTCGGCAGCTATGCCTTGTGGCTCGCTGGCCTAATCCCCTTTTCAGCCTTGGACAATGTGATGCTCAATTGGGGCATCGGAGATTTGGGTGGCGCATTGATTATTGCCCCTTTGTTCTTTGCATGGAAATCCTTAGAAATTAAAGAGTGGGAGGGCTATCGGCAATTTGAATATCTCGGGCTGTTATTAATCACTTGCGGCATCAGCTATATTGTTTTTCTAGGCAAACTGGCATTCTTTACTGCGCCACTAGCCTTTATTTTGCTTCCACTGCTGCTCTGGTCGGCGCTGCGTTTTGGCGCGAAGAGCTGTAGCTTACTCAATGCGCTCATGATGATGATTGTTATTTGGGGAACGACGCATGGCCAGGGTCCGTTCGCAACGCAATCCGCATTCCAATCGCTCCTGTTACTACAGGCATTTACCTCGGTCATTATTCTCAGCTCCTGGGTCACGTTATTTGTAGCTCAGGATAGACGCAGCCTAATTAATAAATTAGCGCATGAAGCTGAGTCACTCGAAGCCTTGATTGTGCAGCGCACCCAACAACTCTCACAGGAATTATCCGAGCGAAAGCAGACCGAAGCTCAACTCAAAGAAAGCGAGGCCCGTTTTCGCGGACTGTTTGAGCAGGCTGCCGTCGGCGTTGCACAGGTTGAAACGCTGACTGGTCATTTTGTTCGGGTGAATCCTGCTTACAGCAAAATTCTCGGTTATTCGATTGAGGAAATAGTGCAACTGGACTTTCAAACCATCACTCATCCTGACGATTTGATGCGCGATGTCACCAACGTCCAACGCTTGCGCGCGGGTGAGGTGGCGCAATATGAGGTTGAAAAACGTTATTTGCGTAAGGATGGCAAGGTGGTTTGGGTAAGCTTAACGGTTTCCCCGTTATGGTCTGAGGGAGAAAGTCCCACCTATCATATCGCTATTGTGCAAGATATCACCGCACGCAAGGTCACCGAGGCGAAGTTCATTGATAGCGAAGCACGCTTCCGCACGCTTTTTGAATCATCCCATGACGCCCTGATGCTCTCCAATGAACAAGGCTATTTTCAGTGTAACCAAGCCGCCTTCTCGTTGTTTAGCTGTCAGCAGCCGGAACACATGCTGGGCAAGTGGCCAATAGATTTTTCGCCGCCTTTCCAGCCTGGTGATAGCGATTCCAAGGTTTTGTATCAGCAACAAGTAGATGCCGCTCTTCAAGGAAATGCCACGCCTTTTGAATGGCTGCATCGCAAGCTTAACGGGGATGAATTTCCTGCGGAGGTACGTTTATCCGCAGTGGTCTTGGATGGCAAACCAGCGCTGTATGCGGTGGTGCGTGATATCAGCGAGCGTAAGGCAGCGCAACAGAAACTTGAGGATAGTGAACAACGGCTACGCATGGCCACTATAGCGGCGAGCATAGGCGTTTGGGAGTTCGATTTTGTAAGCAACAAGCTGTATTGGTCACCCGAAATTTTTGCAATCTTAAAATTACCCGTCTGTGAACCCTCCCTAACTTTGCTCGAGTCCATTGAACATCCTGAAGACCAAGGTAAAAGAGAAGCAGCAATGCACCACGCAATTGTCAGCCACACCCCCTATTTCGCCCAATACCGGATAATTATCGATGGCGAGATAAAATGGGTGGAGGATTACGGCACCATCCAATATTCACTGGCTGGCCAGCCGCATCGGGTTATCGGTCTTGCGCAAGATATTACTGAGCGAAAACGTACCGAATTCGAAATTCGCAAAATCAATGCCGAGTTGGAAGAACGTGTGACCGAGCGTACGGCGGAACTCGCCGCCATCAACAAGGAGCTACTCCAGGCCAAGCTCGCAGCAGAAACCGCCAACATTGCCAAGAGTACCTTCCTCTCCAACATGTCACATGAAATTCGTACTCCGATGAACGCAGTGCTTGGCTATGCCGAACTGCTGAAATCCCGAAGTGACAACCTGACAGCTAGCCAGAAAGACAAACTGGACAAGATCACCGACGCTTCCGAGCACCTGCTTTCCATCCTCAACGATGTTCTCGACATCTCCAAAATCGAAGCCGGTAAGCTGCAACTAGAGAGTGTGGTGTTCGATTGTGGTGAGTTAATCGATAGGGTCGCGAATTTGATCAAGGATAGTATTAATGCCAAGGGACTTTTCTTTGCGAATCATGTTGGAAATTCCGCTCACCCGGTATTCGGTGACCCCACCCGACTGAGCCAGATGTTGCTCAACTACTTGAGTAATGCCGTGAAGTTCACTGATAAAGGAGGCATCACATTGCGCAAGACGGTGGTTGAGGAAACGGACTACGACCTGCTGACGCGCTTTGAGGTCGAAGATACGGGTAAAGGCATTTCCATCGAGGATCAAGCACGCCTTTTTACCGCATTTGAACAGGCCGACAACAGTATCACCCGCAAGCACGGCGGCACGGGCCTAGGATTGGCAATCACCAAACAGCTGGCAGAACTGATGGGCGGTGCGGTCGGGGTCGTGTCTGTCCCGGAGCAAGGCAGCATCTTCTGGTTCACGATCCGCCTGGGTAAAGTAGCTGAATCATCAGCACAACTCGCGGCAAGTACTGCTGAAACGCTGTCTACGGAAGCAATACTCAGGCGGGATCATGCTGGCAAGTGTGTGTTGATTGCTGAGGACAATGAACTCAACCGAGTTCTTGCGGCCGAAATGTTGTCGGAAACTGGGCTGGCCCTAGATTTTGCTGAGGATGGTAAGCTAGCTTGGCAAAAAGCACAGTCTAAGCCTTACCAGCTGATTTTGATGGACATGCAGATGCCGGAAATGAGCGGTGTCGATGCCACAAAAGCCATTCGCCAACTCACTGCGTATGCAACTACACCGATCATCGCAATGACGGGCAACGCTTTTGCTGAAGACCGTCAAGCTTGCCTAGAAGCTGGCATGAATGATCATCTGGCTAAACCCGTGAAGATAGAAGATCTGCACCTGATGTTATTAAAATGGTTGGATAGCTAGGGCCAAATGAGCGATCTAATTTAAGTGTCAAGCCTGTTTCTCTGGCAAGTCAGGGTCACAGGAGTAACCTGGTGGAATTGATCGTTTGGAAACTGTCGCACGTTAAGTTAAGCTTAACTTCTAACTCAATTTATTACCATTCATCTAAAATACAGCTTAAATTTCCTAATCCAATTGATTCGCATCCATACCAATCAGCATGCCAAAATCAGCTGATATGGCTTAAGGAAATTAACGAGCAACTTTATCAAATGACGCCAATAGTAAATATGCGTTTATTATTGGCGTTATTGGTCTAGTTTTTACTTTTATTCTGAAATTATTTCTTGAGCCTTGCGTGTTTCGGTTTTGCCTATCGTCAGTAAATCCCAAATCAACAAAATCAAGCCTGCAAACGTTACTAAGCCAAAAAACCAGCGCCATATCATGGCGGATTGGAAAGATGGATGATTTTGTGCGCTAAAGTAACCTGCCCAGGTTGACCCCTCTACCGCACGTTCAATGAACGATTGCTCGTATCCGGCAATTAACAAAGCGATGGTCATGCCAACGACACCGACATTTAATAAACCCAAGGCCCATTTCCAACGCCAAGCATTTTCACTTTGGCCGCTCATCCACACATTACCGCGCCAATGCTGAATTGCCAAATAGAAAAATGCGATATTAATAGTCGCATAAGCACCAAAGAACGCTAAATGACCATGTGATGCTGACCATTGAGTGCCGTGGGTGTAAAGGTTGATTTGCGGCAGGGTATGCATAAAGCCCCAGACACCCGCACCGAAAAAGTTACCGAACGCATGCGCAATAATCCAAGCCAATGCCGGATGGTTGCCATTTTTGAAAGCATGCGAGCCAGAGTCATACACTGCATGCACGACCATTGCGACCAAGGGAATAGGTTCCAAGGCGGAGAAGAAACCACCGATAGTCAGCCAATATTCTGGAGTGCCGATCCAAAAGTAATGGTGACCTAAACCCAAAATGCCTGAGCCAAACATTAACGCGACTTCGATATACAGCCAGGTTTGTACGATTTTACGTTTCACGCCCAACAGCTTCATCAGCGACCAAGCCATAATCACGCCGACTAATACTTCCCAAGTTGCTTCCACCCACAGATGGATAACCCACCACCACCAATATTGATCATGGGTGATGTTAGTCATATAGAACATGCCTGCAACGTATAAACCCGCCAGAGCGACCAAGTCCAGGGTTAATACGCCTGCGATACCTGACCATTGGCCTTTGCTAAAGGTAGCAACGACGTTGTAGAAAAAAATCAACATCACCACAACAATGCCGATGTCTGCCCAACGAGGTGCTTCGATATATTCACGCCCTTCGTTGATTAGCCATAAACTGGAGGTTTTACCTGGGCCAATTTGCACCAGCAAATACACCAGCACGACTAAGGTAACTGCGCCGGTCAATACCCAAAACGCAATATTGCCCAGTTTTAAGCCGACAATTTCGGTTTTGCTTTCGTCTTCCAGCAACCAGTACACACATCCGATAAATCCGTATAACATCCAAATGACCATTGCATTGATGTGTACCATGCGATTGACGTTGAAGTCTAAAATTTCGTACAGAAAACTCGGATAAATAAACTGAGTGGCGGCTAACATGCCAAACACTATTTGTGCAAAAAACAAAATGACTGCGACGGTAAAATATTTCACCGCTAGTTTTTGTCCATCGCTTAAATTGTTGCTGTCCAAGTTTACCCATTGGCTGAACTCAGTCCAGCGGGCGCGTATTTTAGCACAGGCATGATTACCCGATTGCATGACGCCTTCTAATCCATTGGTACTCATGCTTATTGCTCCGCGTAAATGGTTTTAAAGTTATAAGGGAAGCCATTGGTATCAATGCTGGACATCCATTTTAAAAAGGCGACGAGGCCTTTAGCTTCTGCTTCGGTAATCGCTAAATTTGGCATTTTGCGATTGCTGCTAAAAGTGCGGGCATTTTTTTCTGGATCGATTAAAAATTTCACCATGGCGTCTTCGCGTAATTGGGTAGACAACCAGCCTTGATCAAGCCAAGCTTTGGTTAAGTCCGGCGCAAAATAGGCGCCATTACCCAGTAAGGTATGGCAGTTCATACAATTTTTGGCTTGCGAGGTTTTTTTACCTAAATCCACCAATTGAAACGCTTCTTCTTCAGTGAGTTCTTTACCAAACAAAAATTCGTTTTCGCCAATCACTGGGATGGATTTAAATAGCTTCGCTTGATATTGATAATCAATTTTTTTATTTATCACTGAATAAGCTGGGACGCGTGTGCCGCCTGCTTTAGTTTGGCTTAAGGAGTCAAAGGTCAAAACCACTAGGACAATAAATGAGCCAGCGGTAACCCAGATTGCCGTTTTTTTCCAAAACGCTTCCGAGGCCCATAGGGGTTGGGGGGTGTCATTCATTAGTATTCCTTGTTGTTAAAGTCGAAGAAGGATGGGTACGTACACATAAATGCCAGATGGCGATGGGCGCAAAGAAATAGCCAATAACCATTACCCAAGAGAGAATTAGCCAATGACCCGTAAAATGTGCATATTGGGTTAATAATCCAACGGCAATTAGCAGGACAATATAGGCAGCATAGGCAAAATATTTAAGCTGCGGGTTCTGAGTTAATTTTGACCAAGCAAACAGCAATGCATAACTGGCCCCCGCCATAATAATCAGTGCAGAGGTAAAAAATGTGGCAAAGAAATCTTTTAACGCAACAGGTTCCAGCATAATTTTCCAGAAAATAGATGAAATATTTCAATCTGTTATAGATTTGATATAAATTCAAAACAGGGTTTAGCACCAGCCAAAGTGGCATCATCTCGTCTTCCTAAGTGGGCATTTCCTCTAAGCATCAATAAATGCAAGCCTTCA